>Ga0180432_10010477_pt1 | contig 11089 bp, 7 predicted proteins | sample SS_ome_10_FD_132414 | JGI IMG/M metagenome (GOLD analysis project Ga0180432, IMG submission 132414) | Hypersaline lake sediment archaeal communities from the Salton Sea, California, USA - SS_1_MS_2 metaG | ecosystem: Environmental > Aquatic > Non-marine Saline and Alkaline > Hypersaline >... | reverse complement strand
GAACTGCGGGCGGCCGGCGCGGCCGAAAATCTGATGGGCACTGCTGGCCTCCATCACCCGTTTCTTACCCTTGGGGCCTTTCAAGATGTTCGGCAAAACGACCGAACGGGCCGGCAGGTTGATGCCCGCGGAAAGGGTCTCCGTGCAAATGGCCACCGAGAGCAGCTTCGCTTGAAAAAGTTCCTCGACCACGCGGCGATAGCGGGGCAGCACGCCGGCATGATGTACGCCCACGCCGCGCATCAGCAGTTGCCGCAGCTTCGGCCCGGCCCCGTGCGACCAGTCGTGTTCCTTGAGCGCCTCGACCAACCGCGTTTGTTGCCCGTCGGCCAGCATGCTTTTACCCTTGAGCTGTTCGGCCACGTTCCAACACTGATCGCGGTTGAAGCAGAAGACCAAGGCGGGAATCCTTCGTCGGTCGTCGTCGCCCTTGGCCATACCTTCGACGTGTTCGCTAAGGAGTTGATCGCCGACCCATTCGAACGTAAGCGGCACCTTCCGCTGGTCGCTTTGCACCAGTTCGACTTCGCGGTTGAAGTTCCGCTTAAGCCAAGCCACGAACTCGGCCGAGTTGCCCACGGTCGCCGAGAGCAGCAGCGTTCGCACATGCTCGGGCAGCAGTGCCAGTGAGAACTCCCACACGATTCCCCGTTCGCGATCATTGAAGCTGTGGAACTCGTCCATCACCACGGCGCTTACGTCGGAGAAGTCGAAGGCGTCGGGGTGCAGAAGTCGGTTGAAGAGGATTTCGGCCACCACGACGAGAATCTTCGCGTCGGGGTTTTCGCGGCGGTTGCCGGTCACAAGGCCCACGTCCTCGGCCGAGAATCCCCACTTGACGGCCAGTTGTCGCATCTCGCGAAACTTCTGTTCCGTTAGCGCGATCAGCGGCGTGGTGTAATATGCCGTTTTTCCTTCGTGCAGGGCCTCGAACATGGCGGCCTCGGCGATGACCGTTTTGCCCATGCCGGTCGGCGCGCAGACCAGCACACCCTGTTCGGTGGAAAACCACCCCAGCAGAGCTTCCTCCTGGACCTGATACGGGTCGAAAGGAAGTTGATCGAAATACATTTCGGCCAGTTCGTCGCGCGAATAATTAGTCGCCATGATGCCTCCGGAGGTTGAGCCGCAAGGCGGTATTCTAGCATGTTTCGGCGGGGGAATCAGCGGGGAGTGTCGCCCATTGTCGCCTTTCGCTCCGCGAAAGTAGCGTGCGCAACCAGCGGGTAGCCAAGATTCTGGAACCTTGGTCGCGCAGCTACGGGAGGCCTCGATATGCCCCCTCATTCAAGTCGGACTGTACCAAATAGCGTGTTTGCGGTATTATTGGGGCATTCATTCGATGGAGTATCGAACTGACTGTTGTCAACAGAAACTACATTCGACTGTTCAACCAAGGAGAACCACATGTCAAACATCGCCATACTATACTGCAAGAAAATCAAAGACCATTCCTGCGTGGCTTGTGCGAAGTGTTACAAGGGAATCGCCGAGAAGAACGGGGAGTTCGCCCAATATGACGAGATCGATTTGGTGGGCATGACCGATTGCGGCGACTGCCCGGGGCTTACCGTGCCGCGGGCCAAGATGGTCGACGCGGTCTGCAAGAGCCTCGGCCGCCAGATCGACACGTTGCACCTGGGCACCTGCATGAAGGCCGCCATGGAAACGTCCGAGTGCCCCATCGATTTCGACGAACTGAAAACCCGCTTGGAGAACAAACTGGGCGTCAACGTCGTGCTGGGAACCCATTCTTATTAGACAGTTTGACACCAACCCGAAGCGCCAGCGAGGAGAGCGACTCCGGCGCTTCGACGCGGTTGCACATTATAGGCGTTTTCGCTCCTTGCTTGCGCTTCGGGTTAGTATTCGCGTTGAACATATCAGAGGAGTTTGCCGGCCGTACAACATAGCTTCTTGAGCAACCATCGACTCGACGATATCGCGTTTTCGGAAACGGACTATCACCATTTCAAGGAGGGCTATGTGATGCGTATCGCGAAAAGTGTGCTATTGCTTGCGACGTTCGTTGTTTTGTTTCCCGCGGTTTCCTCGGCACAGCCGCCGGCGACCGTCTCCGGCGAAGGCTCGGTGACCGTCAAGCCTGGGCCATCGGCCATGCGATTGACGCTGAGGATCAACGCTTCGGGCGAGACTCCCGAGGAGGCCTTGAAGAAACTGGGCATCTGGCGGGACAACCTTTTGGAACATTTCCGCGAGACCGACCCCGCGCCGCGGTCCGTGTCGGTCGGCAAGCCGCTCGTGCAGAAAATGCCCGAGGAGTGCTACCCAGGTCCCCCGATTCCGTCCGGGTCGGTGAGCCCTTCGCCTTACAGTCCCCCGTCGATGTCTTCTCCGCACTCAAGTCCGGCGCTGCCGGCACCTTCGTCGCCGCCGCCGACATTTGCTGCTCCAAGCCACGAAGCCAATTTTCGCGGCCCTTCCGCTTGCACCACGTTCGCGGCGCCGGCCTCTGGCGTAACGATGACACCGTGGTTGGTGGCGAATCCGTCCGCCTATCGCTCCTGCATTATAATAGCGGCCGACTGGCCGCTTTCGACTTCGGATCCCGAACAGCTTTGGGTCGAAGCCTTTGCTATGCAGAAGAAGATCGACAAGGCCTTGTCGCTGGCCAAATCGGACAACCAGCCGAAGCCCATCGAGATTTCAAGCAGCAACCCCGGGTCGCCGTCGCTGGTCACGGCGCTGGTATCGGCCATGCTCGGCGCCGGCAACAGCGACCCCGTGCCGAACAGCAACCCCGTGCCGAGCGGCGACCCCATGCCGATCTTCATCCCCGCGGAGGACGATGAAACCCCCGCCTGGTCGTCCGCGCCCGACGAGCCGGGTCCGCTCCATTCGGCCACCATCGGGCTCGGGACTCTCGTTTCGCCGCCGACGAATCCCAACGCGGCGGGTTCGCTGAAGCCAAGTTTCAGCTACGTGGCCCGACTTCCCGAGAAGCATCGCAAAGAGGCCATGAAGAAGGCTTTCGCCCACGCCAAAGCCGAAGCAGCCGCGGTGGCCGAGGCCGCCGGTTATGAGTTGGGGCCACTACTCCGCCTGGACCCCATGGTGCACAAAGCGAGCAATCACTGGCCTTCGGAACCGATCACTTATTATTACCCGACGCCCATTGCCCCGCTACAGCCGAGGGCGTCCGTTCCCCAGAACGAAGTCGTAACCAGCATCCCCTTTGCCGGCAACTTCAGCGTCAACGTCAGGGTGAGTTTCGAGTTAGGGAAGGAACTTGGGATAGAGCCGTAAGCGGGCGACCGGCGAATAGGTTATGGGGTGGTATCACGTCGCAAAGTAGGGCAGGCATTTCTGCCTGCCTTGGGGTTGCGTGCGACCGCATCTCTTGGGAGATGCTGCCTCCCTATCCGTGCCAGCCGCTGCTTGCGCGATACAGACCCGCGAGGGGTGCATTCCGCACGAGCGGCACCCCCGCCATGGCAAGTGCGATATTCTCAACCACCCGGGTTGTGGGCTTTGTATACGGGGGGCAGTCCGGGTGGGTCCATTCAGGGTTGTGCGATGAACGCGTTTTGGATGATACTGTAAACGTTACAGTTTCCCCACCTCGGCTGGCTTTCCAAGCATAATGGACGCTTCTCTGGTTGTGGAATCCCTCTCTCCGGATTGAAGTCGAATTATGCGGAACCATCGCAACAAACTTCTATTGGTGACCGCGATCGTGCTGTCCGCCGCGTCGGTCAAAGCCCAGTCGACCTACATCGGCGCGAACTTTCGCGGCACCTCGCGCGGCGAAGCCTCCAACTACATCCCCCCGGATACCATGGGCGCCGTCGGCAGCGAACACGTCATGCTCATGCTCAACGGACGCTACGAGTTGTTCACGAAGAATCCCGACGTGGTCGGCATCGACGGGATCCCCTTGGCCGGACACGCGACCAGCCTTAGCGGCTTCTGGTTGAACCAAGTCAGCGGGAGCGGGTTCAGTGCCTCCGGCGGAAACTTCGCCTTCGACCCGCGAGTCACCTACGACCCCTTCGCCCAGCGTTGGTACGCGGTGGCCGCCGACGAGAAGCGCTCGGCCGACAGCGGTCTTCTGTTCGCCGTATCCAACACGGCCGACCCACGCGACGGTTGGGCCGGGTTTCGCTGGGAAGCCGACGACACCGGGCAGGTGTGGGCCGATTTTCCAATGCTAGGTTTCGACGGGCAGTACGTATATATTTCGGCCAACCTGTACCCGGTAGCCTCCGCGTCTAGCGAGTATCCCCTGTACTCGCTGCCGAAGTCCGATCTGCTGGCCGCCACGCCGACCGTCGACAATCGCCAGGTGTTGCTCTTGGACAGCAGCACGAACCAGACAACGGTGGCCTTGGACAACCTTGGGCCCGAGGTGCAGCCGTACCATCTTTGGGAAGAAGGCAGCGGCACCATGCCCTGCAACGAGATTTCGGCCCCCGGTGAGATATTGGAAAACTCGTCGGGCAGAACGTTTCTCTCCGATCCCACCCTCGGCCTGCCCGGCAACGCGCGGCAACCCGACGGCACCTCGGACTTGGACATCGACAATGACCGCATCAGCAGTCGGTTGGTTCGCACCGATGGTTCCTACTGGAGCGCCTTCACCCGCAAACTCGACGGCGACAACGTGATCGCCTGGTTCGAGATCGACGCCGTTACGCTCGAAGAGAAGCAGATGGGCGTGATACACATCGATGGCCAGGACTCCTACTACCCCTCGATAGCGGTCAACCCCGACGGCGATGTGGTAATCGGCTTCAACGCCTCCGGGCCCGGCGCCGGCCAGTTTCCGAGCGTCTACGCGGCCGTCGGCACGACCGAAGACGGAGTCACCACATTCGACACGCCCATGTTGCTCAAAGCCGGCACGCATTCGTACCACAATGTTTCCGGCGACAGAAACCGATGGGGCGACTATTCAAACACGGCCCTCGATCCGGCCGACCCGAACATCTTTTGGACCTTCCAAGAATGGGCCAGCGGTTCACAGGACTGGTCCGCGCAAGTGACCGAGCTGATAACAGCCGACGCCGACGAGTTCTATTGGGCCGAAGACGCCAGCGGCAGTTTCTCCGACACCGTGGCGTGGCTCTCCGGCGCGGCACCGACGACGGCCGAACACGCCATTTTCAGTCGCCCGGGCAATGCCTACACGGTCTCCTTCTCGGCCGACGCGGTGAACGATCGGGCCAGCGTTCGCCAAGGCACGGCCGTTTGGGACCTCGGCGGCCATGCCTATCGGTTGGAAAACCCCTCGTCCGCCACCGCCGCGTTGGCTTTGGCCGAGTATCAAGGCAAGGCCTCGCTAAGCGTAACCAATGGTGTGCTCTCGACCGCCAGCGCCGCGATCGGCACCGGCATGGGCGCCCAGGCCACGATGACCCTTAGCGGCCCGGGCACAACCTGGATAAGCGAAGGCGAAGCATATCTTGGCGGCGATAACCCAGACGGCGTCGGCTGGGGAACGCTCATTCTCGAAAACGGCGCCTCGGCCGACATACGCGGCGAGTTTTTCATCCGCCCCTCAGGCATCTTCCACAGCGACCAAACGATAACCATCGACGGAGGCGGCTTCCTTCAACTCGACGGCATTCTCGACGCGCCCCTTCTGGCCGTCGAAGAAGGCCATCTAACCGGCTCCGGAACACTCATCGGCGACCTGATCATCGGCGGCGGCATCCTGAGCCCAGGCGAGGAAGAGTCCCTTCTAGCAGACGTCCCACTGGCGCCCGCCGGCCCCATCAAGTCCACATCGCCGGCCCCCGAGCCCGGCACCCTGTTGATGCTTCTGATGGCCGCATCGGCACTCTCATTTCGCCGACGCAATTGGCGGTAAACGAGCTGCGTCTTTCCCGTGAACCCCTTCGTCAATCACGAGTTCGCCCGCGTGGCCAACTCTTGCGGCTCGATCCGCGGTGAATGGGCACCGCAACTCTCGGCGGTGGATTCAGTCGACTGGGCCTCGCTCGGTTGGGGTTCCGGATAGAAACCGAATTGCCGCAGAAGTTCCAGCTTCGGCAGGACGTTGTTCTCGAGATCGATGTGGAAGAAGCCCGGGAAGATGTCCGGGTTGTCGGTTATCAGGTCGAAATACTCCTTATGTTGCCCGGGCATTTCCACCGTGCCGCCGCGACACACTTCGTGGCCGGTGAAGACGAACTCGGGGAACAAATACGGGCAGAACTCCAAATCGACCTTCTCGCTCCACTCGCGGTAGACCTCGGTCTGCGGCAGCAGCGACAACAGGCTCGGCAATATCCTCGCGCCGAGCATTCGGAACGATACCATCTGGAACAGCGTCTGGTTGAAATCCTCCATCGTCTCGAAGGGGAATCCCCACACGAAGAACGTATCCACGCGAGGGAATATCTCGACCGCGCGGGGCACGACATCCAGAGTCTCGGCCGTGGTGAAGCCTTTCTTGATCTCCTTAAGCAGCCGGTCGGAACCGGACTCGATGCCGAACCGCAATTCGACACAACCGCAGTCGGCCATTGCCCGCATCATGTCGTCATCGACCAAATTCACCCGCCCGAAGGCCTTCCACTGCACGTCGATTCCCCGCGAGTTGAGCTCGTCGCAGAAGACCATGACCTGCTTCTTGCCGGAGACGAAAAACTCGTCCTGAAAGAGAAAGAGGTCGACGCCCGCCTGGCGATGGAGGAACTCCATTTCATCGACGATGTTGACCGCGCCGCGACAATGGCTCTCAAGGTTCCACACCGGTGCCACCGAGCAGAACGTACACGGATAAGGGCAGCCTCGGCTGGTCATCATGCCGTAACCGGCGTAGCGGCTGAGCTCGACTTTGTCGAAGGCGGGAAAGGGGATCGAGTCGAGTTGGGTAATTCGCGCCCGGTCCGGCGCGTGGCGAATGGTCCCGTCGGCGTCGCGGAATGATATCCCGTCCACTTCTGCCAAGTCGCCGCCTTGCCGGAGAGTTCGCAGTAGCTCTGGCCCCGTGCGTTCGGCCTCGCCGCGACATATGACTTCCATCCACGGGAAGCGGCTTAGGATCTTTTCCTCGACCGCCTTGGAGCCCACGCCGCCGAGTACGATCTTGCGGTCGGGAAAGGCCTCGCGAAGCGAGCGGACGGCCATGATCGTGAACGGCAGCAGATTGGCCATGCAGCTTAGCCCGATGACCGGGGCCGGATCGCGCATGAACTCCAGGAAGACCGACATATCGAACGGCTCGTCCGAGTCGACGCATTGATAGTCGCGGAAATCGACCTCGAAACCGGCATCCTCCAACGCCCGGGTTAGATACAACGGCCCCAACGGCACGTGCAACTCCCGTTCGATCTCCTCGCCGTAACGCATGAAGAGCATGTTCAGATTAACGAGCGTAATATCGGCTGGCACGGTTGTCGTCTCCAATGTGAATCATTTCGGCTGTTCGCACGGCAGTTGTCGTCGGCGAGTCACTGCGGCCTAATCCCAAAGCTGCCGCCGCCTCCCTTGCCCCCTCCGCTTCCCTTGCCTTTCGGCCTATCGGGCTGAATGCCGCGCGAGGAGGGCGGGCGTTTCTTCGCCAGCAGCGATGTTTGCAGCTTGCCCTCGGGCGTGGCCCGCTTCCGCAGTCCGTAGCCCACCCAACCGACGACTTCACCGGCGGTCTTGATCTTCTTGAACTCGTCCCATGGGGTGTAGACGGCGAAGGTTTCCTTCAACTTCGTTCGTAGTTGGGAGAACTTCCGCCCGTCTTCCTTGATCTGCTTCTCGATCGACGCTTCACACTTCAGCTTCGGCGTATCGAAATGTTCGGCGATGATGTCCAGGACCAGCGGCTGGATCACGGCAGTCACCTTGACGTAATCGCACGTATCGCCGATGGTGACGAACTTCGCGCAAACCCTCGGCGGCACGGCGATCTTGAACTCCTTCTCCAACGCGGCCCGAATGGCGCCGACCTGCTTCGGGCTTGGTCTGAGGTGTCGCACGTACTGAGTATCGCGCGAGATGCCTTGGGTATTGACGCCCAACTGCTTGGCGACCACGGCGATGACCTTTGGCTGAATCACCGGGCCCTTTGGCTCGGGAGGTGGGCCCACGCGAATCCCTCCGGCCCCTATTCCGCCGGTTCCACCCTTGCCGATGGAGACAAGCGGAGCGGCGGTTGCCGCGCCGGTCATGCCGAGCGCGGCCAGCATCGCGGCGGCCGCTTTGCCCAGGAACGCGCGGCGATGCTCCCCAGGCACGGTGGTCCGCGCGATGATGGCTTTCAGTTGAACCTCCGGCACGGCGGCCAGCATCGCCGTCTCGGCCGCGGTCAGTTCAAGAGCGATCTCGACGGCCGCCTCGGCCCTTCGCTCGATGAGCAACTCAGCGAAATCGGAATCGACCGACGCCTTCTTCACGAGCACTTCAATGCCTTGCGGGAATTCGCATTCCATGAGCGGGTCCTTTGCGGCTTGACATTTCGCGGATCGAACTTCTGCTTGTTTCGGACGGTCGCGGTTCTTAGACGCGACCGAACTGCCGGTATGGTGTCTGGCTAATCAAACGGATCGTCTGGCAGGTCTGGATTGCAGCCTCCGACTTCGCCCATCCGTGATCGATCCGGACGGGTGTCTTCCGGCCTATCCGGTCGGATTCCCTCGGTCGGCGGATAGTCCGGGCGGACACCCTTAGACGGAGATTCCATTTCGCAACCGCCGGTAATCACCCCCAGCGCCGCCAGCATGGCCGTGGCGGCCGTGCCGAGAAAGGCGCGGCGGTGTTGGCCGGGCACGTCGGTGCGGTCGATGATGGCCTCAAGCTGCTCGTCGGGCACGGCGCGGAGCATCATGACTTCGGCCGCGTCGAGCTCCAAGCCGATCTGCTCGGCGGCCTCGGCCCGTTTCTCGAAAAGAAGAGCTTTGAACTCCGGATCGACGGATGCCTTCTTGACCAGCACCTCGATACCGCGGGGAATGGGCCCGAGTCCCTGGCCGCTGCCCGGCGGTCGCCCGCCCACGATGGTTGTCCTCACCGCTTCCTGTTCGGCGGGCCGGTCGGCGCGGAACTGGGCCCCGGATGGTTTTTGCCTCTCGCTCATAGTCACCCCTCTTTCAGCAGGCCGGTGGTCAACTCCCGTGAGTATAGACGAAATCGGCCGATTTGGGAAACATCTCAAGCAGATTTGCCACGACGTAACGATAAGACGCGGATTTGGGCGGAAAAGTTCCCACATGGGCAGCGGCGAGATTGCCTTAGCCGCCAGCGTCAAGTGACTGGCACCTACTGATCGATCTTCCCATAATCATCGTCTTCATCCGTCACGGGAGTCCGGTCTGACTGGCTGGGCGAATCGGGTTCCGCTTCCGGTTTCTCTCTGGTTCTACGCGGGTTGTATTCGCGCGAGGGGTCGTCGTGAGTGCGATCAACAGTGCTGAAGTCAGCTCCAGGCTGGCTGCCAAGGGTCACAGGGCGGCAACCGCCGGCAATCGCACCCAGCGCCGCCAACATGGCCGTGGCCGTCGTGCCAAGAAACGCGCGGCGGTGTTGTCGCGGCACGCTGGTACGATTGATGATGGCATCGAGTTGTTTGTCGGGAACGGCACGTAGCATCATGGCTTCAGCCGCGCTTAGCTCTAACCCAATGGCCTTGGCCGCTTCAGTACGTTTCTCGAACAGGAGTGTCCTGAACTCGGAATCGACGGATGCTTTCTTTACCAGCACCTCGATAGCGTGGGGAATGGGGGCAGGCGCCGGGCCGCTATTCGGAGAACTTCCAGAACTGACTTGGGCTCCGGATGAGATATTCCGTTTACTCATTGTTCACCCCTCTTTCAACAGGCCAAGAATCGACACCGTGAGTATAGCCGAAACCGTCGATTTGGGAAACCTCTCAATTGGATTTGGCACAAGGCCGGCAGAGAACGACGCGTCGCTACCCTTCTTCACGAAGCGTTTCCAACAGCGGTGTGTTCATGGCGGCGCGGACGGCGGACAGGGAGGCGATTAGGCCGGTGGCTAGGACTAGGGCCAAGGTTGCGGCCAGGGATGTCCAGGGGATTACGGCCGTCCGGCTGAGGATGTGGGGCAATACGGCCAGAAGCGCGGCCGCGATGCCGCAGCCAAGGCCGGTTAGCAACAGCAGGCCGTTTTCCAGAAGGACCAACAAGGCCACGCGGCGACGGGTGAAGCCGGCGGCGCGGACCAAGGCCAGCTCGCCGCGACGCTCGAAGACCGCTCGCAACTGCACGGCCGCCAAGGCGATGGTCCCCAGCAAGAGGCCCAGCCCGCCGAGGCTTTGGAAGGTTGACAGATACGTGTTCTGCACGGTCAGGAATCGAGCAAGCCGCTGGCCGGTGGTCTCCACGGCGAGGCCGTAATCGCCCAAGTCGCGGCGCAAGATGTCGCCGACCTCGGCCGTTTCTGCCGGCGGCGTTTCCACGAGGAACATGCCGTGGCCGCTTACGTCGGGGAACAGTCGCAGGAGGTTCTCCTCGCTCACGAGCAGGTCGCCCTGGAAGATGCTTGCCCCGAGTAGGCCGACAACTCGCAGTCGCACGGGCCGTCCGGCGTCGTCCTTGATCTCGTACAGCTCGCCGATGCCCATCCAGAGGTTCAAGGCGTAGTTGGCCGTGTTCTTCTCCAACACCACCGGGACGATGGGCACGCCGTCGTCGGCCGTTTCGATGGGCTTTTCGAGCAATTTCCAGGGATTATCCGCCGAGCCGTCGGAGTCGGCCCAAGCGAAGCCGCCCCGTTGGACCATCGTTTTGGGAACACCCAGCAGTCGCGGGCGCACGGCCCGATACAAGTTCAAACAACTTGCGTCGTCGCCCGGCTTGACGCGCAACGAGATGGTCTCGGCCTTTTCAAGCAGCTTGGAGTCGTCCTCGGAAAAACCCAGTTCGGCCCGACCCTCGGGCGTGCTGATGTCTTGATAAATCGGCCGGTCGCTTTGGGCAATCAGCGCGAAGCCGCCGTTGCCGCTGTCGAGCGTGGGCACCGCCGTGCTGGGGTCGAGGTGGAAGGCGCTTATGGCAATGATCAAAAACGTGGCCGATGCGACCAGACCGATGGTCAGCGTGCTTCTTCCCGGGTTGCGAGCGGCGTTGCCGGCGGCCATGCGGAGCATGTTGCCGCGACCGACGCGGAT
>Ga0180432_10010475_pt1 | contig 11092 bp, 11 predicted proteins | sample SS_ome_10_FD_132414 | JGI IMG/M metagenome (GOLD analysis project Ga0180432, IMG submission 132414) | Hypersaline lake sediment archaeal communities from the Salton Sea, California, USA - SS_1_MS_2 metaG | ecosystem: Environmental > Aquatic > Non-marine Saline and Alkaline > Hypersaline >... | reverse complement strand
TCGTCTGCGATGGAAATGCCCTTGTCGCCGACGACAGCGGTAAGAGCGCCGAGGCCGACGATGTCAGCTCCGAGTTGAGCGGCGAAATTGCAGGATTTGATGATCTTATCTGTCGAGCGCTCGGGCGGGTCATTGAGCAGCTGGCGGGAGGTGAGCGTACAGCCGACAAACCAGCCCTCGGTCTCTGCGCCGGTGGGAGACGTGATGCCGGTGATTTCACTGATGAGACGTGGCGGTATATAGCGCAAGATGGGTTCGAGGATGGCATCAGGCAAGTACCTTGCGATCGGGTACTTGCGGGCAATATCCGCGGTGTCAAGTGCATGAAGAACGAAAGCGAATTTGGTCAATTTATTCCTCAGGTCGTGTCATGCCGGCGAGATTTCCCTGACGAGGGGCTGCCAGTTGATGTCCTCGGCGAGTTGGATGTAGTCCCGGGCGGAGAGTTCACCGGGCGGGCGGCCGAGCAACGACACGAACACTCCTTCCATTACGTTGGTGGCAAAGGTACGGCCCTCGATTTCCGGTGTGGATGTAACAAGATACCTAATGCCGCGCTCCCTGAGAAGTGCGAGGTCTTCGTTTGTGATGGTGTTTGTGAGAATAATTTTGCCCTTGAGCTGATCGGGCATGTAGTGTCTGATGTAAGTGAAATCACCGGCGATAAGGTCTGCCCACTGATAGTAGTTGTCGAAGCCTCCGACAATGGTATTACCGTGGACGCCTGTTGTGAAGGCCCAGTTGTGTGGCAAGCGCGCGATCATCGGCAAGAGCGTTCGTGCCCAGAAGTTCATGGCCTTTAGCGAACGGATCGGGAGTGGAATATTGAAGCTGAACATGAGATCGCCATAGACTACCTCGGCGCAGGAGGAGGCGATGGCCCGGGCGAGCCAGTGGCGTGCGAATGCGTCCATCATCAAGGTGCGCGTCTGCGCGAGGTCAGTGATGCCCTGCTGTTGGAGAAAGTCGAGGGTCATCGGCTCGAGTGTGGCCTTGAGGCCTGAGCCGTCCACGACAGGCGTCTGCTTGACATGTCTGAGTATGTTGCCGACCTGGGTGAACGGGTAGAACCTGTCCCCCCAATGGATGCCGAGGTTAATGCCGCCGAGGCAGAGGACATCGGCGATGCCGTCATACTGGTAGAGAAACCGCGCAAAGCGTTCAATGTTGGCGTCCGTGCCGAGACGTTCGAGCAGGAAGCGCTCTCCGAGGAGCTCAAGCTCGACAGAGCTGTCGCGGGATGACGGCCCCAGGCTTACGCTGACAATGCGGATCATACCAGGTATGTATGTCCTATGACGCCCTCAGGTATTCGCAAATAAGCTGCTTGAGGTCGCTGAGTGTGTGTACGGCGTTCATGTTCCTGCGCAGGCGCAGGGCGTGCGGGAGGCCCCTGGTGTAATGAGCCATGTGACCGCGCATCTGGTGCATGGCAATGCGCTCGGTGTATTGCAGGGCGAGCATCTGGGCATGGCAAAGAGCGATGGCCATGATATGGGCGGGCAGCGGCTCTGTCGGGAGCGTACGGTTGCGGATGCCGGCCGCGGCCTGGCGGAATATCCAGGGTCGCCCCAAAGCAGCCCTACCATACATGGCACCGGCACAGCCGGTCTGTTCAATGATGGCAAGAGCATCGGTCGGAGCAGTCAGGTCACCGTTGCCGATGACCGGGATGTCCACGGCCTCGACGAGCCTGCCGACATGTGTCCAGTCAGCCTTCCCGCTCATCTGCTGCTCCGCATTGCGCGCATGCAGTGCTATGGCAGCGACACCGACAGCGGCGAGTTCCGGGGCTATGTCAAGGTAGCGCATATCGTCGTCATCGAGGCCGGTGCGGATCTTGACGGTTACCGGCACGCGGGCGGCCTCTACGAGCGCAGCAACGCAGTCAATACCGCGTTGCGGGTCGGCCATCAACTCGATGCCGGCACCGGCGGCACGGACCTTAGGCACACAGCAGCCCATATTGAGGTCTATGATGTCTGCGCCGGCGACCTCTATCTGGCGGACACTATTATACAACACCTCAGGAGTATCGCCAAACACCTGTATCGCTACAGGGCGTTCCTGTGGGCACGTGGCGGTCAAGGAACGGGTCTTGTGGTTGCGGTACTGGAGCCCCTTTGCGGAGATCATTTCACTGACAACGAGACCGGCGCCGCCGAGATGACAGAGCAGGCGGAATGGCAGATTGGTGTATCCGGCCATCGGCGCGAGAACGAGAGGCGGCTCAATGTGGAGAGAGCCGATGACAAGAAGACCGGCGGCGTGGCGAAAAGCCTCCGCATGATGCCGGGCAGGTAGGCTGTCTGAGCCGGTGGGCTCAGTGTCGGAGGTCAAGGGCCTGCAGCCCCTTCAGGGTGAGGATTTCGTCGAAGACATCGCCGAAGTTGGACATGGATTGCACGCAGATGGCGTCGCCACCGGTGAGAATGATCGAAGCGGAAGGCAGTTCGAAGGACAACTGGGCGCAAAGGCTGAGAGTAGCGCCAAGGAGGGTGCTGTAGATGCCGAGGGCGAGGCACTCCTCGGTGGAGCGGCCGGGCTTGGTCAGATTGGCCGGCGGCTCCATCCTGTCGAGCGATGGGACGAGATGAGGCGTCTGAGCAGCGATGCCTACGAACATGATGGGAAGGCCCGGTGCGATGGCTCCGCCGACGAGTACGCCCTTGGCATTGATGAGGTCAACGGTGATGCAAGTGCCAAGGTCAGCGACGACGGCCGGACGCCCGTAGTGAGCCAGAACTGCGGCGGCGTTGGCGAACCGGTCTAGGCCGAGCTGAGTGCGGTCATGATAGGAAGTCCGGATGTGTGCGGTCATTGCGGAGGTCAACTCGGGCAGCCTGATACCCGTGGAGCGCTCCAGGGCGCGGACGAAGTCAGGGGTGAGGGCGGGATTTGAGCTGCAGAGTAGGCCGCCTGCGTAGTCGGCGAGGGTCTCGCCAGCCTCGTCCAACATGGCGTTGAGGGAGAATGGGCAGGACTGGCCGAACTCCTCCGGAAGCGCGGATATGCGGTCGTGGGCGAGGCATTCCGCATCGTGGGAGTCCGTGTCGGGAAAGACCCCCCAGTGCAAGGTCGCGTTGCCGAGGTCGGCGTAGAGTCGCCAGCTCATGTGAGTTTCACCAGCTCCTGGTGCCACGTGCCATCCGTGTCGAGGCGGAGGATGGCGGCCTCGCGCGCGTGTGAGGCGCAGCGGCTGATTGTAGTGGGGCCGATAGTGTCGAGCGCTCCGGCTGCGACGTGGGCATGGCCGGCGAGGACGATGTCGAGGTCGGGGAGGGCCTCGATGAGGCGGGCCTGGTCGCCCTGAGGACCGGTCTCGACGCCCCAGTGCATGAGGGCAATGATGACGGCCGGCTGCGTCGCGCCCTCGGCAGGAGTGCGGAGGTCGGCGATGGCGCTACGGGCGGCTTGCTCGGGGTCAATGAACTGGATGTCGGAGGTGCGCTGAGCAAGGCTGCCGGTGGGGGCCATGTCGGGTGTGAGAGCGAAGATGCCGACGGTGGAGTCGCCGGCCTGAAGAGTAAGCGTGGGGCGGACGGTGTTGCTGTCCGGGAGCACGATGTTGGCCGAAAGGACGGGGAACTGCAGACCGGCGAGTTTGGCGTTGATGGTTGAGCGGCGCCAGCCGTACTCGCGATTGCCCATCGCCATGGCGTCGTATCCGGCGGCGTTCATTGCGGCGGCGACAGGGGAGATGCGGGCCGGATGAATGACAGGCGATGGGAGGTAGTTGGGCGCATGCAGGGCGTCACCGCAATCGAGGAGCAGCGCGCTATGGCGGAGCTTGAGGTCGCGGAGGCGACCGGCGATGTCCATCGTCAGCTTGCCGTGCATGTCGGCGGTTTGTATGAGGGTAAGGGGTGCCATAAGATGCCCCATCAGAGCTTCAGATGATGCGGAGTTTCATCAGGTCCTGAATGTCAACGACGCCGACAGATGTGCCGTCAGTAGCGGTGACGGGGAGGTTGTCCACTTGCTTCGTCTCCATGATGTGGAGCGCTGCGGTGGCGAGGGTATCCGGCGTGACGGTGATGGGGTCTTTGGTCATGACTTCAGCGACGGGCAGGCCCATCACTTCGTCGCGTCTTTTTTGCTCCTGCATGAGGCGGCGGAGATCGCCATCAGTGAAGATGCCGAGCAGCCGGCCGTCGGGATCAACGACGCTGACGACACCGCGAACGGACGCCTGACTCATCGTGAGTAAGCATTGGAGTACGGAGTCAGCAGGGGTGACGGTTGGGCTCTCGTCTCCGGCGTGCATTGCGTCAGCGACGCGGGAGAGGAGACGCCTGCCGAGGGTGCCGCCGGGGTGAGATGATGCGAACTGCTCGGCTGAGAAGCCGCGTGCATACATCAGCGCCATAGCCAGCGCGTCGCCGAGAGCCATCATCGTGATAGTGGAGGCGGTGGGGGCGAGGCCGAGAGGACAGGCTTCTCTTTCGACGGCGGAGTTGATGACTGCGGCGGCTTCAGCGCCGAGAGTTGAGGCCTGGTCGCCGCAGATGGCGATGACGGGAATGCCGCGCCGCTTGATGGCCGGTAGAATGCGGGAGAGCTCGTCGGTCTCGCCGCTGTTGGACAGCATGACGACAATATCATCGTCAACGACCATGCCCAGGTCACCATGAATGGCTTCGGCGGGGTGCATGAAAAATGCCGGCGTGCCAGTGCTTGCGAAGGTGGCGGCGAGCTTGCGTGCGACAGCGCCGGATTTGCCGATGCCGCAGAGGACCGCACGGCCCTTCATCTCAAGTAGCATCTGGCAGGCCCTGAGGAAATCGTCTCCGAGGCGTTCGGCGGCGACCAGGACAGCACGATGTTCGATGGCGAGTGTTCGCTTTGCCTGTTCGAGGATTTCTTTGGGGTCCATGGCGTGTCAGTCAGTCTCCCGTGGTTTGTTGTGTGGCGGCGCGGATGGCGAGCAATGTTTCGAGCAATTGGGGTACAGTGTCGAGTGGCAGCATGTTGGGGCCGTCACAGGGGGCGCTGTCGGGGTCAGGATGGACCTCTAGGAAGACGGCATCAGCGCCGACGGCTACGGCTGCGGCTGCGAGCGCGGGTGCGAAGTCACGGCGGCCACCGGAGGCACCACCGGCTCCGCCGGGGAGCTGTACGCTGTGGGTTGCGTCGAAGATGATGGGGTGTCCGAAGGCGCGCATGATGAGCAGTGCGCGCATGTCCACGACTAGATTGTGGTAGCCAAAGGTTGTGCCCCGCTCAGTTATAGAGACGTGCTGATTGCCTGTCGAGGTGACTTTTTCGACGGCAAAGCGCATGTCATCGGGCGCCATGAACTGCCCCTTCTTGATATTAACGGGGAGGCCGGACTCGCCGGCGGCGACGAGCAGGTCAGTCTGGCGACAGAGGAATGCAGGAATCTGGAGCATGTCAAGGAGCTCGGCGGCGGTACGGATTTGGGCGACTTCGTGAACGTCGGAGATGGCGGGCACTTGCGCTCTCTTGGCTGCTGCGGCGAGAGTCGCCAGGCCCTGCCGCCAGCCGGGGCCGCGCTCGGAGGTGATCGCAGTGCGGTTGGCCTTGTCGTAGGATGCCTTGAAAATGAACGGGACATCGAGTTGGGCCGTGATGTCGCGGAGATGGGCGGCGATGTCATAGGTGGCCGTCTCATCTTCGACGAGACAGGGCCCGGCGATGAGTGCAAGGCGGTCACCGCCAATGGTGGCGCCATTGACGAGTATTTTGCGTACGGTTTGCTGCGTCATTGCTTAGTTTTCTCCTCCAGTATTTCGCGCACGATCTGCAGGTCTTGAGGAGTGTCCACGCCGATGGGGGAGTAATCCACCTGCACGACGCGGATTCTGCAGCCATTCTCGAGTGCGCGGAGTTGCTCGAGACCTTCGGTCTGCTCAAGGTGTGTACGGGGCAGACCGGCAAGCCAGAGTAGCGCTTCTCTGGTGTAGACGTAGAGGCCGATATGTTTTAGCGGCCAGATGCCACAGGGATGTTGCCGGGGCACGTCAGCCGGCGGCTGTGGGCCGTCAATGCGGAAGTAAGGGATGGGCGCACGAGAGAAGTATAGGGCGAAGCCGTCACGGTCCACAACCACTTTGACAGCAGCGGGGTCGAGATGTTCGTTGGTGTGCGTGATGCGGGTGGCGATGGTGCCGATGCGGAGGCCAGTTTCGTAGAGGAATGGCTCGATTGCGGCTGTGATTGCCTGTGGATCTATGAGCGGCTCGTCACCCTGGACATTGACGATAAGGTCATAGTCAGTGTTGGCGGCGACTTCGGCAATGCGATCGGTGCCGGAGGCATGTTCGGGGCGGGTCATCTCAACATTGCCGCCAAATGCCCGGACGGCGCGGGCAACGCGGGGGTCATCGGTGGCGACGGCGACGGTGTCGAAGCAGTCGGCCTGGGAGGTTCGTTCATAGACGTGCTGCACCATGGGCTTGCCGGCGATGTCGGCGAGGACCTTGCCGTCAAGCCTGGTGGACGCGTAACGTGCCGGTATCAGTGCGGCAATGCGCATTGGTCATCAGCTCCGGTTGTCGTGACGACTGAGTGAGGTCGGGTGAACCGGCACGGCAACGGCGACGAAATGGGGCGAAGTCATAGAGCGCCCGATTAGTAGGTATCGGCTTCAGGCATCAGCCTCGCTGCGACGCCTCTGAAAAGCGCATAGACAGGAATAGCCCAGAGGCCGGTTGAGATGACGGTCAGGGCGGCAGTACGAAGCCAGGGAAGAAACTGGGGCGGAGGAGCCAGGATGAGATAGATTATGGAAGCTGCCGCTGCCGCTGCAAGTGATACCATGACGGCCACGATGATGCGGGTGGAGAAGATGCGCCCACTCAGCGAGCCGGCGATGAAGCCGGTCCCGATGTAGGTGATGAAGAGCCCTCCCATCGGCAGCGAGCCGGCGGCCGCTGCGAAGAAGGCACCGAAGAGGCCGGCGACGGCACCGGCGGTCGGTCCGGAGACCAGCCCGATACTCAGAACCGCCACGAGACCGAGTTGCGGGCAGGTCCAGCCGATCTGAAGCCACGGGGGCCAGGAGTGCTCGACCCCGACGAAGAGCAGCAGCAGGAATGCAAAAATCAGATGCAGCAATAGCAATGCTTGTCTCCCCAGGCGGAGCTATTTCGCACTTCTGAGCACAAGTACATATGTAATGTTGGTCAGGTCGGCTGCGGGCTTGATGAGCGCCCTGAAGGTGCGGCTGCTTGCGGGGGCCGTATGCACCTGGATGACGGTGCCGATCGGGATGTTTGGTGGATAGACGTTACTGAGACTGGATGTAAGAATGACGTCGCCAACCTGGATGTCGGCCTGTCCGCGCAGGCGCTCCATGGCCAGCAGCGGCTGGACGGACGAACTTGCCGACAGCGGGTGAATCATGCCCTGATCCCGAGACCTCTGGACGACACCTGCGGCGGCATGGTCAGCGTGCGTCAGCAGCATCACCTCGCCCACCGTTTTCTGAGCGGAGACGATACGCCCCAGGAGGCCTCTCTGTGTTCTGACCGTATTTCCCACTTCGAATTGACGGCCATCGAGGGACTGGATTGTGAGAATGGGTCCACCGGTGCTGGTGGCGTGGCTAATAACTCTGGCCGGGACCCCCTTCACCTCACCGGAGATGACAAAGCCGAGCTTCTCCTTTAATTCCTTGTTTTCGAGGAAGTATTCGTTGAGTGTGAGTTTGTCAGCTTCGAGGCGGTTGATTTCCTCTTTCAGCTTACGGTTTTCTTCAGTAAGCGCGCGAGCCTGTGTGAGGGAGATGCCAACATCGTGTATCCGTGTGAAGGCGGAGGTCGCGACAGCCTGAAACGGCCAGACGATAGACTTGGCAAGCTTCTCCGGGAGGCTTTGTTTACCGACGTTATGAGCGCGATGCTGCCAGTAGGTCAGAACAATGGCGAGAATGCACAATATGGCGATGAGTCTAGTGTTTACGGTCGGGGATTGTGTCTTAGTCAGCATCTGGATTCAACTTCTTGTGGAGTATCCGTGAAGTTGTTCGAGGTATCCTGCGGTGCCCATGACAACGCATGTGAGGGGATCCTCGGCGACATAGACGGGGATATCGGTTTCGGCGCTGATAAGTTGGTCAATGCCTTGGAGCAAAGCGCCGCCGCCGGCGAGGACGATACCGCGGTTCATGACATCAGCGGCCAGTTCGGGTGCGGTGGCATCCAGGGCCTCCTTGACGAGGTCAACGATTGCTGCAATCGGCTCGGCGATGGCTTCTCGGATTGCGCCGGAGTGGATCACGATACTCTTGGGCAGTCCGGAGATGAGGTCTTTGCCTCTGACCTGCATGGTGTCTTCGGCGGCGCGTGGGAAGGCAGAGCCCAAGCGTATCTTGATCAACTCGGCAGTCGTTTCCCCCACGACGATGCTGAATTCGCGACGGATATAGGCGCTGATGGCCTGGTCAATTTCCTCGCCGGCGGTCCGCATTGAGCCCTGCGTACAGATGCCGCCGAGGGATATGACGGCGACCTCAGTAGTGCCGCCACCGATGTCAACGATCATGTTGCCGACCGGGTCGGCTACGGGCAATCCTGCGCCGATAGCAGCGGCCATCGGTTCGTCAATGATTTCGGTCTCCCATGCGCCGGCCTGGCGAGCTGCATCCTGTACGGCACGGCGCTCGACTTCGGTGATTCCTGCGGGCACCCCGACAACGATATGAGGGTGCGAGAAGCGGTGAGCTGTACGTGCTTTCCTGATGAAATATCGCAGCATTGCTTCGGTCACTTCGAAGTCGGCGATGACGCCGTCGCGGAGAGGCCGGATCGCCGAGATTCTGGCGGGGGTGCGTCCGACCATGCGCTTTGCTTCCTCGCCGACGGCGCGGACGGTATGGTCCTGATGGTCAACAGCGACGACTGACGGCTCGCGGAGGACAATGCCCTGGCCCTTGACGTGTACAAGGGTATTGGCAGTGCCCAGGTCAATGCCCATGTCACAGGAGAGACGAGCGAGCCAGTGCCTGGCGGTTTTGCATACTTTCTTGTAGAGTCCCAACATGGGGTCGGCCTCGGTGTAGTTGTGCAGCTTGCGGTGCTACCTCGCAAGTGCGATCAGTTGTTATGGTGCGGCGGCACTGGGTAGCCAAGCTGTTGAAGCATGTCGCACAATTTCGTTATGGGCAGACCGACGACATTGAGAAATGAGCCTTCGACGCGCTGTATGAGTGCAGCACCGAGGCCCTGTACGGCATAGGCGCCGGCCTTGTCGAGGGGCTCTCCAGTTCGTACATAGTCATCAATCTGCTGCTGGGTCAACTCGGCGAAGATGACGCGTGATGTCTCGTGGTCCTGGAGCAGCACTGTCGGGTCGCGGTTTTCAGCACAGGCGATGGCGATTGCGGTGGTGACGGAATTGGCTTTGCCGCTCAGTGCGCGCAACATGCGAGCTGCATCGGCGGGGTCAGCCGGCTTTCCGAGCAGCTCGTTGCCAACGAGGACCACGGTGTCGGCTGCAACGATGAGGCGATACGGATTGGCGGCTGCGACATCCAGGGCCTTGGCACGCGCGGCATTGAGTGCAAAGCGGACAGCAGCATCGTCATCAAGAGCCTGCTGGAGCCGGGCGTCGGCAGGCCCAGCGCTATCCGGCTCGGCATTACTGACCTCGATGATGAAGTCGAAGCCGGCGGCGCGGAGGATGTCCCTCCTGCGCGAGGATGCGGAGGCAAGAATGAACGGCTTGCTGAATGCGACTTGCAGGCCGGTAAGGGCAGTTTCAGGATGCTGGGTATTGGCTATGATAGACAATTAGAATCGCCCCGTACGTATGAAGCTGATGAGCAACCACACTCCGACAATTGAGCCAATGGCGACATAGACTGTGGTGAGGGTGGTGGTGATGGGGTTTTCCGGGCTTCCACTAACGGCGAGTATTGCCGATGAGAGAATAAATGCAGAGACCAACAGACTCGCGGAAAGCCTGTTGACTGTCGTATCGAGCTTGTGGAGGGGCTTCTCGATGTCATTAATGGTCAAGCGCAGCGCAAGTTGTCCGGAATGTGTCCGTTGCAGTATATGACTGAGTTGTCGTGGAATCAAGCGGAAATGGCGTATGAACTGCCGTACGGAACGTAGCAGTTCGTCGGAGAGATTAGAAATACTCATCTCTTTCAGCAGGGCGGTGGACATCGTCTCTTCGGCGACGGGCCGGTAGTCGAAATCCCCATCAAGCTGTATGCAGATGCCTTCGGTCACGATGAGAGCTTTCACCAGTGATGAGAATGCGGGTGGGAGTCTCATCTCATGTTGCAGAATTAGACGCAGGAGCTCTTCAAGGATTTGGCCGAGGCCGACCTCGGATGTGCTCTGGATCTGGCTGTAGCGGCCCATGAGCATGTCTATGTCATTCGCGAAGTCAAACGGATCCACGCTCTCGTTAGCAACCCCGATGTCGAGGAGGATATCCGCAGCCTCCTGGGGATCGGTGCGGAACCATGCTCTGATAAGCTGTATGAACGAACGGCGCAGCTTATCACCGAGAGATGTGGCATATCCGCTGTCGAGGAGTGCGATCTTGCCGTCTTTGGTGAGGAGTATGTTGCCACCGTGAGGGTCGGCGTGGAAATATCCGTCAACCATAACCTGATAGGCAATCATACGGGAAATGCTATGGGCAGCTTTTTTAGGATCAATCGAGGACTCGGCCAAGCCGTCGGCGTCGCTTGGTTTGATACCGTCTATCCACTCGATGGTGAGAACGCGCTTGCTGCTGAAGTCATAATGGACTTTAGGGATTTTCACATCGCTGAGCGCCTCCATGTTTTTGCACAAGCGCTCGGTGTTCTTGGCCTCAATGCGGAAGTCGAGTTCATCCATGAGAGCCTGACGGAACTCGGCAATCTGGCGGGATGCATGTCGCTTTCGAAGCCAGTCATTGTGTTTTTCAGCGAAGTCCACTGCGGCGGACAGTATCTCGACGTCGGTCCTGCATTTCTCTTCAACTTCCGGCCGCTGCACTTTCACTGCAACAACTCGGCCGTCGTGCAGACGGGCCTTGTGTACCTGCGCTAGAGATGCGGAGGCGATTGGTTGCTGCTCGAATTCGGCGAAGAGTTCGGACGCCTCAGCCCCGAGTTCTTCTTTGA
>Ga0180432_10010473_pt1 | contig 11094 bp, 13 predicted proteins | sample SS_ome_10_FD_132414 | JGI IMG/M metagenome (GOLD analysis project Ga0180432, IMG submission 132414) | Hypersaline lake sediment archaeal communities from the Salton Sea, California, USA - SS_1_MS_2 metaG | ecosystem: Environmental > Aquatic > Non-marine Saline and Alkaline > Hypersaline >... | reverse complement strand
TCTCCTGTTTTTTCACTGGCGCAAACAGTAACACTGTGGGGCATAGCCATGTTTTGTCTGCGCGTGACTTTAATCTTCTTTGTTTTCTTTTTCTTCATCATCCGTGGTTTCTTTTTCATCATTTGTGCTTCCGTTATTTTGCGGCAGTCCCAGTTCATTCATCTTGTCAAGCTCGCGTTTTCTCTGCTCAAAACTTTCCTCCCAGTCCTTGCCCTGAGCCGAATACAAATCCGAGTGAGTGACTATGCCGTTTTTAAGCCCGACTTCCGCGGCTTTTGCCTCCTTAAGCGGGTCAACCCATTCCCAGCCCGGAGCTATCCATGTAGCGCCACTCCAGTAGTTTCTTTTGTCATAGAAGGAAACAGAACCCAGCTCGCCTTTCAGATAGGCTTCTTCGAGCACCATATCCCATACAGGCTGGCAGAGTTTTCTCGATAACCATTCCTGCTTTACTTTAAAATATCTGCGCGCCTCCAAAAGGGCGGCTCTCGCGCTTGAATAATTCGTCTTCGAGAAATCCTTGGCAACCAGTTCATAGGGCAGGCCGAGGGCCGCTGAAATAGCCCGCAATATCCTCTCAACAAAGGGCTCGAATGTCGCTCCCGGCCGCTGAGGATTAAACGAGGTAATAGATTCACCCGGCATAAGGTGCTTGATCATGCCAGGCTCTAAAGATTCAACAAGCTGGTTGGATGTGTTTCTTTCGTATCCGGCATTAACAGCGATATCCATCGAAGCTTCTGAAGTAATAAAAAGAGAAAAACACGCCGCTATACGGGCGGCCACAAGTTCGGCCTCGGCGTATTCGGCTAAATCTTTGAAATATGTAAGAACCGGCGTAAAGAAGGGAATACCTCTTGTCTGGCCGCTTCTGGTTACATGGTAAAGATGAAAAACATTCTTCCGGCCGTATTCATTCTTAGCCGGTATCTCTATGAATTTCCTGTCACGCTCGCCGTACCTGAAATCGCCCGGATGTGTCTTTTGGATAAAGTAAGATACAGGCTCACCGTTTTCGCCGATCTTGACTCCGCTCCTTATGGATTTATCGCTTCGTTTCTCAGGCGGGGTATCAAGCCTGTCCGCCTCAATAACCTGAAGGGCAAAAGAGTAAGGACGGGTCTTATCTTTAAGCATAAGCGGAATAATGAGCGCTTCGCCGTTTTCCAGGATCTGCCGGTCAACAAGGCTCTGTATCTCATAGAAATCCATGCGCTGGCCAGCATCCGAATATGGCAACCATCTCTTCCAGGCACGTTCGGCTCTTTTCTGGAAATTGGCCGCTGATTTTTCGCTTATGCCGAGAAACTCCCGGTCAACCCTCGACTGAGGCCTTATGCCGGTGCCGATAACGTTTGTTGTCATGGTTGAAGTGATGCCGGAAGCGTGGGCGTCATTACGGTTTAAATCACGGCTTCTTTCTCTAAGGTCGGAAAGCTCGGGAAGAAGGGCTTCGTCAGCGGAACTGTTCCGGGGAAGCCAGGATGAACGAAGGCGGTTATGCCCGGCGCCTTTATACGCGCCAAAAGCCTGTGTGATATTCATCACTTCCCGGTACATCTTCCGCCTGAACCCGGCCCTGGGCGAGAAGAAAGAGATAACATTATCTATGCCGCTGGAAAATCTTTCTGACAGTTTCTTTTTCATTTCGGATTCTCAAATTTTGCAAAAGTAGTTCTGTTCCTGCCCGCGGATATTTCGTTCTGCAACTGCTTGCGCATTTTTAAAAGTTCACTTAATTTTTCATACTGGATATTCCTGCCGCCGATGGAATATGACTGAACCATACCTCCGGCCATCTTTGTATTTATGGCAGTCTCAAGAACCTCAAGCATTTCCTGTTTAGTAGGCGCCACTTAAAACTCCTTTTTGCTTCCCAATAAAAAAGCCCGTTCCAGCTGGTGCACCAGAACGAGCTTTTATTATTTATTGGGCGCGCGTTTTACGGCTGATCAGGCCCGCGCTATATTTCTATAATCCCATATTACTCAATAGATTTTTTATTTTCAAATAGTCGTTACTACAAAATGGAAAATGTTATTCTTCGTAATCCTTCTCTACGGATTTAAAATTATACCCGCACTCCCTGCAGTAGTGATAACGAACCGGCAAATGAGATCCATAACACTTTACGTTCTTGCTGTTGCATTTCGGACAGCGCAGGGGAATAAAGACAACGCCATAATCCTGACTGTCGTCTTTTGGTTTTTCCGGTTGCTCCCGCTGAAAGTTATTGTCATTCCTTAACCAGTTTCTTTTTTTCTCAATCCATTTGCCCATTAAAGCCAGCTTCCTTGACGTTTTCTGATCCAGTCTTTTCGGGAATTATCCTGGCTGATTACCCGCTGATGCACTTTAACCGAATCGTCTTTGCGGATACTAAGCGCCCTGATAATGTCGGCCGCGGCCACGGCATAAACTTCGGTGTCAAGGTAATGATTGGCTACAGCGTCTTTTTTCTTGCGCCATACTTCTTTGGCGCGTCCTGTGTTCCTGTTCCTGATCAGTACTTTGTGTTCCGAAGTAAACTGTGTCAGATATTCTTCTTTCGGATTACTGAAAATATGCCACTTACACGGATCCCGCATAGTTACAAGCCGGTTGATCTTATCTTTGTACTGGCTCACATTAAGATTCCATAAAACCAGGCCTCCCCGGATAACACTGCCTGTCCTTGAATTAATATCTATCTTCGAGGCCCGGTAAAACCTGCCTCCGGTAATTTCTTCCTGTCCTTTGATAGCCTTTGTCTTATCAGACCACTGACGGCAGAATCTGTAGACTTCGTCCGTGCGGTAACCCGAATCAACACAGCTCATATACACAGGCAATGTTTCATTCGATGACAGTTTTCTGTATTCGGTTTTAAAAAGAGCATCGATAATATCTTCCCAGTATTCAACCCTGTCGGCCCTGATAAGCCATGATTCCTCGTAATATCCCCAGCCCCGTATAACATAATAAAAGTGATCCTTCTGCACATCGACACCGGCGGTAAGCACAATAACATCATCCGGAACACTGCCTTCGTCATAATCCCGGGATAAGGTCCGTATCTTATCGATGGTTGTTTCTTCGATTTTTTCTTCCCAGACCTCGGCAAGCCAGGAGTTGACAAAGTTCATCAATAGCTCGATATAATCTTTCGATTTAATAAACTCGGCGGCGATATCGCTCCATGACAGCCACGGGGAATAAAGAGAATTGATCCAGAAACCCCGATGCGTGCTTTTAACAATATCGCCTGAGATAGTTCCGTCATCATCAAGCTCCGCGTCTTCCGGCACCCACTTGCCGCGCGTTAAGATCCTGTTTTTCTGATAATCTTTTATGCGTTTATTGCAATGAAGGCACTCATACCAGGCAAGGCGTTCGTTTTTAATACGCTCGGTTGATTTTTCTTTTTTTGGCCATTTTATCTGGCCGAATAAAAGAACCTGATATTTGCCGCAGTGCGGGCACGGCACATAATAGCGGCTCCGGTCCGATTTCTCATACTCACGGAAGATGTAGCCGTCCCTTGTGGTTGGGGTAGATACCTTGATCGTCTTTCTGTTCCAGAATGTTTTCTGACGCTCGCTGGCAAGCTTTATCGGATCCGCTTCACGGCCCGAAAACTTTGGGTATTTATCTATCTCATCCAGGAAAAGATAACGAATAGGCCTGGACGCAAGATCAGCCGGTGAATTCGATCCGGCAAAATATAAAATCATTCTGTCCAGATGATACTCAAGTCGTGTTATATCATCCGAGAGCCTCGGCAAATGCTCGCGCAGAACATAAGAGCCTTCAATCATAGGCAGAACCCGGTTGCAGGAAACACTCTTGGCGTCATTCTCACGCGGCAAGACAACAAGAGTGGGGCCCGGATCCTGATCGATAATGAAAGCAAGCATGTTGAACATAGCCTCGGTCTTGCCGACCTGGGAAGCGGCCATAACAGTTATTTCTTCAACGAAAGGATCAGTGAACGCGTCCATAATGCCTTTAAGATAGGGCGTCCTGGAAGTTTTCCACCGGCCCGGTTCAGCTGACGTAACCGGATTAAGATACCGGAACCGATCAGCCCACTGGCTGACCGTTATCTTCTCCGGACGTTTCCACGCTTCCTTTTCTTCCGGCGTCCATATTTTTCTGTCTTGTTTTTTTGTGATCATGTCTTACTCCCGCAAATTCGTCTATAATTTCACTGATCGCCTCATACAACTCAACTTCGATTTCCCTCGGCTCTTTCATGGCAAGAACCGGCGCCAGCCTTGTCGGCAGGGCAAGAAATGCCCGTTTTACGGCAATGATCCTGGCGATCCTTCCTTTTTCCACTTCATCTCTCGGTAACAGCTCGCTGGTTACCCGTTTAAGCTCCAGTTCAAGTAAAGACGCTTTATACTTCCTGAGTTTTGTTTCCCAGTAAATCTTGCCTTCAAGTTCTTCATCAGCACTGCCGCTTCTACCGTCATACCATCGCTTGATTTCTTCCAGGTCATAATAGCCGTCTTTTGTAACAGGCATGCCTTCACGCTTCCAGCGGTAAACCGTCCGCCAGTTAACCTCCATGATCTTAGCGACTTCCTCAATCGTCTTAACGGTAGTATCGCCCAGAGGCTCTGACTCGAAATCCTCAAGCTCTTTTATTTCCTGCTTTGAAAGCGGTGTTCCGCTGTGCAGTTTCTCAATCAAATGCAGGTACCGTTTCTTGCGCGCGATTTCGGCTAAATTCTGATTCTTATTCTGATCCGTCACTTACGACCCTCCAACACTGCTTTCTTACCGGAAAACTCTTCCCAGCGTTTAACCGTAACATCGCAAAACACAGGCTCGATCTCCATAGCAAAGACGCGCCTGTTAAGACGCTCTCCGGCAATAAGCTGAGAGCCGGATCCACAGAACGGCTCATAACAAATCTCACCCGGCGCGGTATGTACTCTCATGGGAATAGCAAAAACCTCGGTTGGCTTAACCGTGGGATGATTGATGCCGGTATTTCTTTTTTTACCTTCCCAGTCAAGCTCCCAGAGGTCAGTATAGTATTCCGGCTTAGAAGGATCACCTGAGCGAATCAAATCAATAGTCCAGACACTGCCGATAGCTTTATCTTTAGGCTTATACGGCGGTTTGCTTCCTTTCACCCACATAAGGATACAGGGCTCGTGCCGCCATGAATAAAACGAATAGGTGAGAATAGCGCAGGGCTTCACCCAGATGATCTGCTGATGGATAAGCAGGTTGAGAGAATCGCAAACCTCTTCAATCATTGCCCGGCGTTTTGACGCATGCCACAGATAAAGGGCGGTATTCTCTTTGATGTATTTAAGCCCGACTTCATAAAACGATTTTATGAATACCTTCGCGTCCGGAATATCAATCTCATGATAAACTCCGGACCAGTCCTTTCCGCCGGTAGGCCTGTCGGCCCCGGTGTAGTCAACACAGTATGGAGGATCAGTGGCAAACAAACTTGCCTTTTGTCCGGCCATAAGCCTGGCAACATCTTCATCTTTGGTAGAGTCGCCGCATAAAAGCCGGTGTTCTCCTAAAATCCACAGGTCACCTTTCTTAGTAATCGGCTTTTCCGGCGGCTCGGGAATATCATCCGGAAGCGTCTTGCCAGCACCTGTATTCTCAGTTTCGAACTCCGCGACTTCTTCCCGCAGTTCTTTCATCCGAAGCGCCAGGTAATCATCCGCGGCTTCGGTGCGAAGTTTTTCCAGAAGCGGGATAAGAGCCTCAGTCCATGACCCGGCAATCTGCTGGGAATTCAGCGTCACATTCATGGCCATCTCAGAAACCTCATCAAGATCAACCATGATTGCGGTGACCGTTTCGACACCGGACTGCTGTAAAATCTTATACCGCTGGTGGCCTGAGATGATCCGCATATTGCGTTTGTTGACTACCAGAAGATCCACCAGCCCGAACTTCTCCAAGCTGTGCCTGAGGCCTGCAAGAGCCGCGTCCGAGATCTCCCTTGGATTGTACGGTGCCGGTTTCAATACTGACATTTTGACATCACAAATGTCAGGTTTTACGTTAATTTTTGCCATTTTCGCCTCCTTTTGACCATAATTTCAATCGTCATAACTCCTTTATTTACAGCGTATTTCGAGCAGGTTGCCCCCTGGGTGCCGCTTTCAGGGCATACCTGAACAAGTTATTGTCCCTGACATCGTTTTTCAAGCCCAAAATCACTGACAAACTGCGCCTCGCCTGACCCTCGCCGCACACCCGCCCCGGAAGGACCCGCGCATCTCTACCAAATAATGCCCATTCCCATAAGCACATAAGCAAGCTGGATTCCGCAGAAAAGACCGAAAAAGCCTTCGCATACCTTCCAGACAAATATATTCGCAGTACATTTTGTATTTGAGAGCAGAAAGAGGAGAATGAAAGCGGCCGCGGTCAAAGCGTTCCATACAGACAAGCCAATCGGTATAGTAATCAACGCGTAGGCCAGGCCCACCAGCGATCTCTGCCACCATGTCTTGCCCTCACCATAGCCTAAGGAATATCCCGCACCGGCTATCGCGCCCACAAGCACAGCCTTCCACCACACAATACCGGCAATAAAACAGGCCAGTATATACACAGCGGGCAGGATAAACCTGCGCCATCCTTTCCAGCCCGGGATTTCTTCGGATATTTGTGTGCCTCCAAGAGCGAATAAGAGCCAGCTTACAGCCGGAACAAATACCATAAATAATTCTTTATTCAGCATACCTAACCTCCCGTGATTTGTTTTAATATGTCCGCAAACCTGCCGATGCCCTGTTTTTTAAATTCTTTGCCTTTCTTTTCATTCATATTGGCGAAAAAAGACGCGCTTTCCATCTTAAGAACTTTAATAAACCAGGGATAAGGATCACGAATACTGTTCTTGTCCTTCTGGTATTGCTCACAAATCTTAATCAGAACGTCATCCGGGATATTTTCGTCTTTACGCCACTTGGCATCTTTCTTGAATTTATTAATAAGCTGATAGATATTAAATCCCTGGCTGTATACCTGTTCCATTAATTCCCTGGTTTTGGAAGAAACATCTCCGCCTGTCCCGCGCTGTTTATTAACTATCTCTTTTCCATTCTCTTTTCCATCCCCATCCCCATTCCCAACTGAGAAATTCGTATCACAACCGTTAGTTAACGGTTGCTTAACGGTTAAGAGTTCTTTAGGAACAGGTGGGATATCGCTGTCCCGTTCGGTCTTGTGAGGTTTTTGGTGTTTCTGCCAGTTGATTATCTGATAATATCGTTCGCCATCGATTTCATAACGGATAATAAACGGCCGCTTGCCGTTTTTCTTGGGGCAGGCAAGAAGCCGCATAATTTCTTCGGCATCAACCTCATCATAGGGCATAATCTCGATCTTAAGCCTCTCCGGGCGATCCTCACCACGGCCCTCTCGGTCAGCCTGCACCCATAACCCCTGATAAAACAACCTGGCCTCAAAAGGCAATTCTTTTATATCTTCATCTTTGAAGAAATCCGGTTTCAGATATCTGATCCTTGCCATAGTTTTTATTTAGTCCTCATATATTCATACCAGGCCATGTTGCCTTTTAAATTCCTCTTAACGCATTCATCCTTATCCAGCTTGCGGATTATGCCTTCCCGGACAAAATCCCTGATCGTTCTTTCGGCACGCAGGTAATAATTCCTGCTTTCATAAGCTATGACATCAGCCTTTGAAAAAATGCTTTTCTGCCTGCACCAGTTTAGTAATTCTTTTCTTTTATTAACCATTTTCATCACCTCCCGATTACCGGCTCATCTCAACCAGCTGAAGAAACCCCACAGAGCCAGGAAAAAATAAACAACAAATAAAAATGACTGGGCGTATAGTTTCTTCCGGAAATCTATAACGGCCCAGCACGCGTTGGTAAACATCCATAAAGCGAACCCGGACGGATTCTTCTGCACGTTCAATATAACTCCGGTTATTGAAAGCCCTGCCAGAAACCACATCATCAGTTCCCTGAAGACCTTCGGATCCTTGCCAAACGGACGGTTCGCTTCAATAAACCTGCGGCGGTTATACCAGTTCTGCTTTTTATATAAGTCTTTCCATCCTTTATTGACCTTCATCTGGACTCCTTTCCTTACGCTTAGGAACACGCTCAACGATAAATAAATCCTCACCAACACTTTCCGTAGCACATTCGGTAAAGACACTGGCCAGGAGAGCGCCGACCTCATCGGTAACGTGGATAATAACGCGGCGTCCAGACATGAGAAATGAGCCGTCCATTTTTACCCGGGCTTTTCCAAAGACACCGCGCGCCGCACGCACAGCGGCTTCCATTTGCTCACGGATAAGGCTTTTATCGATCCGCTCGTCAAACTCGAACTTATATACAAATTCCATTTGAAACCTCCTCATCATCTTAAAAACTCCTCAAGTCCAGACTCCCGAAACACTACTCTGATACGCTTAACTTCCGTGTTAAGCGTCGTCCTGGGAATATTCATTTTTTCACCCGCCTTTGCGATGCTGGTTCCTTCCATAAGAAATTTGCAAAGCTGTTTTTGCCTGAAAGAAAGCTTGGCCATGGCATTCGCCAGGACGTCGGGAAGATCTTCTTCCGTTATTTTTGTAGTCACCTGTTCTTGATCCATTAGTGCTTTCTCCTTCGCATTTATAGAGTGGGTGTCTTCCATAGCATCAAGCGATTCGCTCAAATAAAAAACCTTGCGTTTGTTTGTTCCCTTAAGCCGCATAATATCTGTCAGTTTGTTTCGTGTTACCCGGTTCAGAAATGTATGTTCGGATATTCCCGTTTCAGGCTGATATTGATCCTTTGTGAAAAACCAATGAACCAGACATTCCTGCATGAGATCTTCAAAACTTTCATTCCTGAGACATACATAATCCCGCTGAGCACACTTGATAAGACACCGTACTTCGCGTAATTCCCATTCCTGAAATAGACCTCTGTAATTCTGACTAATAGAGACACCTCGCTATCTGAAAGTGTCCGGAAAGCCTCCCATTCAATTACGCGCGCGACCGGTTTGCGGTCGTTTTTCCCGATTAAGTGGTTTGCGTCCGGATAATTCATCAGGCGTAGGCTCTCTTTTTAAGATTCCTTTTAATACAGCTTTTACGGCTTCGAGGATTTTCTGGTTTTGTATCCTTCTGGCCACGCCCTCCAGGGGCTTTTCCGGATAGTTAACATTGAATCCCCGTTTAAACCGATTTTCAAAATTTGATTTCTGCCTGTCGCCCATAACTCCCCTCAATAGCTACATACGAAGACTTTTTGAAAACAGACGAAAAAAAATCAAAAAAAATGTTTTTTTTCGTCACCCCGCCGGAAATCTTCGTATATAGCAATAGAGAGTGTGAGCCTTATGACCCCCAGACAGGATCACTTAACATCTTGTATTAGCTTGACTTGTAATGCCTTCTATTATAGGGTTGGGGCGCGACTGGGAGGCGTCATAATTCCCAAGAGGGCACATAAACCGGAAGGATGGTGAAATGACACAAATAATCAGATCGAAAGAGAAAAAAAGATTCGTTATCTATACCCGATGTTCTACCGATGACCAGGCTCAGGGCGATTTCACGACCCTGGACGCCCAGGCGTACCACTGCAAAAACATGCTGGACGCCTTCGGATATGAACTCTCTGATATAGGGAATAAAGGTGTGGTTAATGATGACGGGTATTCAGGCAAAGACCTGAACCGGCCGGGAATCCAGACGATCCTGTCCCGGGTAAAGAAAAAGCTTCATGTGAATGACAAGCGGCCGTTTGACGGAATTATCTTCTTCCGCCTTGACCGCTTAACGCGTAATCCCCGGGACCTGTATTCACTGATAGACACCTTCAGAGATACGGATATCGATTTTATATCTGTCCGGGAAAACCTTGATAGCTCAACAGCTATCGGACGTGTGGTAATTGGAATTTTAGGATTGCTCTCAGCATTTGAAAGAGAACTGACAGGCGAACGCGTGAAGGCTTCAGCAATAGCCCGGGTACGCCAGGGCAAGTGGGTGGGTGGATTTTTATCATATGGATATAAACTCATAAAAGACGGCGATCCTTTACCGAATGGCAGACAGCCGCACAAAGTTGTACTGGATGAGGAAATAGCCCCCAAACTGAGAATCATCTGGGAAATGGCCGCAGAGAATAAATCTCTTATGGAAATCGGACAGGAATTAACCCGCCGGGACACAAAAACACGTAACGGCAAGGCCTGGCGAAAACAATCCCTTTCAACAATCATCAAGAATCCTTTTTACAAAGGATATCTTTCATACGCCAATGAACTGCATAAGGGCAACCATGAGGCCCTCGTTGAACCCGCGCTCTGGGAGAAGGCAAACAAGATGCTTGTCGCCAGATTGCCCGGACACGGATTCAGCCGGAAACCGAAATCATACGATTATCTTTTAAGTGGATTATTACGGTGCGGGAAATGCGGGAGCCACCTTATCTCGATATCTAACAAGGGGCGTTCGGGAAAGAAATTCCCTTATTACATCTGCGGCAGGTCCAAGCAGAAACTCGGATGCGATGAATTAAGCATCCCGGCAAAAATATTCGATAAAGCCTTAATAGAATATTTCCGCAGGGCATCAGAGAACAGAGAGATCATCATAAAAGGAATAGGCGATGCCATGCGTGAAGCCCAGCTGATGGCCGGACGCATAGACACACTGATAAATGAAACCGAATCAAAACTGAATGAATGCCATCACGAGGCCAAGACGCTTCTTGACCTTGCAATGAGCGGCACAGTAACCAAAGGCGCCGCGTATAAAACAAAAATGCATGAACTTGATAATATGATCGTGGCTCTGGAAGATAAGCTGACAAAACTCCGGACACAAAAGACCGCCAATGACATGACAGCCAACTCAGGCAACTACCTGCACGAAACCCTGCAGTTTGCCATGGAACACCTCGACAAAGCCCCGGCAGATGCCCAGAAAAACCTTATAACGGCCCTTGTTAAAGAGATCGTGATCCATAAAGAGGTTATAAACATTAAAATGTACCTGGGAGATCCTGAAGAAACCCTGCAGGCCGATATTAACGATTGTGAACGCGATACCGGACCCATAAAAAAGAACTGCCCTGTTCCG
>Ga0180432_10010472_pt1 | contig 11095 bp, 12 predicted proteins | sample SS_ome_10_FD_132414 | JGI IMG/M metagenome (GOLD analysis project Ga0180432, IMG submission 132414) | Hypersaline lake sediment archaeal communities from the Salton Sea, California, USA - SS_1_MS_2 metaG | ecosystem: Environmental > Aquatic > Non-marine Saline and Alkaline > Hypersaline >... | reverse complement strand
TGAACACCAGGTTGCCGACGTGAGGATCGGCCTGGCCCACAACGTGGGGGCGGCGGGGGCTACCGCCACGGTCCAGATATACAGGAGGGGCTGAGGTGACAGAGTACACGGTCAAGGCGTACATGGATCACCTGATGAACGAGGAGCTCATGGGCGTCGAGTGCAAGGGCTGTGGGCGCCTCATGCTGCCGCCGAGGCCCATCTGCAACAAGTGCGGCTCCATGGACCTAGAGTGGAAAAGTTTCAGCGGTGGGGGGGTCGTCGCCGCCAAGACGGTGATAGCGGTCCCACTGACCAGGTTCCAGGAGCGGTGCCCCTACGGCGTCGTCATAGTCACCCTTGACGAGGGGGTGAGCGTGAGCGGCCTATTGCTCGACGAAAACGTGGACATCGGTTCCAGGGTGGAGGCGGCGTACGTGAAGGACGAGGACGGCGTGGTCCTCGCCTTCAAGGCGGCTTAGCTACTCTCCCTTGAACTCTGGTTTCCTCCTCTCGTTGAAGGCCGTTATGCCCTCCATGAGGTCACTGCAGTTCCATAGGATGGAGAACTCGTCGGCCTCGGCGTTGGACGCCTCCTCAAAGTTCTCAATATTCACCAGCCTCTTCATCGCCGCCAGCGCTAGGGGTGGACCAGCCACCAGCGTCTTAATGAACTCCTGAACCTTGGCCTCGAACTCATCAGCAGGGTAGACGGCGTTCACGAGGCCCTCCCTGTGCGCCTCCTCCGAGTCGAGCCGGCGGCCTGTCATCATCATCTCCGAGGCGAGGGTCTTGCCCACAAGCCTCGGCAGCATGTACGTCGCCCCCCACCCGGTTATGAGCCCCAGGTTGACCTCGGGCTGCCCGAAGCTGGCCTTCTCCGACGCCAGCCTGAAGTCACAGTGTATGGCCAGCTCGTTGCCGCCGCCCAGGCAGTAACCGTTGACCGCAGCGACGACGGGCTTGGGCAGCTCCACAATCTTCCTGTACGTGGTCTGGCCAAGCCGGGAGAGCCTGCGGGCGCCCTCGACGTCGAGCTGGGGGAACTGGGAGATGTCGGCGCCTGAGCAGAACGCCCTGTCCCCCGCCCCCGTGAAGAGGACGCAGCGTATGGATTTGTCTATGGCCGCGTCGTTCAGCGCCTCCCCGATCATCTCGAGCATCTCGGCGGTCATGCTGTTGAGCTTACCCGGCCTGTTGACGGTGACCTTGAGGACGCCGCCCCTCTTCTCCGTGAGTATGGGCTTCTCCTCGCCGAGGCCCACGCGCTTCATCTCGAAGGGGCCCCTTGGCAGGTTGGCGCCCAGCTTCATGGCCGTGTCCACGTCCTCCTCTGTCGATATCCCCTCCGCCACCACTTTCTCGGCCTCCTCGACGAAGGGCTCTAGGAGGAGCTTCACGTCGAAGCCCTCGGCCTGCACCTCGGACACGCTGGGCCGGGCCTCGTAGCTGTAGAAGCCCTCCCCGGTTTTTCGTCCCAGCTTCTTGGCTTCGTATAGCTCGGTTATCCTCTGGCATGGAGCGTATTCTGGGCCCAGTTTCTCCTCGAACACCTTGAGTATGTTGTACACTATGTCCATGCCTATGAGATCGCTGAGCATGAAGGGCCCGAGGGGCATCCCGGCCTTGTGCTGCATCGCGGCGTCGATCTGCTCCACGCCGTACCCGTCGAGGAGCTTGCAGGCCTCGTTGAGGTAGGTGACGAGAACCCTGTTGACTATGAAGCCGGGGGTGTCCTTCCTCACCCAGACGGGGGTCTTGCCCATCCTCATGGCGAGCTCCTTGACCGCCTCCACTGTGGCCTCCGTGGTCTTCTCTCCCTGGTTGACCTCGACGAGCTTCATCAGAGCCGGTGGGTTGAAGAAGTGCATGCCTACGAAACGCCCCGGGTTGGGTACAGCCTCGGCTATCTCGGTTATGCTCAGGCTGCTGGTGTTGGAGGCCAGTATGGCGTCTCTAGGCGCCTTCTCCGCGGCCTCGGCCCACACCTTGTGTTTTAAATCCATCCTCTCGGGTATCGCCTCGACGACCAGCTGGGCGTCCCCCACAGCCTCGTCGAGATCCAGAGTGTACCTGATCCTGGCGAGGGCGGCGTCCATGTCCTCCTGGCTCATCCTGCCCCGATTCACGAACCTGCCCAAGCTGTTCTCGATGCCGGCCCGGGCACTGTCTAGGTACTCCTGGGCTACGTCCCTGATCGCTACTTCGTAGCCAGCCACGGCAGCCACCTGGGCTATGCCGTGCCCCATGACCCCGGCGCCGAGGACGGCCACTCGTTGAACCTTATACGCCTCCATGGTGCTTCAACTGGCTAATCAGGGCCTAAGTTTATAGCGTTTTTCCGAGGCAAAGACTATATCTGTAGTGAAAGATAGTTGCGCCTTGAACAGGCATGAGGCAGATAGTGCTGCTGAAGGACATCCCGGACCTGACGGAGATCAAGCTGGACTCCCAGACCCGGGCGCCCATCGTAGAGGGCGTCAAACGCAGGATTAGCGAGGTTGACAAGAGGGTGCTGGAGGCCGCCATCAGGCTCAAGGAAAAGGTTGGCGGCGAGGTGGTGGTCCTCTCCATGGGGGATGACAAGACCAGGACCGCTCTATTGGAGGCGCTGGCCATGGGCGCCGACGCCGCCTACATCGTGGACGAGCCGGGGCTCAGGGACGTGGACACCAACGCTACCAGCAGGGTGCTAGAGGCCGCCATCGGACACATGGGAGAGTATGACCTAATAGTGGCGGGGGAGATGACGCTGGACAGCCTGTCGAGCCAGATAGGGCCACGGCTGGCTCAGCTGCTGGGCGTCCCCCAGGTCACCTACGTCAAGGAGCTCGACGTGGCTGACGGGAAGGTAAGGGCCGTGAGGGATCTCGAGGACGTGGACGAGGTGGTGGAGGCGCCGCTGCCCGCCGTCGTGTGCGTTGTCAGGGAGATCAACGAGCCAAGGATACCCAACCTCATGAGCATTATGAGGGCGAAAAAGAAGCCCCAGACGGTGTGGGCCGCTGGTGACATAGGACTCGACGCCTCGGATGTGAGGGGCATGAGCTACGTCCAGGTGATGAGCGTCACGGCCCCCAAGGTGGAACGTAAACAGGTGAGGATCGAAGCCGATACAGTGGAGGAGGCGGCCGCCAAGCTGGTCGAGGCCTTGGCGCAGGAGGGGGTCATCTAGTGTCGTTCCTAGTTTTCTCGGAGGACAGGGAGCTTGCGTTCCAGCTGCTGGGAAAGGCGAGGTCGCTGGCGGACGAGACCGGCAACGCGGTCTCGGCGCTGGCGGATGGACCGGCGCCCATGGAGTACGTGAGGCACGGTGCGGACACCGTCTACAAGGTAGACGGGCTGGCCGGGTTCAGCGTGGAGCCATACGCCACAGCCGTGGTGGAGGCCGTGAAGGCCACGGGCCCGTCCACGGTGTTCATGGGGGCCACGAAGAGGGGGAAGGAGCTTGCGCCCCGGGTGGCCTCTATGCTGGGCGTCGGGTGCATGAACGAGTGCAGCGGCGTCGAGATGGAGGACGGCCAACTGGTGGTGGAGAGGCTGACCTACGGCGGCTCCACCTTGGCCAGAGAGAAGAGCACCAGCACACCCACGGTGATGAGCTTCCCCCCCAGGTGCTTCGAGAAGCTGGAGCCCAAGGAGAGAAGCGGGGAAGTGGAGGAGCTGGAGGTGGACCTCCCAGAGCCACTTGTCAAGGTGGTGGAGCGCCGCGAGAAGCCCAAGAGCTCCGCCGACCTGGAGAGCGCTTCGATAATCGTCTCGGCGGGCCGCGGGTTCAAGGCCGAGGATGACCTGAGGCTGCTTAAGGAGGTCGCGGAGACGCTGGGCGCCCAGATGGGTTGCTCTAGGCCTATAAGCGCGGACCTGGGCTGGATGGACCAGTGGGTGGGCATCAGCGGCAAGAAGGTGAAGCCCCGCCTCTACGTGGCGTGCGGCGTCAGCGGCACCATACAGCACGTGGCCGGCATCAGGGACAGCCAGATCATCGTCAGCATCAACAACGACGAAAACGCCGGCATCCACGGATTAAGCGACTACAGCATCGTCGGCGACATATACGAGGTGCTGCCCGCGCTGGCAAAGGCACTGAGGGAACGAGCCTAAGTTTTTTCAGCCTCCCTACCTATTCCTACACATGGCTCATGGGGACGACGTTCTTCAAGCGATAAGGGATGCCGCGGCGACGATAGCGGACTCGCGTTACGTGACTTGCCTCACTGGCGCCGGGGTGAGTGTCGAGAGCGGTATAAGGCCGTTCAGGGGTCCAGGCGGCCTCTGGACCGAGAAGGGTGAGCCGTCCATGGACGGGTACAAGAGGTTCCTCAGGGACCCTGAGTCGTATTGGGAGCGCCGCATGAGGGAGTCCAGCGAGTTCGGCATAAGCATAATGGGCGCGGAGCCCAACCCGGGCCACCTCGCGTTGGCCGAGCTGGAGAGGATGGGCGTCCTCAGGACGCTGATAACCCAGAATATCGACAACCTCCACCTTGCCGCCGGGAGCCGTAACGTCCTGGAGATCCACGGCAACACGAGGTACCTCCGCTGCGTCAGCTGCCACAGCAGGTGGCCGCGGGAGGAGTTCAGCGTCGAGTCGATCCCGCCCAGGTGCCCGGAGTGCGAAGGCTACGTGAAGAGCGACACGGTGATGTTCGGTGAGCCCATCCCGGGGCCCGTGCTCAACAGGTGCTTCGAGGAGGCGTCCAAGAGCGACTGCATGATAGTGGCGGGCACCAGCGCCACGGTGACCCCCGCCGCCAGCCTCCCCGTGATGGTGAAGAGGAACGGCGGCAGGCTCACCGAGTTCAACCTGAGGCGGAGCGAGATAAGCTACGTCTGCGACGTCAACGTGTTCGCCCCTTCGGGGGAGAGCCTGCCCGTGCTGCTCGAGGAGATAAGGAAGCTAGTCTAGCTTCTTGCGGGTCCAGTCGGCAAGCTCCTTGCATGAAGGAAACCACACGTCGCCTTTCTTTTCAACCTCTGTTAGCAGCTTGTCCAGCATTTTCAGGCGGCTAGCCCTGCCGATGCACTGGGGGTGGCACGTCAACCCGAAGTAGCGGCCCAGCTCATAGACGCCCTCGAACTCGGGCCTCCACATCTCGTAGACCTGGCCGGGGGTCATCCTGTGGGTCTCGAAGTGGGGCCAGTCGTCAAGCAGCCACTCCACGGGCAGCTCCACGAGGCCAGTGTCCCTGCCGCGCCACTTGAGCATGTACGGCATGTCGTCGTCCATGAAGTTGCTGTCGTACCTGAACCCCAGCTCCACCACGAGGTCCAGGGTCCTGTCGCTTATCAGCCAGTACGGCGCCCTGAACCCCTCTGGCTTGACGCCTATCCTCTCGAAGCTGGCCATGCTCTTCTCGAAGACGCCTCGCTCAGCCTCCCAGCTCAGCTCGGCAAGACGCTCGTGGAGGTAGCCGTGGGCGCCCATCTCGTGGCCCCTGCTCACTATCTCCTCGCAGCTCTCGGTGAAGTTGTCCACGGTCCACCCAGGGGTGAAGAAAGTGGACTTGATCCCGTGATTGTCCAGCAGGTCCAATATCCGGGGGATCGCCGTGTTGGGCGCATACCTGCCCCGGCTCTGAGCGACGATGTCCAGCGGCTCCCTGCGCATCAGGGCGCTGTTGGAGTCGTAGTCGAAGCTCAGCTGGACGCAGCAGCTGTAGCCGTCAGGCCAGAAATCCTCAGACATGGTATAGAAGAAGCCGTTGAATGTAAAAAACATGTGATCGGCCGCCGCCCATAAGAGTAGCTACTCTGAGTAAGCTTTTTCTCCGCCGGATCGGCTTAAAAACGGGTTTTTACCCTTGTTACATCCCTTAGAAAAGATGCACTTTTAAGTACTATACATGAAATTGTTTTGGATACTATGAGCCGAGACAACATAGTCTATATAGGCAGGAAGCCGGCCATGAGCTACGTCATGGCCGTGTTGGCCACCTTCAACAACCAAGATACCGTCGAGATCAAGGCGAGGGGCAGGAGCATCACCACTGCCGTGGACGTCGCCGAGATAACCCGCAACAGGTACATCGAGGGCCTCTCGAAGCCCAAGGTCACCATCGACACCGAGAAGCTCTCGGACGGAGACGCCACGAGGAACGTTTCATGCATGACCATACTGCTAAGCAAGGCAGGGGTGGCCAAGGAGCCCACAGAGAAAGCGGCTACACCGAAAGCCAAACCCAAGGCCAAGCCAAAGGCAGAGCCTAAACCGGCGCCTGAGGCGAAGCCGAGCAAGCCAGTAACCGAGATCAAGGGAGTCGGGAAGGCCACGGAGGAGAAGCTGATGAGCGGAGGATACGACACGATAGCCAAGGTAGCAGGGGCGGACACCGCTGCGCTGGCCGAGAAGACCAGCCTCAGCGAGAAGCAGGCCGAGAAGCTCATCGAAGCAGCCAAGGACAGCTAGAAGCTCAACGTAGAAACCCCTAAAACCTTCTACGGCGTCATTCAACCGATAAACGTTGAAAGTTCTACAGCTTCACTGTTCTGAGTTCAGCTATAAAGTAACCAAGGAGACGCCCGTCGCGGAGCACCCCGCCAGCCCCAAGGAGGGCATGTACGAGAACGCGCTTGTCTGTTTCACGTGCTTCGAGAAGAAGGACGTTGACCGTGAGCAGGAGATCATAGAGGCCTACGTCGAGAACATCAAGACGGACACGGGGCGCATAGGCTGCAATAAAGTTGTTCTTTACCCCTACGCTCATCTAAGCCACGAGCTTGGTAACCCTAGACGCGCTAAGAGGTTCCTCGGTGACCTCAAGGAGGCGCTGGAGGCTGAGGGTCTCACGGTGCATAAGAGCCCCTTCGGGTGGTACAAGGCGTTCGGCCTCTACTGCAAGGGCCACCCCCTGGCGGAGATGTACAGGGAGTACTAGGGCCAAACCTTATCGGGGTTCAGTATCCCGTTGGGATCGAAAGCCGCCTTTATCGCCTTCATGAGCGCCACCTGGCGGGGCCCCACCTCGCGCTCCAGGTAGTGCCTCTTGGTGTAGCCCAGCCCGTGCTCGCCTGAAGCTGTTCCCCCCATCTCGTGGGACATGGCTATGAGGTCGCTGAGCGCCGCCTCCATGAGGCCCGGCCACTCCTCCATGGGCGTCTCCTCCCGCTTGATTATGTTGTAGTGGAGATTGCCGTCGCCGGCGTGGCCCACGGGCACCAGCATGACGCCGTGCTTCCCGCCTATCTCCTCGGCTCGCTCCACATACTCGGGTATCCTGTTCCTGGGTATGCAGACGTCTGCCTCGTCCACCGTGTACAGGGCGATGTATGCGTCGAAAACGGCCTTCCTGCCCTCCCAGATGAGTTCCTGCCTGCTGGCGGTATCAGCGATGTAGGCGTCCACGGCCCCCATGTCGAGGCATATCATGCCCGCCGTCTCCAGCTGCCTCTCCAGCTCCTCGGGGGTGTTGGCCTCAACGGCCACCAGTAGGTACGCGGGGTGTGTGTTGTCAGGCATCACCTTCTTCTCCAGGTACTTCTCCACGGTGAGCACGGTGTGCTGGGGCATGTACTCCAAGCCGAAGGGTAGTATCTTCTGGCTTATTATCTCCTTGACAGCATTAACGGCGTCGATGGTAGAGTTGAAGGGGGCGTATATGAGCGCCGTTAGCTTGGGCTTGGGGACGAGGCGCAGCGTGGCCCGGGTGACTACGCCGAGTGTCCCCTCACTGCCGATGATGATGTCTATGAGGCTGTACCCGGTGCTGTCCTTCACGTTCTTGCCACCCACCTCCATCACCTCTCCGTCGGCTAGAACCACCTCCAGGCCGTTTACGAAGTCCCTGGTTACGCCGTATTTCATGGCCCTCATGCCGCCCGCGTTGGTGGAGATGTTGCCGCCGATGCTCCCCGACTCCTGGCCCGGGTCGGGCGGATAGTAGAGGCCCAGGGCTTCGGTGGCCTCGTGGATGTCGCTGATCAACGCCCCGGGCTCCACGACTGCCATGAGGTTGTCCTCGTCTATCTCCAGTATGTGGTTCATCCTCTCCAGGCTCAGGGCGACGCCGCCGTGGATGGGGTGGGAGGCGCCGCTGAGGCCGGTGCGGGAGCCCTGCGGCGTCACCGGGACCATGTTCATGTTGGCCAGCCGCATCACCCTGGACACCTCCTCGGTAGAGCCAGGCCGTACTACCAGCTGTGGCGGGTGGGGCTCCAGCGGACTCTCGTCCACTGCGTGCTTCTCCAAGTCCTCCATGCTGGAGGAGACGTTCTCCGGCCCCACTATCGCCTCTATCTGTCTCCTTAGCTCGAGCGTCACTTTGTTGTATTCAGGCATCTCCTCGTTGCTCCATTATCTTCTCGATGAGACGGGGAACCACCTCATATAAATCCCCGACGACGCCGAGGCTGGATATCTTGAATATGGGGGCCTCCGGGTCCTTGTTGACCGCGATTATGACGTCGCTGGTCTTCATGCCGGCCTGGTGCTGTATGGCGCCGCTGATGCCGCACGCCACGTATACCTGGGGCCTGACGGTCCTGCCGCTGAGGCCCACCTGGTGCCTGTAATCGATCCAGCCCTCGTCCACGGTGGGCCGGGAGGCACCCACGGCGGCGCCCAGGGCCGCGGCCAGCTCGCCGATGAGCTTGAAGCCGTCGGGGTCGCCCATGCCGAGGCCGCCCGAGACTATTAGGTCGGCCTCGCTTATGCTGATCTGCTCCTTGGCCTCGTCGAAGCCTAGCACCCTGACCCTGTCCCTCACGCTGGACATGTCCACGGTCCTCTCCACCACGACGCCCTCGGGGCTGTCTACCTTCTCGGCCTCGGGGAACATCTTGTACCTGACGGTGGCCATCTGGGGCCTGCTCCTGGGCGTTATTATCGTCGCCATGATGTTTCCGCCGTAGGCGGGCCGCGTCTGCCTGAGCAGCCCCGTCTCGGGGTCTATGTCCAGGAAGGTGCAGTCCGCGGTCAAACCGGTGCGCAGCTTGGCGGCCACCCTGGGGCCTAGGCTCCTGCCGAGGCTCGTGGCTCCTATGAGGAATATGCTGGGTTTCTCCTCCCGGCAGCACCGCGCCAGCACGTCGGTGTAAGGGTCGTCCCTGAACTCAGCGAGGGCCGGGTCTTCGTACAGGAACACCTTGTCCGCGCCCCTCTTGACGAGCTCCTCTGCGCCGTCCCTCACGTCGCTGCCGACGATGACAGCGTGGACGGGCTCGCTTAACTGGGCGGCGAGCTCATGGGCGAGGCCAAGGAGCTCGTAGCTCACGGGATGGACCTTCCCGTCCCGCTGCTCGGCGTACACCATGACGCCCCGGTACTCGGAGAGGTCTACGGCTTCTGCCTCGCGCATCTCTATGGCTCCGACGGGACAGGCGTCCACGCACTGGCCGCAGGCCCTACATGCCTCGTTGATGACGGCCCTACCTTCGACCATATCTATGGCGCCGAAGGGGCAGACTTCCACGCATACGCCGCACCCGGTGCAGGCGTCCGTCACCCTGACAGGTACCTCGCTCATCTAGATCACCTTGCACTCCTGCAGCTTCGCCAGTATGGCGTCGGCCAGCTCGTCCGGGGTCCCCTCAACTACCTCACCGGCCTCGGGGGCCTCGGGCTCGAACACCTTCACCACCCTGGTGAAGCTACCGTCCAGGCCCACCTCGTCGGGGGGCATCTTGAGGTCCTCGTTGGTGATCTCCCTGATCTCGGCCTTCTTGGCCTTGAGGCGGCCTCTGAGGGTGGCCAGCCGGGGCTGGTTGATATCTTTGCCCACGGTGATGAGGAGGGGGATGGGGGCCTCCAAGGTCTCGACGCCCTCGTCCAGGTTCCTCTTCAGCACCACCCTGCCGCCGCCGATCTCCGTGATCTCGCTGACGTAGCATACGTGGGGTATGTCCAGGTGCTCGGCCAGCTCGGGGCCCGTCTGGCCGGTGTCGCCGTCCGTGGTCTTGAGGCCGCATATTATGAGGTCGGGGGCGCCCATATGCTCGATGCACTTGGCCAGCGTGAGGCTGGTGGCCCAGGTGTCCGCCCCCGCGAAGGCGCGGTCGGTGGCCAGCCACCCCTCGTCGGCGCCCATGGCTATGGCGTCCCTGAGGGCGTCCGCCGCCCATGGCGGCCCCATGGTGAGCGCCTTCACGGTGCCCCCATGGTTCTCCCTTATACGCAGAGCCTCCTCGATGGCGTACTCGTCGAAGGGGTTGATTATGGCCGCGACGCCCTCGCGTATGAGCCTACCCGTCTCCTCGTCGAACTGCCCCTCGGTCATCTCCGGGCCCTGCTTTCTAGGGACGACGATGTTCAAGCCTTCACTCATGGGAATCTACCATTGATCTTCTATGATGGAAGGCATCCACTATAAAAGACGTGGTTTGCGTCGAACGGTTCTTCAACGTCGGCCACTGTATTGATGGCATGGAACCCGCGTCGGCGAGGCTTCTTGAGGAGAAAGGCGTCGAGTACAGGTTGATAGAGCTCACCGATAGGGCCGTCACGGTCGAGGACGTGGTGAAGTACACCAGAAACGAGATAGACCCCGACGAGATATGTAAGACCATAATCCTCAAGGATAGGAAAGGCCGTATGCACGCAGTTTTCCTGAGGGGAAAGGACAGGATAGACTTCAGGAAGCTGAGGGGGGTCATAGGCAAGGCGAGCGTCGCGGCGCCCGACGAGGTCGAGGAAGCCGCCGGGGTAGGGCCCGGCGCGGTGTGCCCCCTGACGCTGGGTATCCCGCTGTACGTCGATGAACGCGTCTTCATGAAGGAGAAGATCAACTTCGGCTCAGGGGACCACCTATACGGCATAGAGATGTCGCCCAAGGACCTCGGCAAGGTCATAGATTTTAGGGTGGTTGACGCCGCCGATGTGTGACCGAGGATTATGATCTGATTCTGAAAAACGCTTTTAACAGCCGCTAAATGTTGATTTCCTGTGAGCGGCCAGGGTTCGGTGAGGGGCTTACTCTCATTCATGCCTTTATACATCAAGGTCGGTCTAGGCGTCCTCGTCGTCTATCTTCTGTACCTGCTGGAGAGAACCACGTCGCTCCTATCAGTTTAACTGAATGTTCGGTTTATGCGCCTTGGCGTGGCGCCGGGTGTATACAAAACCTTATAAAAAGTCATATTTATGACATACCGTAAAGAAAATAAATAACAGACTCACTCT
>Ga0180432_10010471_pt1 | contig 11095 bp, 8 predicted proteins | sample SS_ome_10_FD_132414 | JGI IMG/M metagenome (GOLD analysis project Ga0180432, IMG submission 132414) | Hypersaline lake sediment archaeal communities from the Salton Sea, California, USA - SS_1_MS_2 metaG | ecosystem: Environmental > Aquatic > Non-marine Saline and Alkaline > Hypersaline >... | reverse complement strand
GTTGCAAAGGCATTGGGTGACTCCTGAGGGATGATGTAAACCTTAGGGGTGGGAAGGTCGGCTTTGCGGGCAAGGTCCTGCACAATGGAATACAGCTCAGGAGCTTGATCGGGCGTTGCTTCACGGGCCTTGTACATGCGAAGAACGATTTTGTCCGAATACCAGTAGCTTACAAAATTCATTCCCGCTGCAAAAACAAGCGCGATGATCAATCCCTGGCGGCCGCCCAAAAGCTGGCCGATCAACATGATGAATACCGTCATCACTGCCAATAAAAATGTTGTTTTTATTTGATTTCCCATATTTAATTTCCTTTTTAATGATGAATACTCATCAAACAAAGTTACAGGTGAGCTAAAGTTTGAAGTGAGCTAAAGTTAAGGAGTCGCTACCCTCCGGCTTTTATACAATTTGGAAGTATTCCTTAACTTCCCCGATGAATACGCGATAAATAGGCACTTTAGATCACTTTAGGCATTTTACACTTATTTGATTAAGGATCTTTTTGCCATAAAAAGCACAAAATTAACAACTAACGTACTAAAAAGTAATCAATAATATAATTCTACTTTTAAAAAATTCAAGCCGGGAGCTTTTGAAATAATAGCCAAAACCGCTTCCTATCGCAGGGGCAACAATCGACGACAACCTCAATTCAATTATTTGAGGGTCGGGGAGATTTTTAGATTAAGACGGGGAAAATAGGTATCGAGAATCCGTTTCAGCCGATATTGGGAAAGCTTTAAAAAATTCAGCCGGAGACTTATTTTTAAGCTCCGGCTGATAGATATGCGAGACATACTCTCCGAGATGGGGTGCGATTTTATTCTTTTACGCAATCTTTAGATGCAACCAAGTATCGGCAATGTTTGAAAGTGATTTGAAACGAACTGCAATATAGAAACATCATTCATCCTTGGCTTTGAAGGATTTTACATCAAGAACTTTAACACCATCTTTTTCCTCAACTTGGCCTGTTACTTCAACAACTGATCCGATAAATTGCAAAACTTCGTCGCCCTTTTCCGTATCCGCTATTTCATAGATCGTGCCGTCTTTGGCGACGATCTGGTATTGGTCGTTGACTTCGCCCACAATGGTTACCGTAATGGGTTCAGCTATTACCGGTCTTGAAAGAAACACTGAAAAAGCCAACAACATTACAATTACGATTGAAAACCAGAAAGAAAATTTTTTCATAGATTTGTCTCCTTATTTTTGGGTTATTACGCTGAAATGCGAATATATTTTGAGAAAAAGCAAACTTTATGCCAAATATATAACCATCTGTAATTATATTATATATCTATAACACGCTCTTATAACCGGCAGGAAAAATTATATTCAGCCGGTAATGGGCAGGCAGATCAAAGCTTCAAAAACAAGAAAATAGCCTAAAAAATCGGGCACTTTGGCAGATTTGTCCAAAACCCGCTAATTCGGAATTATGAGTTCCGATACAGCTAAAATCGGACTCTGGAATTCCTATCTATGAATTTTAGGCATTCGTATCGCGGTTTAAAACACTCAGTCCGATTGTTGAAAAAAAGCGGAAACTCTGCCAACCTGGTCCCTATCTTAACATTCATTTCTCTTAATTTGAGGCTTTAAATAAAAACTCCCCGATTCATATATTATTTGGCACAACAATTGCTGGTATGCTGACATTATTTGGCTTGTCGGAATTATGCGGCGATTCAGTTCAAGCATAGAAGTTGGCCCAAAGGGTGAAAATCCTTATGGAATAAATTGGGCTAAACGTGACAGTCAAGGCAAAGCCATTAACCTACAAGAGTTAAAGCATTCGTTATGTTTTTTCAATGATACCGGATTTATGTCAAACGCCACATAAAAGGAGAGGCATGAAACAATTTAAGAAAATACCCGACAAACCTTTAACGCGGGAAAAAAAATCGAATCAAACGCCAATGGTATTAGGACCCGTAGATTCTCTTGAAGACTATGTTCAACCGGACTGGTGGCGTAACATTTTTAACTCCCTTTACCTTAAAACCGATGCGGATGTTGTCGAAGACTTAAATATTACGCGTAAAGAAGTCGATTTGTTTACAAATATTTTAAATTTATCGACGGATGACACGATCCTTGATTTGTGCTGTGGACAAGGCCGACACGTGCTTGAACTTGCCCGAAGAAAGTATAAAGTCGAAGGATTGGATCGGTCCCGTTATCTGATTCAGAAAGCTAAAGCCTCGGCAAAAAAAGAGAATCTCAACCTAAAGTTCAAAGAAGGGGACGCCAGAAAACTTCCTTTCTCTCCGGATAGTTTTGAAGTGGTCACAATGATAGGTAACAGTTTCGGATATTTTGAAAGCGTCCGGGATGATTTGAGGATACTGAAAGAGATATTCAGGGTTTTGAAACCCTGGGGACAAGTACTTTTGGATGTGACCAACGGCGAATACCTTAGAGAAAAATTTCAAGCCCGTTCGTGGGAATGGATCGATAAAAAGCTTTTCGTCTGCCGGGAGCGTTCCCTTTCCGCGGACCGGCAGCGTCTGATCTCCAGGGAAGTCGTGACAGATGTAACCAAAGGCGTCATCGCCGACCAGTTTTATGCGGAAAGACTCTACACCAAAGATGATCTTTTTACACTACTTGGACAAGCAGGCTTTTCCGATGTGGTCGTTCATGGTGAAATCGCAACAGATTCGGTGAGAAACCAGGATCTGGGAATGATGGAAAAACGGATTGTAGTTACCGGAAAAGTCAAAAAGGAATGGACGCCGGTTAAAAAAAGACTGCGAAAAACGACGAAGAAAAAAATCGTTGTGCTTTTCGGGGATCCCAATAAGCCGGACCCGCTCAAACCGTGTGCAATTTTTGATGATGATGATCTTTACACCATCGATCAGTTGAAATCGGCGCTGCATTCATTGCAGGAGTATGACTTCACATACCTGTCGAATCACAACACGATCATCTCGGACTTGAATAAAGTTTCCGGAAGAATCGATCTGGTCTTCAACCTTTGCGATGAAGGCTACAATAACGATCCCCGCAAGGAACTCCATATTCCGGCCTTGCTGGAAATGCTTGATCTGCCTTATACGGGATCGTCTTCTCAGTGCCTGGCCTTTTGCTATGACAAATCGCTGGTACGCGGCATCGCCAAGGAGATGGATATTCCGGTTCCCGAGGCGTTTTTCATTGAACCGGATGACACGTCGTTCAACCTGCCGTTTTGTTTTCCCGTCATTGTCAAGCCCAACTTCGGCGATTCCAGTTTCGGCATCACTCAGCACAGTGTTGCCAACAATCATGAACAATTGATCAATGCTATTTCCATGATCCGAGAGAGGCTGGGATATGAAAAGCCGATTCTGGTTGAAGAGCTCTTAACGGGTAAAGACCTGAGCGTGGGAATCATCGGAAATCCCCTGACATCGTATACGGTGTTTCCGATAACGGAAGAGGACTATTCAGATGTCCCTGCGGGTCTACCGCGAATTTGCGGGTATGAAGCCAAATGGCTTCCGGATTCCCCGTACTATCAAATAAAGTCTATTCCTACGAATTTGGAGGAAACAACGGAAAAATTTATCGTAGAATGCTGTATGAAGCTCTTCGAACGACTGGAATGCCGGGATTACAGCCGGTTCGACTGGAGACTCGATGCCAAAGGGCAACCCAAACTTTTGGAAGTAAACCCCAATCCAGGCTGGTGTTGGGACGGACATCTGGCCAAAATGGCAAAATTTGGAGGGATGTCATACGCCGAAATGTTACAGGCAATCCTCCAGGCGGCGGAGCAGAGGTTGGAATATTTGCGCGCATCCAGCCTCACGGTTTGTGATCAAGACAGTGTTGCCGCTTAAGCCCTTATGTTATGAAAAAATCAGCTTCTCTGGAAAAGGTCCACGCAGCCATAGACCAAGATTTTGATCGACATCTGGACAAGTGTCGGGCCTTTTTGAAACTAAAGAGTGTTTCGGTAACCGGAGAGGGGATTCGTGAAACTGCAGAAAGAATCAAAGATATTCTTACCGATTTGGGTGCACACGTATCCTTATGGGGCAACCCATCGTTTCCCATTGTCTATAGCCGCTTGAATGCCGATGCAGAAAAAACGTTAATCATTTACGGTATGTACGATGTACAACCTGCAGAAGAACGGAACTGGATATCTCCTCCGTTTGAAGCCGAAATTCATAACCTTAAAGGCGTAGGGCCCTGTGTGATTGCAAGGGGCGCTTATAACTCCAAAGGGGTTCTGTACGGACTTTTCAATGTGCTGGAGACGATTAAGGCCACGGACACACTCCCTGTCAATCTTATCTTTATCATAGAAGGAGAGGAAGAAGTCGGAAGCCCTCAGTTTGAAAGTTTCATCCGCACCCATCGTGATGAACTCCGGGGTTTTGGTGTGGTGGATTTTGATTTCCTGCAAGATCTGAAGGGAAAAGTTGCTTTGCTACTGGGGCTTAAAGGCATCGTGTGCATGGATCTCGTTTGTCGGGGAGGACAGAGCGGGGGACCGATAGGCACGTCCCTTCATGGATCAGACAGTGCCTGGGTAGCTTCTCCGGTATGGCGACTGATCCATGCTTTGAGCTCGCTGACAGACAGGAAAGAGAATATTAAGATTGCAGGCCTTAATGAAGCTGTGGCGCCCCCGGACAAAAAAGACCTGAAACTGCTTAAAAATCTATCAAAAACCTTTGACGAAACGGCGTTTCTGAAAGAGATGAAAAGCTTGTGCTTTAAATATGACCGTTCCGGGGTCGAACTGCTCAAGAAAGGACTCTATTCGCCGATAATCAATATCAATGGATTTAAGGCCGGCTACACGGGATCCGGCACCAAGACGGTTCTGCCCCGAAAGGCAATCGCCAAAATCGACATCCGCTTTGGACCGAACCTGGAGCCTGAGCAGGTCGTGGAGTATTTAAAAACCCATTTTGACGGCCGGGGTTACGCCGATATCGAAATTATTGTAAGAGACGCTTATACCTGGGCCAAAACGGAGTTTTCAGAACGAATTGTTCAGAAAATGCTTCAGGCCTATCGTTTGCATAATATCGAACCCGAAGTATGGCCCATGTCCACATTCGCCGCTCCGCACTTTGCTTTCCAAAGGGTACTGGACATGCCGGTGGTTTGCGGAGGTCTCGGGCATGGTGGGAGGGCGCACGTGTCCAACGAATACATGTCCGTGGCAGGCTTGAAAGATTTTGAAAAATTCGTAGCCACCTTGCTGTACACTGTGGCCACAGAAGACTAGAAGTGGTTTCAAAACCTCCCATCAGGCCCAATTTCTGTGTTGGACCGAGGGATTCAATACTCGAAATATTACATATATTCCTGCGTTTGAATCCCTCGCCCCGCCTTGACTTTGAACCTGATCGAAGGTTTTGGAACCACTTCTAACCATTCGGTTTAGTGTGGAAAATAATCTGTTAATTGAGATGTTACCCTTTTTAGCACAGCTGTCACCGGTTCCGTCTTGTCGCCGGATCAGAAGAAAAAGTTCCGATGACGACAATATCGGACTTCTAAAGTCTTTGGTTTATACTCCATAAACACCTCCAATCATCTGAAATTTAATTTTTATCGGAACTGTCATTTCCTGTCCGTGAGGCTTCGATAAAAAAGTATAATATTTCAATAGGTTATAAATCATAAAAATTGGCATTTATTTTGCTATTGGTGTAATGAAAAAGACGATCTAAACCGTAATGTGAAAGGTTATAAGATCGAGTCGTGTTAAAACTAAACAACAGGTAAAGGGAGACAAAAGTAAAATGAAAATTAAACCGTTAAATGACAGAGTGCTGGTCATAAGACTTGATAAAGAAAACAGGTCCAAAGGCGGCATCATCATACCGGATACCGCCAAGGAAAAACCACAAAAAGGCCGGGTGGTCGCTGTGGGTCCGGGGAAAAGGGGAGAAGACGGTAAACGGTTTTCTCTAGATGTGAAAGAGGGAGATCACGTTATTTTTTCAAAATATGCGGGGACCGAAATAAATATTGATAATGTCGAACATCTGTTCCTGAGCGAATCGGACATTCTGGCCGTTGTGAACTAAACATTTAAAAAAAGTAAGGAGAAGTAAACCTATGACTGCAAAAATGATATCATACGGCACGAAATCCAGAGAGCAGCTGCGTAAGGGCGTCAATTTCCTGGCGGATGCCGTAAAAGTAACCTTAGGTCCCAAGGGTAAAAACGTGGTTCTGGAAAAGTCCTGGGGATCCCCCACTGTCACCAAGGACGGCGTCACCGTTGCCAAGCAAATTGAATTGGCGGAAAAATTTGAAAACATGGGGGCGCAGATGGTCAAAGAGGTAGCCAGCAAGACCAGCGATGCAGCCGGTGACGGCACGACCACGGCAACGGTTCTGGCCCAGCATATTTTTAGTGAAGGCCAGAAGCTGGTGACCGCCGGTTTGAACCCCATGGCCTTGAAACGCGGTATCGATCTTGGAGTTGCCGCTGTGGTTGAAGAACTGAAGAAAATTTCCAAGTCGACCAAAGATCGAACTGAAATTACTCAGGTCGGTACCATTGCGGCAAATAACGACGAGATGATCGGCCAACTCATATCCGAAGCCATGGAAAAGGTCGGTAAGGAAGGCGTCATCACCGTGGAAGAGGCCAAAGGTATGGAAACATCTCTAGAACTGGTAGAAGGCATGCAATTCGACCGCGGCTACCTATCTCCATACTTTGTGACAAATTCCGAAAAAATGGAGGCTGTGCTGGAAGATCCTTTCATTTTGCTCCACGAAAAGAAGATCAGCAGCATGAAGGATTTGCTACCCCTTTTGGAGAGTATCGCCAAGAGCGGAAAGTCTTTGTTAATCATTGCCGAGAATGTAGATGGTGAAGCCCTGGCGACACTGGTCGTAAACAAACTGAGGGGGACATTGAAAATCGCTGCTGTCAAGGCACCTGGTTATGGAGACCGTCGCAAGGCGATTCTTCAGGATATTGCTGTTTTAACCGGGGGGCAAATGGTTTCGGAAGATTTGGGAATCAAGCTGGACAAAGTGACCCTGAAGGATCTTGGGAAATGCCGAAGGGTAAAGATCGATAAAGACAACACGACCCTTGTGGAAGGGGCCGGGAAAAAGGAAGAACTTGACGGCCGGGTGCGTCAGATCCGCGCTCAGATCGAAGAAACCACCTCGGACTACGATCGGGAAAAACTTCAGGAGCGCCTGGCCAAGCTGATCGGCGGTGTGGCAGTCATTAATATGGGCGCTGCCACCGAAACGGAAATGAAGGAGAAAAAAGCACGGGTGGAAGATGCTCTGAACGCCACTCGGGCAGCGGTTGAAGAAGGAATCGTTCCGGGCGGTGGCGTAGCTCTGGTCCGATGTATCCGTGTCCTTGATACGGTTCCAACTTCAGAGGAGCAAAAGGAAGGAATTAACATTCTAAAACGGGCTCTGAGTGCGCCCCTGCGACAGATCGCTATGAATGCCGGCCATGAAGGCATGGTAGTCTTGAACAAAGTGATGAAAGGAAAAGACGATTTCGGCTTTAACGCCGAAACCGAGAAGTATGAACATTTGTTGAAAGCCGGTGTCATCGATCCGACCAAAGTCGTACGTTTCGCCCTTCAAAATGCGGCTTCCGTAGCCGGGCTCATGCTGACCACCGAGGCCATAGTGGCTGAAAAGCCGGAGAAGAAAAAAACACCAGCCATGCCATCTATGAATAATGATATGTATTAAAGATTTCAACGACCTGTTAAATAAAACTCACACACCCATCGGCTATATTTTTGCAAATGGGATGCCGCCGCCCCGTGAAATTGCTCAGCAGTTCTCGGGGACGGCGCAGATATTGGTGGAAAAGACAGTTTTCGTTCAGGCACTATTTGGGAGGAGGTGAACATGTTAGTCCGCGAATGGATGAGCATAGAAGTAATTACGGTGGATGCAGACGAAACCATGCAGCATGCCATCGGACTTTTAAAAGAACATAGTATTCGCATGCTGCCGGTAATGAAGAACAGGAAGCTTGTGGGCATTGTCACCGACAGGGATTTGAAACGGGCTTCAGCCTCCGATGCCACTTCATTGGAGATTCACGAACTGCTGTACCTGATCGGTCAGATTAAAGTTAAGGACATTATGATCCCGAAACCCATCACCGTTCCTTGGGATTTTACCGTGGAAGAAGCTGCTGAAGTGCTTTTGAAAAACAAAATTTCCGGGGTGCCGGTCACGGGCTCGCAGGGCGACATCGTCGGTGTCATTACGAAATCGGATATTTTCAAAGTCCTGATATCTCTGGCCGGAATCGGCAAAAGAGGGATTCAGATGGCCATTCAGATAGAGGATCGACCGGGTTCTATGAAGGGGATAACACGTGCGATTCGAGACCTCGGTGGTCGCATGGTGAGCATCCTTACATCCTATGAAAAGGTCCCGGATGGATTTCGCAATGTTTATATCCGTTTTTTTGATTTGGACCGCAGCGTTCTCGAGACGCTCAAGGAAAATATATCTGAAATCTCCAAAGTGCTCTACATCGTAGATCACCGCGAAAATAAACGCGATATATTTGAAACTTAAATTTTTGCGAAGACAGTTTGCCGGGCATATAGGTGATCAGGCATCTTGAGACCGTTCGCCTAATTTCCGATTTTCAGCGGCCTGCAAATATTCTGACCTTATCTGAAGCGAACAAGTCGGCCGCCGTTTTACCCTACCGATCTGTGGCAGGATGGTTGCGAACGCAACCCAAAAAGCACCGACGTGTTTATAACTACGATTTTTGTGGTCGAACACTGAGCAGCGGCACCGGACAATGGCGAAACATCTTTTCCGCTGTTGAACCTAAAAGAACATTGGCAAGGTTGCTGCGGCCTTTGGTTCCCATCACCAGCATATCGACATCCTCTTTTTTTACGGCGCCAATTAGTTCTTCGAAAGGTATGCCAGTGCGAAACATGATCTTCACGACCAGGTGCTTGCACTTGGCCGCTTCGACCAGTTTTCTGATTTCCGCGGAGCGGTCTTCCTTCATATCCTCGAGGTATTCTTCCGTTGATATGGAAATATCGTTCCCCATCGCCACTATTCTTGCCATAGCTTCCCTCACGGCCAAATAATCCTTCTGGTTGATAACATTGATGATGATCAGGTCTGCTTTCAGGCGCTCGGCCAGTTCGGCGGCGTGTTTGATGGCCTGAAACGAATATTTTGACAGGTCACACGCCACCATGATTTTTTTATATACTTTCATTTTACCCCCTCCTCGCATCCCGCTTTTTAAATACATCTTTTTCAATCGCCGAAAGAAATACCCAGATCGCGGGCCGCGGCGACGGTGTCGCAGTCAAGGGGCACAAACTTCGTCCCTTCGATCGCATCTTTAATAGGGACAGACTTGATCTCCAGCGAGTCGAGGGCCACCATATAACCGAACATTTCTTTTTCAACAAACCTGACGGCGGCCGTCCCGAAACGCAGCGAAAGCAATCGATCAAAGGTCGTGGGTGAACCGCCGCGCTGTAAATGCCCCAAAACAATAGACCGGCAGTCCTTTCCGGTGATTGCATGAATTTGATCGGTTACTTTAGCCGCAATGCCCCCCAGACGAACTTCCTGGCGACCGGGTTCCAGTTTGTCGGTGGTCGTGGTCAAATCTCCGCCTATGGATTTGGCACCTTCGGCAACGACAACGATGCTGAAACGTCTGCCGTGCAATTCCCGTTCCATGATTTTCCGGCAAACTATCTCAATATCAAAAGGAATCTCCGGGATAAGGATGACGTCCGCTGTTGCCGCCACACCCGCATTCAAGGCGATCCATCCGGCATAACGGCCCATGACTTCGACCACCATAACCCGCTCGTGAGCCTCTGCCGTGGAATGAAGCTTATCCAGAGCTTCGGTGGCCGTGGTTACCGCCGTATCAAAACCAAATGTGATGACGGTGTTGCCCAGGTCATTATCAATGGTTTTGGGCACGGCAACAATGGGAAGGGCCAAATCAACGAAGCGTTGAGCGATGCGGAGCGATCCGTCGCCGCCGATCACGATAAAGGCCTCGAATCCGTACTTGTGAAACTTTTCAACTACTTGTCCGGAAAGGTCCTCCAATGTAACACCGTTTTTTGTTTTCACCGGATAGTTGAAAGGATCTCCTCTGTTGGTGGTGCCCAAAATGGTGCCCCCCAGATGAGTGATACCCCGCACCGCGTCACGGTCAAGATGAACGAGATGATCGTTCTCAAGCAGACCCCGGTAGCCAAAGCGGCTGCCGTAAACTTCCCAGCCCCTGTTATTGGCGGACAATACGATGGCCCGAATGACCGCATTTAATCCCGGTGCATCTCCTCCGCCTGTGTTGATGACGATTTTTTTCATGATTCCTACATCCTTGGATAGTCATATATGGATGATATTGATATTACCATTCAACGCAGCGGAAATTTCCTAAAAACATTCTTTACAACATAGCGTGCCAGTTCGTTAACAGAAAGCCAACGGAGTCCCATTTTTATCTGTTTTAACCCGCCCAATACATCTTCCGACAAGGCTTTTTGAGTGCCGTCGAACGCATTACGCCACAGCCTTTTACCGCTGGCAACCTCTATCAAATAGACAGCGAAAGCAACTGATGCAGGGCTATCAGGATTTTCTTCAACGGTCCCTTTTTCCCGAAAACGCCAAATCGCACCAACCACCACAAGATCCGCTTGCAGGTTCTCACCAAATTTTTTGGCTAATTTGCGTGGAGTGTCCAGCGTTAGGTCTCGAATGACATCCGCGTAAACGGCGGCGGCTTCTTCCATTGAAACCATTTGATCCGCAAATCGAATTTGCAGCACATCATTGACCAGCCGGGTCATGATCCGGTCTGCCCCTTCTGCCAAATTGGCGGGATTAATATGAAGTTGTCCCAGTGGCTGACTCAAAGGCTTTTCAACCGGGTTTTCCGGTGATTCCAACTTGCCGACGAGAAAGGGCATGACGGTGATACGCTTAAACTGCAGTGTGGATAGATCGGCTTTTTCAAACGACTTATGATCGGTATCGGCACTGACGTTGATAGGGTTACCTAAGAGTAGAATCAATACCGCCCACAGCAATAATAGTATTTTCTTTG
>Ga0180432_10010469_pt1 | contig 11097 bp, 9 predicted proteins | sample SS_ome_10_FD_132414 | JGI IMG/M metagenome (GOLD analysis project Ga0180432, IMG submission 132414) | Hypersaline lake sediment archaeal communities from the Salton Sea, California, USA - SS_1_MS_2 metaG | ecosystem: Environmental > Aquatic > Non-marine Saline and Alkaline > Hypersaline >... | reverse complement strand
CGTTCAGCACGCCCGCCGGGGTTTCCATCATCGCCCAGAGCGGCAGGTCGCCGGCAAGGGCCGCCACCGCGTCCAGATCGGCCGGCCCGTCTACCTTCGGCACCAGCAGGGCATCGGCGGCGGAGCCCGCGAAGGCCGCCGCATCCTCCCGGCCCCGGTCGGTATCGAGCGCGTTGATCCGCACGATCCGCGCGCGCTGGCCGTATCCGCCCTCGGCCAGGAACCGGCCGAGCAGGTCGCGCGCGGCGGGCTTTTCCTCGGGCGTGACGGCATCTTCGAGGTCGAAGATGATCGCGTCGGCGGTCAGGCCCCTGGCCTTCTCCAGCGCCCGTTCCTTCGAGCCGGGTATGTAGAGCACCGAGCGATAGGGGCGTGTGCGCTGGTCCATGATCTCCTCCGGGCAACTTTGTTGCGCCAAAGACCACAGGCGCGGCACATCCTTCAAGGGCGGATTCGCCGCAGTGCAGAAATTTTTCCCGTTCGCGCCCGGCGCGGTATCCGGCCGACGGGCGCGGCGGCGGCCTACCCGCCCGCCTCGGGATGAAAGAAATCGTGGATCACCCGCGCCGTCGAGGCCGAGATCCCGTCCACCGCCATCAGGTCGCTCAGCCCGGCGCGGCTGACCGCCTTGGCGGAGCCGAAATGCGCCAGCAGCGCCCGCTTGCGCGCCGCGCCGATGCCGGGGATCTCGTCCAGCGGGGTCGCGCCCACTGCCTTGGCGCGCCGGGCGCGGTGCCCGCCGATCGCCCATCGATGCGCCTCGTCCCTCAGGCGCTGGACGAAATACAGCACCGGGTGGTTGCGCGGCAGCGCCATCGCGGGCTTGCCGGGGCGGTGGAATTCCTCCTTGCCGGCGTCGCGGTCGATCCCCTTGGCCACCCCGATCACCGCCACGTCCTCGACCCCGAGTTCGCCCAGAACCCCCATCACCGCCGAAACCTGCCCGGCGCCGCCGTCGATCAGCAGAAGATCGGGCCAGGCCGGGCTTTCGCGGTCGGGATCCTCGCGCAGGAGTTTCTCGAACCGCCGGGTCAGCACCTCGCGCATCATCCCGAAATCGTCGCCCGGCGTCAGCCCCTCGCCCCTGATGTTGTAGCGTCGGTATTCGCCCTTCGCGAAGCCCTCGGGCCCGGCCACCACCATGCCGCCCACCGCGTTGGTGCCCATGATGTGGCTGTTGTCGTAGATCTCGATCCGGCGCGGCGGCGCCTCGAGCCCGAAGGCCTCGGCCAGCCCGTCCAGCAGTTGCGCCTGCGCGGCGCTTTCCGACAGCTTCCGGGCAAGGCTTTCGCGGGCGTTGCGGGCGGCGTTGGCCACCAGTTCGGCCTTCTCGCCGCGCTTCGGCACGGCCAGGTCCACCTTGCGCCCGGCCCGGTCCGACAGCAGATCGGCCATCAGGTCGGCATTCTCGATCGGGTGCGACAGCAGGATCAGCCGCGGCGGCGTCTTGTCGTCGTAGAACTGGCCGAGGAAGGCCTCCAGCACCTCGGCCTCTTCGGCGCCCGACCCGGTGCGGGGATAGTAGTCGCGGTTGCCCCAGCTCTGGTTGGCGCGGATGAAGAAGACCTGCACACAGGCCTGCCCGCCCTCCATGCTGAGCGCCACCACGTCGGCCTCGGCCACGCCGCGGGGGTTGACGCCCTGCGCCTGCTGCACCTGCGTCAGCGCCCGGATCCGGTCGCGCAGCGCCGCGGCGCGTTCGAATTCCATCGCCTCGGACGCGGCCGCCATCTCCGCCGCCAGATGCGCCTGCACGTCGGTCGTCTTGCCGCGCAGGAAGCGTTCGGCATCCGCGACCAGCGTGGCGTAATCGGCCTTCGAGATCAGGCCGACACAGGGCGCGGCGCAGCGCTTGATCTGGTAAAGCAGGCAGGGCCGGCTGCGGCTTTCGAACATCGCGTCGGAGCAGTTGCGCAGCAAAAACACCTTCTGCAACTGGTTCAGCGTCCGGTTCACCGCGCCGGCCGAGGCGAAGGGGCCGTAATAATCGCCCTTCTCGCGCTTCGCGCCGCGGTGTTTCTTGATCTGCGGGAAGTCGTGCGCCTTCGACACCAGGATGTTCGGGAACGACTTGTCGTCGCGCAGCAGCACGTTGTAGCGCGGCTTGAGCTGCTTGATCAGGTTCTGTTCCAGCAGCAGCGCCTCGGTTTCCGTGCGCGTCGTCAGGAACATCATCGCGGCGGTTTCGCGGATCATCCGGGCGATCCGGGGCGAGTGACCCGAGGGGCGTGCATAATTCGACACCCGCGCCCGCAGGTTGCGCGCCTTGCCGACGTAAAGCACCCGCTGCTCGGCGTCGAGCATCCGGTAGACGCCGGGCGAGGCATCCAGCGTCTTCAGGCAGGAGGCGACCAATGCGTGCCCGGTCGGCCCCCCCTGCGGCGTGCCCTCCGCCTCATACATCCGTTCGTCTGTACCCGTCATGCGATTCCCGGTTTGCAGCAACCCCACGGCGAAAAAGGCAAGGGGAATCCTGTCCACGGAATCTGTGGACAACTTTGTTGGAAACAACAGGGGTGACCGGATTTTTCATTGTTTTTAGGCCTCTTCGCTGATTTGCCTAAAATTTGTGCGGCTTGGCAAGTTACTGTTTATCAAAGATAAATTTTTCTCCAGCGTCAAAGGCCTGATATTATTGACAGATTCGTAACGCTTTTCTTACGGCTTCGCGCGGCGTGGACAAGTCAAGAGCAGGGGGTGTTTTCCGGGTCTGCGCGCCGTTCATTCCACCCCCAGAACATCGGGTGTGCGCCAGGCCAGGTGCTGGCCGCCGTCGGTGCACATAAGCTGGCCCGTCACCGACTCCGCGTCCAGGAAGAATCCCAGCGCGGCGGTAACATCCTCGGGGTCCGCGCCGCGGCCGAGGATCGTGGCCGCGCGCTGGCGGGTGAAATGATCCTCGCTTTGCCGCGCGCCGCGCAGCGTCGGGCCCGGCCCGATCGCGTTCACGCGGACGGCGGGCGCCAGCGCCTGCGCCGCCGTCCGGGTGAAGGCCCAAAGCGCCATCTTGGCCAGCGTGTAGGTCATGAATTCCGGCGTCGGCTTCAGCACCCGCTGGTCGATCATGTTGACGACAAGGGCATGGGCCACCGGCTCGCCGCGCTTCTCGCCGGGTTCGGGCGCCTGCGCCGCGAAGGCCTGGGTAAGCAGGAAGGGCGCGCGCAGGTTCGACCCGATATGCCTGTCCCAGCTGTCGGCGGTGGCGGTGGCCAGCGTGTCGTATTCGAAGATCGAGGCGTTGTTGATCAGAACGTCGACCGGCCCGCCCAGCGCCTCGGCGGCGCGCGGCACCAGCGCCTCGGCGGCGTTGGCCGCCAACAGGTCGGCCTGCAGCGCCGCGCCGCGGGCGCCCGCCGCGGCGATCCCGGCCAGGGTGTCGGCCGCATCGGCCTCCGACCCGGCGTAGTGAATCGCCACGTCGATCCCGCGTCCGGCGAGGTAAAGCGCCATCGCCCGTCCCAATCGTCGCGCGCCGCCCGTCACCAGGGCCCGTGTCGCCATCCCGTCCTCCTATCCGCCGAGTGCCACGAGATAGAGGATATAACACCCGGTCAAGACCAGCCCCGCGCGTCGCCCGAACGGGCGGCCGAACAGCGCCAGCGGCGCCAGCGCCAGCGTGGCGGCCCACAGCACCCACAGGTCGGTCGCGGCGATCCGGTCGGGCACCCACAGCGGCCCGACGAGCGCGGCGACGCCGGTGATCCCCAGCAGGTTGAAGATGTTCGAGCCGATCACGTTGCCCAGCGCCACGTCGCCGCGCCCGCGCAGCCCGGCCGCCGCCGCCGTGGCCAGTTCCGGCAGCGATGTGCCGATGGCGACGATCGACAGCCCGATCACCGCCGGGCCGACCCCCAGCCCCGCCGCGATCCGTGCCGCGGCGGCGACCAGGAGATCGGCCCCGATCGCGAGGCCCGCGACGCCGAGGCCGATCATCAGGCCGTGCCGCCAGGCCGGCGCGGCCGGATCGGCGGCGGACATCCCGGCCTTGGCCCCGCCGGCCTCCGCCGGCGCGGCGGCGGCTTCCGTCTCGGGCCCGGTGCGCCGGGCCAGCGCGCGCCAGATCGCATCGGTGAGCATCGCCACCAGCAGGGTCAGCAGCAGCGCGGCACCCCAGGCCGGCACCCGGCCGTGAACCATGAACGCGGTGAACAGCGCGGTCGCGCCCAGCATCCAGGCATAGCTGCGCCGGCTGTCGCCATCGGGTTCGGCAAACCCGGCGATCAGCGCCGGCAGGCCGATCACCAGCAGAACGTTGGCGATGTTGGACCCGATGACATTGCCCAGCGCCAGCCCGGGCAGACCGTCGGCCACCGCGCGGGCCGAGATCACCAGTTCCGGCGCCGAGGTTCCTGCCGCCACCACCGTCAGGCTGACCACCAGCGCCGGCACCCGGAACCGCAGGCTGAGGCCCACCGCGCCGCGCACCATCACATCCGCGCCCCCGATCAGCAGCGCGAGGCCGAGGACCAGAAGCGCCGCGTCTCCCGCCACGGCCTCAGCTCTTGTGCCGGTCGCGGCAGTCGCAGGGGCCCTTGCCGATGACCGGGCGGCCGCAATGCATGCAGGTGACCGACCCGCGCGGCTTGCGCCGATAAAGCAGGTGCAGCTTGCCGAACATCGCCAGCACGAGGATCAGGATCAGGAACAGGGTGACGATCTTGATCATCATAGCCCGTACCCCGCCCTGAGCAGCCGTTCCTCGGCGGCTTCAAGTGCCCCACCCGCGGCGGCGCGGCCGAGCCGCGCGAACAGCGACCGGCGCGGGCCGTAGGCCACCAGCCGCACCTTGTCGCCGTAAAGCGCCTTGAGCTTCGGCACCATGTGCGCGACCCCGTCGGCCAGCCCAAGCTCCACCGCCTGCGCGCCGACCCAGACATCGCCGGTGAACAGATCGGCGCCCTCGGCCAGCTTCGCGCCGCGCCGCGCCTCGACATGCGCGATGAAGGCCCGGTGGATCGGTTCCTGCAACGCCTTCAGCCGCGCGATGTCATCGGCCTTTTCCGGCTGGAACGGATCGAGAAAGCTTTTCGACCGGCCGGCGGTATGCACCCGCCGTTCCACCCCGATCCGGCCGATCGCGTCGGAGAATCCGACCCCCGCCGAGATCACCCCGATCGAGCCGACGACCGAGGCCGCATCCACCCAGATGTCATCCGCCGCCGCGGCCAGCCAGTAGCCGCCCGAAGCCGCGAGATCCTCGACGAAGGCATGAACCGGCACCTCCGTCTCCTCCGCAAGCCGGCGGATGCGCGCGCCGATCAGCGAGGATTGCACCGGCGAGCCGCCGGGCGAGTTGATCGTCAGCGCCACCGCCGCCGGCTTGCCGCGGCGGAACGCGCGTTCCAGAAGCGGCGCAAGCCCGGCATCGTTCAGCCCACCGGCGAACCGGCCGCCCGCGCCGATCATGCCGGACAGGCGAACCACGGAGACGCGCGGCGCGCGGCGAAGCGGGACGGGCCAGAAACTCATGGTGTGGGTGTAGTCCTCCGGGCCGGGGCCGGCAAGGCGCCTTGCGCCGCGGCCGGGCCGGTGTCTAGGTTTCGCCATGATCGAAAGGCTGGAAATGTTCATCGCGCTGGCCAACGAACGGCATTTCGGCCGGGCGGCCGAAAGCCTTGGCATCACCCAGCCCTCGCTGTCGGCCGGAATCCGGCAACTGGAGGATCAGCTGGGCGTGCAACTGGTGTTCCGCGGCTCGCGCTTCCAGGGGCTGACGCCGGAAGGCCAGCGCGTGCTGGACTGGGCGCGTCGGATCGTCGGCGACATCCGCACCCTGCGCGAAGAGATGCGGGCGGTGCGCTCGGGCCTGTCGGGCAACCTGCGGCTTGGCGCGATCCCGACCGCGCTGCCGATGGTCGCGCGGCTGACCGCGCCGTTCCTCGCGCGGCATCCGAACGTGCGGATGACGATCCTGTCGCGCAGTTCCGAGGAGATCCGCGAGGGGATCGGGAACCTCGATCTGGATGCCGGGCTGACCTATCTGGACAATGACCCGCTGGGCCGGGTCACGGTGGTGCCGCTTTACCGCGAAGGCTACTGCCTGCTCGTGCATCGCGACTCGCCGCTGGCCGGACGGGCGGGGATCGGCTGGGCCGAGGCCGCGGCGCAACCGCTGTGCCTGCTGACCCCGGACATGCAGAACCGCCGGATCCTGAACCAGCACCTTGCCGCCGCCGGGTCCGACCCCGCGCCGCGGGTCGAATCGAACTCCTCCCTCGCCCTCGTCGCGCATGTCGAGGCGGGCGGCTGGGCCTCGATCGTGCCGCGGGTTCTGGCCGACACGCTGGCGCGCGACGGGCCCGTCGCCGCGGTGCCGATCGACGATCCGGCGGCACGGCATCGCGTCGGCCTGGTCACGGCGGTGCGCGAACCGCATACCCCGGTCGTCACCGCGCTGATCGAGGCGGCGGCGCGGTTCGGGCCGATGGGGTGATCGGGCAAACAGGCGTCGCAAACGGGCGAGCGGGGGCGGCCGGCCCACCTAGGCTGCGCCCGACAGGAGGATACCGATGCAATACGGCCTGACCGAGGAACAGGAAATGATCGCGGCGACCGTCCGCGCCTTCGTGGAAAACGAGATCTACCCGCACGAGGAGATCGTCGAGAAAACCGGCGAGGTGCCGGCGGAGATCGCCGACGAGATCAGGCGCAAGACGATCGAGCTGGGGTTCTACGCCTGCAACTTCCCCGAAGTGGTCGGCGGCGCGGGGCTCAACCATCGCGAATTCGCGCTGGTGGAACGCGAACTCGGCCGTGGTTCCATGGCGCTGACGCATTTCTTCGGCCGGCCGCAGAACATCCTGATGGCCTGCGACGGCGAGCAGCGCGAGCGCTACCTGCTGCCCGCCGTGCGCGGCGAGCGGATGGACGCGCTGGCGATGACCGAACCGGGCGCGGGTTCGGACATCCGGGGGATGAAATGCTTCGCCCGCCGCGACGGCGGCGACTGGGTGGTGAACGGCACCAAGCATTTCATCTCGGGCGCCGATCACGCCGATTTCGTGATCGTCTTCATCGCCACGGGCGAGGAACAGACCCATGCGGGCCCGAAGAAGAAGATCACCGCCTTCCTGGTGGACCGGGGCACGCCCGGCTTCACGATCCGCGATGGCTACCGTTCGGTCAGTCACCGGGGCTACAGGAACATGGTGCTGGAGTTCGACGATTGCCGCCTGCCCGACGCGCAGGTGCTGGGCGAGGTCGACGGCGGGTTCGCCGTGATGAACACCTGGCTTTACGCCACCCGCATCACGGTGGCGACGATGAGCGTGGGCCGCGCGCGGCGGGTGTTCGACTATGCGCTGCACTACGCGGCCGAACGCGAACAGTTCGGCCAGAAGATCGGCAGGTTCCAGGGCGTGGGTTTCCAGCTGGCCGACATGATCACCGAGATCGACGCGGCCGATTACCTGACGCTCGCCGCCGCCGACCGGCTGGACCGGGGCCTGCCCGCGAACCGGGAAATCGCCTCGGCCAAGCTATATGCCTCGGAAATGCTGGCGCGGGTGACGGATGCCGCGATCCAGGTGCATGGCGGCATGGGCCTGATGGACGACCTGCCGCTGGAACGGTTCTGGCGCGACGCGCGGGTGGAACGGATCTGGGACGGCACGTCCGAGATCCAGCGCCACATCATCGCGCGCGACCTGCTGCGCCCGCTCGGGGCCTGACATGGCGCGCGACCTCGGGCGGCTCTTGCGCCCGCGCTCCATCGCCGTGATCGGCGGCGGGGCCTGGGGCCGGGCGGTGGTGGGCCAGTGCCGCACGATGGGTTTCGCCGGCCCGGTCTGGCCGGTGCATCCGAAAGCGGCCGAGGTCGGCGGCCTGCCGGCAGTCGCGCGGCTGGAGGATCTGCCCGCCCCGCCCGACGCCAGCTTCATCGGCATCAACCGGCATGCGACGGTCGAGGCGGTGGCGCTGCTGTCGGCGATGGGCGCGGGCGGCGCGGTCTGCTTCGCCTCGGGCTTTGCCGAGGCGGCGGCCGAGGACGAACACGCCGCAACGCTGCAGGACGCGCTGTTGCGCGCGGCGGGAAAGATGCCGATCCTCGGGCCGAACTGCTACGGCTTCATCAACGCGCTCGACGGCGCGCTCCTGTGGCCCGACCAGCACGGGCTGGTGCCGGTGCAAGGTGGCGTGGCGCTGGCGACGCAAAGCTCGAACATGCTGATCAACCTGACGATGCAGCGCCGGGGCCTGCCGGTGGCCTATGCCGTGACCGCCGGCAACCAGGGTCAGACCGGGCTGGCCGAGATCGGGCTGGGGCTGATCGAGGACGCGCGCGTCACCGCGCTGGGCCTGCATGTCGAGGGGTTTTCCGACCTGCGCGCCTGGGAACGGCTGTCGGCCCGCGCGGCGAAGCTGGGCAAGCCGGTGGTGGTGCTGAAGGTCGGCAAGTCGGCGCAGGCGCGGGCCGCGACCGTGTCGCACACCGCCTCGCTGGCCGGGGGCGATGCCGGGGCCGGGGCACTGATCGACCGGCTGGGCTTCGCGCGGTCGCATGGGCTTTCAGAGTTTCTGGAAACGCTGAAGCTGTTGCACGTCACCGGGCCGCTGCCCTCGAACCGGATCGCCTCGATCTCCTGTTCCGGGGGCGAGGCCTCGCTCGCCGCCGATACGGCGGTGCGGCGCGCGCTGGAGTTCCCGCCCCTGAACGACCGCCAGAAGGCCGATCTGCGGGCCGCGCTGGGGCCGATGGTGGCGCTGGCCAACCCCTTGGATTACCATACCTATATCTGGCGCGACACCGAGGCGATGACGCGCGCATGGGCGGCGATGGTGGACCCGGCGCTGGCGCTGACCATGACCATCGTGGATTTTCCGCGCGCCGACCGCTGCGACGCGGCCGACTGGGAGTGCACGATCCGGGCCGCGCTGGGCGCGCGGGCACGGACCGGCGGCCATGTCGCGATGGTCGCCTCGCTGCCGGAACTGATGCCCGAGGAGGTGGCCGAACGGCTGATGGCCGGCGGCGTGGCGCCGCTGAACGGGCTGGCCGAGGCGATCTCGGCGGCGGAAACCTCGGCGTGGCTCGGCCGCCCGCGCGTGGCGCAGGCGCCGCTGTGCCTGCCGGGGCCGGACCGCGCCGCCGCGCTGGTTCCCGAGGCCGGGGCCAAGGCGCGGCTGGCCGCGCACGGGCTCGACGTGCCGCGCGCCGCCCGCGCCGCGACGCCGGAAGAGGCCGCGGCAGTGGCCGGCAGCCTCGGCTTTCCGGTTGTGCTGAAGGGCGAGGGCGTGGCGCACAAGACCGAGGCCGGCGCGGTGGCGCTGAACCTTGCCGATGCCGCGGCGGTCGAGGCCGCGGCCCGCGCGATGCCGGCGCCCGGCTACCTTGTCGAGGAAATGATCACCGGCGGGGTGGCGGAACTGCTGGTCGGCGTGGTGCGCGACCCGGCGCATGGATTCGTTCTGACGCTGGCGGCCGGTGGCACTCTGACCGAACTGTGGCGCGATTCCGCCGCGCTGCTGCTTCCGGCCGCGCCGGCGGATATCGACACCGCGCTCGATGGCTTGCGCATCGCGCCGCTGCTGGCCGGCTGGCGCGGCGCGCCGGCGGCCGACCGCGCGGCGATCCGCCGCGCGATTGCCGCCATCTCGGCCTATGCGATGGACAAGGCCGACCGGCTGGAGGAAGTTGAGGTCAACCCGCTCATCTGCACCCCGCATCGCGCCATTGCCGCCGATGCCCTGATCCGCGAGGCGCCATGACCATCGACCTGTCCGACGACATCACCGAAGGGCCCGTCCGCACGAGGCGCGAGGGCCTGGTGCTGGAGGTCACGCTCGACCGGCCGAAGGCCAATGCCATCGACCTCGTCACCAGCCGGATCATGGGCGATGTCTTCGCCGCGTTCCGCGACCATCCCGATCTGCGCGTGGCGCTGCTGCGCACCGCGGGCGACAAGTTCTTCTGCCCCGGCTGGGATCTGAAAGCCGCCGCCGACGGTGACGCGGTGGACGGCGATTACGGCCAGGGCGGGTTCGGCGGGCTGCAGGAACTCAGGGACATGAACAAGCCGGTGATCGTGGCGGTGCAGGGCATCTGCTGCGGTGGCGGTCTGGAGCTGGCGATCTCGGGCGACATCATCCTCGCCTCCGACCGCGCCACCTTCGCGCTGCCCGAGATCCGGTCGGGCACGGTGGCCGATGCCGCCTCGATCAGGCTGCCCAAGCGCATCCCCTATCACATCGCGATGGAGCTTCTGCTCACCGGCCGCTGGTTCGACGCCGAGGAGGGCCACCGCTGGGGCCTGATCAACGAGGTGGTGCCGCATGACAACCTTTACGACCGCGCGTGGGAGCTGGCGCGGTTGCTGGAATCCGGCCCGCCGCTTGTCTACGCCGCGATCAAGGAGGTCGTGCGCGACGCCGAGGATTCGAAGTTCCAGGACGCGCTGAACCGGATAACCCGGCGCAAGCTGCGCAGTGTCGACATCCTCTATGCCTCCGAGGACCAGATGGAAGGCGCCCGCGCCTTCGCGGAGAAACGCGATCCGGTCTGGAAGGGCCGCTGATGGATATCTCGCAGTTCTTCTGGATCGCCATCGTCATCATGGCGCTGCAACCGCTGCTGGCGCGGCGGCTTCTGGAACTGCGGCGCATGTCGATGATCGACAGGTTGCAGAAGGCGCGCGGCAGCCGGGTGATCCTGCTGGTGCATCGGCAGGAGACGATGAAGCTTCTGGGCATCCCGCTGGTGCGCTACATCGACGTGCAGGACAGCGAAGAGGTGCTGCGCGCGATCCGGATGACCGATCCGCAGGTGCCGCTGGACATCGTCTTGCACACGCCGGGCGGGCTGGTGCTGGCGGCGCTGCAGATCGCCCGCGCGGTGGAGGCGCATCCCGGCAAGGTCACCGTCTTCGTGCCGCACCACGCGATGTCGGGCGGCACCCTGATCGCGCTGGCGGGCGACGAGATCGTGATGTCACCGCATGCCGTGCTTGGCCCGGTCGATCCGCAGGTGGGGCAGTTCCCCGCCGCCTCGATCCTCGAGGTGGTGGAGGCCAAGACCCCGGCCGAGGTCGATGACGAAACCCTGATCCTCGCCGATGTCGGGCGCAAGGCGATGGCGCAGGTGCACCGTTCCGTCGCCGG
>Ga0180432_10010468_pt1 | contig 11097 bp, 12 predicted proteins | sample SS_ome_10_FD_132414 | JGI IMG/M metagenome (GOLD analysis project Ga0180432, IMG submission 132414) | Hypersaline lake sediment archaeal communities from the Salton Sea, California, USA - SS_1_MS_2 metaG | ecosystem: Environmental > Aquatic > Non-marine Saline and Alkaline > Hypersaline >... | reverse complement strand
CGGTCCTGGAGTACCGTCGTCGTGGATTCCTTCCGAGCACGATGGTCAACTTCTTCGCCCGACTGGGTTGGTCACACGGAGATCAGGAGCTCTTCACTCGTGACGAGCTGGTTTCTCTGTTCTCGCTGGAGAGTATCGGCAGTTCGGCAGCGATCTTCGACGAGAAGAAGCTGCGGTGGCTGAACCAGCAGCACCTCAAGGCGACCGAACCCGCCGATATCCTCCCGTTGGTTAAGCCGTTCGTCCTGGAGGGTGATCGGATCGACGAGCGAATGTGGGAACAGGCCAGTCGCGAGCGGCTCGTTGTCGGGGTGAACCTGCTTCGCCATCGGGCCAAGACCCTCCCCGATCTGGCCGAGATGATGGCACTTCTGTTCCCGGCACCTCTGACACTGGAGGAGCCGATTACGCTCACCGAACAGCAGAAGCCGCTGCTTGAAGCCGTGATAGATGCTCTGGCAGAAGCACCCGATTTCACGGCACAAGAGGTAGAGAAGGTCCTGTATGCTGGTCTGAGCGAATACGGAGCCCGGCTGAAGGACGTCGCTCATGTCGTACGGTTGATCACCACCGGGCGCAAGGTTGGGCCGGGCTTGTTCGAATTGCTTGCGCTTGTCGGCCGCGACCTTGTTCTTTCCCGACTGCGAAGACTGATCGAAGAGGGCAGGGCATGAGGTCGGTACGTTTGGCGGTGGCGATTCTCCTGACCGCACTTTCTACGGCTTCCTTGCACGCGGAGATTGCTGAACTTGAATACATCGATCCGATCACCGACCTCACAGAATCCTGTTTCCCACAGGGAATTCCGCTTCGCGGAGACGCTCCAAGCGAGCTGATTGAACCCGAATACGACGGCGCCCCCCTCTACGGTTCGCTGCCCCTGGCCGGAGTGTCGTTTGCGATTGTCATCGACATTGGGCCGAGCGGGGCGTACTTGTACGCGGATACGGATCAAACCGGCGTGTTGCAGGAGGCCGCCTGGGAGGGGGTGTTGCCTGATGGCCGGTTCCTAGCGACGCTGTTATTTCGCATCCCCTGTGAACAGGGTGAACCGACCCCGTATCGACTTCTCCTTATTTGGGAACCGTATTATCCTACAGTGTTGATCTACTGCCGTGGCGCGTATTACGGGGGGTCGATCGCCCTTGGTGAGGCCACGTACCGCCTGGCTGTGCTCGACGAGGACACGGACGGCCGCTACGACGATCTGGAATCGGGGATCCTGCTCATCGATGTGGATCAGGACAACGCCCTTCTGACTACGGTGGACTCACACGAGCAGTACAGGCTTGATGAATCATTCAACATTGATGGGACGGTCTATCGGGTCGTCACTGTCACCGCAGACGGTTCTCAGATCGAGATAGAACAAAGCGACGAGTGGGTGGAGGAGAAGCCTGTCCTCGAAGTTGGACATCCCGCACCGGTGTTTACTGCAGCGGATACGGGTGGACACGAAGTGACCCTTCACTCCTTTAGAGGACAGACCGTGGTTCTCGATTTCTGGGCGAGTTGGTGCGCTCCCTGCATAATGGAGTTGTCTACAATGAAGGCAATCGCGGAACGATTCCGCAACTCCGACGTCGCTGTGCTGGGGATCAATCTCGATCGCAGCCAGACGGCTTTCGAGCAAGCACGGATTAGTTACGAAATAGACTATCCGCAAATCTACGATGGGGAAGACCGAGCGATCGCATCGCTCTATCGGATCGCCGGAATCCCTATGCCTTACGTAATCGATCCGGACGGCACAATTCAAGCAAAAGGACTCCACGGCACAAAATTGGTCGAGTTGATCGAGTCACTGTCGATTCAAGAAGATTGAGGAACGCTCATGATTAAAAGAATAACAGGCGCGCATGCACTCGCCGGCCTTCTTCTGCTTCTCATCGCCCTGGCATCGACCGTTTGTGCCCAGGAATCGATTCTCCGCTTCACGTTTGACCCCGCCGAACCGACCGTTGAAGCAGGGGGGACTGCAGCCGTGGCGCTTCGCGTCCACAATGAATCGGTCTACGAGGCCGACGATGTGGCCGTGTACGGAGTCAAGGAAGAGACCGGGTTCTCGCTCCAATCGACTCCGGTTTCGCTCAAGCAGGTATCCCCATTTGGCGAGGCGGAGCTGGACCTCATCCTGTTCGCACCGGAAGAGCTTCACAACGAGACGGTCGAGGTGGCAGTGGAGGTCATCTACACCTACTGCGTTGACGATGTATGCTTTCAGATCGTCGAAGAGCTCGCACTCAACGTTCACGTTGCAGAAGAAGTTCTTCCCCCGTCCTCTTTTAAGGCTCGACCTGCGGTCTTGAGATGGCTCGTTCCGGCGTTCGGCGTGGGACTCCTTGCCGGAGGCGTCTTTCTTTGGCGATTGGTTGGCTTGACCATCCCCCTGTACGTTGTGTTGCTCCTTTTCATCGGCGGTGGACTCGCCTATGGAGTAGTTGTTCTTCAGCACCAGCAGGCTCGAAGCATCGGGGCGGTATTGTGCACTTCCTGCGTGGGAATCGAAGAGGCGCAACATGAGAGACCGCTGCCGTCCACCGAGGCGCTCACAGCTCTTGCCGCACTTCGTAACTACGTACAACTGATCGTCTTTTATGCACCGTGGTGTCACTCCTGCCCGTTCGCCGAGGAGATGGTTGAGCAGCTTGCGGCTGCCAGTGACCGCCTCAGCTGGCAGCTGATCAATGTGGATGCACAGCGCGAGATTGCGCTGTCCCACGGAGTGATTCGATCCGGCCGCACGATTGTGCCCGCGATTCTGCGCGTTGACACAGGAGAGGTGATCTTTGGGGTGGAGCAATTGGAGGTCCGTCTGTTGGATCTACTGGGGTTGGGGCAATGAAGATTTGGCAGGTGCGTCGAATCAGTCAAGGATTCGGAGTTCTCCTTGGCGTCTTAGGGATTTCCGGCATCGGGATGACGCATCTTATCTTTCCGGGTCTGCACTGCTATGCCTGCCCACTGGCGGTGACGATTTGCCCGATCGGGTTGATACAGAACTTGGTCGTCTTCGGCGTCGTTCCCTACTTTTGGTTGGGGATCATTGTCGCGTACGGCCTTGTTGCTGGCCGTGGGTTCTGCGGGTGGTTCTGTCCCTTCGGTACGTTGAATGATCTTCTGGCCTTCCGCAAGGTCCGTATCAACAGGTTGGCGTCGTATTTCAAGTTCGTCGTTCTACTCTTGACGATCGTTTTCGCGTGGGCCTTCGCAGATACGATATTCTGCAAGGTTTGCCCGGCTGCGTCGATTGAGGCCTCCATCCCGTACCTCTTCCTTGGAGTCGCTACGGTGAATCGGCCGTTTCTCATCCACATGGGCACCCTCGGGGGTACCCTGATTGGGATGATTTTGATCGCACGGTTCTGGTGCCGATATCTCTGCCCAATGGGTGCGCTCCTTGGATTGTTCAACCGAGTGAGCTTTCTCCGTCTATCACTCGACAAGGACCACTGCACAGGCTGCTTGACCTGTGCTGCATCCTGCCCGATGGGGCTTGAGCCGCACCGAGAATACGATGATCACAACTGCATCAAGTGCGGTGCATGTGCGGAATCGTGCACCCTTGATGCGCTGACCCTGACGTTCTCCCCAAAAAGGCGACCATGATTCGCTATCTCATCTTGGGCATTGTACAAGGGTTGACCGAGTTTCTTCCCGTCTCAAGCTCCGGTCATCTCGTCCTCGCACAGAGGGTGTTGCATCTTGATCCGCCGGGGACGTTGGTGGAAGCAACTCTCCAACTGGGAACACTGATTGCGGTTCTGTTTCTTTTCCGCCGCGATATTGTTCGGCTGCTTAGCGCCCTGTTCACCCGTGGAGAGGAACGAAGGGAAGTCGGTCGGCTTGTGATTGCCTCTGTTCCCATTGCTGTTGTCGGCTTCTTGTTGCGGACTCAGATCGAACAGGCCTTCTCCTCGGTGTTGCTTGTTGGGATCTGCCTCCTCGTCACTGCCGGCATCCTCTTTCTCGCCGACCGCGCCTCAAGGAGCACACGGCGGAGCAGCGTCCGTCTTTTCGATGCGCTGTTGATCGGTTTTGCCCAGGCAGCGGCGCTGTTGCCGGGGATCTCACGCAGCGGCGCCACAATCGGAACAGGTCTACTCCTCGGGGTACGCGGAAGCCAGGCGGCACGGTTTTCCTTTCTGCTTGCCATACCGGCAATTCTCGGTGCGGGCGGCTTCAAACTGTATGTGGCACTCGGAGAGCCGGCCGTCACTGAAGTGGCGTGGGGAGGGCTGCTCCTCGGAGCCGTAGCGGCAGCGCTTGTCGGTACCCTGGCGATCAAGAGCCTCTTGGCGGTCATCGCCCGGGGCAGGCTCAAGGCTTTTGGAATCTATTGCGCGGCCGTCGGTGTGGCTGCGATCGTCGTCTCCGCCATTTCCTAGTGGCAGAAGGGACGCGCTTGTCCACTACCCACTGCCTCTGGACATCACAACAAAATAGATCACGGCTGTTACGCCAAGCAGGAGTCCTACGGCAAGACCGATGGCAAGAATCTCGTGTGGCAGGTAACCACTCCCCACAGAGCTTCCGGGGACGACCGCGTACGAAGCGACGGTGTAGGCCAAGGGGTCTCCGGGACGATTGGGATCCTCGGCCCAGGCTTCCCAGGTGTAGGTTCCCGGTGTCACCTCAGTGAGCACCGTGCGGTGCCATTCGTGCGTGCCGTCACTGAATCGGCGGGGAGTCGGGTAGAGGCTGCGCTTCTCCGCAGAGGTGACCACGGAACTGCTTGGGACGGCGTCGGATGAAACATGGGACACGTACTGGATCCGTCCTACAGGATCGGTCACGCGAACATAGAGGTAGATCGGCGAGTCGTTGCCGGCGATGTGAAGCAATCGTCGCTGTCGGTCCCGTTCTCGAAAGGATCCGCCGTTGGGCTCAAACGACAACCGAAGTGCAAGGGGCTGCAATTCCGTAGGCGTCCGGCTGACAACGACAAATCGATCGACGATGTAGCGACCGTGAGCTCCTTCAGCAAGGGTGGTCGTTATACCTCTGCTGCTTGTCGTCACTGGGTTGTATGGGTCGAGTATCGCGTAGGTAATGCCGAGCTTACCGGTGATCACCACCCAGTGGCAATCTTCGGTTTGGGAGGTATTGCCGCGGCAATGGCTTCCCCAGTGCACGCCGGCAATCACCGGCCTGCCTGCCCGGAGGGCCTGGTCGATGATCCGCTGTGAAACCGAATCCACCCCGAGCTCAGAGTTGTTCTCATGCGTAGCTATGGATATTTGCAGCGGGAGATTTGCCCACTCCAGACAGCAACTGCCGAATGCATCGCCCGCGCAAGGACCGTACCCACCGTGCCTCTTCAGCCAATCGTTGAGGATCCCTGGATCCATTCCGATGCGCGGCCTTCCGGTGCAAGAAGACACCGCAGGGACGGCCAACTGCACCCCATAGTAGTCAAGGGCTATTGCGAAAGCGGTGATGAGACAGCCGGCCGTGGCGATTGTATCGGGGCAGCCGCCGGTCCCCATTCGACAGTCACCCCAGTTTCCGAATGCGTCCCGATATCCTTGGTTGAAGCTCGTCGGCAGCACCGGAAGAGTCGGTACCGCGTAGGCGATGGATAAATGGAAACACAAAACAATACAGCTCACGAAGAGACCGACACCGAAACGTCGGAGGGCCTGCTGAGCCTGACGCCTCATTGTGCAGGCCGACCTAGACCCCTTCGCGCTCACGGATTGCTTCGGCCGCGATGAGGCCGGTCAGCGCCGAGTAGACAATACCGCGGCAATGTCCTGATGCATCCCCGGCGACGAACAAGGCGGGGATCGCCGTCTCCATCGAGCCATTCACTGGGTAGCGAGTATCGTAGAATTTGATCTCCGGGGCGTACAGGAACGTGTTGTCGGCAGTCAGCCCCGGCATGACGTTCGCCAACTGATCCAAGCCTTCGAGAAGATTCACTACGACGCGGTTGGGAAGTGCCATTGCGATGTCTCCAGGGGTCGCTTCCTTGAGAGTCGGGAAAATCGTCACCCGTTGCAGTCGATCGGTGGTGGACCGCCGCCCCTGCTTGAGGTCCTTCAGGCGTTGGACGATCGGCCTTCCGCCGCCGATCGTCGTCGCCAATTTGGCTATCGCCCGTCCGTACTCAGTCGTGTCCTCCACAGGGTCGGTCAGCTCGATGTGTGAGAGCAAAGCGAAGTTCGTATTTCCGGTTTTTTCCTCATTCTCGGCATGACCATTTACCAGGCAGAACTCTTCGTAGGTCTCTTTCACCACAAAACCCCGCGGATTGGTGCAAAAGGTGCGAACCATGTCATCGTGGGTCGGAGTGCGGACGCGCAACTTGGCATCGTACATCACGCGTTCGATCGGTGCGTAGATCTCGGCCGGAAACTCCACCCGCATCCCCACGTCGATCGGTCCGTACTCTGTATCGATTCCCAGTCTGGCTGCCTCCTCGCGCAGCCAGTATGCCCCGGCCCGGCCCGGCGCAGCAATCAGATAGCGGGTTTCGACCGTCTCTGTACCGTGCAGGCGAAAACAATCGCCCTCACGTTCGATCTGCTGTACCCGGTTCCCCAACGAAAAAACTGTTCCCTGCTCGACCAGATGATGGTAGAAGCGATCGATTATCTGCCGCACGGATGCAGTGCCCAGATGTCGTTGTCTACCACTGATAAACTCTATTCCGTAGCTGCTCGCCGTCTTCTTGAGTTCCGCCAGTGCAGCCTCGTCCTCTCCGGAGTATTTCTCCGGAGCTCCGAAGCGGGTGAAGGCAGCATCGACGCGGTCGATGTACTGTTGTATCTCCACGCCGTCTCGACCAAGGCTTGCCGGATCGCCGCCGATCTTCGGCGTCAGGTTGAGTTTCCCGTCTGAGTAGGCGCCGGCACCGCCCACCCCAAAACTGAGGTGCGTCCGCTTTGAGGGTTCCTCTCCTCGGTCAATGAGGATCGTCTCCAGCCCACTTCCCAACAGCGCCTCCGCGGCGAAAAGGCCCGCCGGGCCAGCCCCTAGAATGGCTACGTCCGCCCTTCTCACAGCAACGCCTCCCTCAACGCTGCGATGCTTTCAATCTCAATATCCGCTGCACCATTACCCGTCTCATCAGCGTCTCCATGCCTTATCCACGCTGACAGCATCCCGACGTCCTTTGCCCCCACGATGTCTATTCGGTAGGAGTTACCGACATAGAGTACTTCCTTCGCCGCCACACCGAGCCGGCTGAGAAACTGTTCGAAAATGAGCCTATTCGGCTTATGGATGCCGACATCGCCCGAAACGAGAACCACATTGAATAGTGGCTGGATGTCCAGATGCTCGATCTTTGGCCACTGCATGTCGCTGGGGCCGTTCGTCAGTAGACCGAGCCGGTAGGAGTCGCGCAAGTCGCACAAAAGCTCACGAGCGCCTTTGTACAAACGAACGCTGGGAACGCGTACTTGCGCGTAGGTCTCCGCCAGCTCGCGTGCCAAGCCCACCTGTTCGACCTCATGCTCGGCAAGGAGACGCTGCCAGATGCGCTCGCGCAGGGACATTGCAGAGGATCCATTCTGCTCGATTTCCCACCACAACTCATTATGGCGGACCGCCGCCTCATCGGGATCCCCTACCAGATCGATTGAACGACCGGCTCGTCGAAGCGCTTCAACGATCGCCTCCTGAGTACTCACTCCGTAGTAGCACAGAGTCCCATCGAGATCGAAGGCGACCACACGCACACCCTGGAATCTCATCGGTTGACTGTCTCCTTCGCGCACGGTACCCTCACTGCGAATCCGCTTACCATGCAGACGAACGAAAATCATAGGCCGCGTACTTCCTGAAGTCAAGGAGAGGTGCATGCGAATCACCGGCGGGATCAGGCGAGGACAGAAACTCGTTTCGTGGGATGAGACCGGAATCCGGCCGATGCGCGACTTCGTGCGCACGGCGCTATTCAACATCCTCGGCGATCTGCTTCCGGGGGCTTGCTTCCTTGATCTGTTCTGTGGAACGGGTAGTGTCGGTCTGGAAGCGCTCTCCCGTGACGCGGAGGCGTGCGTTTTCATCGACAGCTCCGCCGGGGCTTGTTCCATCACCCGCCGCAATCTCGACGCCCTCGGCTTTCTCGATCGAGGGAAGGTCATCCAGGCTGACTTTGCAGAAGGGATCGATCGCCTCAAGCGCCGAGGAAGAACGTTTGATCTTGTCTTTGCCGGCCCCCCCTACGGAAAAGGCCTTGCCGAGGCTGCCCTGCAACTCCTCGGTGAAGAACGGCTCGTCGCTGCGGATGCACTCGTTGTAACAGAGGTGTACAAGAAAGAGACAGTGGCGTCCGTATACGGTAGACTGATACGCATTGAGGAGCGTATCTACGGGGACAATATGCTGGTGTTCTACCGCGCGGAAGGTGACAACCACTTGGTGAATCAGCCGAGCCAAATTGAATGAGCAACATCCGAGTGAGGTCAGAATGACTAGTCCAACAATCCTGATCACGAATGACGACGGAGTGAATGCAGCCGGATTGATGGCGCTGAAGGAGGAGCTCGATCGGGTGAGCCGAGTGGAGGTCTACGCGCCGGATCACAACTGGTCGGCGGCCGGACGGACAAGAACGTTTCACAAACCTCTGCGCGTGAACCGGGTCCGGCTCCTCGATGGGACGATGGGCCACGCAACAAGCGGCACGCCATCCGACTGCATTTCCCTCGCCCTCCTCGGCTTGTTGAAACAGCCGCCGCAGCTGGTCGTCTCGGGGATCAACCCCGGCCTCAATGTCGGAAGGGACATCACCTACTCGGGAACCGTCGCCGCGGCAATGGAAGGCGTTCGAGAAGGGATCCCCGCTGTCGCGGTCTCTCTCGACGCTGGTACAGAGCCCTCGGAAAGCCCGGAATACGCGCTTGCCGCCGATTTCACAGCGAGGCTGGCCTCCTTTCTTCTCGATGAGAAACCACTGCCCCAAGGGATACTGCTGAACGTGAACGTCCCTCGCCTTCCGATGGGGAGAACACCGGAGGTGAAGTTGACTCGGTTGGGAGGCCACGCGTACAGCAATTATCTAGTCAAGGGAGAGGATCCACGCGGACGGAGCTATTACTGGATCACCGGCGATCCGTTGACCAAGATACCTCCTGAGGAAGAAGGGACCGACATCTGGGCGATTACCAACGGTTTCATCTCGATTACCCCGATTCATCTCGACATGACCGAGTACTCCCTGGTGGAGTCACTACAGGGATGGAGGCAACACACCTGGTTCGAATAGGAATAGGGGGTCAGGCTTTCCAGATCGTCCAAATCCCTGCGAGAATAAACAGAACACCGGCGGCGTAGTGGACGGATTTGATCCACCCAGTCGGAATTGCGTGTGACAAGAAGTACCCAAGCCCCACGGCAAGGAAAGTAGAAAAGACAAGGGCGCTGCCTGCCCCAATGAGAACGGGCCACGGCGAGTGAGTCCTGGTGGCAAGGGCAAAGACAGCGAGTTGGGTTTTATCGCCCAACTCGGCAAGAAAGACCATCACGAATGCCGAGAGCACAATCCTAAACATCGGTTATTCCCCCCTTTGGCGACTGCATTCTATTCCCCGCGACAGAACGAGGCAATCGGGCAGCCGCGTAGCACTTGGCAGACGATCGTCCGCCGACGTACACTTCCCATCGAAAGGAGGCCACATGCAGCGAAGGACCTGTTATCAGTACTACACCAACGTAACCTACAGCACCTGCCCCGCCTGCCTCGCCTGGCACGGAAAGATCGCAAAATCACCGAATGCCTTTCCTGACAGACAAGACGGCTGTGAACGCCAAATCCTCTCCTTTAACAAGAAGAAACTGGACTATCATAAGGAACAGGAGCGCCTAATGCGGCAGTTGGCGCAGGACGAATTGACGCGCCGAGCTCTGTTCGCCAAGGCCACGGATGCCGTTGGAATCGACAATGGAAAGGCCTTAGAACTATTCAGCCAGGCAGCACAGATCGACCTGTACGTTCCCGACGTAGTGCGCCTAGTCGAGCAGCAAGGATCGATTCTGAAGAAAGACGACACCCTGAGAGAGAAGCTTCGCACATTGTTTGCCCGCGCCTATTCCGACAAGTTCGGCAGGCCACGCTATGAGCGTCTTGCAGAGCCGATGCGAATAGCACGCGAGCAGGCCGGAATCAGCCGCATCAGAGAGCTGTTTTCATGAACGTGCACCTTGTATCGGCTCAGCAACGGGGATTGATCATCATCGTTGCTGCCGGATTGGCGGCAAGTGGCCTTGCTCTGTTTCTTCCTAAGACCAGAACCCTTCCCCCGGCGCTTCCTGACCCAATTGAGATCACTGGGGTCCGCATCCTACTCCCCTCTTTCTCCGATCGTCAAGAGAAGGTGAATCTGAACACTGCGTCCGCGCACGAACTCACTGCCCTTCCAGGAATCGGAGACGTACTGGCTGCACGAATCGTCACATACAGGGAAGAACACGGCCCTTTTCAAACACTGGATACCCTGAAACAGGTCAGCGGGATTGGTGATAAACTGCTGGAGAAGATCCAAGGGCTCATCGAGCTTAAAAACTGACTTTAAACAAAGTGGCAGAGCGCATAACAAGCACTCTGCCTGGCAAGGGAGGATACTGAAGAGTTCAGCTGCCCGTAATCGTGTACACCAGGGTCAATCCGTAGTCGCCGTCCCTGTGGGTTTCCTTCTCCGTATCTACCTTGTAGTCGATGACTAGTGTGTGCTCACCGGTATCGCCACTGGCAAGTGTTTGATCAAATCCGGTAATGGAGGAATACGAACCGCCGTTGGAGCGAAGGGAGAAATCTGTAAGAGGTTTTGTGTACGTCCCGTCGTTGCTTGACCCCATGTTGGATTCAAGGGCATGAACCTGGACCGTCCACGGGATATTGCTCGCTGCCTTCAGAGTCAGTGCGCTCCGCTCTTCGACGTATCCAACCGCAAAATCGGCTTCGGTCGGCTGACGAAGACCAAAACGGGAGTATACCGCCGCATCGCCACTGCTATCTCCTGCGATGGAAAGCGACTGAAAAGGCAGAACAGTCCATGAGACCTCGACTGCAGCTGTTGTCCTCGATGCGAATGCCGTACTAGAGATTGCAGCAAGCAGGAGGATGAGTAGAGATACGGTCAGCTG
>Ga0180432_10010465_pt1 | contig 11099 bp, 6 predicted proteins | sample SS_ome_10_FD_132414 | JGI IMG/M metagenome (GOLD analysis project Ga0180432, IMG submission 132414) | Hypersaline lake sediment archaeal communities from the Salton Sea, California, USA - SS_1_MS_2 metaG | ecosystem: Environmental > Aquatic > Non-marine Saline and Alkaline > Hypersaline >... | reverse complement strand
CCTGAACCTAATTGACTAGGAATTAAAGAAAAATCATAAGGAATTCCTCCATCTCCTCCATAAACAGGACCTCCAACATAAACATATTCTCCTTTTCCTCCAAAGCCCCCATAACCTGCTCCTCCACCACCCCTAGATCCTTTTCCAGCCCCAGAACCTTGCCCATCAGGAAAAACACCTGTAGTTCCAACTCCTCCAGCATAACCTCCTTCTGTTGCATCAATACTTGATTCAGAATCAATACTTGAATTATCTGCAATTATGGTAAGATTAAAATAAGCACCAGAATGCTTATTTAATTCTGAATTTTGCATAATAAAATTACTACAATTTAAAATAACATTATCATTAGTATCTGACACATTTCCAATAGTGACAATTGAATTTGTTAGATTAATAATATTATAATTAAATATTCCTCCAGAAACATCTTCTGGTTGGAATCTGAAAGAACTTATTGTATGCAAAGAATTATTATCCTGGTCAATAAAAACAAGAGTACCATTCCCTCCATTATTTCCCCCTGTAACAGATGAAGAAGTAATATCCAAATCTAAATTATTATAATAAACTGCAATTCTTCCTCCTGCCCCTCCCCCTCCAGTACTATACCCTCCTCCTGCTAAAGGGCCAGTTCCTCCATTTGCAGAAAAATTGCCAATTCCATTTAAAGTATCTGTAATAACATATATGCCTCCCCCTGAACCTCCTCCCCCTGAACCATAATACCCAGATTGCCCATTAGTTCCATCAGCTGTTATTGTTCCGTTTAGTACAAAAGTATCTGAAATATTAAGCTTTACTCCTCCTCCTCCATTCCCTCCATTACCATTTGCAAAAGAGATATGTCCATATCCATATCCTCCTCCAGAACCAGCTCCTAAAGGAATTAATGATGAATTATAGGAAGAGCCACCAAGTACACTTCCAAAACCTCCATCCCCTCCATATCCTGCTCCCCCCCCACTAGCAAATTTGCTTCCAGTATTTCCTCCTGCTCCAGGACCTTCACTAGGAGTACGAGAAGAAGAAACACCTCCAAGATATCCTTTTCCAGTTGAATCAATAAAAGAACCAGATTCAATAGTTAAATTATTTGCAGTTATATTTATTTGAACATCTCCTGCTGTATGTGAATCAATAGTTAAAGTTGCAGAATTATTAATTACAATTACAGAGCAATTTCTATCACTAGAAATTTCTTCATTAGAATCTATTATCCAAATTCCATTTTCTGTATCATCAGGGCAATCAGGATAATTAAGAACATTAAAAGTATAATTACTATCAGCAAAATCTGTTCCTCCCTGATCATTTGACGCAAGGCAGTTCCATTCATATATTCCTGTTGGTAAACCATTAACATCAAAAATAGTTGAATTATCTGTTCCAGTAACATCATTTGTTTTATTAAGATGCCATCCTCCTGACCAATTTCCATATAAGCTAATATTTACCAAATTGCTTAATATTGCAGAAGCAGAGCAATTAAACTCAACACTAGAAGATTGATTAGAATCATCTGCTGGGCTTATTAAAGTTGAATTTACACTAGAACCTAATAATATTGTAATATTTCCAGAGGATTTTGTCTCTCCATCTGGATCCAAATCATTTGGAGTTATTGAACAGCTCCAATTTTCTCCAACTTCTGTTTCTTGTGAAACAATCAAATCTGTTCTGCTGTTATTTAACGCTTTAATTTGCTCTGGTGATAATGCATAATTATAGATTTGAACATCGTCTATTGTTCCACTTAAATTCAATAAATCAACATTATTTCTTTTAAGAGTTCCTATACTTACGGAATCTGCTTTAGAACTAGCATCTGTTAAAATATCTTTAAACCAAATTGTTTTATCAGGACAAGTTCCCCCCCAAGTCATTGTCTGTGCTACTCCATTAATATAAACAATAGGATAAGTTCCATTTTGAACAAAAACAAAATGCTCCCATTCTCCAACACTAAGACTATCTACAGGGGTATTCCCTGAACATTGAAGGGAGTTATCAGTATAAAAATCCCACCAAATATATTTATGGCCTGTCTTTAAATCTAAATCAAAGAAAATTTCTGTTTTTGTTACATCAGCATTTCTTGAAACAGAAAAAGGAATCTCATCAGTACCAGTATCAACAGGAAGATAATACCAAAAAGCAACACTTCCCTGAGTATTTTGCGCTAAATCAGTAAGCAATCCAGGAATACTAATATAATCATCTACCCCATCAAATTCATAAGCACCTTTTCCATCATGACCTCCTGTTATATCATAAACTGGACCTCCAAAAGTAATTCCATCATTATTATTCCCAGAATAATCAGTAGTATTAGAACCTGTTGCATTTGGTTCAAAGGGCATATTCAAAACCATAATCGATGAACCATTTCTATACCAGTTAAAAATATTCTTTACAGAATCATCATCTGCATCATAAGTTGATTGATTATAACAAGTTAGATTCTCATTTGTATAATTTGTTCCTGATGATGAATTAAGAATTGGATTTTCTTGTGTTGGTATTGTATTTACAATTGTTAGATTATTACTTGAATTTGTATCTCCATCTTGTGTTCCATCATTTGGAGTTATCTCACACTGCCAAGTTTCACCTTTTATTGTTTCTTGTGATACAATTAAATCTGTTCTGTTGTTATGCAAAGCTTTAATTTGTTCTGGAGTTAAAGTAAAATTATACATTTGAAAACTACTCATTGAACCATTTAAGGAAGAAGGAGTATTAGGATACTCTCCTAATAAAAAATCGCCAGCAACAGGAAAAGCACCTAATCCAGTTGCAAGAGTGTAATCATAAGCTCCATTTTTATAAGTAATAAAATGAGTTGAGTTGTAAGTAATTACAACAAAAGTCCATTCATCGTTATTAATAAAATCTGTAGAAGAAATGAAAAATATGCCTGCAAGTTTTAATCTATTCCCCACTAATTGTATAAAGGAAGTTCCTTTTGAAGCAATTGTCTGAGTAACTGAATTATCATTTGTCTTAACCCAAGTTACATAAGAATAATGAGTCGTTCCACCTGCTTGAGGCATAGTTGAAAAATTAATATAATCAGCATCTCCATCAGGTTCATAAGCTCCTCTGCCATCATAACTTCCTGTTGCATTCCAAACAGCATCGACTACAGAACCATTATTTCCAAGACCAGAATAATCTTTTGTATAGGAAGAATTAGAAGAACTATTTTCAAATGGAAGATTAAGAAGCATAATAGGATTTCCATCTTTATACCAATTAAAAACATTCTTTATGGAATCTTCCTCTTCATCAAAAGTTGATTGATTATAACAAGTTAAATTCTCTGTTGTTAAATTAGTTCCTAATGTTGAATTCAGAAGAGGGTTATCTTGTGTTGGAGGTGATTTTGTAATCTCTCCAAGAGGAGCAAAAATACTTCCATAATCAGTTATATTCACTCCAACAAGATTATTCTCTATATTTAAAACTCTTGTTGAGTTCCACCCGCTTTCTAACCAATCAGTTCCATTATGTTTCCAAACTTTAAGAGTTGATTCATTTAAATTAGAAGGCACATCTATATTTTCATAAGAAAAATTAAGGTAAAGCCAAAAAGGGACAGTTCCAGAAGTAGTTATATTAAGGTACTTGTTAATATTCCCATAACTTGATTCATCAGTTGGAGGGGTATCCACCCCCATGATATAAACATTTCCAAGATTCCAAGAATTCGAAGCATATTCAAAAGAAACTTTTGTAGGGAAACTATTTATTGTTTGGTTTATAAAACTATTATTTATAGAATTACTATATATATGAATATCATATATACTACTATTGCTAATTAAATTATTTTCTAAAATACTGTGGCTTACTGTATTTAATAAATAAATACCAGTATTATTGCTATTATTAATATTTAAAGAATTAATTTGATTAAAATTAGATTGAGAAATAATGATTCCATAATTATTAGAATCTATATCTCCTTCTATAATTCTATTATTATGAGAATTAGCACCTATCTCAACTCCAGAGCCAGAGTTATTTACTGAAGTTAGATTTACAACAACATTATCCAATCCTGTATATATTTTAAGTCCATCAAGATTATTATTATGGTTTGTAATAGGGTTAAGCACTATATTATCATCGCCATTTATATAAATTCCATAGTCATTATAATTTGAAGTACAATTAGTTATATTATTTTTACTTGAAGAAGAATGAAGCAGAATTCCTCCATAATTTGAAGTGGTATTTAAATCAATTAAATTACTATCATTTGATGCATCTGTTAGACGTAATGCAATATAAAAATCTTTAATAGTACAATTTTGAATTGTATTATTTAATTTTCCCTCTAAATTTATTCCATATTCAGGGACTCCTATATCATCTCCATCAATTACATGTCCTAAACAATCAAAAGTTTTGTTTTCAAAATTTAAGGGATTATCTATACAACTTCCAGAATAATCTATTATATCTGAAATTAGAATAACTTCAGAGCATAGAGAACTATTTAATTTTTCTGTACAATCAGAACAATTTGCACAAGAACAATTATATTCATAATCAAACTGAAAAGGGGTGCTTGAAGTAAAATTAATATTCTGGGGCCCTAAAACAGGGTTTATTTCAGCAGTAATATTATAATCATAATATCTTGAGGTATAATTAAAAGTTAAATTTGCTTCTGCATAACCATTTGAATTAGTTAAACCGGTCCATAAAATCTCGTCTCCCTTTTTTATTGTAATATTTGCATTTTCAACAGGAGACCCAACTGAATAATTTACTTGAACAGGGTAATATCTCAGTGCTTCTACGTTTTGCCCTGCATTAATCCATGAAGGAACATTCTGACTAATAATATTAATAAAACCAGCAATAATCGGTTTATCTCCTGTATATGTACCAATAGAATAAAGACTACTAATACTAGAAATAATTGTAGAATTAAAAATAGGTTTATAACCATAAAGGCCAACAGCATTAAAGCTTGAATTTTCACTTATTGTAGTAGAATTATCTTTAAAATTAACAAAACCTCCATGAGTTGAATTAATTATTGTTGCATTAGTATAATCTTCAAATTCAAAATATACATTACTAGTAAAACTAGTATTCGCAAGTTCCATATTTGTACTCTGAGTAAATAAAAAATGATAACTTGTAGAAGTTGCATCTATTACAGAATCTGTAAAATTTATAGAGGAATTAATAAAAGGCAAGTCATAGCTTCCAAGTTGAAGAAGCAAATCTGAATTTGAAATACTTACATTTGCAAGAACACCAGAAGCAAGATATTGCGCTGTAGAAATAGTAACAGAAGAAAAATTAACATTATTTCCTAACATTGAAAGTCCAGGAGACATTGTAGAAGTTAGTGAAAAATTAACATTATTGGTATCTTCTTTTAAACCATCTACAACAAAATCATTATCTGAATCTCCCCATGCATCAATAACATGAATTGTAAGAAAAGAACCCTCTAAAGAAGAATCATTTAAAAAAACAGAAGAATTATCTTCCACATCAAGAAAACTAAAAGTAGTTTCAGAAAAATTATTTGTTGAATTATATCTAGCATAATATCTATCCTCTAAAGTTACATTAACAAAAGTTACATTTGCTCCAGTATTTGCATAAATATTTCCAATAATATCAATCACTCTATCCTCGCACCTTACAACTCCTGTAATTACCCAGTCGCCTGAGCCAGGAGGATTACAATTTATCTCCCCTAAAGTTTCTCCATATGGAGCAGGAAGAGTTTCATTTTCTTCTTGAACTTCAGGCTCTGATTCAGGCACCACAGATTCTGGAACTACAGGTTCAGTTGGAAGCCCTCTTGTTCCTTCACTTAGTTGTTCCTCTTCAAGACTTATTTGTGTTGTATCTCCAAATAATTCAATTTCATCATAAACAAAAGAAACTTCTAATTCTCCTTCTTCAGCTGGAATATTGAGATTATCTAAAGAAATTTCTATTGTATAATCTTCATCTCCTAAATAATCTGTAGTTATAATAATTTGATTATCCTCCATACTCAATTCAACATTCTGTTCAGAGGAAATTATTTCTGCTGTCTGACCTTCTTCTAATTCATAAATAAAAGATTCATTTGCTCTAACTTCTCCTTCAAGCTCTTCAATTAATTCTAAAGAAACCTTTCCAGTTAATAAGGTCAAAACATTTGAAACAATATTTCCAGAAATAGTTCTTTGTCCAGATTCATTTTCTTCTGGAGTTTCATTTTGTTCTACAGGTTCTTCTGGAGTTTCATTTTGTTCTTCATAAATACCTAAAACAAAAGAAACAGGAGGAAACCTAAGAACATCAGGCAGTCCAAAACCTGAACCACTTCCATCAAGAGTTGTTTGTTCTACAAAAAAGTTTCCCTGAGTCTCCTCCTCTTCTATAAGCTCTTGTAAAAAGTATGAATATTCATTTTCTCCCTGAGAAATAATAACTTGTGTTTCAGCAGGAATTAATTCTGATTGTTGTAGAACAAAAACCATATTTCCATGTAAAACCTGTCCCTCAGCATATACCTCATCAATAGAAATGCTGGCCTTTCCTGTAAAAGAAGTATAAGAAAAAAACAACAAAATTAAAAGAGTTGATAAAATAATAAATCCCATAAAAGTTCTATTATTTTTTTGTTCTACATGCTTTCCTAAGTATCTTTTTTTTACTTTTCCGTCCTTGTCTCTATAACTTTCATATAAATAAGGACCATAGGTTTTACCTCTTTTTACAACAACTCTTTTGTGACTCATTAGGACTTATAATATGTAGAATAAATACTTTTTAAACCTTTTTTTATAAAAGAAGAGTTATTCTACAAAATATACCACAAGGTTTTTAAATAAAAATTGAAATATTTAATATTATGATACAAGCAATACAAAAAGAAAGAATAATTCATGCTAATGGTTCTAATCCTCAATTTTTAGAAGAAATTAAAAGAGAAGCAGAGCAAAAAGGACATAAAAGAAAAAATCTTGTTTTTAGATGCATTCCTGGCCCAGAGAATAAAGAAGGAATCAAAGAAAAATTAGAAAAAGCTAAAGAGAAACACAAAGGGGAAATTATACACGCTCTTCCATCATATAAAGAAGGAGGAGGATTAATGAAATTTGTTTCTATAGTGGAAGTATATGATATAACTCATCTTGAAAAAACTAATTATCAGGATATTTTTGAATTTAAAAAAGGGGGTTTAGTTGGAAGATACTATAGAGATCAAAAATGAAAACAGAAATAACAAAAGAAAAATTAGAAAAATATTTTAATCTAACAACACGAGCTTTAAAAAAAACTAAAGAAAATATTATTTCTGGAAAAGAAAACTACGCCAAAGAAATAATTGAAATGGTTGAGAATTATCTATCAGATGCTAAGCACTTTGAAAAAATAGGAGATTTTGTAGATGCATTTGCAGCATTAAATTATGCTCATGGATGGTTAGATTCAGGTGTAAGATTAGATATATTTGATGTTAATGATAATTCTCTATTTACAATAAAGTAAAAAATGAAGTTAGAAGAATTAAAAAAATATTTTACAAGAAACAATATAAGAGATAAAGAAAAAAACTCCGCTATTAATGAGTACATATTAGAAATATCAGAAGAAGAAAGAAATTATTTGGCAAAATGTCATGAACCTTCAAAACAAGCAATTCAAGAAGAAAGGAATGTAACTAAAGCAGGAATAAGATTACTTAATAAATGTTATACTGGAGGCAAAAAAATTCAATTTAAAATTTTCTATCCATTAACTTGTGCTGCAGCAGGAAAAGAAATAAGAAACCCCAACCAAGAATTAAAGAAATATAAAGAAAAAAACAGAACAAAAACAAGAGCACCTCCTAAACCTACTGGAAATGTAAGAAGAATAAAAATGAGAGTATATGGAATTGGTTCTGCAGATAGAAACCCTCGAGGTTAATAATCAAAATAAAATGAATAGACATAATTTAAGAAAAAAATTAAAAGGAGTAAGTATTGAAGATAGATATCCCATTATTGAAGAATATCTTGAAAGTGTTGATGAAATAGAAAGACAGAGATATAGAGAATTTTTTCCAGATTCTATTCAAGCTCTTCAAAAGCACCAATCAGTCACAAGGGCTGAAACAGAATTATCGCCAAAATATCCTGAATTAAATGGAAATTCATATTATTTAATTCATCAAGTAGCTTGTGTTGAAGCAAAACAACCACTTAGAACTCCTTTAGACGAATTAAAAAAAAGAAACATACAAAGAAAACAAACCAGATTAAAAAGCAAGAGAATAGAAAGAAAAACAGGAATATTAGCAGATAAAACCCCTACAAAAGTGGCAAGAAAAAAAGCACCTAGAGAACATAAACAATACTAAAACTTAAATACCATTTTCTCGTTAGAAGAACATGAAAAAGAGAGTGATAGTTATTAGTCTTGGAGGAAGTCAAATAATTCCCAATGATATTAATCTATCTTATTTAAATAAATTTAAGAAAATTCTAAGAAAACATACAAAAAAATATAAGTTTATTATTGTATGTGGAGGAGGAAGTGTAGCTAGAAGATATATTTCTGCATTAAGAAAAAAAGGAATAAGTGAAAAACTTCAAAGTTTAGCAGGAATTTCTGCAACACGAATGAACGCGAGATTTATGAGCTACTTCTTTAATATAGATCCAAAATATGGCATTCCTCACACAATTAAAACACTAAAAAAATACATAAAAAAACAAGATATTGCTTTTTGTGGAGCCTTAGAATATAAACCAAATCAAACTTCAGATTCAACTGCAGCAGATATTGCCAAAGAATTCAAATCAGAATTTATTAATATAACAAACATAAAAGGTTTATATAATAAAAATCCAAAAAAATTCAAGAATGCTAAATTTATTCCAAGAATAACCTGGAAAGAATTTGATATAATGGCAAATAAATCAAAATTCCAGCCAGGACAACACTTTGTTCTAGACCAGACTGCATCAAAAATTATTTTAAAAAATAAAATAACAACATATATTACAGGAAACAATTTAAAACAACTAAATAATCTTCTAAATAATAAAAATTTTATAGGAACCACAATCCAAGGATGAAAAAGGATATATCTAGAATAAAAGAAAGTAATTTTGAAAAAGCAAGGAAAATAATAAGGGAACAGAAAAAATCAAAGAAAAAAGTTGTATTTATTAGTTCTAATGATGATTTAACAAGGAAAATTCTTGAAAAAGAGCCTGTAAATATTCTAGTTATTCTTCAATCTTCCAGAAAAGACAGACAAAAACAGAGGAATTCGGGATTCAATCAAGTATTAGCTAAAATAGCTAAAAAAAATAATGTAAAAATTGGAATATGTTTAGATGAAATTTTTAATTCTAAAGATAAAGAGAAAGCAGATATTTTAGCAAGGGTAATCCAAAACATAAAATTATGTTCAAAAAATAAGATTCAAATGAAATTTTGTGGAGAAAAAACTAGAAACATATATGATTTAAAATCCTTGGGATTAGTATTGGGCATGCCAACGTGGATGACTAAAAACCTTTAACTGAAAAAACAAGCTTTTTTAATCCTATTTTCATAAATAAAAACATGGAAAAAAATCTAATTGAATCATTAAGTCCTAATGAAAGAAAAATAATTCCTTATTTAAAAGAGAGCATAGAAAAAATATGCAAAAAATCAAATCTAAATAAAGTATCTGTTATGCGTGCTTTAGAATATCTTCAGAATAAAGAAATAGTAAAACTTACTTCAATAAAAAAGAAAATTGTTGAAATAGGAATCAATGGAGCATTATATAGAAAAAAAGGACTTCCAGAAAGAAGACTTCTCAATTTATTAGGAGAAAAAAGAATTCTAAGTTTACAAGAAGCTCAAAAATCAAGCAAACTAACAAATGATGAATTTAAAGCATCTTTAGGAGCTTTAAAGAAAAAGGCGCTTGTAGAAGTAAAAAATGGCAAATTAATGTTTATAGGACAAAAACAAGAAATTTCTAAAAAAAGTTTAGAAGAAAAATTCCTTGAATCTCTTCCTCTAGAATATGATTCTTTAACACCCGAACAATTATATGCATTAAAATCTCTTCAAAACAGAAAAGATATTGCATATATTCTCGAGAAAAAAATAATAACAATAGAAATAACAGAACTTGGAAGAGAATTAATGCAGTCGAGCATAAAGCAAGGAAATCTAATTGAAAAAATAACTCCAGAAATACTAAGAAGTGAAAAACTATGGAAAGGAAAAAGATTTAGAAGATATGATGTTACTTCTCCTGTTCCTAAAATAAGTGGAGGAAAAAGACATTTTGTAAATCAAGCACTGGATTTCGCTAGAAGAATTTGGACTGACCTTGGATTTACTGAAATGAAAGGAACCATCATTCAAAGTAGTTTCTGGAATTTTGATGCTTTATTCACTGCACAAGACCATCCTGTAAGAGAACTTCAAGATACTTTTTATCTAAATAAAAAAACCAAGCTTCCAGACAAGAAATTAGTTAAAGTAATTAAGCAAACACATGAAATAGGAATAGCTGGAAGTAAAGGTTGGGAGTATAAATGGGATGAAAACGATGCTGAGAAATCAGTACTAAGAACACATACAACATGCCTTTCAGCTCAAAAACTTTATGAATTAAGCCAGCTTCCAAAAGAACAAAGAAAAGGAAAATTCTTTGCATTAGGAAAGAACTTCAGAAATGAAACAATTGATTGGAGTCATGGTTTTGAATTCTATCAAACAGAAGGGATAGTTGTAGACGAAAATGTGAATTTCAGACATTTATTAGGTTATTTAAAACAATTCTATAAAAAAATGGGTTTTGAAAAAATAAGATTTGCTCCTGCATACTTTCCTTATACAGAACCCTCAGTAGAAGTCCAAGTCTGGCACTCTAAAAAGAACATATGGCTTGAATTAGGAGGAGCAGGAATCTTTAGACCAGAAATCTCTGTTCCACTTTTAGGCAAACAAACACCCATACTTGCATGGGGACAAGGTTTTGATAGAATTATAATGGATTATTATAAAATAAAAGACTTAAGAGAATTATACAAAAACAACCTAACTCAATTAAGAAAAATGAAATT
>Ga0180432_10010463_pt1 | contig 11100 bp, 8 predicted proteins | sample SS_ome_10_FD_132414 | JGI IMG/M metagenome (GOLD analysis project Ga0180432, IMG submission 132414) | Hypersaline lake sediment archaeal communities from the Salton Sea, California, USA - SS_1_MS_2 metaG | ecosystem: Environmental > Aquatic > Non-marine Saline and Alkaline > Hypersaline >... | reverse complement strand
GCATGGTCGGGCCCCGGCCGTTGTATCTGTCTCAGATAGCCGAATGGAGCGAGGGGCAAAGAAAGCGGCTGTCGGTCAAACCGGGCGTGACAGGTCTGGCGCAAATATCAGGGCGGGGAGAAATAACTCGCGAAGAGAAGCTCGAACTCGACGTCAAATACGTGGAAACGGCGGGTTTTTTCGTGGACGCGAAGATCGTGCTGCGGACGCTCGGCCATGTGCTGAAACGAAGGGGAATTTATGAAAAAAGATACTCGCAAGCCCAATACACGCGAGGCGCGAAATGAGATGTAAATGAAATATTTGACGAAAATAGACCAGTTGGACCCATTAAGTCAGGACGAGAAAAACGAACTGAAAGACGTGACCGATAAGTTCGCCTTTCGCGGCAACGATTATTATTTGTCACTGATCGACTGGGACGATCCTCACGATCCCATACGTCGGATTATCATCCCCGGCCTGCAGGAACTTGATGAATGGGGCCGGCTCGACCCGTCGGATGAAAAGACCTACTCGGTGATGCCCGGCCTCGAGCACAAATATAATTCGACCGCCCTGCTGCTGGTCAGCAACGTCTGCGAAGGGATCTGCCGGTATTGCTTCCGCAAGCGCGTCTTCATCAACCGGCAGAGTGAATACCTGCGTGAACTGCCCTCGGCGATAGAATACATACGAGAGCATCAGGAAATCACGAATGTGCTTTTGACCGGCGGGGATCCGTTGGCGCTCAACGCGTCTAAACTCGAAAACATCATTCGCCAGTTAAGGGACATCGAGCACGTCGGGATCATCCGGATCGGGACCAAGATGCCGGCCTTCAATCCGTATCGAATCATCGAACAGCCCGCCCTGCTCGAAACCATCGAAAAGCACAGCACCGACCGAAAGAAAATATATATCATCACTCATTTCCTCCATCGGCGGGAACTTACCGAGGCGGCGATCGAGGCCGTCAGTGTGCTGCAGAAAACCGGCGCCGTCGTTGCCAACCAGATGCCCCTGATCAAGGGCGTGAACGACGATCCGGACGTCATGGCGGACATGCTGGCCCAACTGTCCTTCATCGGCGCTGTCCCTTACTATATTTTTCAGTGTCGCCCGGCCCTGGGGAACCGGCCGTACACGGTCCCCATCGAGCAGGGCTACGAGATCGTCGAGCAGGCGAAAGCCCGCGTGTCCGGCCTGGCCAAGCGCGTTCGCTTCGTCATGTCGCACTCGACCGGCAAGATCGAGATCATCGGCAAGACGGATGACCGCATCTATTTCAAGTACCACCGGGCCGCCGATGATGCCGACAGCGGGCGTTTCCTGGTCTTCGAGAGTAATCCGCAAGCGTACTGGCTCGACGACTACGCTGAAATGATCACGGAATATCCGATCGACTTACCTTACCGAACTTACGGTCCGCAATAATCGGTTAATCCTCCGCCCCCGCAGTGGAATCCCTTACCCGGACTGCCACCGCCCAATCTGAGAAATGCGGCGCTTTGAAGGTTTGATCGGGCCCGGCTTTTAAACCGACAACCTCGATTTCCTCGTAGCGCCGACAGGTATCCACAGCCACGACCCGAATGGGTCCCCGCAATTCACTCAAGTCCATCCGAATCGTATCGGCGTTCTCCCTGTAGAAAACAAGGGATGTGCCCGGCCTTTTAAGACAGACGCCGTCGGTGAGACGCCGGTCACGCACGCATTCCTTTCGGAACCGGTCTTTCCAAAACCGCGACCAGGTGAGAATCTGGTCTTTATTGGGAAACGGATGCGACATATCGTCCGAGCGAGGATTCAACAGGTTGCCCCAGATGTTGGCCGCGCCGCCGGCCATGGTCGAGTGCCACAGACCCCGGCGGACCCTGTCAAAATCATAATCCTTCTTCGGATAAACATTCTTTCGGACGCGGAAGCGATCCTCCAGGAATGTCGGTTTGTCGGGATATTGGTCCAGGGCCTTGACGTAGATGTCGTAATCGGGCCGATGCTGCTGGTAAGAGGAATAATCCAGGCCGTCGCATATCTGGGTCAGGTCCGGCGCGCGTCCGCCGAGGAAATGAAACCAGCCGAGGTGGCGGTGCATATAGTCGTGCCAGGCGCGCAGGTCGCGCTCCTTGACCCATTCCTGTAAATCCCACCCGTAGCTCATCGACCAGCCGGGGAGCGGACCGAGCCGGGCGCAGATATAGCGCTGCAGCCGGCGATCGACCTCGCCGTTGAGGCCCCATTTTTTCGGTGTCATTCTGCGCTGCTGATCGCCCCAGGCCCAGAGGTGCACGACGCCTCCCGCCGCATGAACCTTTCGGATCAGCCGTTCGAGCACCTCGAACGTGCGCGGATCGGGATTGGGAGAAGGAGAAACAATTTCATTGTAGCGAAGCTTCTCTATATCGAACCAGCGGCAGAGAACGGCGAGATGGAAACCATTGAAACCATGCCCGGTGAAAAAGGTGTCAATATCGGCATCGATGCGATCCGGGTCCCGATACAATGTCAGCGGATCGCAATACATCACATATTGCGGCACGAAGGCCCGGTCGATTCCGAGCCTGCCCCACTTGCCGCCGTAGTGCGTCATGAAACCCGCCACGCCGGGATTCGGGCGCACGTTGAGCGTTCCACTCAAACCGTCCAGCTCAGGATCCGCGCTCTTGGTGACATAATTCCACTGTCCCGTGCGTGTCCCTGTGAAGCGGAGTTTCCAGATAGCACGACCGTCGTAGAACAAGTCCGTCCGGATAGTCTCTTCGCCCGACTCATGAGTGAACGTCGCCCGGGCGGCGAGGTCATACGGATTGCCCGAGCAGCCCGGATTCCGGAACGCCCACGTTACCGGTTCCCAGAGCTTCGCCTCTTCCATCGCAGCCGCCGGAATCGGTGTTAATCCTATGAAAAGGATAACCAGCCGGGCAATAGGCTTTTTTGAATCATTCGTTTTCATTCGATCTTCTCCGGTATCTGATTCTATGAAACACAGAAGTAAGGCAAACCGATGCAACAACGCCCCCAATCCCAACAAGAGAAATGAGCATATCCCGCACGATAAACGTCCGGCCGAGAACGACGGACGCCAGCTTCACCGTCAACAACAAAGTCACCGGCGCCGCCAAGGCCAGCACGAGCCACCGAGCGGATAATCGCCGTGAGCCGAGCCGTGATGCATAGGGCTTGAGCGTTTGAAGCCAGAGCAGGGTAAAAACCGCATAGGCCAAAAGATAGAACAGCGCGCTGGCGACCGGAAAAAAGTTAGCCACGTTGACCCGGGCGACGTTCGTGATACCGAAGATGAACATGGCGGTTATGATCAGCGCCGCCGGCCAAAACGAAAAAACGGAGCATAATATCAGACCCGTCAACGCCCCCGCCACGTCCATGAATAAATCCCGCATGTCACAACTGCGACCCGCGACAAGATTCTGAAGCAGCTCATCCGCCAGACCGTACCCGACGATCGCCAGCAGCATCCACCAGGCGGCCGCTTTGCGCCAGTTCACTTTTTGATTCCCAAAAACGGCGACCCAAAGCAGGAAAGTCAAAATCAGATACGCCAGGAAATGAAGGCATTTGTCGGAAACATTCGCGTCGCGAACCACTCGCGGAATGGGGATATGGGCGGAAATAAAAAACGCCGGCCAATAAAAAGCCAGTACGAGAACCGTTATTTTTCTTTGAAGCGATAGAGCCATTCAACCAACCTAAAAAACATTTCCTCACCGACGGGGCACGACGCATCATTCGCCATGCCTCCTATCGACCCATCCCGGCGGCACCTTTATCGCCTGCCGATAGATTCGATTCGCCCATCGAGGCCTCTATGACACGAGCAATGCTTTGGCTCCCCGAGGAAACCCGTATTCCAAAGCCGGCAAAAACAATCCCGTTTTTATGATTCCATAAAACGACGCTCCCCCCGGCCCCCCTTCCGCACGCCCAGGCGCTATCGGCGCCCGCAAAAAGACCCCGGTCCGTATTCACCCACGTCAAATAGCCATAAGGACTCTCCGGGAACGTCTCCGGCGACAAACCGATTTTACCGTCGTTGGGACCGTTGTAATTGACCCGCATGCCGTAGGTCTGCTTCGTCTCCAATTCTTCCACAAACCACCTCGGGACGAGCTGCCGCCCATCCCAGTTGCCGCGGGCAAGCATCAACAGACCGAGACGACCCATGTGTTCGAGACTGATAACAAAACGAACGCCGTCGTCACGGTTCCCGAAACCCCTGTCCTTTACGATCTTCGTGGACCAACCTTCCATACCGATGGCATCGAAATAGGCCTCCGCCGCGACGTCTGAATAGTTATCGTAAAAATCTTCCTTCGCATAGACTCTGGCCAAGGCGTTACACAGATGCACGAGATTCCAATCGGAATACGTCCACATCCGGCCCGGCTCATAATCCGGATAATTCCCGTAGGGATAATCGAAACCGGCGGACTGCGTCATCACATGCCGCCACGTCGCCTCGGTATCCCGGCCCGTCAGCTCCGGCAGCCACCGGTCGATCTTCTCATGATGCGAAGATATTTTACCTTGTTGAATCGCGGCTCCGACGATCATGGCATGCCAGGTCTTGCGAAGCGACGCGACGTCGGTGGTCTTGTGAAAGTCCCCCTCGACGTGCACGAGGTAGCCGTGACGCCACAAAGCCCATCGCGACCGGACGTTCCTTTGAACGTACGGATGAGCCGCGATATATTGATTGATCCTCCCGGCCAAACTACCATCCAGCCCGACCTGTCGAGGCGCTCTTCGAGCCTGATTGTCCATACTCCTGCCCGCGGGAGGAAAATAGAGTTCGGCTCCGGACGCCGGGATACAGGGACAACACGACAAAACAACCATCCCAAACGACACGAACCCAACAATCGTTTTCAACATCGCTTAGCGAACCTCCAATCACAAGGGCCCGTCAGGCAGCCAAATACGATATACCAACGACCAGCGACTCATCAGCGTCGGATGGAAAAGGTATAGCCGTATTTCCAGCCCTGGCCGACGGTATCCTGCTCGCAGCCCTGGCCCAGCATTCGTTTCATCCATTGCCGGGCCGACGTATCGGACGTGAATTGCTGCATCACTCTGAAGTCCCGAGGGTTGCCACGGTCCCGTTTTCGTCTTGCCGGCTCGTCGGTAAGTCCTGCATATCTCATATACACTCAACTTTCTCAAGATTCTGTTCGATCATAAATTCTCTCCTGTTCACCTCGCCGGGGGTGGCGAAAATCCTATTTTTATCTTTTTCTTCTATTCGTATTTTTGGCTACAGACGCTTTCCTGAGCTAAGTCGAAGAAGAGTACAGAAACACAGAGAATTGGTCAATAACCAATTTCCGGTTAAGCCATTAAAAAACATCATTAGACAACAACAAAAGACGCTGATTAACTCGATTTAAGCGACCGAATTAAGTAACATATCCCCCAATTTGCCCCCCCTATTTGATAACGAACCCGGAGCAGCGCAACAAACTCTCTAAAAAGCAGCCGGACCGCTTCGCAACCATGAAATCAGAACTCACTACCCTGTACCACGAAGTCAACAAAAACCGCCGCCAAACCGAAACCACCATCCGAAAAAAATCACCCTAAAAGAGATAAACAAAAAACGAATTCTGACACAGATTCCACGGATCAACACGGTTCTTTGGCCACAGAGAACATTTGTCAACGAAGACAAAAAGAGTATTATTTGAGCAATCGGTTGGTTCTCAGTACAATAGTATAGCTTCGTTGGACCGTTCAGATCCGGGAAGAATCATGACCGATATCACACGCATTTTGAACGCGATAGAGCAGGGAAACGCGAAGGCTGCGGATGCACTTCTTCCATTGGTCTATGAGGAACTACGTCTTCTCGCCGGCCGGAAGATGTCTCAGGAGAAACCGGGACAGACATTGCAGGCGACCGCATTAGTGCATGAGGCTTACATTCGATTGGTTGGATTGGAAAAGCAGAATTGGGGAAGCAAAGGGCATTTCTTCATGGCTGCGGCAGAAGCTATGAAACGCGTCTTGATTGATTATGCCAGACAAAAGAAGAGTCTCAAGCGTGGAGGTGGCTATGAAAGAATTCCACTTGACGACATCAATATCCCTCAGAATAATCTTCCCCTCCCCGACGATTTGATCGACTTGGACGAAGCGCTGGAGAAGCTGTCTAAGAAAGATCGAACCAAAGCGGATCTTGTCAAGCTTCGATACTTTGCAGGTCTGACGGGCGAGCAGGCGGCTAAGGCACTTGGCATTTCTCATGCTTCGGCCGAGAGATACTGGGATTATGCCTGTTCGTGGTTACGGCTCGAAATCCTCAGGAACCGTCGAGAGCGTTCCAGCTAGAATATTTTCGGGAATTCAACATTTTTCTGAGGGAATTTTCCAGCCGACTTACGCTTCTATATAATAGAAACGTTGTAAGGGAAACTCATGGTCAACAAATCGAAAAGTGAAGAAGAGATTTACTACGCCGCTCTTAGCGAGCCACCCGATAAACGGTTAGCCTATGTGAAAGCGGCTTGTGGCGAGGATTTAGAGTTGCAAGCGCGATTAGAATCGCTCCTGAGAGTTCGAGAAGGTGGAAATAACTTCCTGGAATCTCCGCTTTTCATAGACCAAACGCTGGTGAACACACTCCCTGAGGAGAAGCCGGGCCATACCATCGACAAATACAAACTGCTCGAGAAGATAGGGGAAGGGGGGATGGCGGTCGTCTATATGGCCGAGCAACAGGAACCGATTCGCCGCAAAGTCGCCCTCAAGATTATCAAATTAGGCATGGATACCAAGTCGGTGATCGCGCGTTTCGAGGTGGAGCGTCAGGCTTTGGCCATGATGGATCATCCTAACATTGCCAAAGTGCTGGATGCAGGAGCAACCGAGACGGGCCGGCCTTACTTCGTGATGGAATTGGTCCAAGGCGTTTCAGTCACTGAATACTGCGACCATAACAAGCTGAGCACCGACGAACGGTTGGCTCTATTTATTCAGGTTTGCCAGGCCGTCCAGCACGCTCACCAGAAAGGCATTATCCACAGAGACATCAAGCCTTCCAACATCATGGTGACCATGCATGATGGCAAGCCGGTACCCAAAGTCATTGATTTCGGGATTGCCAAAGCGACGAACCAGCGGCTCACCGAAAAAACACTGTTCACCCGATACGCTCATATCATCGGTACACCAGCCTACATGAGTCCGGAGCAGGCCGAGCTGAGCGATTTGGATATTGATACACGCACCGATATTTACTCGTTAGGTGTCTTGCTCTACGAATTGCTCACCGGGACGACGCCTTTTAGTGAAAAGGAGCTTCACCAGGCAGGTTACCTCGAAATGCAACGAGTCATACGGGAGCAAGAACCTCTTAGGCCGTCTACGAAGCTAAGTATCCTAGGTGAAACATTAACAGATATAGCAAAATATCGCGGCTCCACACCCGATCTTCTCACAAAAGCCATCCGCGGCGACCTCGACTGGATTGTGATGAAAGCTCTGGAGAAAACACGCGACCGGCGCTACGATACCGTCTTTGCCTTGGTTCAAGATGTACTACGGCACCTGAGCGACGAGCCAATCTTTGCTAGAGCACCCGGCACGGTGTACTGTCTGGGAAAGTATCTCCGCAGGCACCGGTTCCAAGCCCTTGTTGCGTTGACAATATCAGTTCTCTTTGCCTTGATGAGCATTGTACTTCTGCTGTTGAACTACAACCGATTGCAATTGTCACAGGCTGAATCCGAGCATCACAAACGCATGCTATACGAAACTTACTTGTCTTATATCAAGGGTGACCACACATCAGCTATCAAGAATCTTAGATCAATGGTAAATAGCAAATATGTTGGTAGTGAGGCACAGTTCCTTTACGATAGCATTTTATCCAACGCTGGCGAACAGATCACGTACTATAACGGCCGTATTGAAGCAAATCCTAAGGATGCGGAAAATTATCTTTACCGCGCACAATACTACTTTTACCAGCAAGATAATGAAAGATTCCTTTCGGATATGGATACGTACGTTGCCATCCTCAATCCATCCGTCGAAGTGAGTTCCGGCAACTCTTGGATTCAGAATTTTCTCCGTGGTCTTTGGCACAGCACCCGCATTAACCTTGGGCCTACTATCAATAGTCAGTATGACGAAGCTGCACCGAGCATATCACCCGACGGTCTTTCGCTATTCTTTTGCTCCGACCGGCCTGGGGGGCATGGTGCTCACGACACATGGGTCTCTACGCGTTCGACAACAAGCGAAACCTGGGGCCCTCCGGTGAACCTTGGGGAGAGTGTCAATGGTCACTCCATGGACGGCAGCACGACGATGCCCGCCGATGGCTTATCACTCTACTTCGCCTCCAATCGCTCCGGCGGATCGGGTAGCCAGGACATATGGGTGTCGATGCGCGAAAGAAAAGGGGAGCCCTGGAGTTCCCCGAAGAATCTTGGACCGATTGTCAACACATCGAGCTTTGACTGGGGACCAAGTATCTCTGCTGACGGCCTGTCTCTTTTCTTCGACTCTACCCGTCCTGGCGGGCACGGTGGTTTCGACATATGGGTGACTACGCGAAAAACAGTAGACGACAACTGGGATGCGCCGGTGAATTTGGGACCGGAGGTCAACAGTTCGTCCGACGAAGGTGCTGTGAGCATCTCAGCAGACGGCCTAGCGCTTTTCTTTATTTCTGACCGACCTGGTGGATATGGTCTTCACGACATATGGGTTACGTGGCGAACGTCATCACACGATCCATGGAGTACACCCGTCAATCTTGGGCCAACAGTCAATTCCTCATCTCGTGAAGGTTCACCTGAAGTATCGGCTGACGGGCGGGAACTCTACTTTGACGACGTTGGATTACCCGTTTGGTACAAAGTGGATGGATTTGACTTGTGGAAGGTACAAATCAATTCTTTACCATGATCCTTTTAGAAAGGAGGTGTCGCCGAAAGACAATCACAGACAAGCCGTTGAAATAAGAAATAACAAATAACGAAACGTAAAAAAGCAGCCGGTGAGCATAACGCCGCCAAGCATACAACTCACCGGCCCAGACCTGCCCTGGGCGAACGGTTTGCGCACCCAAGGCGAGGCTCCTATCATGATACTGCAAACCAAAAATAAAAACAAGATAAGGAGGTACGCATCATGTTTTGGAACAAGAAACTTTCATTGACATTAGTTTTGACCTTATTTCTGGCCACTATGAGTCTGGCGTTATCTGATAGCTGGACCAGCAGAACTGATATGCCAACGCCAAGAAGAGGAATGTCTGCCGCTGTATTAGATGGCAAAATCTACGTCATCGGTGGTAATCCGGATAAAACAGGCGGCCTTAAGACCGTGGAAGCATACGACCCGGCCACAAACACATGGACGACGAAATCACCCATGTCCGTAGCAAGAGGCGGGCTGGGCATCAGCGTGGTCAATGGAAAGATTTACGCTATTGGGGGTATGACGAATCCGAGTGGTTCCTATAACACGGTAGAAGAATATGATCCGGTGACAGACAGATGGACGAGGAAGGCCGATATGCCGACCCGAAGATTTGGCTTATCGACGAGTGTCGTGAATGGAAAGATCTATGCGATCGGCGGACAAGGTTCATGGCCTAATGTTGTTTCGAAGGTGGAAGAGTACGATCCCGCGACGGACACCTGGACAGAGAAAAGACCTATGCAGACGGCAAGAGCGCATTTGTCCACCTGTGTCGTCAATGGAAAAATCTATGCCATCGGCGGGGTTCTTGAATATCCTGAAATTGCGTCGATCGTGGAAGAGTACGACCCTGTTGCAAACACCTGGAGGAAAAAGGCTGACATGCCAACGGCAAGAACGTTTTTAGCAACGAGCGTGTTGAATGGCAGAATATATGCCATGGGTGGCTCAACAACGGATCCCGACGGTCCGCCTATGTCAATCGTGGAAGAATACGACCCGGCGACAGACACCTGGACAGCGAAAGCTGACATGCTGACAGCAAGAGGGCATTTAGCCGCCGGCACAGTGAATCGAAAGATCTATGCGATTGGGGGTACGACGGGAGGTTTCCCCTGGCCCCTTACGTCGATTGTGGAAGAATACGATCCCGGATTGCCACCCCCTGATTTCAATGGGGACGGGACTGTAGACATCACAGACCTCCTGAGACTTATCGATTCCTGGGGCCAAGACGATCCACTCGTTGATATGGCCCCTCCGTTAGGGGATGGCATCGTGGATATCCAGGACTTGGAGCATCTGATGAGCTACTGGGAGCAGACACCGGATGATCCGACGCTGATAACCCACTGGGCGCTTGATGAGACAGAGGGCATCATTGCTCAGGATGGTATTGGTGGCAACGCTGCTTATATTATTGGTGACCCTCTCTGGCTGCCCGATGGCGGCATGGTGAACGGGGCGATTCAGTTGGACGGTGTCGATGACTGTGCCGTCAGTGGCCCTATGCCGAATCTCGCAGAAGGACCGTTCAGTGCGGTCACCTGGATCAAAGGGGGTGTTCCAGGCCAGGGCGTATTGTCGCAAATGGCTGTGGCGAATTGGCTCTGCACCGATCCATCAGATGGAACCTTAATGACCGAGCTTAAGAGTGCCGGTGAGGATGGTTGCTCACTCGGTTCAGAAACTGTTATCACTGACGATGATTGGCATCGAATCGGTCTTGTATGGGACGGTTTATACAGAACGCTTTACGTTGACGGCGTCGCGGTGGCTGAAGACACACAGAACGGTCTGGAAGGTTCTAGTAATGGATTGTACATTGGCGCCGGCCAAATGATGCAACCCGGAACCTACTTCTCCGGCCTGATCGACGACATCCGCCTCTATAACCGGGCTGTAAATCCATAATAAAACACGGCACCATTACAGAAATAAACCGCCCAATCTTGACTGTCGTCAGACAAGTATCATTAAAGGGCTGGCAGCAAGAAAAAGTTGTCAGCTCTTTTCATTGACTAATGACATTCGCCGATTGCTGTGTGGCTTAGTGCCTTCGAGGCAAACCTAAAACCGTGTTCACTCCGTGAGATAGGCACAGGCGGTATCTCACGGGGTAAATCCGCGTCTGAAAGTGCTCAAAAATGCACAAAATTTTGACAG
>Ga0180432_10010462_pt1 | contig 11101 bp, 6 predicted proteins | sample SS_ome_10_FD_132414 | JGI IMG/M metagenome (GOLD analysis project Ga0180432, IMG submission 132414) | Hypersaline lake sediment archaeal communities from the Salton Sea, California, USA - SS_1_MS_2 metaG | ecosystem: Environmental > Aquatic > Non-marine Saline and Alkaline > Hypersaline >... | reverse complement strand
TGAAACACTGGCGGTCTTCTGCGTGGGTCTTTCTGCGCAGCATCCGCGCGCGTATTATCTTTCCCTATGTTATCCTCACGTTAGCCGTTGCCTTTACCGGCACCTATATTGTGACGACCCTAGTGCAAGGTTCACTAGAGGAGCGCTTGAGGAACCAACTTGGTGACGCTGCTGGCGTCGCTAACGATGAGGTCGCTCTTTTTGAGAACAAGCTGCTCTCTCATCTGCGGGAGTTGATCTACCTGCAGGGTTCGTATGAGGCCATGAGCAGCGGCGACTACCAGGCTTTGCAAGAGCTTATACTGCCAAGTATCAGTAACTCTGACATCCGGCGCGTTATTTTCACTGACCTGACAGGAACTGCGGTATTGGACATCTTCAAGCCGCCAGGTTTGGCTGAACCTGTGCCCGATGGCTCCCTGACCGGGCGCGATCTCTCAGTGGTGCCTCTGGTCCAGCGGGTGTTGAGCGGCCAAGAAGATGAGCAGGGTGATCGTCACATCGGCCTGTTGGAGATCGATGATGAACTTTATCTGGCCATAGGTGGACCCTTTCGCCTGTCTAGCGACCTGGGCCGTGAAGGCAACGTGCTCCAAGGCGCGGTGATGGTGGCTGAACCGCTCAGTGACTTGCTCGATCAGATCAAAGAAACTGCTGTGGTAGGCAGCGTCTCGGTTTACGACCCTGAGGGCCAGGTCGTGGCGAGCACTCTGGGTGAGGATGAGATCCGACGCGAAGATCTGTCCATTTCATCTTCCTTCTTTCAAGCTGTCATAAGTGACCCTAGTCAGGTGCGCCAGGAAGAGCGTACCGTACTCAGGCGTCAGGTCCGCTCTGCTTTCTTTGTGTTTCTGGTGCGTCGCCAAGACGCGCTGGGCGTGATGTCTGTTGATATCGAGAGCAGCTACGTCACTGAAAAAGGAGTCGTGAGCCGTGTCCAATTTGCGACCGTATTCGGTCTGGCTGTGGTCGCTGTTATTGCTGTTGGTTATATTATCTCGCGGCGCATTATTCGCCCTATTATGCAACTCGTTCATACCTCGCGCGTGGTCGCTCGGGGAGACCTGACGCAACGTACGGGTATCGTGTCGGATGACGAGATTGGGAGATTGGCAGCGACTTTCGATCGTATGACCGAGAGTTTGGCCCAACGCACCGCAGAGCTGGAGGATTTATTGCGCGAGAAGCGCCAGGAAGCCAGTCGGGTGCAAGCTATTCTATCTAGCATCAACGAGGGGGTGCTGATGGAGGAGCGGGGCAGCCAGATTGAAGTCGTGAATCCCGCTGCCCAAGATATTCTGTCGCGGCTGTCGGAGCAGTTTGGCGCTATGAAGCCGGTGCGCGAGATGGAGGATACGGGTGACACTCGGCGCTTTGAGATTGGTGACCGAGTCATCAGTGTCCAGACTTCACCCGTCATGATGCCAGATAACAAGCAGTTGGGTAAGGTGATGGTGATACGCGATATCACTCGCGAGACCGAAGCTGAACGCCTCAAAGATGAATTCATCACTCAAATTTCTCACGAACTGCGCACCCCACTGACCTCTATCAAAGGTTACAGCGACCTGTTACTCAGGGCGATGGGTACGCCCGCTGACGACCAAGAGCGCAGTTTTCTTGAAACGATAAATCGCCAGGCTGATACTCTGGTGGAGATGATCACGCAGTTGATCGATTTCACACAACTGGAAGCTGGTAACCTGGGTTTGCGGTTGGAGCCGATGACGATGGAAAGCGTGGTTCAGTACATCGCCGAACACTGGGCCGAGCGGTTCGCGGAGAAGGGAGTGCAATTTTCTGTTCAGGTGGATGGCCCGACTCCCAAGATGTTGGGGGATGAGCAGCGCTTGCGCTCGGCCCTGAACCACCTGGTTGATAACGCCTTCAAATTTACCCCGGAGGGCGGTGACGTGACGCTCTCCCTCAGTGCGAACAAAGACTCAGTCACGGTGCAAGTCACAGACACTGGCGTGGGGATTGCGCCGGTGGATCAAACTTATCTCTTTACCCGTTTTTATCGTGTCAGCCTTGAACGTACCCTAGATGCGCGCGGGGCTGGCGTTGGGTTGTACGTCGCCAAGGCGATTGTCGAAGGGCACGGCGGGAAGATATGGGTCGAAAGCGAGCTGGGCCGGGGGAGTACTTTTGCTTTCACCCTTCCTCTGGATGCTGGTGCGCGGGATCAAGGGCTGGCGGATAGGACCTTTGCTGATTTGGGAGATCTGCTGCAATGATGCCTGCCTCCGGGCCCCCGCAACAGGATCAAGACGATGATCATATCCGGCGCTGGCTCCGGCGTCTGGCGCTGATTCTGCTCGTCCTGCTGGGTAGCTTTGGCTGTATGCTGCTGGCAGCTCAAATCGCGCTGCTGGACATGGTCAAAGATTCGATTGAGCGTGACGTGCGCTCGCGCGTTGAAGTAGATTACAGCGGGGGAGAGTACCGGCCAGCCCCGCTCGACCCTCAGGTCATCGAAGACATCAAGGAAGACCTGGAAATCGTTCGCCCGACCGGGAGTGCCCAGGTCGTGACGGTGGTCCCCATAGCGCAAATACCACCGGTCACACCGACGGCGGTTGCTCAAATCACGCCGACGCCCTCGGCCTCTGCGACGCCGCTGTCACCAACCGCTACCTCCGCGCCGAGTGCCACCGGGCAGCCCGAACCCACCGACACACCTCAGCCTACAGTTACCGAGATCCCCGAGCCTAGCGAGACGCCGGTGCCTTCAGCTACGTCTCTGCCGCCGACTGATACGCCTACCCTGCCGCCACCGACATTTACCGACATCCCCACTGTGCCACCGCCGCCACCGCCCATAGATACCTTTACGCCGACTCCTACCGATACCTTCACACCATCACCGACACCCTCCAACACATTCACACCTACGCCAACGCTTGCCCCTCCCACGGTGCTGGCGATCGCCCCGGTCGCGACAGTGCAGGGCGATGTTAGTGACCCACCGTTTGACGTCACCATCATCGGTCAGGGCTTTTCCCAGCCCGTCACGGCGTGGTTGGGGGAGAATATCTCGATTGGCGTCACCGATGCCAGCGCTACCACGATCAGCGGGACACTCTCGCCCAACATCCCGGTGGGCGTTTATGCGTTGACGGTGCAGAATGGCGATGGTCAGTCCGGCAACCTTTCGCCTGCCTTTACCGTTTATCCGCGCCCCCATCCCACGACCACCCTGGAGTCAGACGTGGTCTTTGTGACTACCTTTGGCCCCGCTGCCCCCCCGAGCCAAGGGGATCACGATCACGTACAGATCATCTTTTTCGCGGTGCCAGACGCTCCCGACGATTCTTTGTACATCCGCATCTTTGACGCCGATACAGGGGATCTGCACGATAAAGCCGATGATCCGCTTTTGCCCGTCTTTAATACCGTTATGACCTATACGGTGCGTGGTGGGCCCGGGCCTGCCTATTCTGAAGCCGATGCCCGCTCCTATGAGCCGGGCTTGAATGGGATCAGGTCGGGGACATTCATTACGCAGAGGGTGATTGGTTCAGATGGGACATTGGACAATGGCTGGCTGACGTTGCCGGTCCGGCGTAACCAAGGAGAGCTAGTCGGGGGGAGTCGCGTCTTTAAACTGGTGGTTCAGGGAGCTAGCGGCGATGATGGCAACTGGTATCACGTCGCGCTGAGTTCCGCCCCCGGCGGCAACGTAGAGGTAGGCGGTGCCCGTGTCTTTGCCTTCTCGTGGTGTGTGGTACTACCCACTCCCGGTAACCAGGTCGCCTTTTACCCCTACGTACCCTTTGATGCCAACGACGTCACTCAGTACAACTTTGACTTTGACGTTTCCAGCGGCGCCGGCATCACCTTGATGACGCCACGGCGAAACCTGTCTGTCAGCTTACCGGGTCTATCGGGTCAAGGGACCAGTGCGTATGAGCCATTCTTTTGCTTTGCAGGCGAAAGAGCCACAACCTGGACTGCGCGCTTTACGAGTGGAGATTTTCCTGGCACAGATAATTACTTTTCGTTGTGGTTCTTTGACGATAAAGGTACGTCGCTGGCCGTCTTTACGGCCCCGACCCTTCCTCCCCCGCCACCCTGATAGCTGTTACTGATCCGAACACAACTATGGCGTCGGTGTAGGTGTAGGCGTTGGGGTGGTGTGCACGGCGTACCAGTAACTCTTGTAGCACGGTTGATAGTCGTGACCGACGATCACGCGGAAATCCGCGTCTGTGTCGGGTTCGTCGGCCGGCACGATATCGGCACCGCTCACACGCAGGATGCGTGCCAGCAGGCTCACCGGTGATCCTTTGGCAGTTTCCGTCAGGTTCACAATCAGGGTCTGCTGGTAATCGGCGCGGTCGGCCTGGCCGATGCGGACCACTTCAAATCCCTCCCAGAGCAAGCGATCGGCCACCAGGACCGCCCAGTCGGGCCAGACGGTACCGTTGAGCACCTCGACCTGCGCTATCACTTGCCGGGCGCGACTCGTTTCGGGTGGCGCCAGCGCATCAGCTATCAGCGGGCCGATCCGTTCATAGTCCGGCAGTAGCACCTGAGCCCCCTCGGGTGTAAGCCACGACTGGACAACGGTGCCGTCGATGAAGCGACTTTTGATGGCCGTATCGGTGTCGAGACGGCTGGCCACGGCTGCAAGCCAGAGCATATTGTCCAACGACAAGTCGGTCTGCACCGTCTGTGTCAGGTCGTCCCACAACTCTGGCAGTTTGGCAACGAGTCCCAGCTGTTTGATTTGTGCCCACATACCGCGCAGCACGCGCTGCTGTCGCCGTCCACGGTCATAGTCGTTTGTATTCCAGCGCGAGCGCGTGTACCACAACGCCGACTTGCCATCCAAGTGATGCACGCCCGGTTCCAGATCAATGTCGGTCTGATCATCTTCCGCTTCGGGGTCGGGGAAAGTGTCCTGCAACTCGCAGTCTACTACCACGTCTATCCCGCCCAGCGTATCCACGAGCTTCACAAAGCCCTCAAAATCAACGCGGGCATAATAGTGTATCTGGATGCCCAGGTTGTACTCTAGTGTTGCTTTCAGCAACCCTGGCCCTCCGCCGGGATAGCCTACCTGCTTACCGTGAGAGTCGGCAGTGTTGACGCGCGACATCTTCCAGCCAGGAACATAGACATATAGATCTCGAGGGATGGACAACATACTGATCGATGGCAGGTTCGGATCCACGCTGACGATGATCAATGAATCAGTGCGCCAGCCGCTGTCGTCCGACAACTCATCGCTGCCCATCAACAGGACGTTGACCGTGTCCTCTGGCTGTTGCAGCAGGGGCACCGGTGTTGGGATAGTCGTGGGCGCTGGCGAGACTGCGCTGGGGTCTGGTGTGTCGATGGGTGCGAACGTAGGGAGCGGCCCGGGTCCCCCGGGTGTGGTCGTTGGCGTGGGTGTGTTTGTGGGAATGGGAGTGTCGGTCTCAGTGGGACGGGCCGTCACGGTTGGGAACGGAATTGGGCTGGCAGTTTGCGCTAGAGTCGCGCTCGCGGTTGGCGTGAAGGTAGGTGTGTGCAGCGTCTGTGGGGATGGGTCTGCGATTGGCGTGGGGGATGGGGTTGAGTCTACGACCGAGCAAGCGACGCTAGTGACGGCAGACGCGACGAGGATGATTAGCACGCAGCGGATTTTGTGCATCTTTAGCATGAACACTGGTCTTTTCTTTGACGTTTCTGTGCTCACACCTGCGCGTACTCGGATAAGAAGTAGATGGCTGCTTCGATCCCGCGATAAAAGTTGGGCAAATAGAGCTTTTCGTTGGGGCTGTGAATGTTGTCGTCGGGCAGACCAAAGCCCATCAAGATCGTGTCCAGACCTAACTCTTCCTTGAGCAGCGTTACCACGGGGATGGACCCTCCTTCGCGCATAAAGACTGGCTTGGCGCCAAAGGCGCGCGCGTAGGCCCGGGCGGCAGCCTGCATCTCAGGGATGCTGCGGTCGATCAACGCGGGCTTAGCCAGACCCCAGTTGCGAAACGTCAACTGAACGGTGTCGGGTGCCAGTGACTCGACGTATGCTGTGAAAAGCCGGCGAATTTCGTCGGGGTCTTGATCGGCCACCAGGCGCATGCTGATCTTGGCCTGTGCCCGCGCGGGTACGATGGTCTTGCCTCCTTCACCCGTATAGCCACCGACCAGTCCATTGACGTCCAACGTGGGCCGGACGCTGATTTGTTCCAACACTGTGTAGCCGACCTCGCCCCAGGTCTTGGTAATACCTGCCTCTGACCGGAATTGGTCTTTGCTAAAGGGGGCACGGTTAAGTTCGGCTCGTTCTTCATCGCTCAGGGGCACCACCCGGTCGTAAAAACCGGGGATGGTGATACGTCCCCGTTCGTCCTTTAGTGCACCGACAATCTGGCATAGCACTTCGGCCGGGTTCTGGACAGCGCCGCCAAAGCTGCCAGAGTGCAGGTCGTGATCAGGGCCTTGCACTTTGATCTCCATGTAGCACAGGCCGCGCAGGCCATACACCAGGGCCGGTTGGTCGGGAGCCGGAATGTGAGAGTCAGAGATGAGGGAGATGTCAGCCGCGAGACGATCCCGGTTGTCCGCGACAAAACCAGCCAGGTTGGGACTGCCAACTTCTTCTTCGCCCTCAATGAGAAACTTGACGTTAACCGGTGGCTGACCGGCAGTTTGCATGAATGCCTCGAATGCCTTGAGGTGAGCGAACAACTGCCCTTTATCATCAGCGGCGCCACGAGCGTAGATGTTGTCACCGCGCACCGTGGGGGTAAAGGGCGGCGTGTGCCACAGCTCCAGTGGGTCAGGCGGTTGCACGTCATAGTGGCCGTAGATGAGGACGGTGGGGGCGTTGGCGTCTTTTATCCAATGCCCGTAGACAATCGGATGTAGGTCAGTGGAATGGACGCTGACACCGTGCAGGCCAATGGACCGCATGTGATCGGCTAAGCAGTTGGCGGTGCGAACTAAATCGTGCTCGTGCTCTGGCTGGGTGCTGACACTGGGAATCGCCAGCAACTGTTTCAATTGCTCCAGGTGTTCCTCACGCCGGGCTTGCGCCCAGTCAATCGCTTGTTTCACTGTGGTACCTCCATAATCAATGGTGTATTCTATGAGCGACTAAAAAGAATTAAAGTCGCTGTTTTCGCCGCACGTTTGCCGGGCGGCAGCTAGGATGAGACCTCTAATTCGATGTGTCAGCGTTAGATGTCGGCGCTGGCTCGACTACTATTAGCCGGCCCTCGGCTGGTTCTCCGCGTCGCTGTGGTCCCGTCACAGATACAGTCCACCAGTACTCGCCTGGCTCTAATGACTCTGCGAGTTCAAGTCCGCGCTGGTTCAACGGTAGCTCTTTTTGTATGAGAACAGGGCCGTCTTGGCCCTGGCGTAGCGTAAAGATGAATTGCCAGTCTTCCCCTTCCAACACGTGCTCCCATTGCCAGGCGAAAACGATAGAGTCGCCCGTCGTAATGGAGACGTCTTGATTCACAAAGACCAACTCTGGTTGTGGGATAGCGGCGTCCAGCGGCAGCAACGTTGCGGTAGGCGTGCTTGCATCTGGCGTGGGCAAAGTTGTCATAGTGGGCGTACCGCGTTCTAGTGTGGGGCCAGGCAAGGCCGTGTTATTATTCTCTTCATCTCTCCCCAACACGAGAAATGCCAGCACTCCCACCATTATAATCATTGTGCTTGAAAGTCCCAAGGTGAATAGCCGTCGCCTGATTCCACCTCGCGTCTTTTGGACGTTGAGCAGCACCGCCGTTACGTTGTCGGGTGCCCCCCGTTGCTTCGCCAGCTCTACCAGTTCGCGCACCACCTTCTCGGCCTTTTTGCCCCGGTTCACAATTTGGCCAATCTCGTCACCGGAGACCATGTTGCTCAGCCCGTCACTGCACAGAAGCACACTGTCGCCAGGCATCACGCGTTCTTTAAAGATATCCACTTGTAGACCCAAGCTGCCCCCCAACGCGCGGGTGATGATATTGCGGTGAGGGTGTTTGGCTGCCTCTTCGTGTGTTATTAGCCCAGCCCGCACTTGCTCTTCAACCCAGGTGTGGTCGGTAGTTACCTGGCGCTCATGGCCCTTGCGGATAAGGCAGGTTCGACTGTCACCCACGTTGGCCACCGTCAACTCGCTGTCGCGCAGCAATACTGCTGTGACAGTGGAACTCATGCCATACTGTTCTGGCCTGTTGGCTGCTTGGTGATAGATTTGTTCGTTGGCGGTCTGGATTGCCCTGGTGAGGCTGCTCGCCGCGTCTGCAGCAGGATCTGAATAGTAGCTCTGTTGGACGATCTCTACGGCCATTGCGCTGGCCACGTCGCCAGCTTGATGCCCTCCCACGCCATCCGCCACGACGTACAGCAGTCCTTTGTTCACTATCTGCTCTGGAGTCAGGTCGGGTGGAGGCGCCGACCAGGCATCCTCGTTGTGATCCCGTTTCACGCCCCGGTCAGTGATTCCAGCAACATCTAGCACATATCGCGTCATTGGCGGCTCTCCTCATTTACCCACAAGCTATTGTAGCTGATCCGGCCATACTCGTCCACTCTACCAACCGGCACAGATTGTCGTCGTCGCCGCGCTTGACCAAATGGTTGAGACATGACAACATTATAGTCGGGGAGAGAAATGGGTCAAATCCGAGTTGACGGACGGGCGTAAATGTGCTATCATGCCGCCCAGACGGTCCCGCATTAGCGTGACTTCTTTTGTTGTTAAATTCTTGATTAGGAGTTTGTCTGAAAAGCGGTTCGTGAGACATTCAGAACCCACGTGAGGAAATAGGAATTAGCGCCAAACAGAACCGAGTCAACCGGGAAATTCGCGCCAGGGAAGTGCGCCTAATCGATGACCAGGGAAATCACTTTGGTATCGTGCCCTTGAGCGAGGCATTAAGCCGAGCTCAAGAAGCCGATCGGGACCTGGTCGAGGTTTCGCCTAATGCTGACCCGCCTGTCTGCAAGATAATGGACTATGGCAAGTTTCTCTACGAGAAGGCCAAGCGGGAGCGTGAGGCGCGCAGGGCACAGAAACAGATCGAAATCAAGGAGATCCGCCTGCGGCCCAAGACATCTGAGCATCATCGGTCTTTCAAAGTACGCAATGCTCGCCGCTGGCTGACAGCAGGGATGAAGGTCAAGGCACGTATCCGCTTCCGGGGGCGAGAGTTCCACTACCCTGAGATCGCCCGCGAGCTGCTGGTGGGCATTGCTGAGGAACTGTCTGACGTTGGTGTCGTCGAACAGCACCCCAATATGGAAGGGCGTACAATGTTGATGGTCCTGGCGCCAAAGAAGGGAGAGTGAGTTGTGCCCAAAATCAAGACTCATAAGTCGACGTCGAAGCGCTTTCGCCGTACCAAGGGCGGCAAGGGCAAGTTGACGCAAACCAAGATCACGGGCAAACGACGCAAAAAGTCGCGTCGCGTCCGGGCTCTGTACGGTAAGAAAATACCAGTTGAGAGCGTTGGTGTGAAGAAGCGGGTGCGAAAGTTGGCGCCCTATTTGAAAGAGTAATTGTAAAGGAAAAGTTCGTGACACGAGTCAAGGGTGGAACGGTAACCCGCCGTCGGCACAAAAAGGTCCTCAAACTGACTAAAGGGCAGTACGGAACGAAACACCGTTTGTTCCGGCGCGCTAATGAAGCGATGATGAAGTCGCTCAAATATGCATACCGCGATCGCCGTAATCGTCGCCGTGAACTGCGCCGGTTGTGGATCGCTCGCATCAACGCCGCTGCCCGTCAGAATGATTTGAGTTATAGTCGTTTTATGTACGGTTTAAAGTCGGCTGGTGTTGATCTGGACCGTAAGGTGTTGGCTGAACTGGCGGTTAGTGACAGTGGTGCTTTTGCTGAGTTGGTCAAGGTAGCCAAGTCAGCTTTGGCGTAATTTATCTCTGGGTTGACCCTGCGAACATAGTTGCTCCCTTTGCGAATAACTTGGCGGGGGAATACGTACGAGCGACAGCTTATATAGCTCTCGGGCTTGGGAGGAGAACAAAAGCGGGGGCCAGCAGGCCCTCGTTTTTGTATGGGCGCATTGATATTTCAGAGAACAAAGGTTCGAGACATGGCGTGTCTTGGCCGACGTAGCCAGCACATCGGGGGGTCAGGGCGTTTGCGCCTCTTGAGGCGTGGGGGTGGGAGTGAGCGTCAAATAGCAGTCTTGGACGCGCTCAAGCGCCCAGGTCCAGTTCTCGGCGGAGGTGTCCTCGGCGACAGCCCGTTCTATTATCGCCGCTCCGGTCTCGCACTGTTCAAGTTCCAGGTAGGCCACGCCCATTGGACCTAGAATATCGGCGGTGGTGATGTCCAACTGCCGCCAGGCGGCGTATTCCTGATACCTGTTGGACAGCGGTGCGCCTGATTGGATTAATGCCACGTCCAGCGTTTGTATGGCCTCCGGCCAGGCCTGCCGTTCATAGTAGGCTATGCCCAGGGCGTAGTAGGGCGCCACCGGATAGTCAGGATAACGCTCAAGACCGAAAAAGAGCATCTGTATCGCTTCGTCGAGCCGACCCAACTGAATCAACGACCAAGCCCGATAGTAATAGCGCAAGGGATTCTCACTGCCGCTGGTGAACATCTTGTGGCTCACCAGTAGTGCTTCTTCCCAACGTTCTAGTGTCGCCAAGATGTGCCAGCGCTCGACCAGTGTCGCTTTGTCAAAGCTCGCGTCGCGCGCGATGGCCCGGTTATAGTCAGCCAGGGCCATACGGATCTTTCCAAAACCCTCAGTATAGATTTGGGCGCGTACAGCGTAGGCAGCCGCATCGTCAGGTCGTAGTTTGATAAGCTTGCTAACGGCGGTCAGAGCCTCTTCCCACGCCGACTCGGTGCGGCCCAACAAGGCCTTTTGTCGCCAGGCCTCGGCCAATCCCGGATCCAGCGTCAGGGCCGTTTCAATGTCCGCGGCGGCCTCATCGTAATGACCAAGCAACCGATAGATTTCAGCCCGGTTGACATAGACGGGGGCTAGCTCAGGGTCCAAGTCCAGCGCGGCGTCAAAGTGGGCCAGCGCGGCTTCAAGGTCCCAAGCGATTTGTTGTGACAGTCCCTGTTGGTAATGGGCCTGAACAGATAGGGTGGGGGTCGGCGTCACGGGTGTGGCGGTGGGCGTAGGGGTAC
>Ga0180432_10010461_pt1 | contig 11102 bp, 8 predicted proteins | sample SS_ome_10_FD_132414 | JGI IMG/M metagenome (GOLD analysis project Ga0180432, IMG submission 132414) | Hypersaline lake sediment archaeal communities from the Salton Sea, California, USA - SS_1_MS_2 metaG | ecosystem: Environmental > Aquatic > Non-marine Saline and Alkaline > Hypersaline >... | reverse complement strand
GTTTCCGGGCCGAAAGGTTAACTGTCTGAAGTGCTCGTATTGGCCCGCACCCCGACCATGCTCGTCTGGTTGGAACCAGTAGAGCTCGGCTTCGCAGTACACCAGAGGCGGGATATTCTCCCATGCAACAATTTTCCGGCAGTCGATCAAGCCCCGAACCGAGTGGGACAGTGATTGAATGGATCGAGGCTGCCGAAAAGGTTCGTCTCTGCGGCCGGATGCTTCACGACGGGCTGGCACAACACGCTGCCAGATGGCAGCTCACTGCCGCGGAGTTCTCGCTGCTCTGGGCGTGTCGTGGGGCTCCTACGACCGGTATGAGCCAGAACGAACTGGCCGAAGCCCTGGCCGTTTCCGCCGCTCACGTCAGTGGACTGGTCGAGCAACTCCGCAAGAAAGGCCTTTTTGTGGGCCGCCGGACGCCGGCCGACCGGCGACGCCGGCTCTGGCAACTGACGCCCTCGGGCAAGGCCGCGTTGGACGCGCTGCTGGTCGACCTGACCGCTTGGTGCAAGTCGCTGGACGAGTTGCTGGGACCGGATGCACCCTGCGCGCTGGACCAACCTCTGAACAGGCTGGCCGGTGCGATTCGTCGCATCTCGAACGGGGCCAATCCCAAGGCGAACGGTTCTGAAACGTGCCGTTGTACGACCGGCGGTGTCCGCGAGAGAGGAGCGGCCTGATGAATTCGCCTCGTACTCGGCAACCCGGCGGTCATTCTTCTCCTGCATGGGCGGGCGTGTTGGGGTTGCTCGTCTTGGTCGTAGCGGGTTGCAGCCGGGCGTACTACCGACGTCAGGCTGATAACGAGGTGTACGCGCTGGTGGACCAGGCGGCGGATGATCCCCGCTGGCCGCTTGAGGATTACACGATCCAGCCCGACTTCCGTTCGCGGATGTTCGATCCCAATTCACCCGACTGCCCTCCCATGCCGCCCGACGATCCGGAGTCGCACCGACTGATGCGACGTGTCGACGGCAAGCGGGGCTGGCCTTTCTGGGATTGCCACGGTCACACGCCCTTTGTCGAGAATGCCGGTTGGATCGCGTTCTTACCTTACCGGGACGACGGCTCGGTGGTTCTGGATCGCAGAAGCGCCGTACAACTGTCCCTGCTTGATTCTCGAGAATACCAGAGCGAGTTGGAAAACCTGTACCTCTCGGCCCTGGACGTCACTTTCGAACGTTTTCGGTTCGACACCCAGTTCTACGGCGACGCCGGCGGTGGCACGTCGAATCTGAACACAACCTCGTTCACCACCGACGGTCGCGATCGCGGCGGGGGCAACTCAGCGAGCACCCTGGCAACCAACACCGGGCTGCGGCTGGAGCGACTCATGGCCACCGGTACGGAACTGGTGGTGGGGGTGGCCAATTCGCTTGTCTGGCAGTTTTCAGGACCGAACGAACAAACCACGACCACGCTGTTGGATTTCTCGCTGGTGCAACCGCTGCTTAGGGCAGGTGGTCGGGCAGTGGTCATGAAAGAGCTCACCGATTCGGAGCGTGCCCTACTGGCCAATATCCGCCAGATGGAGCGATTCCGCCGCGGCTTCTACACGGAGATTGTCGTCGGCAACGACGCCGGTGCCGGCCCGGCCCGCGGCGGCGTCGGAATCAGTTCGGTCAGCCTGGGCGGAGCCGGATCGGCCGGCGGACTGTTCGGACTGCTCGAGGACCAACTGCGGATTCGCAATCGAAGGGCCAACGTCGCCCGGCTCCGGCAAAGCCTCCAACGACTCGAAGCTTTCCAGGCGGCCGGACGGATCGATCGCTTCCAGGTCGACCAGAACCGCGAGGCGTTGCTCGGCGCCCAGGTGGAACTACTGGCCAGCGAGACCGACTATCAAAACCAGCTCGATGCATACAAAGTCCTGCTCGGCCTGCCGCCCGACCTGGACATTCGAATCGAGGACCCGCTGCTAAAACGTTTCAACCTGATCGATCCGGACCTTACCGCACTTCAAGAGGCGGTAGATCGGCTATCCAACCGGCTCCGCAATCCCGAGCAGGGTGACGATCTCGAACCATCCGGCGCCACAACGCTGGCGGCCATGCGCCAGAAATGTGCGGATCAGTTGGCCGTGGTCCGGCAAAACATCGAATTGCTCGCCCAGGCCCTACCGGCAAGGCGCCGGCACCTGAAGCAGCTTTCCCAGTGGCCCGAGTTCCGGCGAGGTGACGTGGACCCCAGTGCGTTCGACCCCGACGGCTTGGATCGCCGTTTCACCCGGCTCAACGAAGACTTTCTCACGGGAACCGTGGATTCCGAGCCGCTGGCTGCGGGACTGCAACGCACGTTGGCCGAACTGGAGCCGTTCGAACAAGGCATTCCCCCTGCAGAAGAGGCCGACGACGACGCCCAAAAGATGCGGCGCGAAAAACTCCTCGACCTCATCAGCATGCTTTCCGACCAACTGATGGAGCTATCCTTGGTTCAAGCCCGGGCTCGAGTCGACACCGTCATGCTCGCGCCCGTGGATCTCCAACCCCCGGAGGCCTTCGAAACTGCATACGACAACCGCCGCGACTGGATGAACGCCCGAGCCGCGCTGGTCGACTCCTGGAGGCAGATCGAGGTGGCGGCCAACGACCTGCGGAGCGGACTCGACATGACTTTCAGCGGAGATTTGGGCACGACCGGTAACAACCCGGTTCGTTTTCGCGGGACGACGGGGCAACTCCGGGTGGGCCTGGAATTCGACGCGCCGCTTACGCGCCTGGTGGAACGCAACGCCTACCGCGAAACTCTCATCGCCTACCAGAGAGCCCGACGCGATTACTACGCCTTCGAAGACCAAATCTATCAGAGCCTGCGACGCCTCCTCCGCACGTTGCGGTTGAACCAACTCAACTTCGAGTTGAATCGGGCGGAGGTCCGCGTAGCCGTCGACCAGGTCGACCAGCAACGGCTTCGGCTGAAGGAGCCACCCAAGCCGGGCCAGAAAGCCGCCTTCGGCGCCACCACCGTCCGCGACCTCGTGCAGGCCCTCTCCGGATTGCTTCGGGCGCAAAATTCGTTCCTCAACGTTTGGGTGGACAACGAGGCCCAACGCATGATCCTCGACTTCAACCTGGGTACGATGCAGTTGGACCGCGACGGCATGTGGATCGATCCCGGACCGATCGAATCGTCGAAATTAGAAAACTCCGACGTGCCCGAAGAAATCCCCGCTCCGGAAGGCCAACCGGATCAGCTCGAAGAACACGCCCCCATACCTGAGGATCTCACAACCGCGCCCCGCTGAGGTCCCCGCCGCCGCTAGCGACCAAATGACCATCAGGGACGCCGGAAAAAGGCGACGGGCACATCCGGCCTGAAAAGCTGGCAGTGCACTGCGGAAACCGGCAGTTCCAGATTACCTCTCGTTCCCAGGCTCCCGCCTGGGAACCAGATGAAACTTCGGACTAATCAGATTGTACCTGGCCGCATTATCCTGGCACTCGGTGGTGGCTCGTCATGCACCCTGCCATCGAGGGGACTTTGCCGTGACATATCACCTTTGCCCGGCTACAATGGAAGATGAGTACGTGCTGTTGCCTCGTCCGTTGTCGGCTATTGTGGTCCGGTGGCGGGCCGGATTGACACTCGACGGGTTCCCAACCCATGCGACAAACGCGATTTACCAACCGGGCAGGGTTCTCATACCGAGGAGTGCTCCTCGTGCTGCCGGTGGTCGTTTTGGTGCTGCTGATTGCCTGGTGGCTGCTGCCGGAGCTGTCTTTGTCGTCGCAAGAGAACGGACCTATGATTCACGTGGTGGAACGTGGGGATTTCGTTCACGAGGTCACCGAACGAGGGAACGTGGAGAGTGCCAGCAACGTCGAAATCCGCTGCGAAGTGAAGGCCAAGAACAGTGCCGGCACCACGATCCTGGAAATCGTGCCCGAAGGTACCAATGTCCAGCCCGGCGATGTCCTCGTGAAGCTGGATTCCTCGGCTCTGGAGAACGATCGAACGCAGCAGGAGATCGTCTGCAGCAACAGCGAGGCCGAAGTAACCAAAGCCCTCAACACCTACGAAACGGCCAAGATCGCCAAACGAGAATATCTCGAGGGGAAATACGTCCAGGAGGAACAGGCGATCCTCAGCGAGATTTCCGAGGCCAAGGAAAACCTTCGCCAGGCCGCGGATTACCTGAAACATAGCATCGAGTTGGAGAAGAAGGGCTACATCCCCAAGCTTCAGTTGGAGGGAGATCAGTTCGCGGTCGAGAAAGCCGAGAACAAGCTGGCCGAGGCGGAAACCAAGCTCAAGGTTCTGCGCGAGTTCACCAGGGAGAAGATGCGGATCGATCTGGAAAGCGACATCAAAACGGCCGAGGCCAACCTCAAGGCCAAAGAACACAGCCATAAGCTGGACTTGGACAAGCTGGCCCTGATCGAAAGCCAGATCGAGAAGTGCGTCATCAAGGCCCAGCAGCCGGGCCAGGTTGTGTATGCCAACGTCACGAATCGCCGGGGTGGAAGCGAAATCATTATCGAGCCGGGATCGATGGTTCGTGAAAGGCAGGTGATCATCCGGTTGCCCGATCCCAATCGGATGCAAATCAAGGCCAAGATCAACGAGGCCAAGGTTTCGTTGGTCGCCGAGGAAATGCCGGTGGTGATCCACCTCGATGCTTTTCCCGAGCTCGAGCTGCACGGCCGGGTTGCCAAGGTCAACGAATACCCTGCCCCGACGTCCTGGTACAGCGCCAGCATCAAGGAGTACGAGACTGTCATCTTGATCGAAGAGTCGCCCCCCGGCTTGCGGCCCGGTCTGACGGCGGAAGTGAAAATTCTCGTGGAAAAGCTCTCCGACGTGGTGCAGGTACCGGTCCAGGCCGTCTTCGAGCACGGCGGCCGGCATTACTGCGTGCTTCCCGACGGGAAAGGCTGGAGGTCGCGCGAAGTGCAGATCGGCTCGACGAACGACAAGTTTGTGGTGATTCGTGATGGTCTCCAGCCGGGTGAAAAGGTTGTGCTGGGCGCGGCCGGCTATCGCGACGAAGTGGATCTGCCCGAGCTGCCTCCCGAAACGCAAGTGGTCCGCAAGAACACCCGAACCAAGCCCACCACGTTCCTCGAAGGAGAACGGCCTCAAGCGTCTCGACCCGGCCCGGACCCTACCGGCACCGGGACATCGGGCCGCCGTCGCAGCCCGACGTCGGTCGCCAGTGGCATGTTTCAGCAAATGGATGCCAACGGCAATGGCCGCTTGGAAACGGCAGAGCTGTCCGAGCAGATGCGATCCCGCCTGAAAGACGCTGATGCCAACGGCGACGGGGCAATCGACCGCGGCGAGTTGACCGCCGCCATGGCCAAGATGTCCGGCACACGACGCGGCCCTCGCCAAAACGCCCGCCCGGGAGCCAGGCCATGATTCCGGCTGCCCGAGTCGACGAGGTCGTCAAAGAATACGTCTTGGACGGAGAAACCGTCCACGCGCTACGCGGTGTCAGCCTGGAAGTGCCGGAAGGAGATTTCGTGGCCATTATGGGCGCTTCGGGCTCCGGCAAGAGCACCCTGTTGAACCTGCTGGGCTGTCTCGACCGTCCCACCTCGGGCAGAATTCTCCTGGGCGAGGACGACGTAACCCGAGCCGACGACGACCGGCTTTCCGAGATCAGGGCTTCCCGGATCGGGTTTGTCTTCCAGTCCTACAACCTGATTCCCCAACTGACCGTTCTGGAAAACATCGAGGTGCCCCTCTATTACCAGGGACGCTTCGGAGCCGAAGAGCGTCGGCGGAGCCACGAGTTGGCCGAAATGGTCGGGCTGGGGGACCGGCTGAAACATCGCCCCACGCAACTCTCCGGCGGACAACAACAGCGCGTGGCCATCGCGCGAAGCTTGATTAACGACCCCTACTTCATCCTGGCCGATGAGCCAACCGGAAACCTCGATTCGGTCACCGCCCAAGAAATCCTGGAACTGCTCATCGAACTGAACAACAACGGCAAGACCATCATCATGGTCACGCACGAACCCGAGGTGGGCAACCGCACCAAGCGGATTGTCCGACTCAAGGACGGCCGGATCCGTTTCGACCGACGATTGGAAGAAGAACAGGCCGTTAGCGGTTGACCGGCGACCTTGCTCTAACCGATCCCCCGTAACTGAAGCTGATATCCGAAACCCCGACCGTTCGCCCGATGTACCACCTCTGGCTACGAACCTGGCAACTGGGAATCAAGAGCCTGCTCTTGCACCCGCTACGCTCGCTCTTGACCGTGCTCGGTATCTTCATCGGCGTGGCCAGCGTGATCTGGCTGTTGGCCATTGGAGAGGGCATCAGCCGGGAGGCACAGAAGCAGATCGAGGGCCTGGGAGCGAACAATATTATCGTCCGCTCGGTAAAGCCACCCAGCGAAGTAACCGAGGGTGTCCGCGGCCTGGTGCCTTACGGGATAACTCGCGACGATTTCGATCGAATCACCGAAACCATCCCCACCATCCAGCGGTCCCTGCCGATCCGGGAGATCCGTCGCCGGTTCGGGTACGCGGGCCGTTTGGTCGACGGGCGGCTCGTTGGCTGCACGTCCGAATACGCCGACGTTACCCGGTTGGAACTCGATCGCGGACACTTCATCACCGACGCCGAACTCCGCGACAAGAAGAATCACTGTGTCCTGGCAGCCGGCACGGCCCAAAAGCTTTTCCCGTTTGAAGACCCGCTAGGCCACTCGATCCACATCGAGGAGGCCTACTACGTAGTGGTGGGCGTTATGAAGCCGCGGGCACCCACGTCGGGAATCGGTGGCTCCCTGGCCGGTCAGGATTTCGACAAGGACGTGTATATCCCCATCACCACGCTCTGGAACCGCATCGGGGATTTCATCGTCACCCGCCGCAGCGGATCGTTCGAAGGAGAGGTCGTCGAGCTGAGCCAGGTGACACTCCGAGTCGACTCCGTCGAAAATGTGCTCAAGACCGCCGACCTGGTCAAACAAACCGTCAGTCGTCACCATCGCAACAACGACTACGGAATCACCGTCCCCTTGGAACTGCTGGAACAGGCCAAGACCACGAGGCTGATGTTCATTATATTCATGGGCCTGATCGCCGCGATTTCTCTGGTGGTGGGCGGCATCGGGATTATGAACATCATGCTGGCCACGGTCACGGAACGCACCCGGGAAATCGGCATCCGCCGGGCCCTGGGAGCCAAACGCAGCGACATCATTCGCCAGTTCCTGGTCGAGACCGTGGCATTGTCGATTGTGGGCGGGATCACCGGCGTGCTGGGCGGATTCACCTGTCGCCCGATCACCGGGCAGCTTCGGGCCCTGGTCCAGCAGGTCATTCCCGACGTGATGCAGCAGCTACCCGACGTGATCAAGACCATGGAGCCGGTGATAGTCCCCTGGTCGATCCCGCTGGCGTTCGGCATCTCGGTCACCATCGGTGTCATTTTCGGAATCTACCCGGCCACTCGCGCCGCTGCCATGGACCCCATCGAAGCCCTGCGGCACGAGTAGGCGAGATGATTCACAAAATCATAACGCTTACCGAGTTGGTCCTGTTTCCTGACACCCCACTGCAACCCTACCACCAAAGGGGGTTTCTTCGGGGGCAAACCGGGACCCGTTATGGCTCGATACGCTTTTTTGACACCGTGCTCTGATATTTACAGTCCGTGCAACCCCCTATGCGATAAACCTTTTCCCAAAAAACAGTTGCATCACAAGCAATTCTAACGATAATGGGGAACGAGCAGCGCCGGCCGATGGCCGGAGAAATGCTGCCAACTGGAATCCTCTTCATGTTAAAACTGTCACGCTACGATCAAGGAGCAAGAACGATGAAGATAGTATCTTCCGCAGTGGTGTTGCTCGTGATTGCTTTTTTGTTCTGTGCCGGTTCAGTTGCAACTGCCGGCCTGCTCGCGCGGTGGGAAATGGACGATGGCACGGGCAACACGGCCACCAACTCCGTCACGTCGTATCACGGCACGCTGGTAAACATGGACAACACGGCTTGGGTCACCGATACGCCTTCCGGGGCAGGCCATGCCATCGAGCTTGACGGCACCAACCAGTACGTCAACGTCCCCGATCACGCGGCGATCGATATCGGCACGTCCAACTTCTCGATCGCTTTGTGGCTGAAAAGAAATCGCTCGGCAACCGGTGAAGGGATCTTGGATCACGAACCCAGCTCGGGAGGTCAAGAGGGATTTCAGGTTCTGCTCTCTCCCGACAACACGCTCCGCGCACGACTCGACGGCGGCAGCCCGTATGTCTTAATGGATACCACCGACACGATCACCAACGACGCCAGTTGGCACCACATCCTCGTTTCCTGCGACCGGAGCCAGTCCACCGGCGGCCGCCTATACGTCGACGGGGCTCTGCAGGGCAACATCTACGATGTCTCGGGCATCGGCAACCTGAGTGCCGTCCAGGATCTCTGGATGGGGCAATTAAACGGCGGCAAGTATTTGGACGGGAAGCTCGATGACGTGCAGATCTACAATCAGGCGTTACCGCGCAGCCAGGCCCTGTTCCTGATGAACCATCCCGATGCGGTTACCGGCTGCCTGGAACCGACGACCGGCTTCTGGTTCAACTACGACGCCGCCGAGCCGGGTGCCGACCCGGCCAACACCTGGGTCACCACCACGGGCAACACCACGCATCCGTTCACCTGGACTGCCGCGCCCACGTACGTGTCCGACACGGCCTTCGCTGCCGATCCGCAGCAGCCGGGCATCGCCGCCACTTACGAGTTCGACGGCACCGAGGTGGCCGAGTGCGGGGCCTATAATACCTGGCAGTACGAATCGGCTAGCTTCGAGGTCTGGCTTCGCCCTGGCGACATAACCGGTCAGGAAGTCGTGCTGGACATCGGGGGCGGCTCCGGCGTGTCGATCTCGCTTAACGGCGACGACATTCAGTTCCTTGCCCACCATGCCAGCGTATCAGCCATATTGAGTGCCCAAGATTACCTCACCGATTCGCGGATCGAGGATTTCATCCAGGTGGTGGGCGTGATTGATATGGCGGTCGGGCAAACCTCGCTCTACGTCAACGGGCGGGAAATGGACAATGTCAGCACGGTCCCCAGTCTTTGGACCGGAACCGACGGGTCGGGCTTGGGCGGCGCCAACAACCTGATCGGTGGCGAGAACGGTTTCGACTTCACCGGCTACGGAGACTTCGACGGCGAAATCGCCATCTACCGCTTCTATCGTTCCGCCCTGTCCGCGGGCGAGGTGGCTCGAAACTACTATGCCGTGGCCGTGCCCGAACCTTCCTCGGGCTTGCTCATCCTCGCCGCCTTCGCAACAATGCTAGTATATCGACTGCGGTCACGGAGATTGCCAGCCGACTGATCTTCCGGGAGATGTTGCGTGCCGGGTCATTTCGCCGTATGTGGGCGTGAGAGGACGACCATGCCGCACAAGCGCGGTTTTACACTGGTTGAGTTGCTGGTTGTTATCACGATCATCGGCATTCTGATCGCGCTGTTGCTTCCCGCCGTACAGTCGGCCCGCGAAGCGGCCCGGCGCGCGCAGTGCGCCAACAACCTCAAGCAGATCGGCCTGGCCTTTCACCAGCACCACGAGACACACGGCCATTTTCCGACGGGCGGCTGGGGTTGGTGGTGGCACGGCGACGCCGACCAGGGGTTCGGCCGCGAGCAGCCGGGTGGCTGGGTCTACAACATCCTGCCTTACATCGAGCAGCAGGCCCTTCACGAGCTGGGCGTCGGCGGAGACATGACGGCCAAGAAGAAGGCCAACGGTGAGCGGAACGTGACGCCCATCTCCTTGTTCAACTGCCCCTCACGCCGCCGGCCCATGGCCTATCCAAATCCCTTCTACAGCTCCACCTTCTACCATTCCGACCGGACGCACACCCAAGCAAGGACCGACTACTGCGCGTCGGCCAGCGACGGCGAGGCCTACCTCTCCGTCCGCGCCTCGATCGACGGCCAACCCAAAACCTTCGCCCAGGGCATCGACCCGGACTTCGCCTGGCGCGACTTCTCCGACCACACCGGCATCGTGTTCGTGCGGAGCATGATCACCATCGCGCAAGTCCGCGACGGAACCAGCAACACCTACATGGTCGGAGAGAAGTACCTCAATCCGGAGGATTACACCACCGGACAAGACCCGGGCGACAACCACGACATGTACATCGGCCACAACAACGACTGCGTCCGCTGGACCGAATACGACCCCGCCGCGCCGCAAGACGCCGCCACGCCCAGGCAGGATCGGGTTGGCGTGGTCTATTGGCGCCGATTCGGCAGCGCCCACTCCGGCGCATGCCAGTTCGTCTTCTGCGACGGCTCCGTGCACGGGATCAGCTACTCGATCGATCCGGTCACGAACCACCGGCTCGGCAACCGCCGCGACGGCCAGCCGGTCGACGTCAGCAAGCTGTAACCCGTTTCTGGCTAGCGACTTACGGCCGATCCCTCGACTCCCCCAACGCCTCGATGAGCGTGCGGATCATTTCATCACTGTGTCCGGCGGTGAGGCTGATCCGGAGGCAGGCTTCGCCTTCGGGCACGGTGGGCGGACGGATGGCCGGCACGAACAGGCCGCGATGGCGTAACTCGGCAGCCAATTGGAGCGCCATCTCCGGCCGGCCGACGAGGATCGGAATGATCTGGCTTGCCGATCGGCCCACATCCCAGCCCTGCCCGACAAGCTCCCGGCGAAGCCGCTCGGCCCGGGCGAGCAGTTCCCGACGACGCTCGGGCTCCTGGTAGACGATTTTCAAGGCCGCCCAGGCGGCAGCGGCGGCAGCGGCCGGGCCGGCTGTTGAAAAGATGTACGGCCGGGCCCGACTTACCAGCCAGTCGACCAGCGGACGGCTGCCGGCCACAAAACCGCCGATCGAGCCGAGCGCCTTGCTCAACGTACCCACGCGGACGTCGACGCGATCTTCCACGCCCAACTGCTCGGCCACCCCCCTGCCCCGTTTGCCAAAAACGCCCGTCGCATGGGCCTCGTCGATCATCAACATGGCGCCGTGACGCTCGGCCAGATCGGCCAGCCGGTCGAGCGGCGCGAGGTCACCGTCCATGCTGAACAGGCTGTCGGTCACGATCAGGCGGCGGCGGTACTTGCCCGCCTTGACAAGCAGGCGGTCGAGCTGCCGC
>Ga0180432_10010460_pt1 | contig 11104 bp, 8 predicted proteins | sample SS_ome_10_FD_132414 | JGI IMG/M metagenome (GOLD analysis project Ga0180432, IMG submission 132414) | Hypersaline lake sediment archaeal communities from the Salton Sea, California, USA - SS_1_MS_2 metaG | ecosystem: Environmental > Aquatic > Non-marine Saline and Alkaline > Hypersaline >... | reverse complement strand
CTTCCTTCAGTACGCCACGGAGCTCGCCCCCGAGGGCCGCACCGGCGTCTACATGGGCGTAGCCCAGTTCCCCTGGTTCCTGACCAAGATGATCGTCCCGCTCTACGCGGGCATCTTCCTGAGCAGGTTCTGCCCCCAGACGGGGGTGATCAACACCGAACCGATGTGGCTGATCTACGGCGGCATCGCCATGACCTCGACGGTCCTGCTCCTGCTGGCCCGGGGGTGGCTCGGCAAGGATTTCAAGACCAAGGCGGATTGAGCGGGAAGCTGTGAAAAATCCGGGGAGGCTGAGCGGGCTTTCCCGGTTCTGGTCGGGATGGTAGGCTGACGGTTTGCGGACCGGTGATCCGGCCTACGGCGCGGGGCCGGGTTGTTGGGAGTGGACCCCCAGAATCGAAAGGGAACACGTATGGCTGAAACGCCAGGACAGTTCAAATTCCCGGAGAACGCGTACCGCGAGCTCGCCCCGGGCGAGAAATTCGTGCCCATGGTGCCGCCGGACCAGACGGTTCCGGAGATGACCGGGCGGGTGTTCATCTTCGGCCTGTTGATGAACATCATCTTCTCGGTGGCGGCCACCTTCCTGGCGCTGAAGGCCGGCCAGGGGATCGAGACGGCCATCCCCATCTCCATCCTGGCGGTGGGCCTGTCGGGCTTCCTGCTGCGGGCAGGCGGCCGGGCGAGCTCGATCCTGGAAAACGTTTACATCCTGTCGATCAGCACGACCTCCGGGTACGTGGCGGGCGGCACCTGCTTCACCATGCCGGCCATCTACATCCTGAAGCTGAACACCAACCTGGAGATGAGCACGGTCTCGCTCTTCCTGCAGATCGCCCTGGTGCCGCTGCTGGGGGCGGTGCTGGGAGCCCTGTTCCTGATCCCCTTCCGGCGCTACTTCGTGAAGGAGATGCACGGCAAGCTGCCCTTCCCGGAGGCGACGGCCACGAACGAGATCCTGGTCACCGGGGCCTCGGGCAGCACGACGCAGGCCTGGATCCTGATCTATTCGTTCGTGCTTTCGGCGGTATACACCTTCCTGGCAACGGCCCTGCGGGTCTTCAGCGACGTGTTCACGACCGGCAAAGCGGCGCTGCACCCGGTCAAACAGGCGGCCACCGAGGCGCTGGCCTTCGGTGACACGGGGCTGTTCGCCACCCTGACCGCCAAGGTGAAGGCGGTGATCTCGATGGGCACGGGGGCCTACTACCTGGGCCTGGGCTTCATCATCGGGCTGCGGTACGCGTCGATCATCTGCGCCGGTTCGTTCCTCTCGGTGCTGGTGATCACGCCGCTGCTGGGGCGGCTGCCGCTGGAGCAGCTCCACCTGATCAATCCGGCGGTGGCTTCGACGGACGCCCACGACATCTGGTACCAGATTCCCCGCGTGGTGGGCATCGGCACGATCTTCACCGCCGGGCTGCTGTCCATCCTGAAGATGGGCAAGGTCATCGTGACCGCGCTGCGGCAGGCCCTGGGCGGGCTGTTCAGCGGCAAGGGAGGGGGAACCACCGCGGCGACGGACCGCACGGACGAGGACCTGAGCTACAGCACGATCTTCGTGCTGGGCATCGCAGCGGTGATCGTGATGACCATCTTCTTCCGGACGGTCGTTTTTGCGGGGATGGGCAGCCCCACGTGGCTGACCTTCATCTCGGTCGTGCTGGCCCTGGTCATCGCCTTCCTGTTCACTACCGTCTCGGCCTGGGCGATCGCGATGATCTCGGTGACGCCGATTTCGGGCATGACCGTGACGACGATCATCATCACCGCGGTGCTGATGTTGTGGGCCGGGCTGGAGAAGGGCGACGCCGGGATGCTGGCCGTGCTGCTGGTGGGCGGCGTGGTCTGCACGGCCCTGTCGATGGCCGGCGGGCTGATCACCAACTTCAAGATGGCCTACTGGCTGGGGGCCAGCCCCAAGCGCATCACCTGGAACGCCCTGATCGGCTCCGTGGTTTCGGTGATCTTCGTCTGTGGGACGATCATGATTCTCGCGGACAATCCGGGTTACGTGCCGGGTCCGGACAACCCCACGCCGCTGGCGGCCCCGCAGGCCAACATGATGTCGGGCGCCCTGGAGAGCTTCCTGGGCACGGGCGAGGTGCCCTGGCTGCTGTACGGCCTCGGGGTGGTGGTGGCCTTGACGATGGAGTTGCTGGGCATCTCGGCGCTGGCCTTCGGGCTGGGGATGTACCTGCCGATCTACATCAACACGCCGATCCTGGTGGGCGCCTTCGTGGCCACGCTGGTCAAGAAGAGCAGCAAGGACGAGGGTCTGGCCAAGGCCCGCAGCAACAAGGGCATCCTGCTGGCCTCGGGACTGATCGCCGGCGGCGCGATCATGGAGGTGCTGGTCAACTTCACGAGCGCCATCGACGAGCGGGTGTGGGGCTCCCCCGTCCTGGTCGGGGCGGAGGAACGAATCGTGGGCAAGATCATGCCCTTCCTGGACATGAGTGGGCGGATGATCGATGGCGGGATGAACCCGGAGACGCTGGCCCGGGCCCAGAACTGGCTGGGCCTGATCCTGTTCCTGGCCCTCTGCCTGTTCGTCTACTTCGACTGCCGCCGGGCGAAGCCGGAGCTGGCCGCCGGGGCCGAGCTGCACGGCTAGCGGCACGCGGCGGCTGAGGGCCGCAGACCGGGCGTGACAGCGGCCCGTGGATGAGCATGCTCGCTCGCGGTTTCCGGAGGGACGGGACGGCGGGCGAGCATGTTCTCTGTCCTGGGGGCGGTTTGCGGGGTGCGGGCGATTCCTGTGCGTCTCGCGGTGGCGGGACGGGGACTTCGGGGCCTGGTTTTCCGGCGGTGCGGGCAGTGGAACTCGGTATTCCCCACATCGGCGAGATCTGCGCCCTGCTGGCGGCGCTGACCTGGGCGTTTGCCCTGGTGCTGTTCAAGCGCAGCGGCGAGCAGGTGCCGCCGCTGTCGCTGAACCTGTTCAAGAACACCATCGCCATCGCCCTGCTGGCGATCACGCTGGCGGGCATCGGCGAGGGATTCGGCAGCCTGCTGGGCTTCCCGGCTGGGGACATCTGCATCCTGTCGCTGAGCGGATTCATCGGCATCGCCCTGGCGGACACGCTGATCTTCCGGGCGCTGAACCTGATCGGCGTGGGCATCATGTCGATCGTGGATTGTCTGTACAGCCCGTTGGTGATCCTGTTCTCGGTGCTGCTGCTGGGGGAGCAGTTGGCGCCCTGGCACTACCTGGGCGGCGTGCTGATCGTCGGGGGGGTGGCCATCTCCTCGCGGCACGAGCCGCCGCCGGACCGCACGGCGCGGCAGGTGACGGTCGGGGTGCTGCTGGCGGCCGCCGCCCTGGCGTTGATGGCCTTCGGCATCGTGATCGCCAAGCCGTCGCTGGACCGGGTGTCGGTGATCTGGGCGACGACGCTGCGGATGGTGGTGGGAACGGTGGCGTTGGCCCTGATGGCCCTGGCCGCCCGCGACCGCCGGCGGCAGTGGGCGGTCTTCGTGCCCGCCCGGGTGTGGTGGTACGCGGTGCCGGCCGCGGTAATCGGCGGCTACCTGGCGATGATCTTCTGGGTGGCCGGCTTCAAGTGGGCCCAGGCCTCCATCGCCGGCATTCTCAACCAGACCTCGGTGATCTTCGCCATCATCCTGGCGACGGTCATCCTCAAGGAGCCGTTCAGCCGGCGCAAGGCGGTGGCGGCGGCCCTGTCGCTGGCCGGCGTGGCGCTGGTCGCGGGTGGCGAGTATCTCTTCGGCTGAGCCCCGCCCCTCGCCCGGTCCGGTGCCGGCCCGCTTGTCTCCCCCCGCGGCGCGGTCTACACTCAGCGTAGGCAGGGACAGGCGCCCCACTTCCGTGACGAGCAGTTTTCATGACCGGCAGTGAAATGGAACTGGCCCGCAGAGCGATCGCGGGCGACGAAGACGCCCTGGCTGAACTTCTCGAGGAGTTCGGTCCGCAGGTGCGCCAGCGCCTGGGGGGGCGGATCGGCGCCCAGTGGCAAAGCGTGTTCGAGGAGGATGACGTTCTGCAGATCACCTATCTGGAGGCGTTCCTGAGGATCGGTCGCTTCGAGTGCATCGGTGAGGGGGCCTTTCTCGCCTGGCTGACCCGCATCGCGGAGAACAACCTGCGCGACGCGATCCGGGAGCTGGGCCGAGTCAAGCGACCCCAGCCGGCCAACCGCGTCGAGAGCCCGTCGGGCGACGAGTCGTACGCGGCCCTGTGCGATGTCCTGCGGGTCACCTCGGTCACCCCCAGCCACCACGCCGCTCGCGGGGAGGCCCGCCGCATTCTGGACGGAGCCATCGAGAAGCTGCCGGCGGACTACGCCCGGGTGGTGCGGCTGTACGACCTGGAGGGGCGGAGTGCGGCGGAGGTGGCCGGGGCCATGGGCCGCTCGACCGGGGCGGTCTACATGCTCCGTGCCCGGGCCCACGATTGCATCCGGGAGCTGCTGGGGCCGGAGTCCGCCTTTTTCTCCGACACCGGGTGAGTGCGCCGGCCGAACGTCGCTTCCAGAGGAGGGCAGCACCGGCAGGGCAGCGAGCCATGAACGAAGACGGGCATTCAGGACGACCCCCGGCCCACCGCGAGCGACGGCTGATCGAGGCCGCCCGCCGCCAGATATCGGTCCGGGGCAGCGGCACGACGCAACTGCACCCGCACGCCGGGCCCGCGGACGATTCCAACGCCGCCGGGTACCTGCCGCCACCAGCCACGATCCCCGGCTACGACATCCTGCGCGAAATCCACCGCGGGGGTCAGGGCGTGGTCTACCAGGCCCTCCAGCGGTCCACAAAGCGCAAGGTGGCCATCAAGGTCCTGCGGGAGGGCCCCTTTGCGGGCCCGCGGGAGCGGGGCCGCTTCGAGCGCGAGGTGCAGGTCCTGGGGCAGCTCAACCACCGCAACATCGTGGCGGTCCACGACAGCGGCCAGGCGGGCGGCAGCTTCTACATCGTGATGGACTACATCTCGGGCCGGCCCCTGGACCGCTTCATCGCCGACCACACCCTGTCCATCGCGGAGAAACTCGAGCTGGGAGCCCGGATCTGCGAGGCCGTCCACGCCGCCCACCTGCGGGGCATCATTCACCGCGACATCAAGCCGGGGAACATCCGCATCGACGACACGGGCGAGCCGCACATTCTCGACTTCGGCCTGGCCAAGATCACCACCACGGCCGTGACCGGGGAACCGGAGCCCCGGGTGATGAGCCAGACCGGGCAGTTCATCGGCTCGCTGCCCTGGGCCAGCCCGGAGCAGGCCGAGGGCCACCCGGAACGGATCGACATCCGGACCGACGTCTACTCGCTCGGCGTGGTGCTCTACCAGGTGCTGGCCGGCCGCTTCCCCTACCCGGTCAGCGGACCGATCGGGGAGGTGCTCTGCAACATCGTCCACACCGCCCCGGCACGACCCAGCACCATCCGCCTGCTGAAGGAGCGGATCGACGACGAGGCGGAGACCATCCTGCTCAAGTGCCTCAACAAGGACCCCGAGCGGCGGTACCAGACCGCCGGCGAGCTGGCCCGCGACATCCGCCGGTACCTAGCCCGGGAGCCCATCGAGGCCAAGCGGGACACGCCGCTGGCCAACTGGTACATGCTTCGCAAGACGCTGCGGCGGTACCGGGCGCCCGCCGCGATCCTGTCGGCCTTCGGGGTGCTGGTCGTGGTGTTCGCCGTGACCATGACCTGGATGTACGGACGGGCGGAGCGGCAGGCCCACCGCGCGGAGCTGACGGCCGGCTTCCTGGAAGAGACGCTGACCGCGATCGATCCCAACGTCGCCCGGGGGGCCCGCCTCACGGCCCTGACCGAGGTGCTGGACGCCACCGCCCGGCGGGCGGAAGACGAACTGGCCAGCGAGCCGGAGGTGCAGGCCGCGGTCCGCGACGTGCTCGGCAGGACCTACCTGAAGCTGGGCGCCTACGACGCCGCGGAGGAGCACCTGCGGGCGGCGCTGGCGGCGCGGCAGGCACTGCTGGGCGACGAGCACCCCGACACGGCGGCCAGCGTGAACCACCTGGCGGCGTGGTGGCTGGAGGCCCGGAGCGAGTACGCCCGGGCCGAGGAGCTGGCCGGGCAGGCCCTGGCGGTGCGGCGTGCCCTGCTGGAGGACGGCGCCGTCAGCCCCGAGGCCGTCGCCGACAGCCTCAACATCCTCGCCTGGGCTCTCAAGAAGCAGGGGCGCTTCGCGCCCGCCGAGAAAATGTACCGCGAGGCGCTCGAGATCCGCACCGCGCTCTACGGTCCGGAGCACGAGGCGGTCGCCGAGATCCAGAACAACCTGGCCCAGTCCCTGCGGGAGTCGGGTCAGCGTGCCGAGGCCGAGGAGCTGTTCCGCGCCGCCCTGGCCACGCGACGGAAGGTGCTGGGTGCCGGGCACACCCACGTGGCCACCAGCGAGGCCAACCTGGGCCTGCTGCTGCTGGACCACGGCGAGGACGGGCGGGCGGAGGAGTTGCTGCGCAGCGCCCTGGCCACGCGGGAGCAGTTGCTGGGCGACCATCCGGCCACCGTGGTCAACATGAACATGCTGGCCCTGCTGCTCAAGAAGAGGGGCGAACTCGCCGAGGCGGAGACGCTGGCCCGGCAGGCCCTGCAGAGCCGCCGCCGCCTGCTGGGTCCCAGGCACGAGTTCGTGGCCGTGAGCATGCACACGCTGGCCCTGGTGCTGCACGCCCGGCAGCAGTACGGCGAGGCGGAAGACCTGTTCAGCGGCGCGATCGGGCTGTGGCGCGAACTGCTCGGCGACCGGCACCCGCACGTGGCCTCGGGCCTGAACAACCTGGCGAGGTCCTACCGCGAGCGCGGCGAGCTGGATGCGGCGGAGGAATGCTGCCGGGAGGCCCTGGAGATCCGCGAGGAGGTGCTGCCGGACCATCACCCCCGGCTGGGGGACTCCTACCTGCTGGCCGGCCAGCTCGCCATGGACCGCGGGGAGTTCGAGCGGGCCGAACCGCTGCTGCGCTCCTGCCTGGAGATCTACCGCACCGCCTGGTCGGAGGGGCACTACCGGACCGCCCGGGCCCGAGGCGTGCTCGGCGCCTGCCTGGCGGAGCTGGGTCGTGACGAGGAGGCGGAAACGGCGCTGCTGGAGAGCCTTGAAGCCCTGCGGGACAGCCGGGGTCCGGACGACCCCCAGACCGCGGAGGCACGCCAGCGGGTGGTGGAGTTCTATCAAGACCGTGGCGACCTCGACGCCGCAGCCTCCTTCGAGGCGGCCCGCTGAATCCGCCGCGCCGGCAGCCTGCCCCGGGCGCCATCGAGTCACTGCGGGGACGCGGCGCCGAGCAGTACGCGGTTTGCCCGCAGATCCTCTATGGAATGAATGTGGGGTGCAGTCGGCCGATCGACGCCAACGGCCTGGGGATGACGCCGCAAGGGGCTCCGGCGGAGATCGCCGGCGTCCGCGCTCTGTTTCCGGCGCTGCCCGAAACGCCACAGGTTCTGGCCACCTGGGAGGGACTGATCGCCAGGTACAGGCCCGCCGGCAAGCGGGCTCATGACGCCCGCCTCGTGGCCCTGATGATCGAGCACGGCGTGCCGCGGCTGCTCACTTTCAACCATGCAGACTTCGCACAGTACACCGAGATCGAGGCCCTGCCCCCCTTCGACGTGCCGGGCAACCAGCGGACGTAGCCAGGTCACGCCCGCGGTCCGCCGCCCGTTCCGGGTGGTGTCAGAGCCGGCCACCCGGGCGGCGACTCACACCATCCGTCCGCGCCGCCGCAGCAGCGCTGCCCCGGCGACCAGCAGCAGGCCGGTCATCGGCTCCGGGATCAGGCTCAGCACCGTGCCGTTGGAGACGGCTCCCTCGGTGTCGAAACTCCACTGGAAATCGTTGAAGCCGGCCGCCCCGTCCTGGTAGCCGATGGTGGCGGACTTCCCGCCGCCGGGGCGTTCCTGCTCGATGTCGGTGTACAGCAACTGGGCGAAGATATCGTCGGGGCCGGGGTCCTGGAAGACCTGGATCTGGAAGGTGGCCGTGTCGTCGGGGCCCGGCCCGAGCTGATCGAACCGCTTCTCCTCCCACTGGACGATCAGCGCCTCGCCCGCCGGTCGGTTCGCCGAGGACGGCACGACCAGCTCCGTCCAGTAGATGTCGCCCACCTCGTTGCCAATATCATCCCAGAAGGCCAGCAGGGCCTGGTCACCACCGAAAGCGTCGTCACTGGGGATGGGTTCGTTGACATCGGTGAGGATCAGCTCGTTCGTGCCGGCCTGGAAGCCGATGCCGCCGTTGTTCCCCACAGCGACGGCACCCGCCGGGAAGACCGGGTTGCCGATGGTGGTCACGATCTCCACCACCTGATCCAGATCGAGACCCAGCGGCGTGCCAACTCCTCCTACGGAGATGTCGACGAACGTCCCCGGCAGCACGTCCGTGATGGTCAACGCCCAACCCGGCGTGGTCAGGGCCACGGCAACGATCACGGCGCTTGCCGGACCAGAGCTTCGTTTCCACATACCGCCTCTCCTTCTGCAAATACCCCCGGCGTCAGGCGCCGCAGCCGGATGAACGCGGGTCCGTCCCCCGGGCGACGCCTGCAAGCCTGCGATCGGCACGCGCCGGTGCGCGGCACCCCCCGCAGCATGGTCACTCAACCAGGTCGGCAGCGAGCCTCACCGCCGATACAGGGAACTGCCGGGCCAGGAAATGATCTGCTTCTTTGCCCTGTGCCTCAGCCCGTCAGGCTATGGTACCCTTAACGCCGCCCGCTCACAAGCCTGCCACCGCCCGGAAGACCATCCCCCCGCCTCCGGACGGCCGTCAGGGGACGGGGACCGGCCGGCCGGCCAGCACCTCGTACTGCTCGACGACCGACTTGTCGCCGCTGCAGACCAGCTCGATGTCGCGCCGCACGGTGGGCAGGCCGGCGGTGATGAACCGCCTGGCGACGTGGCGTTTGCGCTCGCTGGCGCCCGCCTGCTCCAGCAGCAGATGTCCGATAAGGACGGATGCGGCGGCCTCGACCAGCAGCCGGCCGTAGAGGTCCATGTAGGCCGGGCCCTCCTCCTTCACCCGGGCGACGCCCTTGAGAACCAGCTCCTTGCCCTGGTCCAGGTGCCGCTTCAGCTCGCCCAGCTCCGGATCGGTGCACTCCCGCTCCTCGAACTCCGCGATCCGCCGTTCGAAGGCCCCGGAACACACCCCGCGGACGGCCGCGACGATCTGGAGCTGGCTGGTGCCCTCGTAGATGGTGGTGATCCGGGCGTCCCGCAGGTAACGCTCCACGGGGTAGTCCGTCATGTAGCCGCTGCCGCCCAGCACCTGGAGGGCGTCGTTGGCCACCCGCACGCACATCTCCGAGGCGTAGTACTTGCTCATCGGCGTGAGCATGCCGTTGAGCCGCTTGTACATGCGGCTGTCGTTCTTGCGGCGCTTGAGCTCGGCCTTGTCGGCCGGGGGGTTGAACTCCAGCACGCGGAGGTTGTTGTTCTCCAGGTCGCACACCCGGCTGGTCTCGTAGACCAGGGCCCGGGTGCCCTCGATGGCCAGCCTCATGCTGGTGACCATCTCGGCCACGGCGGGCAGCCGCTCGATGGGCACGCCGAACTGCTTGCGCTTGTGGGCATAGTCGCGGGCCACCCGGAAGGCCGCCTCGGCGATGCCCAGCGACTGGGCGGCGATGCCCACCCGGGCCCCGTTCATCAGCGACATGACGTAGCGGATCAGCCCGAGCTGGCGCTCGCCGATGAGCCGGGCGGGGGCGTCGTCGTAGACCAGCTCGCAGGTGGGCGAGCCGTGAATGCCGAGCTTCTCCTCCAGGTGTCGCACGCGGATGCGCGGGCTGCGTTCGGCCAGGAAGAGGCTCAGGCCGCGGCCGTCCCGGACGTCCGGCTCGCTGCGGGCCAGGGTCAGCAGGATCTCGCCGCAGCCGTTGGTGATGAAGCGCTTGACGCCGTTGAGCCGCCACTGGCCGTCGTCGTCCTGCCAGGCCCGCAGGCTCACCGCCTGGAGGTCGCTGCCGGCGTCGGGCTCGGTCAGCACCATGGCACCGGTCAGCTCACCGTCGGCGAAACGGGGCAGATACTCCTCCCTGGTGGCGTCGTCGGCGAAGGCGTTGATGGTCTCGGCGATGCCCTGGAGCCCGAAGATGTTCATCAGCGAGGCGTCCGCCCGGCTGACCATCTCGATGGCCATGGTGTAGATCAGGTTCGGACAGTTCAGGCCGCCGTACTTCCGCGGCAGGGTGAAACCCATCAGGTCGGCCTGGGCCAGGGCCTTGAGGTTCTCGCGCACGCCCTCGCCCAGGGTGACGGTGCCGTCCTCGTTGAGCGTGTTGCCCTGGCGATCGACCTGCTCGGCACGGGGGGCGATGTGGTTGCCGGCCACGTCGCCCACGATGGTCAGGATACGGCGGTAGTTGTCGATGGCGTCGGCGGCGTCTTTCGGGGCGTACTCCCGCCCGGGATCTTCGGTCGCGGCAAAGCCGTCTTCCTGCACCTCGGCCAGGGCGGCCAGGTCCAGGTGGTCGAAGAGGAAGCGGAGGTCGTCGTTATCAGCGAAGTAGTTGGGCATACTCAATCTCACGGCAGTCCGAGTTTCTGGCGAGCAAAGGCGAGCACGTTGCCGGCAGCGGTTCGCGCCGCGGCGGAATCCTGCTCGGCGAAGTAAGCCGCCGCCGTCCCGGTGGGCAGTGCGTCCGGGTAGCGGGTGGGGATGTAGAACCGGTCGAGACTCCGGGCCGCCTCCCCCAGAGAGCTCACCTCCGGGTGATACGGCCGCAGAAGCTCGAGCAAGTGCAGCAAGCCGTGCACCCGGATCGTCTCGCCCTGGCGAATCAACAGTGCTTTCGGGGCCAGCTCGGCCGTCTGCTGGAACTGGAAACAGGCGCTGGGCCAGTGCCTGCCCCGGGCAGCCCACTCGCCCGCGGCGCAACACTCCCCGGCTTGCTGCAGCCAGCGCTGCGCTTCATACACGTTTGCGTCAGGAGGATCGCTCATAGAGCACCTTGCCCTCGCGCTCGACGTCGGCCAGCAGTCCGCTTCGCCGGGCCCGCATCGTTTCCAGTTCGGCTTGCGTATGGACGACGGGCTCGACGGGTATCCTCGCGCCGGTGACAGCCAGGGCGGAGGCGATCCGATCGATGAACCGCTCGTCCGTGTCCTTGACGAT
>Ga0180432_10010459_pt1 | contig 11105 bp, 10 predicted proteins | sample SS_ome_10_FD_132414 | JGI IMG/M metagenome (GOLD analysis project Ga0180432, IMG submission 132414) | Hypersaline lake sediment archaeal communities from the Salton Sea, California, USA - SS_1_MS_2 metaG | ecosystem: Environmental > Aquatic > Non-marine Saline and Alkaline > Hypersaline >... | reverse complement strand
CAAGACCGGATCGATGCACTGGTAGAAGCCAAGCGCGAGGCGCAGGAGACACTCAATTTGGAGTACATTTCAACGTGAGGCAACGAAGGGTCTCTCGAGTACATCCTTATGTGAGGCAACAGGCCCCTTGCGACCCGTTCGGGACTTCCCAGGGTCGGCACAAGCTTCTCCTGTCAGACGGCCGCCCCGACGCCCTCGCCGGAGCGAACCTGCGTTTCGCTGTTGACATCCGTGCCCTCTGACGGGTACGATGCCGCTCAAGAGGTGCGTCATGACTTCCAATGCGAGAGCGGGAACGGACCAGACCATCGCGAACGACGCGCTACACATTGTCATGACGTAGGCCGGTTGTACGCTTCGAGTGAAGCTGCCGGCCGGTGAACCCGGAAGCCCGAGGGGCTTTCGGTTTTTCTTTGAACGGAAGGACGGACGGGTGCTCGTTGTCGACAGGCTGTGCAAGCGGTTCGGAGGTCTCAGGGCGGTGCGATCGTGCAGCCTCGCAGTGGAGGCAGGCACGATCACCGGCCTCATCGGGCCCAACGGCGCAGGCAAAACGACGCTCTTCAACCTGCTGACGGGCTTCCTCAGACCCGATTCGGGGCGCGTCGAGCTCTCCGACGAGAACGTCACCGGGCTGCCGCCACATCGGGTGTTCCGCAGGGGCGTCTGCAGGACGTTCCAGATCCCCAGGGAACTCAAGGGGATGACAGTCGTGGAGAACCTGATGCTCGTGCCGCCGAAGCAGCTCGGCGAGACCCTCTGGAACCCCTTCATCCGCCCCAGGCTCGTTCGACGCCAGGAGAAGGAACTGCGCGATAAGGCGGCCGGGGTCCTGGAGTTCCTCGACTTGGCGGCGCTTGCAGACGAGCGTGCGGGCAATCTCTCGGGCGGCCAGAAGAAGCTCCTCGAACTCGGCCGAACGCTCATGACCAATCCGCGCATTGTGCTTCTCGACGAACCGGGCGCCGGGGTCAATCGCACGCTGCTCAAGCGTCTAGCGAACACGATCAGGACGCTGCAGGAGGACCTCGGCCTGACGTTCCTGTTGATCGAGCACGACATGGACTTCGTCATGCGCCTCTGTGCTCCCGTCATCGTGATGAGCGAAGGGAGCGTCTTGATGCAGGGCGATCCCGACGCGGTTCAACGGGACCAGCGGGTCCTCGATGCGTATCTCGGAGGGCAGTATGTCGCTGCTGACGATTGAACGCGTGGTCAGTGGCTACGCCGACATGGAGGTTCTCCACGGCGTAGACCTTGCGGTGGACGTCGGCGAGATCGTCACGATCATCGGTCCGAACGGCGCCGGGAAGTCGACCCTGATGAAGACGATCTTCGGGCTCCTCAAGCCAAAGGCCGGCCGGATCACCTTTGACGACACCGACATCACCGGACGATCGCCCGATCGAGTGGTGCGCCGAGGGTTGGCCTACGTGCCGCAGGTGGAGAACGTCTTCCCGTCGTTGACGATTCAGGAGAACCTCGAGATGGGTGCGTTCATCCTGAGGGGGAATCTCCGGGACCGCCTCCGCCGCGTCTACGAGCTGTTCCCGGTGCTCGGTGTCCGCCAGAAGGCGCGCGTGGGCAAGATGAGCGGCGGGGAGCGGCAGATGGTCGCCATGGGACGCGCGCTGATGCTCGACCCCCGGCTTCTCATGCTGGACGAACCGTCCGCCGCGTTGGCTCCCAATCTGACCGCGACCATCTTCGACCGGATTGCCGCCATCAACGAGGCGGGGGTCACGATCCTCATCGTCGAGCAGAACGCGAAGGAATCGTTGAAGCTTTCGGATCGGGGCTGCGTGTTCGCCGCTGGGCTGAAGTGCTTCGAGGATTCGGGCCCGGCGCTGCTGGCCAACGAGGACATCGGGCGGCTCTACTTGGGGGGCTAGGAGAACATGGACGCGCTCGCACGGATACCTCAGCTTCTCGTCTACGGGATCGTGTCGGGAAGCATCCTGTCCCTGGGCGGGATCGGCGTCTCGTTGACGTACAGGATTCTCGGTTTCTCGAACTTCGCGCACGGCGACACCATGGCCCTCGGCGCCTACCTCACGCTTGCGCTGCTTCCCGTCGCCGCGCGGCTGGGTATTCCGGGAGGTGCGCTGTCCCCCTTGTCGTTCGGATGGGACTTCGCGGCGTCCCTTCTGCTAGCGATTGCCGCGACCAGCTTGGCGATCGCTCTTCTCGATCGCCTCTTCTTCCGACGTCTTCGCAACGCCAACCGCGTCACGCTGATGATCTCCACGATCGGGATCGCCCTGGCGCTTCGAAACCTGCTTCAGTTCATCTGGGGTCCGCAGCCGCATTACTATTCGACCGCGATCCAACGCGCCGTTCTCATTCCCCGGTTAGGAATCCGGATCAAGCCCGATCAGATCTTCATCGTGGCGATCGCCGTGGCGCTCGCGCTGCTGCTTCATCTGTTTCTCCGCTACACGAAGATGGGGAAGGCGATGCGCGCGACGTCGGACAACACCTCGTTGGCGCGGGTCACCGGAATCGACACCGAGCGGGTCATCCTCTGGACGTGGGTCATCGGGGCCTCGCTCGCCGCCATCGCCGGCGTCCTCACCGGGTTGGAGAACAAGTTCATCACGCCGGAATTGGGGTGGCAGATGCTCCTTTCCATCTTCGCCGCGGTGATCCTTGGAGGGATCGGCAACCCCTACGGAGCGATCGTCGGCGGTCTTGTGGTCGGCATCTCGGAGGAGGTCTCCACCGCCTTCATCTCGACCGGCTACAAACCCGCCGTGGCCTTCGCGATCCTGATCTTGATGCTGCTGATTCGACCGACGGGCCTGCTCGGAAGGAGGCGGTGATGGAGCTGTTCGTCGGCATCGTCAACTACCTCGTGTTCTTCGCCATCACGGCGGGCACGTACGGGGTTCTCTCCTTGGGCCTGAATCTCCAGTGGGGCTACACCGGGCTGTTCAACATCGGTGTGGCCGGTTTCTACGCCGTGGGAGCCTACACGGCGGCGCTGATCTCCGGCCCGCCACCCGACGTCTGGGACGGTCGCCTCGTGGGCGGGTTCGAGCTCCCCTTCGTCATCGGATTACTCGCCGCGGCCGTGGTTGCCGGCGCCGTCGCGTTTCTCATCGGGCTGCCCACGCTCCGTCTCAGGGCGGACTACCTGGCCATCGCCACCATCGGCATCGCCGAGACGATCCGCCTTGTCCTGAAGAACGAGGCGTGGCTCACCAACGGAGTCTGGGGCCTCCAGCAGATCCCGTCGCCGTTGCACGAGCCGATCCACCACGGCGCCATCGGATTTGTACGGGCCCGCCCGGACCTCGCGCCTTGGCTTGGGGATCTGATCTCCAAGGCGTACAACTGGTTCTATCTCGTCCTCGTCGCCGTGGTCCTCGTCGTCCTCTATCTCGTCATGCGACGTCTGGCTCGCTCCCCGTGGGGGCGGGTTCTTCGGGCGATCCGCGAGGACGAAGACGTCGCCGCGATGTCGGGGAAGAACGTCTTCGCATACAAGCTTCAGGCGCTCGTCCTCGGGGCGATGATCATGGGGATCGGCGGTGCGCTTTATGCGCACTACGCGCGATTCATCTCGCCGAACAGCTTCGAGCCGCTCTACGGCACGTTCATCGTCTGGGTGATGCTGATCCTCGGGGGGACGGGCAACAACAAGGGAGCCATTCTGGGCGCGTTCACCGTTTGGGGGATCTGGGCGGCGACGGATTTCATCACCGGATACCTTCCGTTCACCGCGCCCCAGGCCGCCGCGCTTCGGATCATCGTCATCGGCCTCCTTCTCGAGGTGATCATCCTCGTACGCCCCCAAGGACTCCTTCCCGAGATCAAGAGCCGGCGCGCAGCGCGCGACCGACCAAAGGACACGGGGGAAGCGGAGTCGCCTCCCCCGTAGAGTCTTCGAGCTCCCAAGCCGGGAGCGACCTCTGTGACGGGCGTTCTAGCCCGGAGCTTCCATCACGCGGACGACCTCGCAACCTTCGACCTTCCAGATCTCGATTGCACCTTCCACGTCGCCGGTGTCCTTGAAGTCGACCAACCCGGCGGCGCCCTGGTAGTTGATGTCTTGCCCGGCCTGCAGCAGGGCGGTGGCCTTCTCCCATTCGTCGTAGTAGACGAGCTCGCCCGGCGGATTGGCCACGGCCCGCAGGTTGTCGCGGATGGCAACACCCGACGTGTCTCCTGCTCTGACCATCGCCAGTGCGATGAGCATGACGGCATCGTACGCCTTGTCGTAGTAGGGGATCGTGCTCGGGCCATAGCCTCCCGCAGCGTAGTCGGCCTCGAACTGCGCGGCCTTGAATCCGGCCGCTGCAACCGTGCCGTAGGCGTCTTCGATCGGACCCGGCTCGTCCGCTGAGGCGCACGCCGGTCCCGGCGTCACGCCTTCGCCTTTCATGCCGTCGGTCATCAGGAATTGGCCCGTGTACCCTGCTTCGGCCGCCTCGACGATCTGCTTGTTCCCGTCGACGGGATAACACGCCAGGACGATCGCCTGCGGGTCACCACTCAGTAGCTGGTCCACCTCACCGCGATACGACGGCTTGTTCTCCTCGTAGGGGATGCTGGCCGAGACGGTTCCGCCCAAGGATTCGAACGTCTCTTGCACGGTGTCCGCCAGTCCCTTTCCGTAGTCGTTGTTGACGTAGATGATCGCGATGTTGCTGTAGTTAAGAAGTGTCGCCAGCCGCCCCAACACGACGCCCTGCACCGCGTCGGACACTACGGTTCTGAACACGAAATCGTTGTCGTCCAGCGCGGGGATCGAGGGAGCCGTCGAAGCGGGCGAAATCAGGACGACCTCCGAGGGGATCGTCACACTCGACACCGCCAAGGTAACGCCGCTGGATAGGGCACCGACAATCGCCGTCACTCCGTCGATCTCGACGAGCTTGCTCGCCGCATCACGTCCGACATCGGGAGATGTCGCGGTGTCCCTCAACAGGAGCTCGAGCGGCCGCCCGAGGACGCCGCCGCCGGCGTTGATCGTGTCCACGGCCATCTGCGCACCATCGGCGATCGACGGGCCGTACGGCCCGAGTCCACCGGTGAGCGCCATCAACGCCCCGATCTTGATCGGATCCTCTTCGGCCACAGCGATGCCGACGACCATCGCCGCCACGATTCCAAGTACAACACCTAGCTTCAGTTTCAATCGCATTTCAACCTCCAAACTCCAGATGTGAAGCACCTCGCAGGCCTAAGTCTTCTCTTTTGCGACCACCTCCTCCCTCCATGTGGCGAGGCAAAAACAAAGACTGCAGGCGATTGCCTGCAGTCTGCGAAGCTCTGCGTTTTCGCGCGGTCCCGCGTAGGGGCTAACCGCGCGCGCAGAGCTTGTCAATAACTAGCATATGGAGGTCAGCGTACAGCACAGCCTCTCGCACGCACGGTCTCCACATGCACATGACTCGGCCAGCATAGAACAGGACGAGCGTTTTGTCAAGACCTGCTAGATTATGGCAGGAGAACCGACTTCCCTCGCCCCACGCTGACGTCCACCGCCGGGATCGGTTCGAACATGATGCCGAAATCGACAGGGACCGACGGCTTCGGGGAGGAAGACTGGACCCGCCGCGGTGCTCTCCGATGGGATCGCAGCAATGGCCTTCGGGGAAACGCCCGTTCCTTCTTCGTGAGGAGCGATGAGTCTTCGCGGGCCTTCCTTCGCCTTCTGGAGGCTGCTCGGACGTTCAATCGAGCACGCCGTGTTGTAGGAAAAACAACAGACTTGGTTTGACAGCAAGGATGGCGACATGCTACGATGATCGTTGAGCATGTGGACTCAGGCATGGAATTACACTTTGAAGTACCCGGACAAGATCGGCAATTGGGTCCTGCAGCACCTCTACATCGTCCTTGTCGCGAACGCGGCCGCGGCCGTCCTCGGCGTCCTGATCGGGGTCTACATCTCCGGCCGAGGGCGCGAGCGAATCGCCGAGACCGTGATCTACTTCGCGAGCATCATGATGACGGTCCCATCGCTGGCGCTCTTCGGGATCCTGATGGGGATTCTCTACGCCATGTCGCTTCCTTCGATCGGTTTCCTCCCGGTCGTCATCGCGCTGACGCTGTACGGGCTTCTTCCGATCATCCGGAACACGTACACGGCGATCCGCGAGGTCGATCCGGCGATGATCGAGGCGGGGCGCGGAATGGGAATGAGCGAGATGCAGATTCTGACCCGCGTCAAGCTGCCACTCGCCGTCCCGGTGATCATGGCCGGCCTGAGGCAAGCGATGGTGATGAACATCGGGATCGCGGCGATCGGCTCGTACATCGGGGCCGGCGGACTCGGTCAACCCATCTTCCGAGGGCTCGCGAATCTCCGGAAGGACCTCATCGTTGTCGGGGCCGTCTTCGTCGCGTTGCTCGCAATCGTGACGGATTTCGTCATGGGAGGGGTCGAATGGATCACGACACCGAAGGGCGTGCGGATTAGGAGGAAGCGTTGATCAAGCTGGAGAGCGTCAGCAAAACGTACGCCGACGGGACAGAGGCAGTCAAGGATCTGTCGATGGAGATCTCCGAGGGCGAGTTCTGCGTCTTCCTCGGCCCGTCCGGCTGCGGCAAGACGACAAGCATGAAGATGATCAACCGGTTGATCCCGTTGACCGCGGGCAAGATCTCGATCGACGGGGTCGACACGATGGAACTGAACGTCAACGATCTCCGCCGCGGGATCGGCTACGCGATCCAGAACATCGGCCTCTTCCCACACCTAACGGTGGAGGAGAACGTGTGCACGGTGCCTCGCTTGCTGAAGTGGCCGAAGGCAAAGCAGCACGCGCGAGCCGAGGAACTGATGGACCTGGTAGGCATGGATCCCGGGACGTTTCTGTCGCGGTACCCGAGCGAGCTGTCCGGCGGTCAGCAGCAGCGCGTCGGCGTGGCGCGATGCCTCGGCGCCGACCCCCCGATCCTGCTGATGGATGAGCCGTTCGGCGCCATCGATCCGATCACGCGCAGCCGGCTGCAGGACGAGTTCCTGAAGATCCAAGCGAAGATCAAGAAGACGATCGCCTTCGTCACCCACGACATCAACGAAGCGATCAAGATGGGGGACACGATCGCCCTGATGCGCGAGGGAGTCCTCGTCCAGTACGCGGATCCGGCCGAGTTGCTCGGTTCCCCGAAGAATGAGTTCGTCCGCAACTTCATCGGCGCCGACCGGGTCCTCAAGGGGTTGCGGCTCCTCCGGGCCAAGAACGTCATGAAGATGCCGCCGTTCCTCGTCAACGTCGGCGAGGATCCGATGCAGGTGAAACAACGGATGGAGGGGGCGGGATTCCGCTGGTCGATGCTGGTCGAGGACGGCGATCGCTTCCTCGGCTGGGTGACGTGCGAGGACCTCGAGCCGTCGAAGCCGATCCGCGAGATCATCACGCCGCCGACGGTGACGGCGACGGAGGACACACCGCTCAACGAGGCCCTGTCGCTGATGTTGTCGAGCGCGATCGGGACGCTGGCGATTCTTGACGAGGACGAGCGCCTCGTCGGCGTCCTCTCGTTCGACATCATTCGCGACGTACTCGGCGAGAACGTCGACGTCGAGCCCCCCTGCGAGGAGGACGCCACGTGAGGCGCTACGTGATCCTCGGTGTTCTGCTGGCCATTCTCTGTGGAGTGACGATCTGGATGACGAGTCTCGGCTCGGTCGGGATCTTCAAGGTCGCACCGCCGGGGAAGGTGTTGGGGGAAGCGCTCCGGCATCTGCAGATCGTCGCGGTTGCGGAAGGGTTCGCGATTCTGATCGGGATTCCGGTCGGGTTTCTCGTCACGCGGCGTGCGCTTCGTTATATCTCCCCCCTGCTGATCGGGATCGCCAACATCGGCCAGACGATCCCCACGTTGGCGTTCATCGCCATGGCCGCGCTCGCGCTCGGGATGGGATTCCAAGCCGCTGTCGTCGCCCTGGCCGCGTACACCATCTTGCCGATCATCCGGAACACGTACGCCGGGATCCGCTCCGTCGATCCCGCCGTCCGAGAGGCCGCCCAAGGAATGGGCATGTCGAAGTGGCAGATCACGACACGCGTCGAGATTCCGCTGGCGCGGCCGGTGATCATGGCCGGAATCCGGACGTCCACGGTCGTCAACGTCGGCACGGCCGCCGTGGCCGGCATGATCGGAGCCGGGGGACTGGGCGCGATCATTATGTCGGGGATCGCGGTGCGGGCCACCGCGATCGTCATTCAGGGAGCCGCGCCGACGGCGGCCCTCGCGGTCGTCCTGGACGCGGTTTTGGCAAAGGCCGAAGACTGGACCACGCCTCGGGGCCTGAAGGTCCTCAAGCTGGCGCAATGGCAAGCCCAGTAGGCAATTGGAGCGGGCGTGTGAGCACCGGACATCCGTGCTCGCGCATACTGTCGATGTACGCACCAAAGAAGGAGGTGGTCGCCGGAAGCCGATGCATCGCGCGAAGGCGCAAACAAAACCACAAGGAGGCGCTTACAGGATGAAAAAACTAGGAATCTGTCTGCTGTTCGTGCTGCTGATCGCGACCGTCGCGATGGCGGACACGATCAAGATCGGAACGAAAAACTTCACCGAGCAGTTCGTGGTGGGGAACTTGATGTACTTGTATCTCGATGCTCAGGGGTTCGACGTCGAGTTGACCACCGGCATGTCCAGCACGGTCCTCCGCGAGGCGATGGAGACCGGGGAGATCGACCTGTGCATGGACTACACCGGGACGCAGTGGCTGACCTACACCGGCCACGAGTTCATGGGCGAGAGCCCGGAGGAGATCTACGAGCTCGCCAAGGACAGCGACGCGGAGATCGGCCTGGTCTGGCTCGACCCAATCTGGTGCAACAACACGTACGCCATCGCGGTCACGAGCGAATTCGCAACCGAGAACGACGTCTACGACCTCGAGGACTTCGCCGCGTACGTCAACGAAAACAACGGGAGGGTCCATTTCGCGAGCGACTTCGAGTTCTACTCGCGACCGGACGGGATCCTCGGGCTGCAGATTCACTACAGCTTCGCGTTCCACCCGGACTACATCGTCACCGTTCTCCCCGGCCTCACGTTCGAGTACCTGATCCAGGGCGAGAGCGTCGCCGCCATGGTGTTCGGAACGGACCCGATCGTCGTCAAGGAGAATTGGGTCGTCCTTCAGGACACGCTGAACTTCTGGCCGCCGTACGACCTCGCCCCGATCGTGAACGAGGGCACGCTCGCGGCGAACCCGGGCCTGGAAGACGCGCTCAACACGCTGATCGCCGCGTTCCCGACCGATCCGGCCGAGGCGCGCGCCGCCATGACCGAACTCAACGCGATGGTCGATATCGAGCTGATGGAGCCGGAAGAGGCTTGTCAGCAGTGGTTGGAAGACAAAGGGTTGATCTAGTCAGACGGCCCTCGGCACACGAAACCGACGCGGGCCGGCTCCGGCCGGCCCGCCGTTTTGCCGGTCACGAAGAAGGGGGTGAGCATGGCGGGTTCCACACCCTCCGAGAGAACGGAGCAACGCGCAGACCACGCCATCTCGTTCGAGCTTCCGGCGAAGGTGGAGTTCGGGCCCGGCCGCATCGGAATCCTCGAGCGGGTCATCGAAGAGGCCGAGTTCGAGCGCGTCGCGTTCATCATGACCCCCGGGCGTCGCCGCAGCGGCATGCTCGACCCGATCCTGTCGCGTCTCACGGCCGGCAGCACGGAGGTCCTCGTCTTCGACCGCGTCGCTCCCAACCCGACCCTGACAGGCGTCGCTCGATGTGCGCGGGCCCTTCGAAGGTTCGCCCCGCACGTCGTCGTCGGGATCGGCGGCGGGAGCGCCCTCGACACGGCCAAGGCCGCGGCCGCGTGCGTCGCCAATCGAACGGAGAACGCCGTCGACCTCCTTGACGAGGAACTTGCGAAGAGGAGGTCCGTCCCGACCATTCTGATCCCGACCACGGCAGGGACCGGCACGGAGGTCAACTACTGGGCGGTGATCACCGATGAAGAGGCCCGCGAGAAGCTCTCCATCGGCACGCCAAAGATGGCGCCCTACGTAGCGATCATCGATCCCAGTCTCGCGCTCTCCCTTCCTCCCGACCTCACACTGTGGAGCGGCCTCGACGCGCTCACTCACGCCGTCGAGGCGTTCATCTCTTCCTCCGGGAATTGGCTGTCGGACATGTTCTGTCTGGGGGCCATCTCCCTCATCACCGAGTGGCTCGGGCACGCGATCGTCCAAGGAGACGACCTCTCCGCGCGCGGCAGCCTGGCGCTCGCCAGCCTGCTGGCCGGTGCCGCGATGGAGAACGTGGGTCTCGGTCTCGTCCACGCGATGTCGCACCAGGTCGGTGGGTTCTACGACGCTCCGCACGGTCAGACCAACGCCGTTCTTCTCCCTCACGTCCTCGAGTTCAATGAGCCGGCGTGCGAAGCGAAGATCTCCACGCTCGACGGACTCGTGAAGGAGGCGGGAACGCTGAAGACGTGGTTGGGCTGGTTCCTCCAAGAGCACAGCCCGACGGGTCCGAGCCTTCGCATCCAAGCCGCGGACGTCCCGGAAATGGCGGCCCGCGCAGCGTCCAACGTGAACGCGCAGACCAACCCACGCAAGGCGACGGTCGAAGAGATCACCAAGCTCTTCCGAAAGGCGTTCGACGTCGTCTGAGCAACCTCTGCAGCTTCCTTCCGATTCCGCTATTCCCAACCTTTCGGGCGTTACGAGAACGATGGGGTGTCTCCACGTGTCATGGGGGGTTGACGACCGTCGAAACCGTACTACAATGGCCGCCAACTTGCGGTAGACCATGCCACAGAAGGGACTGCAGGGCCGAAAACTGAACCTCCTCAGTGGCAAGCGGGTCTCCCAGATTCACGAGGCCTCCCTGAGGATTCTGAACGAAGTCGGGGTTCTCGTCGCGGACGAGCACTTCAGGAGCCGCCTTGCCCAAGCCGGCGCCGTCACCGACGAAACGGCTCGGATCGTGCGTCTCCCGCAACGAGTCGTCGAGAGCCTCCTTTCTCATGCACCCTCGGAGTTCGTCTTGGCAGGTCGCAACTCGGAACACGACCTGCGGTTGGGAAACCGACGCGTTCACCTGGGCACCGGAGGCGCCGCCGTCCGCGTTCTCGACCTCGACGATGGAACACTTCGCCCGTCGCTCCTCTCGGAT
>Ga0180432_10010458_pt1 | contig 11105 bp, 8 predicted proteins | sample SS_ome_10_FD_132414 | JGI IMG/M metagenome (GOLD analysis project Ga0180432, IMG submission 132414) | Hypersaline lake sediment archaeal communities from the Salton Sea, California, USA - SS_1_MS_2 metaG | ecosystem: Environmental > Aquatic > Non-marine Saline and Alkaline > Hypersaline >... | reverse complement strand
GCCCGTGCCGAGGACGGTTACATCATCGAGGACGCCGGCAGCAAGCACGGAACGCTCGTCAATGGCGAGCGGACCGAGAGGACCCGGTTGCGCACCGGCGATGAGATCCAGCTCGGGGAGACGACGCTACGTTTCGAGGAGATCACGCTCGGCTGAGCGGGGACCTACCGCCCGTGAATGCCAGATGCCGATTGTGTCCGGCTCCTGAAGAAATGAGGGCATGTGCGTCCAATTCTGGTGTTGTCTATTTTTCCGACACCACAACTGCACCAGCAACTCGTCCACGGAAGACAGATTGCCCCATATCTCCGAAATCTTGGTGCGCAGCTGTGTCTTCTGCCCAACGCTTCCGGACCCAAGCCCACCCCGCCATCTGACATCGAGGTGTTAGGTAGGAACGCGCCAAATGACTGGTCCGAAACCTGTTACTCCAACGGCTTCTGCTTCCTACCCCAGTGGCACAACACTTGTACACAATGGGGTGGCTTTGTATAAGGTTCAAGGATAGACACTCAAGCGAGGAGGAATCCCATGAAGGGCACCGGAATCACGGCAATTGGCCTGATGCTGGGTCTGATATGCCTTGGTCTTGCCGCCCCGCGCCAGGCGCAGGCGGTGTCGTTCGCCTTTGGTGACTGGTCCCAGCAATTCCCCAGCGAATATGAGGTTCCCTCGGATGCGCCTCATGGCCCCGATGGATATCCGGGCGACACCGTGGCGCTCGAGGGCGCATCGGGTTCGTTCGCGCTGGTGGACGGTGCATGGTACGAGGATGTGCAGTTCAGTACGACCCATTGGGCGATCGACTACACCTGGGGTGGTGATGAGGACTACGTAGAGGCCCACAACTGGAATGCGCCCTGGCCTGAATTGAACTTCGATTTCGTCACCGAACTCGACCTCTCCCTGGGAGGCACGTACGTGGGTACGATGACCCAGGCAGGTCACCTCCGATCGGAGTGGGAGAATGATCACCTCAGCTTCGATGCGGGACCGACATCCGCGTTCGTCTACGACGGCTTTGTCGTCCGCTTCACGCCCTATGCTGTGGCGGAAATATCCGGGTCGGACTTCTCCGATGGCCCTCCTTGGAACCAGCCCGATATCACCATGAAGGGAAGGGTTGACGTCGAGGCGATTCCCGAGCCCACGACCCTGATGACCGGCGCTCTCTTGCTGGGCATGTTGGGGGCTGCGAAGTTGCGGTCACTGCGCAAGAGGCCCAAGGCCTAGATTTTGCGCTCTAACGGACGGAGACGGGATTCGCCGCCAGTGAGTCCCGTCTTTCATTTTCAGCCGATGGGGTGCCTCGCTGAGGATCCGGCATCCGGTCGGGGAATCGTGAGGAACGGTGGAAGCCACCCTACCCTAGAACTTTTTGTGATTCTCCGGCCTCCTCCGCGTCTCACCTCACGGAACCCCAAACCTGTGGCCGGGCTTCTCCCCGGACCAAGGTGTCATGCGAGGTGTCGCCATGCGTTCTCTCACCCGTGTACAGTCCTGTGCCACCCTTCTTCTCCTGATCTACGCCGCTTCCGCCTCGGCGGCCACGTACGTCGTCCGTCCCGACGGGACGGGCGATTTCCCGACCATACAGGCGGCCATCGATGCCGTCTCGGCGGGCGATACGATCGAGCTGACCGACGGGACCTTCACCGGGTCCGGAAACCGGGACATCTCGGTCTCGAAGACCCTGACCCTCCGCGCCCAGAATGGCCCCGGCGGTAGCTGCATCATCGACTGCGAGGGAAGCAGCTCCGACCCCCACTTCGGGTTCGAGATCGGGGATGACGCCAGCGGAACGTACTTCGAGGGGATCACGATCCAGAACGCGTGGATCCTGGGGGACGGGGCGGCGGTCAACGCCTACGAGACCATCTTCGAGGTCGAGGGGTGCATCTTCTGGAACAACTTCGCCGAGTACAACGGGGGGGCGATCTATGGGGTGACCGGGAGCGAGCTGTACGCCACCGATTGCCTCTTCTCCGGCAACCGGACGAACCAGTACGGGACCGGTGGGGCCATCTCGATCGATGACGTGAGCTATGCGGAGCTGAACGGGTGCACCTTCAACGCGAATTGGGGCGATCTGGGGGGCACGCTGTATTTCGCGGGCGCCAGTGCGGGGTACCTGTCTCGGTGCACGATCGACTCCAGCGATGGGCCGATGTCGAATGCCGCGATCTATTCCGTGACCTACAGCCAGGTAGAGGCCGAAAACATGATCATCGCGTTCGGGACGGACAAGTCGGTCCGCTGCGCAACGAACGGATCGATCGACCTCTACTGCTGCGACGTGTACGGAAACGAGGGAGGCGATTGGATCGGGTGCATCGCGGATCAATACGGAACGAACGGCAACATCTCGGTAGACCCGCACTACTGCTGGCCGTATGGGGCGCCGTTCGGGCTGGCGGAGAACTCCCCGTGCGCGGAGGAGAACAACGAGATCTGTGGCCAGATCGGCGCCTGGGGGATCGAGTGCGGTCCGGCGGTCTTCGAGGTGCGGGCGGATGGCGCGGGCGAGTACCCGACAATCCAAGGAGCGATCGACGCGGCGGAGTCCGGCAGCATCATCGAGCTGGCGGATGGGACCTATACAGGGGATGGGAACCGGGACTTGGACTGCCGGGGGAAAACGCTAACGATCCGCTCCCAGTCGGGCAACGCGTCATCCTGCGTGATCGATTGCGGGGGCGGCCCGGGTGATCCGCATCGCGGCTTCGACTTCCACCAGGGCGAGGGCCCGGAATGCGTGGTGGAGAATCTCCGGGTCACGGGGGGATACGTCGAGGGCTATACGCCGGAAGGTTGGGGAGGTGGGTTCCGCTGCTCGAATTACGCGTCACCCACCTTCCGGAGCTGTCAGTTTCGGGAGAACGAGGCGGTTTACGGCGGCGGCGGGTATTGCGACACGATGTGTACGGTCACCGTGGAGGACTGCCTGTTCCTCGGCAACCAGGCGGTGTCAATCGGCGGGGGCATGAGATGCGCCCATACGAACATGGACCTTGCCCAAACGGCGTTTCAGGCCAACACGGCGCTCATTGGGGCGGGGCTCTACCTGGACCATGCCACGGCCTCGGTGGTGGGCTGCAACTTCTCTTCCAACATCGCCTCGGGCTTCGAAGGAGGAGGGGTTGTCGTCGGGTACAGCGATGAGATGACAACGTTCGAGGGCTGTGAGTTCGTCTCGAACGTCGCCCGCTATGGCGCGGGGCTCTACGGTCTCAACACGCCCCTATCGCTGAATGATTGCACATTCCACCAGAACACGGCTGTCGGCGGGGATCCATCCGCAGGTGGTGCGGTCACGTTCAACGGAAATGCCGAGACCCTGAATGCAAGCGGGTGCACGTTCACCTTCAACCAAGCAGAGACTGGTGGTGCTATCGACGCTTCCACAGTCAGCCTGATCCTCACCGACTGCCATTTCTCGAACAACACCGCCTCCACCCCGGGGATCTACAGACGGGGGGGTGGGATATACGCGAGAGACGTCCATGCCTCGATGAGCTTCTGCACCTTCGAAGCAAACGAGAGCGATTTCGGTGGCGGGATCTACCTGTCCGGGCCCGACGGCACACAGATTGAAGACTGCGTCTTCAGTGGGAACGTTACGGCCCACGGATCCGCCGCCACGATCATCTATGAGTACTCCTCGTCCTTGTTCCGCCGTTGTACGTTCTCGGACAACCACGGGGATGGCGACGGAGGAGCGCTCACCTTTGCCTACGCCCCCTCGGTGGTGGAGGAGTGCCGGTTCGAGTACAACTCCGGCCAAAAGGGTGGCGCCATCTACAGCACGGGTGCCTCGTGCGGCATCTCGACGAGCACCTTCGTCGGTTGCACGGCGGATAGCGGCGGAACCGTCCACCTGTACACCGCCGCGATCAACATGGCGGACTGCACGATCGCCGGCAGTCATGCCACAAGCGGCGGAGCGGTCGAAATCGTAGGAACCCCGGCCGGTGACTACGAGATCGAGAACACGATCATTGCCTTTGGCACGAGCGGCGGGGCGATCCACTGCGCCCACGCCTCGCTGGCTCCCACCCTGACCTGCTGTGATCTCTATGACAACACCGGCGGTGACTGGACCGGTTACATCGCCGGGCAGTACGGGACGAACGGCAACATCTCGGAGGATCCCCTCTTCTGTGGCTCGGAGAACCCCGAAGAGCCGTACACCTTGGACGCCGACTCCCCCTGCGCCGCCGAGAACAACCCGGCGTGCGGTCGGATCGGCGCCTGGCCGGTCGGCTGCGGAACAGTGGAGGGTATCGGAGACGGAACGCCGGCAGGGGACGCGCTGTACCTTTCTCCGGCGCGACCCAATCCGACCGCGGGGGCGGTCGGCCTCTCCTACGTCACCCCGACCTCTGATCCCCTAACCCAACCTAACTTGGGTGTCTACGACGCGGCGGGCCGCCTGGTCCGGCGACCGGTGAGCCGCGGGCGGGCCCCGGGCCGGTACGACGTGGTCTGGGATGGCCGGGATTTCGCCGGGCGGCCGGTGAACGGCGGGATCTACTACATCCGCCTGGAGGTTGGCGGCGAGCGATTCACGCGATCGGTGACGATCATCCGGTAGGTATTTTCGCGGGACGTGGACGCGATTGCCATCCAACGGGGCACCCCGTATGATTGACGTGTTGGTCTCTCGCACATGAACCTCTGGAGGGCACCATGAACACGTCTCATCGGATCACGATTCTCGCTCTTCTCTGCCTCGCGCTCGGCGCCACCACCGCATTCGGCGAATCGAGCGCCCGCTTCGACCGCATCGCTCCTTACGGCACCGCGACCGAGATCCAGCTTGGAACCGCGGTGGGGGAGGGCCCGCCCGCGGAAGCGCGGGGCGAGTACCTCTGGCGCAGCGTTCGCGAGATCATCATCGGCTCCTCGACCGGCATCAGCCGTTTCGAGGGACACACGGATGTGATGGTCGGACACGAACAGAACCCCCCCACCCCGGTCGAGATGTTCGACGCCGACGGTGACGGGACCCCCTACTGGACCTACGATGTCTCGCTCGCCCAGGTGGCCGCCCGTGAGGGCGCTTACGTGCTGGCGGACTACATCGAGGGGCGCGGGATCGACCTCTTCGGCTGGCTCGGAGATTTCACGGCTCCGGCGTGGTCGATGAGCCTCAGCGGCTGCCTGCCCGCCGGCTACAGCAACACCCTCAAGGTTTCCATGGATGGCAGTCGCGTCGCCTTCGGCTGCTTCCACAATAACAAGGTCCGCTTCCTGGCGATCGAGACCGCGACCGGCGCGGTCCTGGTCGACACCTACATCGTGCTCGACGCCGCCTCGATTCGCGGACTCGATCTCACCGACGACGGCCACTACGTCGATCTCAACTGCGGCGTCACTCACGTCGTCTATGATGTGGACGCCAACACCGAGCGAGCGCGCGTCGATACCGGCGCCAGCACGAGACCGGTCGCCATCTCCGAGACGGGCGAGTGGATCGTCGCCGGGTTCACCTCGACCAAGGCCTACCAGTGGGATGATCACCAGCAGACCTACGTGCAGCGTTGGTCGATCACGGGAAACCGCTACGCCGGCGCCATGATGGTAAGTGAGCAGGGCTACTGGATCGTCGGTTGGTACTCGAGCGATTACGACCAGAACCGGATCGTCCGCTACAACCTGGACGACGGTTCGGTCGCCTGGACGACCGTGCTTCCCTCGAGCAGCGGCGAGGTCCAAGACCTTCCGGTCGGCTGCGACTTCTCGGCCGACCGCCAGACGGTCGGTTTCGCGTTCTGGGGCGACCTCACCCTCCGTGCACCCGAATTGGCGGCATTCGACGCCGGCGACGGCTCGGAGCTGGTGTCCGTCCAGGCGCCCGGTTCGATGTTCGACGTCTCGATCTCGAGCGGCGGCCACTACATCTCGGGCACCGGAAAGCTGGTGCACGCCAACATCATGGGCAACGGCTCCGACACCTACTGCGCCCTGGCCCGCGAGCTTTCGAGCGTGCCGATTGCGCCCACCGGCGGACTTCGCGTGGATGCCGCCCCCAATCCGTTCACCGGCGCGACCACGCTCTTCGCCCGCGGCCTCGATCAGGCAACCTCGCTCCGGATCCTCGATCCCTCGGGACGAGAGATCCGCACGCTTCGCCCCACCGGCGACGCGCTCCAGTGGGATGGCCGCAATGCGGTCGGCGATCGCGTGCCGGCCGGCACCTACTTCTGCGTGCCCGTGGGCTCTCAGGGCGAGGCGACGCGCCTGGTAGTGCTACGCTAACAGCTTTCTTCACTTGAAGCTGCGGCGGGAGGGGTTGGGCCTCTCCCGCCGCCGTCCTTTACGCTTGTACCTTCTTGCAGCCGACCGGTAGACTCACCACTGGTCTACCCAAGGCGCGTATTCACGGTCCCCGGCGTGAGCTCCATGCAGCCGATGCATGGAGCGGCTTCGTAGAAGGCGCGGTGGACCCAAAAGGAGCGCAAATCGTGCGACAGAGACCTTCTTCCCATTTCCCTCGGCGCGCGATCTTCCCCACGTCCCACGGTCCACGATCCTCACCGCTTCGCTGGGCGGCGCTGGTAGCGACCTGGGTCGTGGTGGGAACCGCGGGGGCATTCGCGTTGGCCCCTCCCCCTTCCCTCATCGCGGCCGACAACCCGAACGACTCGGGGCACGGTGTGCTCCTGACCTGGAGTGCTTCCCCCGACTCGGATCGCGTGGCGGCCTACGAGATCTATCGGCTCCCCTGGCGGCCGGCTTCGGCAGGGGCGCCCTACGGCGCCAACGCTCCCGATTCCGTATGGCTGCTGGCCGGCACCGTGACAGGAGATGCGCGTTCGTACATCGATCAGGATGACGAGGCGACGCTCGGGGGCGGCATCAACCCCATGTTCGTCCCGCGGGATGGGCAGGTCCTCTACCGCCTGCGGGCGGTCGGCGCGGACGGAACGTCCTCCGCCTTCACCCCGATCGCCACCGGTACCCCGCGCGGCGACTGGTTCCATACCCAGCGGGTCAATGTGCTGGTGATCGCGGGCCTGCTGGGCGGCTTCATGGTCTACTTCATCCGCCGGGCGCAGCGGGGTGGCAAGCTCTACATCCGGCCCATTCCGGGGCTCTCGCGCATCGACGAGGCAATCGGACGGGCAACCGAGATGGGCCGGCCGATCCTCTTCGTGCTCGGGACCGGCACCGGCGGCGACATCGCGACCCTCGCCGGCTACACGATCCTCGCGCGCGTGGCGCGCAAGACCGCCGAGTATCAGACGCCGCTTCTGGTTCCGGTCTACGACCCGGTCATGCTGGTCATGGCCCAGCAGACCGTCAAGGAAGCCTATCTCGCCGCCGGGCGGCCCGATTCGTTCAAGGCCGAGAACGTCTTCTACGTCTCGGCCATGCAGTTCCCGTACGTGGCGGCGGTCAACGGGCTCATGATGCGCGAGCGGACCGCGACCAACTTCTACATGGGGGTCTTCCACGCCGAGTCGCTCCTCTTGGCGGAGGCGGGCTCGACGACCGGCGCCATCCAGATGTCGGGGACCGACCAGATGGCCCAGATCCCCTTCTTCGTGGCGGCAACCGACTACACGCTGATCGGCGAGGAGTTGTATGCCGCCTCGGCCTACCTGTCCCAGGATCCCAAGCTCGCCGGGCCACTCAAGGCCCAGGACCTGGTCAAGGCGGCCATTTTGCTGATTGCGATCCTCGGGGTGTTGGAGATGACCATTCTGCGATCGGGCTGGTTCCGCAGCTTGATCACACCGTACTAGGTGAAGCCTATGAAAATGCAGATCCCATTGATCCTGGTGTTCATGTGCGGCGTGGCCATGTTGGCCCAATTCATGATTCCGCACGAATACTCGGAGGACTTCTTCCAGTATGCCAATGACTTCGTGATCGTAATCGGCATCCTGGCGCTCCCTGTCGGCATCTACAGCCTGATGAGCAACACCGTGCGCAAGGCCCAGCGAGACCCGAAGGAGCGCCCCTTTGCGCTGGTCACGATTGGCGCCTACGTGATCATGATCATCGGCGGCATGAAAGCGGAGTGGTTCTTCTCACCGACCTCGCTCAGCACGCGGTTCTTCGACAATATCCTGATTCCGGCTCAGGCGACGCTCTTCTCGATGCTCGCCTTCTATATTGCCAGCGCCGCCTACCGGGCGTTCCGGGCGCGCACGGCGCTGGCGGCGGTGCTGCTCGTGACCGCCTTCGTGGTCATGCTGCGCCTGATCCCACTGCCGGAACCGATCGCCACCTGGAATAACGGGCTGGTGCGCTGGATCCTCGAGGTGCCGAACATGGCCGCCAAGCGGGCGATCGTGATGGGGGTCGCCCTGGGAGGCATCACTTACAGCACCAAGATTCTGCTCGGCATCGAGCGCGCCTATATGGGAGGGGAATGAAGCTATGGCCTGGTATGAGCGTGTCCTGTCGGTCGACCGCCGATTGATCTACGCCGCCATGGGCGTGGCGGTCATCATCCCGGCGATCTTCACGATGCACATCCCGGTAACCCTCTCCAGCGAGGTGCGGGCGGTCCACGAGTTCACCGAAGAGGTCAAGGACGGTGACATCCTCTTCCTGGCGATCGACTTCGATCCCTCGACCATGGCCGAGCTGCTTCCCATGGCGGAAGCGGTCATGCGACAGGTCTTCGAAAACGACGGCCGCCTCTTGATGAGCTCCCTCTCCCAGTTTGGCCCCCCGATGGCCAACGAGCTCATCACGAGGCTGGCAAGGGAATACGGCAAGGAATCGGGCGTCGACTTCGTCTACCTCGGATACAAGCCGTACCCGGCCATCACGATTCTCGCCATGGGAACCGACTTCCGCGTTCCCTTCCCGCTCGACTTCTACAACCAACCGACCGATGAGCTGCCGATGATGGCCGGCGTCCACAACTTCGATGATGTCGAAGGCGTGATCGCCCTCTGTGGGGGCAACGCCGCCGATATGTGGATCACCTACGTCAACGCCAAGTACGGCATGCCGGTCGCGCTCGGTGTGACCGGAGTCATGGCCGCCGACTACTACCAATACCTGCAGTCGGGGCAGCTCTTCGGGCTCTTGCCCGGCATCAAGGGCGCCGCCGAGTACGAGCAGCTGACCAACACGACGGGGGGAGAGGGCCTGCGGGGCATCCCTTATCAGACGACCACGCATTTCGTGGTCTTGTTCTTCATCATCCTGACCAACATTGCGTTCTTCGCACAGCGTTCGGCCAGGGCACGGATGCGCGCCTAGGGAGACGGGAGAGAAACCATGGGTGGAACGGACGTTGCGGGATTGATCTGGACCGGTGTGGGGGCGCTGATCACGCTGGCCATCTTCTCGTTCCTCTATCGGGACAACGTGGTCTACAAGTTCGTCGAGCGGCTTTGGGTGGGCGTGACCACCGGCTACTGGACCATGCTGCTGTACCACACGAGCTTCACCGACAAGGTCCTGGATCCTCTCTTCCGCCACTTCAGTACGCAGTGGTTCTACCTGATTCCGACGATTCTCGGGATCCTGATGTGGTTCCGCATGTCGAAGCGCTACGGCTTCGTCGCCCGCTATGCCCTGGCGTTCTATATCGGCATCTCGACCGGCGTTTACATCCCGCTGGCCATCAAGACGGCAATCCTCTTCCAGCTGCAGGGGACGATCCGCGCCATCGAACCCTCCTTAAACGGCATCATGTTCGCCATGGCCTTTCTCGGGATCCTCTGCTCCCTCAGCTATTTCTTCTTCTCCAAGGAGCACAAGGGGGTGCTGGGCGTGAGCTCGAAGATCGGGATCTACACCCTGATGATCGGCTTCGGCGCCGGCTTCGGGCTCACGGTCATGGGCCGCGTGGCGCTACTCGTGCAGCGGGTGATCTTTCTGCGCGACTACGGAATCGAGCTCTTCCACGCGCTGTAAACCGTCAGATCCGGTACGGCCTCCGTCCCGACGGATCGTGGAGCTCCACGATCACCGTGCGCCGCCGCCAGCCGAGGATCGCCAGAAACGCGAGCGGCGTGTAGCTGATGACGATAATGCAGAGCAAGAGCCAGTTCTCCGCCACCGAGTCCATGATCGCCTCCCGGGTCAGAAGCGACCAGGAGCTGGTCGCCAGCGAGATTCCCAGGATGTGCGCCAGTGCCGCCAGCAGCACCAGGCCGTAGAGGTAGACGTAATTGCGCAAGAAGCGCCGCCCCATCGCCTCGGCCATCGAGATCTTGAAGGTGGGATAGAGCAGATCGGCGGCCAGATCGTGCCGCCAGGTCCCCTCGAGCCGCTTCGCGCCGGCGCTGACGATCGGGGTGACGAAGTGCGCCTCCAGGATCCGGACCCGCCAGCGCCAGACATCATAGAACCGGTAGCGCCGCGACTCCATCGTAAGTAGGAACCAGAGCGCGACCAGGAGGAAGATGAAGATCGCGTCGGCAAAGGGGTTACGGAAGGCGAAGGTGAGCAGAGCGACCGTGGAGAGGATCGCCCAGTTGGTGGTGATGTCCATCCGGGTGCGCCAGATGGTGAGCCGGTTCATCTCCCCCCGGTAGAAGTGGGCCATGGCCGTCGCGTCGGATCCGGCGAAGGCCGGCTCTCCCGCCACCCGCTCGCGGGGCTCCTTCCCTTGCGGCATCTCCATGGCCTTCTCCTCCCTGATCCGAGCCGACCGCCGGGATCATAGCCCCAATCGAAACGCCTGGCCAGGGAGACCTCGTTGCGGAACCTTGTGGCCGTATGAGAGTCTATCCAACCTGGGGATGGGCCCAGGATGGGAGGCTGGAAGTCCGGTGGACGAGTTCATCTACCTCGATTACAACGCCACGACCCCGATCGCCCCCGAGGTGGCCGACGCCATGCGCCCCTATCTCGACGCCCGCTTCGGCAATCCCTCCAGCTCCCACCGCTTTGGGCTGGAGGCCCGGGCGGCAGTCGAGGAGGCCCGGCGGCAGGTGGCCGATCTCCTGGGGGCGGCCCCGGACGAGATCGTCTTCACCAGCGGCGGCAGCGAGTCGAACAACATGGCCATCGTGGGGAGCGCGCTGACCCTCCAGGGACGGGGACGCCACTTGATCACCAGCGCCGTCGAGCACCCGGCGGTGAGTGAGGTCTGCCGCTTCCTGGAGGAGACGCTCGGCTTTCGCATC
>Ga0180432_10010456_pt1 | contig 11106 bp, 7 predicted proteins | sample SS_ome_10_FD_132414 | JGI IMG/M metagenome (GOLD analysis project Ga0180432, IMG submission 132414) | Hypersaline lake sediment archaeal communities from the Salton Sea, California, USA - SS_1_MS_2 metaG | ecosystem: Environmental > Aquatic > Non-marine Saline and Alkaline > Hypersaline >... | reverse complement strand
AATGCCGAAAGAAATCGATAGCACGGAGATTATCAAAAAACAGATTTCACAACAAACAGGTAAATCGCCGGATCAACTGACGAACGCCGATCTGATGAAGATCGAGGAATTGTCTTTGATGGGGCAGTATGTGTCTGATATATCCTATCTCTCCCATTTGAATAACCTTCGATCCCTTGATATCTCGTTCACGTATGTCGATACCGTCGAGCCGCTCCTTCGCTGCAATACGCTTCAGAAGCTCGATATTTCAGATACGCACATAAAAGATATCACTCCATTGAAAGACCTGCCGAACCTTGACACGCTCAGAATGTGGAACCTTTGGCTGGACCGCAGTCAGGTCGATGAACTCAAGGATAACCTGCCCGACCTGAACGTGGTCGATTATCAATGGGACCTTTATGAAAAAGATTCGATAGATCGAGTTGTGCCGAAACTCAAAGTTACGCTTAATTGATTTTGTCGGGATCCAGGATCACATGTTTGACAGATCTTCGCTGGTGCGTGTAGGTAATGTGCACTCTACCGTCGGAGGCCTGGATCACGGCCGGGTAAGAGTACTCGCCCTTCGAACGCTCCAGGGTAAGTGTAGGCTTCCAGTTTTGACCGTCCGTGGAAATGGCCACGTTTAGCATGTTGCGTCCGGAGGGAAAAGGGCCTCTTCGAATTGTGTGGTTATAAACCAGTAGTTGTCGGCCGTCTCTGAGCGTCACGGCGTCGGTCCCCGCGTTAGGATTGGGAAGCTCGGTCGCGGTCATCTTGCTCCAGGTCTTGCCCCCGTCGCTCGACCAGCTCTGGGCGACGACGCTCTGTTGGCTGCGGCAAAGGATTTGCATGTTACCGTCGGGGTAGGTCAGTATGCTCGGTTGAATGGTGCCGAACTTCTCTCCGTCGTTGACCGGCCCGATGACCTGCCATGTTTTGCCCAGGTTTCGTGTCAACTCGAAGTGGGTGCGCCAACGCTGGTGCTCGGTGCTGGACGGACAAAGAATCGAGCCGTCCGGAAGTTGAATCGGCTTGTTTTTCACAGGGCCGATGAGATTATTGTTACTGCCGAGTTTCTCATCCTCACCGAGTTTGTGCGTCTTCGACCAGGTTGTGCCATTATCTTCGGACGTTATCAGCATACCCCACCATTCTCTTGGATTGGGGCCGACTTTGTAGAAAAGCATCAGGGGGCCGTCCTTAGGTTGAAAGAGGACCGGATTCCAACAGGGATAGTCCCGATCTTCGCCTTCCGCTCCATTTGCGACTTCGACCGATTCCAGCCACTTCGTGCCGTCGTGCCGCGCAACGCGAATACCGACATCCGGATTCCTTTCATGTTTACCGGCAAACCAGGCGGCGACAAGTTGTCCGGATTGGGTCTCAACGATCGTTGAGGCATGGCATTCCGGCGTCGGCCTGTTATCGAGTGAGTAGATCAATTCCCCATGAATATAGCCGCTCACTCCCGGCCTGGCCAACGCGGGGATATCCGTTTCTCCTTTCTGTTGTCCGGCTATCGTACAACCGGTCAAGGTCACGCTGAGGATTAAAGTGATCGATCTTTGGCTGATTCTCATGGTCTGTCTCCTTCCGTAGGTTCTGGGAACCGTGCATGAACCCTCTTGAGCGTTTGTTGTAACGTCTCATTGAGTAATTTAGCTATCTGTAACTTCGATTGACTAAGATCGTTCTGCTCGCCCGGATCTTTTTCCAGGTCGTACAGTTCAATGTGTTTGTCCTCATAAAAGTACAAGAGTTTGTAATGACCCCGCCGGATAGCCGAATGAGGTCGTGTCTGGCTGACGGCGAAATCGTCTATGCCGATGTCCTTCAGAGCTTTTGCGAATCCTTTTTCCGGATGGTAGTAAGGAAAATGCCAATATAAGTCACGATTTAATCTCTTCGTGGGATTGCGCAGAAGCGGAACCAGGCTAATTCCATCAATTCCTTCCGTGGGGATAGTCTTTCCGGCGATTTCTGCGAACGTGGGCAGAAGATCATATCCGATGACGGGTGTGTCGCAGATCGAGCCTTTCCGAATCACACCCGGCCACCGGGCGAGGAAAGGTTCGCGGATACCCCCTTCGTACAGGTTCCATTTCGAGCCGCGTAAGGGTTTGTTGGATGTAAATTCAGGGTGTCCTCCATTATCCGATGTGAAAACCACTAAAGTATTATCGCGAAGTCCCGTCTCGTCGAGGGCCGAAAGAAGCCTTCCGATGTAATCGTCCAGCATCTCGACAAATGCACCATAGGCAACGCGTCTGACCCGATTGGGAGATTCTGCCGGTACTTTCGATTGATATTTATCACTAAGCCATTGACAGGATGGTTTAACGGGCGTGTGCACATAGAAATGCGAGAGCATGAGGAAAAATGGCTTTTCATGCTTTCTTTTCAGGAAATTGACGGCCCGTTCCGTCAGCGAATCACGAGGGATTTTGCCTTTCTCTTTCACGACGGGTATTTTGCCCTTTTCATAACCATAGGGATGGCTTCCAAAATCTTCTTCGGCATGTTGAAATCCCTGTTGCCTCGGGCCATGCGTCGGGCTCCAGCCAAGATAGCCCTTATGGTGCTTATTGAGGTGCCACTTTCCAAAGAAGGCCGTGCTGTAACCGGCTTCGTTGAGATACTCCGGTATTGTTTGTTCTTCAAGCGGAAGGTCTAACGTAAACGGGGGCGTTCTGAGGGGGGCCTGAGGGCTGGTTTTCTGGCGTCCCGGTTCGGGCTTTGTTACAAACTCGAAATTGAGCCTTGCGGGAGAGCGGCCGGTAAGGATCGACGCCCGGCTGGCCGAGCAGATCGGGGCCGGGGCGTAGGCGTTCGTGAACGTCATGCCTTCACGGGCAAGCGTATCCAGATGAGGCGTTTCGTGCCAGGGATGACCGTAACAGCCCAGGTCACTATAGCCGAGATCATCGACGAGTATGAAGACGATGTTTGGTTTTCTCGAACGACGATTATTTGAAAATGCCGTCGTTAAAGGACGAGTTGCTAAAGCTGCCGTGCCAAAGCTGAGCATCTTTAAAAAAGATCGTCTTGCCAATAGAGTTTCATGTGTTCTTTGCAACGTCCTTCTCCCATTTTTTGTAGGCGATCAGTAACTGCTCAACGAGTTCGGGGTTTTCTTTGGCAAGATTGTTTTGCTCGGCGATATCATCGTCAAGATTGAACAACATCAATGTGCCTTCTTCGCTGTGCACGAGTTTCCAGGGACCTCGGCGCACCGCCCAATCTTCACCCTTACGCCAGAACAAATACCGTTTCGGTATGGCTTGCCCTTTGAAGAGAAGCGGTACAAGTGTGTTTCCATCCATCTGGCATCCGGGCGTTTTATTTCCCGCCAATTCAATATACGTCGGCATCAGGTCCATAGTCATTGTAGTCTGATGCGTGAGGGTTCCCGCTTCGATTCGGCCGGGCCAGCGGGCTATCGCCGGGACGCGATGGCCTCCTTCGAAAACGTCGCCTTTTTGTCCGCGCAGGGGACCATTGCTTGAGATTTCACCTTTGAAGCGATCGGCGTAATCCAAATAGCCGCCGTTGTCGGAGGTGAAAAAAACGAAGGTATTGTTATCGAGGCCAAGTCTTTTCAAAGCAGCCATGATCTCGCCGACGCTTTTGTCCACCGCCTCGATCATTTTACGCACGACCGGCTTCACCTGACCCTGCTTATGTGGTCCGAGCTTCGAGAGGTTCCAGTAGTCCTGGCCTTTCACCCTGTGGCCTTGCTCGTCGGGGCCTTGCCACGGAAAATGGATCGCTAAGTGAGCCACGTACAAAAAGAAAGGCTTGTTTCGGTTTCTCTCAATAAAGTCGATACTATGCTTCGTGATCAAATCCACACTATAGCCATTTTCCATCTCGATTCTGTTGTCGTGCCACCAATCCTCAGCCCCGGAGCGGCTGATGTGCGAATGGTGATCGCCGTCGCCGGTCAGCAAGCCTCGAAACTCATCGAAACCGTGTTGCGTCGGCAGATAAGGCGGTTTGTAGCCCAGGTGCCATTTGCCGAACATGCCGGTTGCATACTCCGCCATTTTTAATGCTTCGGGGATCGTCACCTCATCGAGCGGTAAACCCATATTCGCATGTGCCTTAGCGGAGAGGGCCCCCTCGAAGGCGCGTCCGAAACGATGTTGGTATTGTCCGGTTAACAGGGAGGCACGTGTCGGCGAACACATCGGCCCGTTGGAATGAAAGTCTGTGAACGTCATCCCTTCCGCGGCCATCGCATCCAGGTGGGGCGTTTCGTTGCTCTTGTGGCCATAACAACCAATATCCCCATAACCCAGGTCGTCGGCCACGATGAGTACGAAGTTCGGCTTTCGTTCACTTTGTGGTGTACGGGCGAGGCATTGGGGACAGGCAAGACCCAACGCGCCCAAGCCGAGAGTTTTTAGAAAGTTTCGTCTATTCATATGGCTCGTATTGTAACAAGGATATCTTTTGGACGATACGAGAAATTTCTTGCGTTAAGGACTCTCGTGACAATAATCATTGAAGAATCCCTCGAATAAAGAATACATTCTGATGGAGGTACCAATGTTGGGTCGGATCAAAAGAATATGTCTATTGAGTTTTGTGATGGTCTTTTTCTTGACGGTGGGAGTCTTCGGTGAAGACGAAGACAACCTGCCGGTGATCGATATTTCAACCCAAACCCACCGGCACGTTATCGTTGCGCCGGGGACCGAGGACGTCTATCAGGGCCATCCGACAACGCTTCTGATGCCCGACGACAAGACAATGTTCGCCGTATGGTGTGTCGGTCACGGCGGACCGGCCGGGCCCATGGCGCGCAGCGATGATGGGGGACGCACATGGACACGGTTGGACGATCGTTTGCCGGAAGGCTTCAAGAAACACGTTAACTGCCCGAGCATTTATCGCATGCTTGATCGAGCGGGAAAGGAACGCTTGTGGGTGTTTTCCGCATGGCCCGACATGCCTCGAATCGTCAGTGAGGACGGAGGCGAAACCTGGCGCGAAATGGAACCGCTCGGATTGCGCTGCGTGATGACGTTCAGCAGTGCCATTCGATGTAAGGACGGCGATTATCTCGGTTTCTACCATCGACGCTATGGAAAAACACTGCAGGTGTTCCAAACGAAGACGAAAGACGGGGGGCTGACGTGGTTGGAGCCTGAATTGATTGCGGACGTGGAAGGCAAGCAGCCTTGCGAACCTTTCGTATTCCGGTCGCCGGATGGAAACGAGTTTTGCTGCTTGATGCGTGAGAACGTACACAAGGGCCGAAGCTTGGTGATGTTCAGCCGGGACGAGGGCAAAACGTGGAGCAAGCCCATCGATACCCCCTGGGGATTGACCGGCGACCGGCATTATGGCGTCTATACGAAAGACGGTCGATGGGTGATTGCGTTTCGAGACAGGGCGCAAAACAGTTCCACGTCCGGGCATTTCGTGGCCTGGGTGGGCACATACGAGGATATTAAGCATGGCCGGCCGGGGCAATATCGAATCAAGCTTCTCCACAGTTATGCCGGGGCCGACTGTGGTTATCCGGGGATGGAAATCCTTCCCGATGGCACGATCATCGCCACGACCTATATCAAATACCGACCGGGTAAAGAGAAACATTCGGTGGTCAGCACCCGGTTTAAGATCGAAGATATTGACGCAATAGCAGCAGGTAAGCAGGCCAGGGGGCCCTTTTTCGAGATGCAAGACCTTTTTGAGTCCGTGCGTATCCCGAATATCACCGTGGCAACCGATGGAACGGTTCTCGCCTTCGCCAGGTCCGGCAGGGTACTCCGTCGTAGCAGGGATGGCGGAAAGAGTTGGACGCCCGTTCAGGAAGTCGCTCCCGATGTGTCCGGCAGTGCGATTGTCGATGAGACGAACGGGGATGTGATGGTCGTCAATCCCAAGGGGGGCTGTCTCTGGCGAAGCCGGGATAATGGGAAGACCTGGGAAAAGGAAACGATCACCGTCAAACCCAATGCCGTCGGTCAGGGCAGTCCGGACGGCGTTCCCACGCAAACGACCTGTTCGGAATCGGGGATTACGCTACTCTATGGCAAGCATAAAGGGCGACTGCTCATGCCCGTCCGCATTCAGCCGCCGGACGGGAGTAACGACCAGGAATGGTGGCCGTACAATTACAACACGGCTATCTACAGCGACGATGGCGGAAAGACCTGGCAGACGAGCGGACCCGTGCAAAGTGGAACCGGAGAGGGCACTCTGGCCGAGCTCTCCGATGGCCACGTCTATTATAATTCCCGTTGCCATATGGCGATAGATCATCGCCGGCGTATATCGCGCAGTTACGATGGCGGGCACATGTGGACGGATTGGGAAGTTTCCGAGGATCTCTTTGAGGTCGGGGAACCCTTCTACTTCAAATACGGCACCAAGCCCAGTTATGGGTGCAACGCGGGATTAGTGCGCATGCCTCTGGAGGCGACGGGTGGCAGAGACGTATTGCTATTCAGCACGCCGGACAATCCCGGCTCTACGCGGGTGCGTATGACCGTATGGGCGAGTTTTGACGGCGGTCGGAGTTGGCCCGTCAAGCGGTTCATCTATGAAGGCCCCAGTGCTTATTCCTCATTGGCCGCCGGGCGCGACGGGACGATCTATCTTCTTTTCGAACGAGGCGAGAAGAAGCTTTACGAGCGTCTGGCCTTAGCCCGTTTCAATCTCGACTGGTTGACACAACAGAAGAGTTGGCGGAAGTTCTTCAAAGATTAACTCAGTCTTATCGCCAATATTTCCGCTGCACCGCCTCTGCGGCTTGCACGTGCTCTTCGTGCGTTTTAAGCTCGAATTCGCTCATAACGTCCGCGATACGCACTTCGGCAGACCGGCTCTCGATAATCGTCCATTCTTCTTCGTGGAAGGTCCTAATCCGTACTTTGCGCCCGTACTTGCTCCGGATGTCCTTAAACTTGCGGCAATAGGGCCATGTGTGCAGAAACGCCTTCTCCAGGTTAACAGAACCGCACGCCCAATAAGCAAAATGTCCCGTCCAATCGACCTCTTCCCCGGTTACGTCGCAAATCTTGGTGGTTCCTTTCCGTGTGCTGGAGACGACGCAATACTTGTTCTGCCACGCCTTGGTATTGACCATCGAACCTCCGCCAAAGGCCGAGGGCCAGAAGACCAGCTCCGCGCCCGCTTTTCTCAGGTTATGCCAGCCGTCGAGCCACTCGATATCAAAGCATATCTGGGCCCCGACCAGGCCGAAATCGGTTTCGAATACCGGCGGTTCCAGAGGCCCCGGCATAATTCCGTTTTCGATTTCTCCAATCGTCGGATGAATCTTGCGATACTCCCCGAGCAGCTTGCCCTCTCGATCGATAAAAACCGCTGAATTGTAACAACGGCCGTTTTCTTTCGTGTAGATGGGGCAGACGACGTAGCAACGGTGCTCTTTCGCGAAGTCGGCGAAAGGTTTGGAAATCGCGCCGATGGGAACTTCCGCGACATCCTCCAAAGGAGGCCTGTTTGTGGCAAGATTCGCGAATGGAAAGACTTCCGGCAGACACACAATATCAGGCTCATAGGCGACGACTTCTTCCATGCGCCAGAGCATCTTTTTCATCATCTCTTCATAATTCTTGGCCTCTAACCTGTTCTGGGACAAACTGGCGATCCACACTTCTCTCGGCAGCCGGTCGTTTCTGGCGACCGGATTCACCCGCTTCGCTTGGGCCGTCGTCCGGCCGGAGCCGGATAGAATACTCACTCCCAGTGCCAGAGAGGTGTTTTTCAGGAAGCCGCGACGTGTTGCCATTGTGCCTGTACCCGCCATTGTGATGGTCTCCAATCAGAATCCGTTTGTGTGTATGCCGGAGCAATGTTGAGGCAGATATTATAGTAAAATGGAGCGGGCCGAAACCCTTTTTAGCTCTTTTTCGGCAGGGAGAAAGATCTTGAGGTTCGGTTTGTGATCGTCCTACGGAGAATGCGAAGGGCTTTCATATCTTCCGTGGCTATCAGTTTGAGGGCTGCTCTGAAGTTCGTCGCGGTTTTCTTTTTCAGCATTTCCGTCCCCTTTAATCCGTGCCCTTTGGGCTTTCATCCTAAAAATATAGACGGATTTGTGAGTTTTTTATTACATTTATTAGGAAAATTTCCGAAAAAACCCAAAAAGAGGACCTGACGAAAAGGCTTTGCAGGGGACCTTCATTCCTATTTTAACCGGTTGAGGGGTCTCGTATGTTAGGATAGATGGGATTCGATGGGTTTTTATTATGCAAGGGATATAGAAAACGAGTACACTGATGAGCCGATCTGTTTAGGATTTGAAATGTCAAATAACCGGAACTATTGATGAAATCGACTTTATTAGTATTGGCGGCGGGTTTAGGCACGCGTTACGGCGGGCTCAAACAAATTGACGACGTCGGTCCGCACGGCCAGACGCTCATAGACTATTCTGTGTATGATGCCATGCGGGTCGGATTTGACCGAATCGTTTTCGTGATTCGGCACTACTTCGAGGAGGAGTTTCGAGAGAAGGTCAGCAGCAAATTCGACCGTGTTGTGGACACGGCGTATGCGTATCAGGAAATGGACGCTTGTCTGGGTGGTTTTTCACCCGTAGAGGGCCGCCGGAAGCCGTGGGGGACCGGCCACGCGATCCTGGTCAGCAAGGACGTGATTGCCGAGCCGTTTGCCGTGATGAACGCCGACGATTATTATGGAATCAACGCTTTAAAGACGATCCTCGAATTCATTACCGCTGGCCACCCTTCATCTGACGATCATGCGATGGTTGGCTACATCCTTAGAAAGACTCTGAGCGAGTACGGAGCTGTATCCAGAGGTGTCTGTGACTGTGACGGAGATACGCTCCTCAAGACCATTGTGGAGCGAAAGGAAATCCGCAAAGCAGAAGAAGGCGCTCGCTATATCGACGAGGACGGCTCGACTCACGACTTGGCCGGGGATGAAATCGTTTCGATGAACCTTTGGGGATTCCAACCGTCTATTTTCGATCATCTCCAGGCACAATTCGGACAATTCCTGCGAGACCCAAACGCCTCGTCTAATGCAGAACTGCTTATCCCGTCTGTCGTGGACGACCTCATCAAAAGCCGAAAAGCGACTGTGAAGGTGTTGAAGACCGACGACTCCTGGTTTGGCGTCACATATCGCCAGGACAAAGAAATAGCTTCTCAGTGCATACGAAAATTAACCGATGAGGGCTTGTACCCTGAAAAACTCTGGAGGTCCTGATGCACGACGAATTGCAGGCAGTCGGCAAGCATTTCGATCTTGGGGGAACACTCATAAAGACAGCGCCTCTGGCGCAGGGGCATATCAACGACACATACATCCTGACCAGCCAAGCCAAAGGCCGCATGGTTCGCCACGTTTTACAGCGAATCAACCACGAGGTCTTCAAAAATCCCCCGGCCATGATGGACAATATCGTTCGCATCACCGAGCATATTCGCAAGAAAATGCAGAAAACGCAGCCGGAACTGGCCTCACGACAGTTGACGGTGATCTGTGCGGATAATGGCGACGGTTACTGGGCGGACCCGGAAGGAAATTACTGGAGGACCTATGATTTCATAGAACAGGCCGTGAGCTACGACACGATGGACTCGCCCGAGCTGGCCGGCGAGGCGGCGAGGATGTTCGGCTGGTTTCAGCGAATGCTGGATGACCTCCCGGGCCCTGTCTTGCATGAGTCGATCCCGGATTTTCATAATACGCCCTTGCGTTTCAAGCAATTTCAGGAGGTACTCGATGAAGATCCGTGCAACCGCGCCAAAGACGCCAGGCGGGAAATTGACTTTTTGCTTGAGAACGCCGATATCTGCAATGTCTTAATGGACTTAGTCGAAAAAGGCGATTTACCTTATCGCATCGCCCATAACGATTCGAAGATCAACAACGTCATGTTCGATGAAGCGACGCATCAAGGCGTCTGTGTGATCGACCTGGATACCGTCATGCCGTGCCTGTCCGGCTACGACTTCGGCGACTTGGTCCGAACCGCCGCCAGTTCCGCCGAGGAGGATGAGCCGGATGTATCGAAGGTCAACCTGAATATCCCCATGTTCACGGCCCTGGCCCAGGGCTTTGCAAAGGAGACGAGCCAATTTCTGGCACCGATTGAGAAAGAGTACCTAACCTTTTCGGCTAAATTGATTACATTCGAGCAGTTCATAAGGTTCCTGACGGATCATCTCAGAGGAGACGTCTATTACAAGATTCATCGCGAAGGCCATAACCTCGATCGCAGCCGGACCCAAATGAAACTCGTCCAGTCGATCATCAAACAAGAAGCCGCGATGAACGAAATCACCCAAAACGCCTTCCAGGAAGCGGAAAACACGAAAATCTAAACTGGCCATACTGTTAATGGCATGAGTGAAAATGCCTCATTTTCTTCCTTGTCATGTCGGGCGCAGTCGAGACATCTGGCTTATGTGCGAGACTTGTGTACGTTCGGAACCAGATTTCTCCGCTTTGGTCGAAATGACACAGGTGCACTTGTCATATCGAATTCGCCTTCCGCCACGTCCATCATCTCTTTTGTCGAAGAGTTCTCATCGTCCAAAATATCCCCGCTTCAAACTCACCCAAAAGGCGTAGATTGGCTTTGTTTTTCAAATTTACCGCTGAGATCGCGGGGACCGCGGAGAGGGTTATATTTCTTTTTACTCTGCGCCCTCGGCGTGCTCGGCGGTGAAACAGAAATTGGGTTTGTTTTTCCAGAATGAACCGCTGATGAACGCAGACGCCGCCCGAGCCCAGCCGAAGGATTAATGCGGTTTCCTTGTATTTTTGGGTAGAGATTGACACGATTTTGTGAAAATTTGTAAATTTTTGTGCATTTTTGAAAAGTTTTAGGTCATTTTTAGCCTCTAAGACACAAAGGCACGAAGTGTTCCTTCGACATTGGATATTCGTTATTCACTGGATTGATTCCCCTCCTTCTGTCCCCTGTGTACTGTGTACTGTGTACTGTGTACTGTATTCTGTATTCTGTATTCTGTATTCTAATAGATATGGTTTTTCCCGTCGCGGAGCCGATGGGAAAAACCAGATTGGACTGAGCGCGGGGCCTGAGGCAGGTGTCTTGGAATAGTTTTGGAGGAATCTTCAGGGGGGGGCGATCAATTT
>Ga0180432_10010455_pt1 | contig 11106 bp, 10 predicted proteins | sample SS_ome_10_FD_132414 | JGI IMG/M metagenome (GOLD analysis project Ga0180432, IMG submission 132414) | Hypersaline lake sediment archaeal communities from the Salton Sea, California, USA - SS_1_MS_2 metaG | ecosystem: Environmental > Aquatic > Non-marine Saline and Alkaline > Hypersaline >... | reverse complement strand
TCCTGGCACATGTTCAGGATTATGGGGGAGATGGTTGAAGGGTTCGACGAGCTTTCCTCTATTGGCCCGGCGGTGACTGTTTATGGATCGGCCCGGCTTCGTGAGACCGATCCGCTGTATGCGGAAATAAGCGAAATCACCCGCAAGCTTGCTGAGATTGGATTTGCCGTCATTACAGGTGGCGGCCCCGGCGTAATGGAAGCGGCGAACAAAGGGGCATATGAGGCCGGCGGAGCATCCATCGGTCTCAATATCGAGCTTCCCAACGAGCAGGACCTCAATCCTTTTACTACCAAGTCCATGCGATTCCATCATTTCTTTGCCCGCAAGGTAATGCTGGTGAAATATGCCACCGCCTTTGTCATCATGCCAGGCGGATGGGGCACCCTCGATGAATTGAGCGAGGTGGTTACTCTTATGCAAACCAGCAAGATAAAACCTTTCCCGGTGATACTTTTCAAAAGTGATTACTGGCAGGGATTGCTGGACTGGATGGAAAACGTCTCCCTTGCCAGGGAATTCATTTCCGCCGAAGATATGGAATTGCTCAGGGTTTGCGATCAGCCCGATGAAGTGATTGAAACGGTGCAGAGCTGGTTTTTGCGCAATGAGATCGTTGGCAAAAAGGCGTTGCGCAAATAGTTGATGAAATCAGTTCTTCGATCATTCTTAATAACAATGTACCCCGTCATTTGGCCTCCAAGTAGGGGTATCAGCTAAAAATAAGGAGCGAGACCATGCCGACACTCGATCAACTCTGTGTTAATAGCATCCGGTTCCTCTCGGTGGATGCCGTTCAAAAGGCGAATTCCGGCCATCCGGGTGCACCGATGGGAATGGCTCCAATAGCGTATGTGTTGTGGGATCGATTCCTCAAACACAATCCTGCCGATCCGAAGTGGCCGAATCGTGACCGATTTGTTCTTTCGGCGGGGCACGCTTCGGCGATGCTCTATGCGCTGCTTCATCTCACCGGTTACGATGTGTCGCTGGATGATCTGAGGGATTTTCGGCAGTGGGAAAGCAAAACCCCCGGTCATCCGGAATATGGTGTCACTCCCGGGGTGGAGACTACGTCCGGCCCTCTGGGGCAGGGATTTGCCAATGGCGTTGGCATGGCCATTGCGGAAAAAACGCTTGCCGAACATTATAATCAGGCTGGCTATAAAATCATCGATCATTACATTTACTCCATTGTTTCAGATGGTGATTTGCAGGAAGGGGTAACCGCAGAGGCGGCCTCACTGGCGGGGACGCTCAAGCTGGGCAAGCTCATCTATCTCTATGATGACAACGATATCTCGATTGAAGGGCATACCGATATCACCTTTACTGAAAATGTCAAACAGCGTTTTGAGGCGTATGGCTGGCATGTTACCAAACCAATCAACGGACTTGAACTGAATCAGGTTGCGGCGGCCATTAAGGAAGCGCAATCGGAAACGAGCCGTCCAAGCCTGATCATTTGCAAAACTATCATCGGGTACGGCAGTCCCAACAAGTCGAATACCGCCGGTGTTCATGGTGAACCGCTGGGAGAAGATGAAGTTCAACTGGCCAGAGAAGCCCTGAAGTGGCCGAATACGGAGCCATTCCAAATTCCCGAGGAGGTTAGAGAACATTTCGGACAGGTGCTTCAGAGGGGGAAGGAGTTGCAGGAAAAGTGGGAAGCCGTGATGGCTGAATATCGGGAGAAGTATCCAGATAAGGCTCGCCTTTTAAAGCAGGAACTGGCGGGAAAACTTCCGTTCGGTTGGGATGATGATTTGACCAGCCTTTTTGCCTCTCAGGAAAAGCCGATCGCCACGCGCGCTGCTTCCGGCCAGGTGCTCAATGCAATAGCCCCCAAAATCCATGCACTGTTGGGTGGCTCGGCTGATCTGGCTCCTTCCAATAAAAGTGTAATGAAGGATCGGGGGGATTTTGGGAGCGGTGATTACTCTGGGCATAATCTGCATTTCGGGATTCGGGAGCATGCTATGGGTGCCGTTTGCAACGGCATGGCACTACACGGAGGTGTGATTCCTTATGCAGCCACCTTTTTGGCGTTTTATGATTACATGCGTCCGCCGGTGCGTTTGGCAGCGATGATGGGCCTCCGTGTGATCTATATCTTCTCTCATGATTCCATTGGGGTCGGAGAGGATGGCCCTACCCATCAGCCAATTGAACAGATTGCCGGATTGCGCTCCGTGCCGAATCTGGTGACAATCCGGCCTGCTGATGCCACGGAAACCACCGAGGCATGGCGGGTGGCGATGGAGCGCAGTAATGGGCCGACGGCGCTGGTATTGAGTCGTCAGGGACTTCCGGTGTTTGATCGCTCCGTCATGGGTTCAGCTGATGGAGTTAAGCGCGGGGGATATGTCCTCTGGGAGGCATCAGCTTTGCCGGAGGTGATAATAATCGGGACCGGCTCAGAGGTGCATATTGCTTTGCAGGCTGGACGGAAGCTGCAGGAAATGGGTGTCAGTTCCAGAGTGGTGTCCCTGCCTTCGTGGGAGTTGTTTGAGGCTCAGTCGGCAGATTATCGCCATGAGGTGCTGCCCTCCGGTATCCGGGCGCGGGTCTCGATCGAAGCTGGTACCCCGTTTGGATGGGAACGATACGTCGGGCTGGATGGAGTTGCTATCGGGGTGCCGCGGTTTGGGGCTTCGGCTCCAATGAAAGTGATCTATGAAAAGTTGGGGCTTACGGCCCAGCAGGTGATAGATGCAGCCATGCGGCTCGCAAAGGGAAGGAAGCCATAACACCTCATGCGCATAGTTCGTTTTGCTACCGGCGCTAAAATCAAATACGGTGTGCTGGATGAGACGGGAGTCCGCGGTTTGCGGGGGAGCCCTTTTAGTCGATTGAAATTTGATGGTGACACTTATGATACCAGTGAGGTAAAATTGCTGGCCCCCTGCGCCCCCTCGAAAATCGTTTGTCTGGGGTTGAATTACCGCGGTCATGCCGAAGAAACCGGTCTTCCCATACCAGAAGTGCCGCTCATCTTTCTGAAACCATCTACCGCAGTAATTGGTCCCGATGACCCGATTATTTTACCGCGCGGCACAAAACGCACCGATTATGAAGGTGAACTCGGTGTGGTGATTGGCAGGCAAGCCAAAGACGTGAGTGAGAAAGACGCCTCGCGGTACATTCTTGGCTACACATGTTTCAATGACGTTTCGGAACGCCATAATCAGCGCGATGACGGGCAGTGGACCCGTGCCAAGGGATACGATACTTTTGCGCCTCTGGGGCCGTGGATCGAGACCGAAATCGCTCCGGGTGATCTCAAGATCGAGACCTGTCTCAATGGCGAACTTCGCCAGTCCAGCCGTACAAGCGACCTTATTTTCGATATTCCCCGGGTCGTCAGTTTTATTTCAGGCGTGATGACCCTGCTTCCCGGTGATGTCATTGCCACCGGAACCCCCTCCGGAATCGGGCAGCTGAATTCCGGCGATGTTGTCGAAATTACGATTGAAATGATCGGAACCCTGCGGAATTTTGTTATAAATTTGTGCTAAGGTATTGACAATCGTATGCCGAATGTATTATGCTTCGTGGCAAAAGGAGGTGCTCGATGGAAGCATATTGCATGAAGTGTCGCAAAAAGGTGGAAATCAAGAATCCCAAAAAGATTACCATGAAGAATGGTAAGCCAGCAACGCAGGGCGTTTGCCCAAAGTGTGCTACTAAAGTATTCCGGATTGGCAAAAGCTAAGTAACTCATAGCCATTTATCCGCACGCAAAACAACTTAATACATCATTGCGAAAAGCATTGAGGCTGTTCGTTTCAGCAAAGTAGGGTTGATGTGAATTTTGCGAAAGTGCTTTTTAAGAGAAGGTGTGCTCAGGGAAGTTGCTCCGACAGGGTAAAGTTGAGTTTGAATGAGGAGTAATGCCTATATTTGATGTATATGTTGCGGTTGACTTCAGCGGATCGAAGGATTCAGGGAGACAGAAAAGTAGCATAGTTGTGGCTGAAGCAACGCAGGGTGCCGTTACAGAAGTGCAAAAGGACCGCTTCACTAGATTTGAAGCGGTCTTGCATTTTTTGCAGCGTATTTTCCACTACAATTCCAAAGGGAAAAGGGTGTTGTGCGGTTTCGATTTTTGCTATGCGTTCCCTCGTGGTTTCTGGCCTGCTTTGACAGGGCGTTCGGAGGCTTGGGATGATATTATCCGCGATCTGGCGGAGGGTGTTCCTCAGTTGCCAGCAATCGTGGAAAAACCGGAACCGAACGCGCGGGAATGGGCGGATATCGCCAATAAAAAGCTCGCCCGCAGTCTTCAGTTGGGAATGGGGCCTTTCTGGGGCCCGAATTTTGATCAGGCCAAAGACCCTCGTTTTCCGTATTCAAAAGCGCCCTTTCGGGAGTATCGTCTGGCAGAACAGCGCGGGCCGGGATTCAAACCGATTTTCAAAATCGGCGGACAGGGATCGGTCGGGTTGCAGAGCCTGTGCGGAATGCCGTATCTTCATCAGATCAAAACCACGTGTACACAACAAAAGGCCCCGCTTCATTGCTGGCCGTTCGATGGATGGGACCCGGAAGGATCAGCACACTGTCTGGTGGAATGGTATCCTGCACTTTATAATGATGAGCCAAAGTCACATGTGTCCGATGCGCTGGCATGCGTGAACTGGGCAATGCAGTTGGACGAAAAGGACGAACTGCGCAAATATTTTGTCCCCGATCTCACACAAGCGGAAAAACAGCAGGCTGAAATTGAAGGATGGGTAATAGGGATTTTGTGATGCCTGATTTAACGCAGCGGATCGAAAAGCTGGCCGGGTGGATTGTGCAGGCAAATCACCCGGTTTTCTTTACCGGCGCCGGAATCAGTACTGAATCCGGGTTGCCGGATTTCAGAGGACCGGATGGCGTCTGGACCCGGCGTGAAAAGGGGGAGGGTCCTGTGCAGTTTGATTGGTCCGATGTCAAACCAAATCCATCGCACGTGGCGCTTGTTGAGTTGCAGGAAATGGGAAGATTGGCATTCCTGATATCCCAGAACGTGGACAATCTGCATCTACAATCCGGGATTCGTCCGGAGTTACTGGCCGAACTCCACGGGAATGTCACCAAATTGCAGTGTCGTGAGTGCGGATTCAAATGCGATAATTTCCCTGACCTGACTACCTGCCCCATTTGCGAGGGGAAGCTTGCTTCCAGCGTGGTTGATTTCGGCCAGTCGCTGCCGGAAAAGGATTTGATTGAAGCTGAACAGCATTCGCGGAAGAGCGACCTTTTTGTAGTAGTGGGATCAAGTCTGGTGGTTCATCCGGCCGCCGGTATGCCGGGTATCGCTTTACGTGCCGGTGCCAGACTGGTGATTATTAATCAGGGGGAGACACCGCTGGATGGTGATTGTCATCTGCGCTTTGATGAGGCGATAGGTGAGGTGTTGCCCGCAGTAGTTCTATCCGTACGCAAGTAGATATTGGATTGCTACATCTCTGCCGAGGAAGGTTTCCGGCAGACGAAATACATCCGCTCGCTTTCGGGGGTCAGTTTCCCGAGACCTGTTTCATCGTGAAAACCATAGGTATGAATATCGGTGAAACCAGCATACTCCAGCAAGCAACGCGCATCCAGTTCCGGGTAATATCGCTGAAATAAAATGAGGTCGGAACGTTGCCATCCATCCAGCAGGCGAAAAATGGTGATATCGAATCGCGGAAGCTCGTTTTGATCGTAACTAGTCTGAACGATACAGACATGATCGTCTTCGATGATATCGAAGGTGCCGTCATCCCAGTGATCGAGATACCCTGCTTCCGTATTCATGTCAAACAGGAAAACCCCGCCTTCTATTAAGCAGTCAAATACGTTTCGGAAAGCGTCGGCGAGATCGTTCGTATCCGTGATGAAATTGAGGCTGTCGTAGGTGGAGATAACTGCGCTGAATATCGGCGGAAAGTGAAATCGACGTGCGTCCTCCACGAGAAAATCGGAGGAAGGAGCATTCTCCTGTGCAAAACGAATCATTTCCGCTGACGAATCAATCCCAGTGACTTGATATCCTCGTTCGCTGAGCAAGCGAGCCAGTTGACCGGTACCGCAGCACAGGTCGAGGATACGGGACTTCTTCGAGAGTTTGCCAAGCAGCAATTCATCAAGGATAGCCATCGCCTGACTGGCGTATGGTCCCCAGTGCCAGTTGTAAACCCAGGCAAATTCTGCTTCTGGTGAAGGTGGATTCAAAATGACAATTCCTGCAATGAGTGAAAAACCACGTTTTATCGGAGAACCCGTTCATCCCCCACCCGCCGGGTGATCTTCTGCTCGTCGAGATGTTCCATCAGGGCCAGCGCATATTTCCGGCTGGTTGAGAACATATCCCGAACTTGAGCTACTGTGATTTTGCCGCTGGATTTCAAGTGATCGGTTATCCGGTTGACCATTTCATCGTACGCATGGGCGGCAAATATAACATTGTCGCCTAATTTGACCACCTGCCGTTGATCGATGAGCGCGTTCAATAGTTCCGGTTGAGATATAACAGGTGGTGACGGTGAGAACGGATTTTCCTCGAGGGCTTTGAGGAATGATTCAACCTCGATCTGCTGTTTGCCGGAAAACTTCACCTCGTGCGATGGAAGCTTTACAACGGTGCCCTCTTCGAGGAGAATCCCATCGCGGTTCAGTTTTTTCAGGGCATCGGCGAAGTGCTGTTGAGGGATTTTCAAACGGCTCCGCAATTCTTCCTTGGGCATGCCCATCCGAAGGGGAAATTGCTGATGGAAACCCTGTAACGCCTTTTGAACGTCGTTTGAAAGCCGTGTCCAGCCGCCGATTGAAAACAGAAGTGCTCGCGGTCCTTCAGGGCCAAGCATAATCATCAGGTTCTCGGTCATCAAGTTTTTGATGATTTCCGCAGCATCAGCGGATGAAAGACTGCATGCGGCCAGAATGGAGCCGAATTCAGCCGGTTCATTGGCTTCCAGTGTTGAGATAAGCATATCTTCCGGTGAACCTTTCTCCCTGGATTCGAGGCTTTCGATAACTCTGCTTTGAAATCGCCTGTGCCGTTTGGCCTGCGTGTCGACAATCTTTCCGCCGCCGAGCGTTCCTGTCGCAGAACGGATAATGAAAAGATCTCCTCCGGCTGCTGCCACCGGTTGACTGAGCACAATCTGGGCCCAGCCGCTCTCTCCGGGGTTAATCTTTTCTCGATCCAGCAACCGCACTTTCCCGAAGACTTCTGCGGCTCCGGTGTGAAAGGTGATCGATTTGTTATGTGTGATCGGTTGGGACAGGTCGCGGGTGGTACGCAATTTCACATCTAAAAATTTGGACGGGATTAACCAGCCGGGAGAGGTTATCACACACCCCTTTTGAAGATCATCGACGTTTACACCGCTCAAATTCATGGCTACACGGCTGCCAGGCAGGGCGGTCTCCATCATCTTTTTATGCGTCTGCAGCCCACGAATGGTAGCCCTCTGCCCGCCGGGAAGTATTTCCACCTGCTTCCCGATGGAAAACTGGCCGTCGATAAGTGTCCCGGTGGCAACTGTTCCAAACCCTTTCATGGTGAAGATGCGATCGACGGAAAGCCTGGGTTTGCCGATATCCCGTCGCTGCGAAGTTGATTCCAGCAGGGTGTCGATGGCAGAGAGCAGATTGTCAAGTCCTTCCCCTGTGGTTGCGGAAGTGGCGATCATTGGAGCTCCTTCCAGAACGGTCCCCATTAAAACATCTTCAGCGTCCATACTGACAAGTTCCAGCATTTCCTCGTCAACCAGATCTTTTTTGGTGATGACGACTATTCCCTGACTGATGCCCAGCAGATCGAGAATGGCCAGATGCTCTCGAGTTTGTGGCATGACTCCTTCATCGGCAGCGATGATTAGCAGGGCAATATCTATCCCTCCGACGCCGGCGAGCATATTTTTAATGAATCGCTCGTGACCGGGAACATCGACTATGCTGACTTCTTTTCCGCTGGGAAGCTTGAGCCATGCAAAACCAAGCTCGATGGTCAAGCCCCGCTCTTTTTCTTCAGCCAGTCTGTCCGGGTCAATGCCGGTTAGAGCCTTGACAAGGGCCGATTTTCCGTGATCTACATGTCCTGCTGTGCCGAGTACGTACATAGCTATCCCCGGTTTACATTTCTGGTTTGATTCTATTCCAGTTGAAACGGAATGGCAACAGAAGATAATCGGGGATACTATTTCAGTTTTATATAGTATACTATTAGTTTTAAGTCATTGACAAAAATAGTTTATTATGATATATATTTTATAAGGAGATGTTATGCAGGAAGCAGATCAGGATCATTCTTTAATTACATGTGGAGAGGCTGCGGAAATTCTGGGTTATAATGAGGTGTATTTGCGGCTGTTGCTTCGGAAGGGGTTTATTCGAGCGGCTCAGTTGGGAAGAGAATGGATACTTTTCCGGGCGGATGTGCTGGAATACAAGGAAAATCCGCCAAAACGGGGACGGCCTCGAGAAAAAAGGGAATACGCGAAGCAAAGCTCATACTGGGAGATGTTTGGAACTGTGGGGATTCCTCTTGAACCGATGAGGAATACGGAAGAGTAAGCGGCTTTCAGGAACGCGGGACAATAAGAAAATATCGGGTGGATTGTTTGGTAGGCCGACGGGGATAAAAGGCAGAACTTTTCAGATGGTTATTGATCTGACGATTTGATCAATGGCTGACTGGAAGGACTGCCATGAAACAAATATGCCTTAACAATTACTGCCATAGAGAGTCTAAAATCCTCCACCGTAGAGGAGCCTATTGCCTTGTTGCTTTCCAATGTGATTATTCCTCGTCATCTTCTTCGAGTAAGTATCCTTGCTCAACCAAGTTATTGTACAATTCCAGGATCCTCTTGGCGAACAAACTGAGCAAGACCTCATCGTCATCCTCATCGGATTCAAGTACATCATATTCACCGATAGCAGGAAACCCGCCTCTCCCGGCGGCTTTTCGTTCCTGGATAGTGAACAACCCATCATCATCTTCGGGAAACTCAAGGTTTTCCAGAGGCGTCGTTTTTCCGCACACCGGACACTTGAAGTAACGAATTATCATCTCAATCCTCCCTCGGGAAGATTTAACCATAGATGAAAACAATGATAAAGCTTGATAATTCAAAAGAGACGGTCAAATGGACATCATTAATGGTCAATTGCTGCGGTCAAATAATCGGATTTAGAGGTCAAGTGTTTTTCGGATATCGATGCATGCCATTCCCCCAAGAAACAATGCGTTGGAAAAAACGGTTTTATGCCGGGACTTTTTTTGTTGTAGTGTGCACTACAATAGTTTTCGGCATGCCGAATATTACAATAAAACCCGGGTTCACAGCACTATCGATTACGTGCCACCGAATGACAAGTTGCTGGGCCGCAAGAAATCCATTTTCGCTGATTGGGATAGCAAACTTAAATCTGCTCGTGAACAGCGGCGGTGCAAACACAGCAGGGATATTGACAAGGAGGCGAGATTTGTGTTGAACTGATATTATCGGGTGAAACTGCGGAGGGCAATGCTGGGGAGCAACCCTTTTGGGGATAACCCAATGGTGATTGGAGTGAGGGAGGATTGCCTTACCTTCCCAATCGTTCATAGAATACTCACCAGAGATAGACTCCTTATGTCCCCAAAAACCCTCGCCGAAAATGCGCAGGAAAAAGAGTCAAATTATGCAATCATCTGCATTATAAAAATTGAGCGGATGTCCATTTCTCGCTGAATTAGTACATATATTTGATCTGGTGTATAATCCCGTTTAGACATTCAAACAAAAAGGTTTTGCTGAGAAGTTATATTCAATGAACATCTCGATAATCGGCAGCGGATATGTAGGTTTAGGCACAGCGGCTGGGTTAATGAATAATGGTCACAGGGTTAAGTGTATTGATAATGACCGGACCAAGGTGGACCTGATTAATAGTGGCCGATCTCCTATCTATGAAGAGGGATTGGATGAGTTGCTTTCTGAGTACATAAATTTAAGTGGCAACTCGCTTGCATATACGAATTATCAGGTGATACTGGAAACTGATATAACCTTTATTTGCGTAGGGACTCCTTCTAAACCGGATGGAAGTATCGATCTTACATGCATCGAGAATGCGGTTGATGAGATGGGGAGGTTGCTTGTTCGTAAGCAAGGCTTCCATGTGATAGTGGTTAAAAGCACTGTTGTGCCGGGGACAACTCAACGCCTCATCATTCCTCTTCTGGAAAAATTATCGGGTAAAAAGGTTGGGCAAGATATTGGCGCAGCCGTTAACCCTGAGTTTCTACAAGAAGGAGCGGTTCTTCACTGTGCACGTAACCCATTGCGTATTGTTATTGGAGCTTCTGATGAGCAAACAGCGAATGCAGTTGAAGGACTCTATGAGAATTTCTCTATACCGATTGTGAGAACGGATATAACCACTGCTGAGATGATCAAATATGCCAGTAATACTTATCTGGCTACTCGACTTTCGTTCATTAATGAGATTGGAAACATATGCAAGACTCTGAACGTTGATGTGTCGGAGGTGGCCCGGGGCATGGGGCACGATCCCCGAATAGGTAACGGGTTCCTCAATGCAGGGATTGGTTTTGGCGGTTCGTGTTTGCCTAAAGATGTAGAAGCCCTGATTTACAGGGCAAGGGAACTTGGTTGCGAATCTGAATTACTGAAGTCAGTTTCCAAAGTTAACCAAGAACAGCCTAAAAAATTGATTGAAATCGCCCGGAAGCGATTGGGAAGTTTTGAAGGTAAATCAATTGCAATTATGGGAATGGCTTTTAAACCTAATACCAATGATATCAGGCAGGCGCCTGCTCTGACAATAATCACTCAATTGCTGAATGAGAAAGCTACGATAGTTGCATATGATCCCCAGGCAATGCCGGAAGTTAGACAGGTTTTCGCTGATGATGTAAAATTGTGCGATAGCGCACAGGATGCTATAGATCAGGCGGATTGTGTATTAATTATAACGGAATGGGATGAATTCAAGGACGAAACCCTGTATATCGGTAAAATTGTAATCGATGGACGCAGAGCCTTGGATCCACAAAAAGCCAAGGCTCTATGTGATTACGAAGGTATTTGTTGGTGAAAAAATGAAACTTGTAGTGATGAT
>Ga0180432_10010454_pt1 | contig 11107 bp, 9 predicted proteins | sample SS_ome_10_FD_132414 | JGI IMG/M metagenome (GOLD analysis project Ga0180432, IMG submission 132414) | Hypersaline lake sediment archaeal communities from the Salton Sea, California, USA - SS_1_MS_2 metaG | ecosystem: Environmental > Aquatic > Non-marine Saline and Alkaline > Hypersaline >... | reverse complement strand
GGAAAAGCCTCCCCGCATGCTCGTTGGAGCAATGGCCGGAAGATACGAATACCACGTTGTCGCTTCCGGGAACGGGCCTGGCATCAATATAGGCCTGTGAAGTGGGATGCATGTTGCCGAAGTATGTCATCGCGCCCGTACCATCGGGATTCATCACCCACAACTGATGGAACCGGGTCGTCGCGCGGTTGACGTATTCCCATCGCGTGTAGATTATCCGGCCGTCCGGCAGAACAGCCGGAGTACTTTCAGTAACAGCGCCCGAGGAAAGCTGCCGGATGTCGGACCCGTCCGCCTTGCATCGGAACAGAACCGTAACCGGAGCCAGCCAGCACAAGACATATCGTTTGCACCGGGTGGAGCAGAAGATGATATCGCCGTCCGGCAGGTAACAGGGCTCAATGTCGTCCCAGTCTCCGAATGTCAGTTGCTTGAGACCGGCCCCGTCGATACCAATCTCATACAGATTGTAATGGTGCGTTCCGCCCTTGCGATAGGAAAAGAGAACCTCCCTTGCGTCGTAACTGACACGCGGATCGCGGAAGGCGCCCTTGTCATCGGAAATCAGCGTTCTGACGTTGCCTGTCTTCGGGTTGAGAACGGCCAGCCGCCCTCCGTCGCCGCCGTGAAGCCAGTAATTCTCGTTGCCGCAATCGTAGCCAAAGTTGGCATAATAATGATTAGAGTAGTCCCGGCCCATTTGTCGCTCGGCAAACAGGACTTCTCCGCCGAAATCCAGATCCTCCGGCCGGGCGGGTTCCGGGGGAACAGTCTTCTTGCGGCCCTTTCTACGGGCTCTTCTGGCTGCTCTTGCGCCACAAGGGTCAGGTTCCGCGAAATGACTTAAGGCAATGACGGCGCATAGTGTGCACAATACACGAATAACTGGACTACAGTACGTCCTGTTTCTTTCCATGGTTTAATCCCGTGTGCAGGTGCGTGGGTTGCCCGGGGTTTGCAGTCTGCCACACGTGCTACTGTGTCTTCTGGCGTCCTTTGTTGGCGTCGCCCTTCCGTCCGCGGCCTTTCCTGGCGGCAGCCTCGGGCCTGCGGCGCACGAATTTGGGCGTATTGGGCGGCGCGCGTTTGGTCAACGTGCTGCCGTCGAGCTTCGGCTTGAACGTCGAGGCGTCCACCCCGAGCAGGTCGTAGATCGTCGGGGTCACATCCCCTCGCAGCCCGTTGCGGTTGACCTTTTTCGTGTTGGCTGCCAGGAAGACATACGGCGCGTACCTGTGGCTGTCGTCGCCCTCGTCGAAGCCGTGATCGGCAGTCACGATGACCAGCGTGTTGTCATACAAACCGAGTTCTTTGAGCTTCGCGATGATCTTCCCGGTCCACGTGTCGTTGGAGATCAGCGCGTTCGTGTATTCCTTTGAGTTCTCTCCGTGCTTGTGTCCGCTGTGGTCGACCTCGGCGAAGTGGACAAAGAAGAAGAAGGGTTTGTCCTTGTATTTCTCAAGGTAGCTCAGGGCCTTCGTGCCGACCTTCTCGTCCTTCATCAGGCCGAACTCCCAGACCTCCAGGGCGCTATGCATGTTGTAGTAAGGCGAGGCGGGGATGACGCGATACTTCACGCCGTTCTCCTCGATGATCTTGCCGTGGGGCTGCTTGCTCGCGCCGGGCCGGCGCCGTCGTTTCCGCCGTTTCGGCCGGACCTTGCCCGCCGTGTCTCCTGTCTCCTTGCCGTCGGCGCCCAGGCGGATCTTCTGCGGCGGGTTGATCTCCCCACAGTGCCCCTTCTTGCCGATCACCGCTACCGTGACGAAACTGTCCTTGCCGTACTTCTCCTCCAGCCGCTCGAAGATGCTTAGTCCCTTCGGCACGGTGTCGTACTTGTGGTTGCTGTACACCCCAGTGACCTTCGGGCCATAGCCGGTGAGGATCTCCGTCCACCCGGCCTTGGTGTCGGTCGTGCCCATAATGTTGATTTCGACCAGGGCGCCTTCGTCGGCCAGCCGCTTCAGCGTGGGCAGTTGGCCTCGGGCCAGACACCCGTTGACATGATTCCGCTGGGCTCCGTCCCAGCCGAACAGGATCACGTTCCGTGGCTTGTCCGCCGCATGGACTCCGGAGGCCAGTACAGCCGCCAGAAGCACCGACAACACGAGTTTCTCGTGCATGGTCTTGTTCTTTCTTCCCCTCATCCGGACCCCTTTCCTATTGGATAGAAGAGGTCAAAATACTTCAAATCCAGCCTGTAAGGATCTACCGGCGAGGGGTTCTTCGGGTTAAAATCAGCCGGGAGAACACCATACCGCTTCATTTCACGCAGATATTCGTAGCGGGGCATGAAGCCGGGCATGTCGAACCGCTTGATCGTATCAAGCCGCTGGCCGGCGGCCCGGATATGCGCAAGTATCTTCTGGTAATCGGGATCATCTTCCCTCTCAAAAACCACGGGATGAACGAAAGGTCCCGGTTTCTTGCCGAGGCGTATGGGGACCTTCTTTGGTGCAGCCAGCTTTCCTTTCGCGTAGCCCCCCGATGTCTTGGCCAGGACAGCCATCAGGGCAAGCGATTTCTCGGGATGTGTCAGATTGAAAATATTGTGGCGGGAGGTCCGGAACGTCGGGCGCTGAAATCCCCCTCCGTCCCCCTGTCGGACTTTATGGCCCTGGATACGAAGGTCGGTGACGGATATCGGGAGGGATGTGGCGTGACAGCTTCCACACCTCTTTGCTATCGCCTGACTTGCCGGACCCGTGGAAGGCCACCCATCCGCCATCTCTCGATTGGGCTTGCGTCCGAACGGACCGCCAATCTGGCCCGTGCCGTAGCAGGCGTACGTTCCCGCATACGGCGTGGCCGAATCAAGCCACAATCTGATCATGGTCCTCTCGTGGGCCGTGAGCTCGACATCATGATGTGATCCATCGATCTTCTTCATCAATGGCGCGGCGGAACTGAACGTCTTGTATGGCGCGTCATTGCCTACCGGTTCACCCCAACTGTCTTTGATACCGGGCCATTTTATACCGGCCCCATCCTTGATCTGCTGATAGAGCATCAGATTGTAATAGGACAAGGAGTATGTCGGGCCTCGGTCGCCGGTGAGGTTTACCCCGCCCTCGCGCTTCTCCGCTTTGTGGCAGGAGACACACCTGCGATCGAGAATTGGTTGGATGTCACGCGGGAAGTCGAAGATCTCGGGTATTCGGGCAATGGGCTCGATCTTGCTCGGGGCGCGTCTGGCCGCCAGGGGCTTTACCCCCTTGGGTGGCGCCATTGTGCGTTTCTCGTGGCAGCCGATGCAACTGGCGTTCTCGCCAGGCATGACCGTAATGAACGACCGCATCTGCTTTACGGACAGGTCATTTTCATCCAGGATGCCCAGGTAGATACTCCGGCGGGCGGGCACTTCGAAACTGGCCGAACCGTCGGGTTCGACAGGTACCGTGCCCAGTATGCGGTTGATCGTCCACTTTCCGCCATGGGCCAGGGGGGTCGATCCCCCGCCGGTGAAATTGACAGGCTTGGGCAGTTGTTCCATGACGAGCAGTTTCTTGATCGATCCCGGCGCAACTCCCTTCATTTTACGCCCTATATACGCGTTGGTCAGCAAGAGCGTTCCGGTCTTCTTGCTCCAATCCACACGGGGCGGAAGGATGCGTTCGCGTTCGCGCGGTTTTATCAACTGCGGTTCGTGAACCATCATATTCGACTTGAAGACAAGTGACGCCTGTCCCTTGTCGGTAACAAGCACGATCGCATTGCCTTCGGCCGTAAGAAAAGACGAAGACGACACGGGATGAGGATCACGAACTCCTTTCCTCGCTCCCACCGTTTTCAACTGCGACAGGTCGTCGGGGCCATTAACCGTATTTACCATGGTAAGCCTCCCCGCATGCTCAGTGGAGTGGCCATGCGAGCAAGCTATGAATACCGCCATGCCCTCTTTCCCCGGAACGGGCCTGGCGTCTATAGAGACTGAAGAGGTGGGATGCATGTTTCCGAAATAGGTCGTGGCGCCGGTTCCGTCGGGGTTCATCACCCACAACTGGTGAAACCGGACCGTCGCGCGGTTGACGTATTCCCACCTGGTATAGAGTATCCGACCGTCAGGAAGAACCGCGGGCGTATTCTCCACATTGGCGCCCGAGGAAAGCTGCCGAATGTCGGATCCATCGGCCTTGCATCGGAACAGGACCGGGACCGGGGAGATGAAGCATAGAACGTATCTCTTGCATCGCGTGGAGCAGAAGATAATGTCGCCGTCAGGCAGGTAGCAGGGCTCGATGTCGTCCCAGTCCCCGAATGTCAACTGCTTGAGACCCGATCCGTCAATATTGATCTCGTATAGATTGTAGTGGTGCGTGCCTCCCTTGCGATAGGAGAACAGGACCTTCTTTGCGTCGTAACTGACACGCGGATCACGAAACGCGCCCTTGTCGTCGGAAATCAGGGTCCTGGCCTGGCGGGTCTTCGGGTCGTAAATAGCAAGCCGACCGCCCTCTTCGCCATGAAACCAGTAGCTTTCATCGGTGGAACTATAGCCGAAATTGGCGTAATAATGGGCATCCCGGCCAGGATGACGTTCGGCAAACAGGATCTCTCCGCCAAAGTCCAGGTCCTCCGGCCGGGCGGGCTGAGGCAAGGGACTCTTCTGGCCATCCTTTATCCTCCGCCGGGAAGTAGATCCGGATCGACTGGCGGCAGATGCGTCGGGTCCCGAGGGAACAGTCTTCTTTCGGCCTCTTCCACGACCTTTTCTACGGGTTCTTCTAGCTGCACTTACGCTACAAGCGTCGGGTTCCGCGAAATGACTTAAGGCAATGACTGCGCATAATATGCACAGTACACGAATAACTGGACTGCAATACGTCCTGTTTCTATCCATGGCAAGCCTTTCCGATCATTCTATCACGGTTTCGAGGTCCAGCAAAGCTCCTTCTGGCCCCGACAAGCCTCTGCCTGGGGGCTTGTCCGGGCACCCTTCAGGCGATGAATGCGTCGGAGAATCTCACGGAACAGCGTACGTGGCATGGCCGCCCGAGAAGCCGGGTAACTACCTGCTGATTGCCGAGTTGAAAGGATATAATGGCTACACCGTTGAGAGCATAAGAGACCTCGTGGTGAAGTGGGAATGCAGCGGTGTGAGAGATGAAGATGCGCAGGTTATTACCGGTGGCCACCCACACGGTGCGGGAGGGCAGGCGGATGTTCTCGCTCTTGCCGAGGAGGCGGTCGGACCACTCTTGGCTGGTGAGCGCTGCGGCCAGGCAAGACGAGTCGATGGTGCTGTTATCTGGGATGTTATCGAGCAACACGAGCGGCGCAGCCGCCAGCAGGATGGCGGTGATCTTCTTGCGCCATTCGTCCTCGTTCTGTTTGGCGGGGATCGATTCGCCCGAGATGCTTCCCACGCCGACAATGCCCAGTACGGTCGCCAACAAGGTCTTGCCCGTGCCCTGCATCGGAGCGTCGATGATCGCCAGCGGGACGTGCCCGGAGATGACCGGCCGCATGAGGACCGACAGCAGGATTGCCAGTGCGTTCGCCCGGCTGGCCTCGTCGGCGAAGGGGAACTCACCGATCAGGTCGCCCAGCAACCTGGCCGCCGCAGTCACCTCGTCTTCCGTGGGGTTCTCGGGGATCGGTGGGACAACCAGGTCTGGGTCGGGGCTGTAAAACAGCTGCGTCTGCCCGTCGTATCCAGCCGTCGTGCAGATGCTCCCGTCGGGGCGCAGGATGGGCGAACGGGCGATGCCGATCAGCGGCGGGTAGTCCCACCGGCCCTGAGCGAGGATGTTCTCAGCCAGATACACAGGCGGGTTCGTGCCGACGTATGCACCCTCCCTGTCGATGGTGAAGAATTCCTCCACAAAAGGCCGGCCGGCAACCGCCGGCCGGCGATCAACTACTCCTGGCGGCCGTGGTCCTCCCGGCGTTGCGTGAAGATCCACGAGTGAGCCATGTCCGCGACCTTGGCGACGACGGGCAGGTCCTGGCGGCCGAAACTGGACGACTGCTTCCAGTGCTCGCCCTGTCGGTACAATCTGTTGACCTGGACGCTGAAGCGTTTGCCGTTGCCGTTGGTCGTGGCGTTTAGCCAAATCGTCGCCTTGATGGCTCCGAGGCGAAGTTCCTTGACGGGTCTGTTCTCTGCCATGTTGTGTTCCTCCTCTGAAAAGGGTGTTCGCTTTCCACTCGCCCCGTTGTGGTGGGTAGCGAATGCCCGAGCGGAGGAACAGGGCCGCAACGCCGTCCACAAGCGGCCGGCGACGCCAAGCAACGCCCAGTGACGGCTCCGCTGGCACGGCGTTGCTCGTCGCGGCCACGGAGGGCAAGGGCGGCCTGCGACAGGCGGGGAACGCACGCGATCAAGGGATTCTCGGGTCACGACGGGACGGATGGCATGTGCGTGACGGTGAAGACGCGACGGGTCCGTCTAGGGTTGCCGGGAAGCTGTGGAAGGCGAAGGTGAGACGGTGTTCTGCCGAGAGGGGGCGGGGACGTGGGAGGCCACGATGGGGTTGCGGGGACAACCACGGTGGAAGAGAAGATCGTGGGGCTTGGCAAATCGGCCAAGAAGGTATAGCGTGGGTGGGGAGCACGTTCACGGGGGCACGGGCGGTTGCCGACAGTCGCTGTGAACGCTTTGACTCGATGAATGACAGCCGGGGACCCCGGCCGGCACATGACCTTGGTGAAGAGGCCTTCGGCCGGCGGGGAGGATGATCGTCCGTTTGGCGGCTTCGAGGGATGCCTGACACTTCTTTCGTAGCCCAGAACGTCACCTTTGTCAACTCGGAGCTTACCTGGCTCCGGGAGAGGCCACGCGGACACTGCCGCTTCATCATCGACGGGGACACCGTACACCCGCCAAGTGCGCGGCATTGCTGGGGAAGTTGAAGATGGAGTGGGATGCGAAGTGGAAGAGGACGTGGCGAATCACTGTTCGGAAACCGGTGGGCGGATTCGTGTTCATTCGGGCGGAGCACCTCGTGAGAGCGTGGGCCGCGTTGCGAACGAGGAAGCTCCTGGCCGGGGCGATCTTGGGGTCTTTGGGGTCTCCATATCGCGTGAGCACCCAGGCCACGCCGCCCGTGCGGCCGGGCGTCATGTGCGAGTTCTGTTTGTAGGTGAAGTAGAACCCCACGCCGGTCGTGCTCAGCGACTTGCTCAGGCCCTTCAAAGCCGAGTTCCTGTATACTACTACCATCGCGAGCCTCTGCCGAGCTATTCTACTGCGTCTTCCATCGGTCCTACTGGGCGCAATCTGCCTCTGGTAGGCGAGCAAGAATAGACTCACGGATGCTCTCGGGTATGCCGGACGTCTGAGCAAAGTGCCTGAGATACCTATGTCCTACCTCTCCCAAGGCATAGAGCGCATCAATGATTTCCTGGTACACGCGACGCGTGTCGATATCATAGTTGATGAGCCTAGCCTGGATTCCCATGGAGGTTGATGGTGCTAACATTTCGGTCGGGCAACGGCTGGGTGGCCGGGGAATGTTAGCAGGTCATTTTACCCCATGCTCGGCTATCCGAACACGAGGCGAAGGCGTTTTCGGCCAAGCCACGGGATTCTGAGATCGGTCTTATCGTATCCCGCGGCCACAAGCAAGGGATTGTGTGCACGTTTCTGGAATCGGACGTGAATGGTCTTTTCGTCGATCTCCACGGCGGCCGCAGCCTCTACAAAGTCGCGGAAGATGTGCCGTGACTTGGCCGTTTGATACCCGCGGCCGATGCGGCTGCCGAGCAGACGGTACAGGCTGCTGGCCATCAGTGTCAACTGGAGATCGCAGCTGACCTTCATGGCCACGGCGGACGACAGGGCATCCATATGGAAGAAATCGATACCGTCGGCAATGGTGTTCTCGACGATCATTCGCTGGGCGTATCGTCCGATGAGTTTGGCCGGTGAGGTTCTCATCTGGTTGGTCAGCAACAGCGTGGGTTCTTCGTGGCCCAGGTCCGTGATGGTCAGTTGCCGGATCTTGCCATCGTAGCCCGCAAGCTCGATCCGATGGTCGAGGATGCGGGGCGTTCGGTAGACGCGAGCGAGGTTCTTCAGTTCGATCCGCTTCCACTGCGACGCGGGTGTCTGTGCGATTTCCAGAAGCATCTTCCGCGACCGCCGCCGGAGCGTGAGAAAGCGGATGCCCATCTGGTTGATACGGCTGAGATTTGCATAGGTGGTCAGTCGAGAGTCGAAGACAAGTTCCTCCGGCAGGTGTCCGGTCCTGTTGCGGTAAAACTCGACGAACCGCAGAATCTCGTCGTTCTGCTCGTCCTTGCGGAGCTTTGCATTGGCGTAACAGAACAGGCGTCGGTCCGCATCCTGGGCCAGGAAGGCCAGAATGCCCTTCTGACGGCGGCTGCGCTTCGAGACGTAGTGCTTCTCCAGCAGCGCGTTGCCGAGAGAAGGGCACAAGGTTTTGAACCGCTGGATGATGTATCTGACGAAGTCCGGAAACTTGTTGACGGGCTGGCGGACCTGAACCAGCGCAGCGGACCCGCCCTCGTCGATTCTCTTCAACCAAGAGGCTATCGTCGCTGGTTCAACGAGGAAGGCCTTGGCGGTCTGGGCAAGAGACCATGCACGAGCGGCTCTGAGTTCAAGGATGGCCATGCGTTAGGTAGGGCGGTAATATGGTCGTCGGTGTGGATCGACCTTTGCCATGCGAGCATCCTTGATGCGGATCTCTTCGCGGAGCAGTTGGCTCTCCTGCTTGAGTAGGTTGTTCTCGGCGGCAAGGCGTACTCGAGCGTTGATGCTGTTGGCGGCCCAGCCCCTGGCGCAGGTAATGGCGTAGTGAGCCAGGGAGATGACGTAGATGAGCGCTGAGCGGACGGAATCAGGCCAGCCGGAAGGCAGAGGAGCGTCTGAAAGAGCGTGATCGCACACAGGCAGGCCTCCAGGACTCACTATTCTTATGCAAGCAAGAGTCTACCAGCTGGTACGGTGCGGTCAAGAATCCGTGTGTGTTCGGCAAATGTGCGGGCATCAAACTCGCTGGTCCGCTATACCATACTGGCTGATCCGCTTCAGCGGGCATCAGACTCGCCGGTCCGGTACGGCCAGCACGGTTAGATGTCCGTCAGCGTCTCGTCTCGTTTCAGGTCGAGTTTGTCCTCTTTATCGTTGGCCAGGAACCAGTCGAGGCCTTTCTTGCCGGAAAGTTTGTCCCTAGCGTCATCGTTAGAGACAGTGGTGTCGTTGAGCATGAAGCTGCCGTTCAGGCCGCCGCCGGTACTTAAGTTGGCTACCCGTCCGGCGTAGTCCAAGTCCAGCCGCGACCACTCGGCCGATACCGCCAGCGTTGCTGCCCGGTTACCGTCCTCGGCATGGGTCCCGCCGGCGAGGACGTCGTCCCCGTCCTCGCCCTTGATCTCGTCCTTGCCTGCGCCGCCGATCAGGATGTTGCGCCCGTCACCACCCCGGAGGTGATCATCCCCGGCACCGCCGGACAGGAAGGCTTCGCCCAGCTCGACGTGCAGCTTGTCCTTGCCCGCGCCGCCATACAACTCCACTGGCAGGGCACCGACGCTCTTGTGCACCTTGATGTTGTCGTCGCCGGCCTGGCCGTAAACAACGATCCGGTCGATCGGCGGGCCGAACTCGTCCTTCAACTTGAACTTGTACGTTTTCTCGTTCAGTTTCACCTCGATGGCCCCGGGGTCGTGACCCTTCTTCAGGTCAATCTTGTCCTTGCCCATGCTGCCGCCGACGAAGAGTACCGTCTCGCCGGTGCCTTGCGGGTCGGACACAACCACGGCTACCTTGACGTCGACGTCGATGCTGCCCGTACCCGTCCCGCCGTCGTTATCGGTCACCGTCAAGCTGACGGTGTGCGTGCCCAGGAAATTCGGCACGAAGCTGAAACTCGGTCCTGACCCGGCTGCGACGAAGATGGCGTCGTCATTGACGAGTTTCGCTCCCATTCCTTCCTCCCCCACGTATCCCAGAAGTCGGGCGGCCCCGAACTGATCGCCAAGCACCAGTCGTTGTGAGCCGGATGTGTGGAACTCGACCGTCTGCAACAACCTACCGGCCGCATCGAAGACGTGCAGGAACGTTCTGGACTCTAACCTGGTTTTGCTTGCTTTGGTGGCGTCGATCTCGAACGTCTCACCCAGGTTCACCTCGTCGTCGAAGTAGATGCGGGCCTTCCTGTCGGTTGCATCGGCCTTGTCGGAGGCGATAATGTGAACGACCGGGGCATCCTTGGGGTCGCCGATCACGTTGATCTTCCCCTGCTTCTGCCAGCATTGGGTAGCTTCAGGCCCGTCGCCAGTATATCGCATCGTCAACACGCGCGGCTTACCATAGCGGTCAGACAGATCGATCCCGTCATCCCACGCGTGCTGTCGCACCACCAGCCAGTCGAACCCGTGCATGTCCAACTCGCCTGGATCGGTAATGCTGCCACTAAAGTTCAGTGTTTGCCCGCGCACGGCCACGGATACGCCGTGGATCGAGTTCACGACGGGTGCAACATTGTTGACGGTGACAGTCAACTCATCTTCGCCTTGGGCGCCGTCATCATCCACTACGGTCACGGTGACTTGGTAATTGCCGTTGTCAGCGTACACGTGGTTCAGGTCGAATGTCTTGGCAGGGCCCAGGGACAGCGGCTGGACTCCGCTGCCGTCACCGTAATCCACTGTGGCTGTCCACGTGTCATTCCCGGGGTCCGTGAACGAGCCTGAGCCGGTGAACGTGCCGCCTTCATCAATCGTCGCATCCGGACCAGCATCCACCACGGGAGCTACGTTGTTCACCGTCACGGTCATCGTATCACTGCCGACCTCGCCGAGGGCGTCGATGACCGTTACTGAAACTGCATAGACGCCATTTTCGGCGTAGGTGTGATTCAGATCGAACGTCTTATCCGGGTTCAGTGGCAGTGGCTCATCGCCGCTGCCGTCGCTGTAGTCCACGGTGGCCGTCCACGCGTCGCCGGGGTCCGGGTCCACGAAGCTCCCGGTGCGGTCGAGGGCGCCCCCCTCATTGATCGTCTCGTCGGAGCCCATGTCCACCTTGGGCGCGACGTTCGCGATCACCTCCACCGGGTGGGACGCAACCGCCGAACCACCGTCGTCATCGGTGACCGTCACCGTCACAGTGTGGAGGCCGCCAGTGTGATACTGGTAG
>Ga0180432_10010453_pt1 | contig 11108 bp, 10 predicted proteins | sample SS_ome_10_FD_132414 | JGI IMG/M metagenome (GOLD analysis project Ga0180432, IMG submission 132414) | Hypersaline lake sediment archaeal communities from the Salton Sea, California, USA - SS_1_MS_2 metaG | ecosystem: Environmental > Aquatic > Non-marine Saline and Alkaline > Hypersaline >... | reverse complement strand
TTGAGCAGTATAATGTCGAGAAAGAATTTGAGCGGTCCCTGAATAAAAAAATCTGGCTCAAGAGTGGTGGTTTTATCGTCATCGAACATACCGAAGCCATGACGACGATCGACGTTAACAGCGGTAAGTTTGTCAGCAAACGCGATCATGAAAAGACCTCACTCAAGACCAATCAGCAGGCTGCCAAGGAGATTGCCCGTCAATTGCGTCTGCGGGATGTCGGGGGCCTGATCGTGATTGATTTCATTGATATGGAAGAGGATGAAAACAAAAAGCGGGTTTTTCAGGAGCTCAAACGGGAACTCTATCGGGATCGCGCCAAGGTCGCCCTGTCGCCGATTTCAGCCTTCGGCCTGCTGGAGATGACGCGTCAGCGCATTCGGGTCAACCTGCTCGATTCGGTCAGTGAAGAATGCCCCGTGTGTCACGGCTCCGGGCGGGTCACTTCCAAAGGCAGTATGGTTACGCAGATCGAGAGCTGGTTCCGCCGCTTTCGCACCAAGTCACGCGAGCGTCGCCTGCGGCTGCACCTCAATCCGGATATGGCCAGCTACATTCATGAATCCGCCAGTAGTCTGATCCGCAAGATTCAGTGGCAGCACCTGGTACGCATCAAATTGGTGGTGGATTCGGAGCTCAATTATGACGAGTTTCGGATCTATTCGGCCCGGACCGAAAAGGACATTACCGAGGAATATTAGGTCTTGACAAGGCTCGGTGGAATATGTAAATTCACCAGCCTGTTTGGAAGTGACAAAAGAGAGAGACATGAAATCAGAACAGTACGCTATCGCAGAGATCGCAGGACAGCAAGTCATTCTGACTCCCGGAAAAAAGGTCAAGGTGCCTCGTCTGGATCAGAAAGAGGGAGCCAAATTTGCGGTCAAGAATATTCTCTATCTACGCAACGGTGAAAAAGTCGAGATCGGAAGTCCGTATCTGAAGGATTTTACGATTGAGACCAAAGTGGTTGAGCACGATCGTGACAAGAAGGTGATCGTTTTCAAGAAAAAGCGTCGCAAAGGCTATAAAGTCAAAAAGGGGCATCGTCAGCAATTTACCGTTTTGGAGATCACCAAGGTCGGTGCTCCTAAAAAGGCTGCCAAAAAAGCTACTCCCAAGGCCAAAAAGGCGGCACCTGCCCCAAGCCCTGCAAAAACGAAAGAGAGCACGGAGTAAATCATGGCTCATAAAAAAGGTGTCGGAAGCTCAAAAAATGGTCGCGACAGCAATGCCCAGCGCCTGGGTGTCAAGAGATTTGGCGGACAGTATGTGACCGCCGGCTCGATTATCGTGCGCCAGCGCGGTACCCGAATCCACCCCGGAACGAATGTCGGCATTGGTGGTGACTACACACTTTTCGCCCTGATCGACGGCAAAGTCCAGTTCGAGCGCAAAGGGCGTGATAAAAGAATGGTAAGCATTATCGCTTAGTCCGGTCCCGCAATTTCAAATAGGGTTTCACCCACTTCCCCCTACGAATTGCGGGATTCGTGTATCCAAATCCCCTAGCTTGAATTTTTCTCCATAAATCAAATATATTGCATAGAGACAGACTTTCCAACCGAACCGGATCAGTCATGGCATGACCCAGACACCGCCAATTCCTCAGATCATCTCAGCCAGCCGGCGTACGGATATCCCGGCCTTCCATACGGATTGGCTGCTGGCGGCAGTTCGTCAGGGATATGCACGCGTCCCGAATCCCTATACGCAGCGTGAGTATGAAGTTTCACTCCAGCCCATAGATGTAGCCGCAATCGTCTTCTGGTCGCGGGATTATCGCCCGCTTCTGCCCCATTTGGATGAGCTGGATCAGCGTTTCGGGAAAAGACTGGTATTCCACTTTACCTGTACCGCTTTTCAACCGTCGGCACGCAGGATTCTGGAGCCTGCCCTGCCCCCTTATGAGAAACGGCTGTCGTCCCTGAAACAGCTCGCGGAGCGCTACGGACGGGATCATATTTTCTGGCGTTTTGATCCGATCCTGTTCAGTAATCTGAGTCCTCCATCGGAGCGCCTGGCAACATTCCGCAAGTTGCTGCCGCAGATGCAGCAATGTACCCACAGATGCTTTATTTCATTTGTCGATCTGTATCGCAAAGTACGGCGCCGCCTGCAGCCGTTGCAGCAAAGCGGTCGCTTGCAATTGGAAACGCCGACGCTGGCCGAACGGATTGAATTTGCATGGCAGCTGGCCGGCGAGGCTCGCTCGTACGGAATCGAGGTACTGAGCTGCTGTGAGGAAGACATCGCTGCTGCGCGTGCTGTACCGACCGGGCATTGCATCGATGCACCCTACCTGAAGAGGCTGTTTCCGGAAGTTGACATACCGGTGCAGCTGTATCCGAGCCGCAAGGGGTGCGGTTGCTATCGGAGCCGTGATATCGGGCGCTACGGCAGCTGCCGGCATGCTTGTCTCTACTGTTATGCCAACTGATGAGCAGCCGGTTTTCCTTGACATTTATATCGAATCGGAGTAGAGTTTATATATTCGTAATGGTCATAATGGGATATGGTTTTCTCGATAAATGGAACAAAGATCAGGCGGTGACCGCCGAAAGTAAAGAGGGGGTATACTATGAAAAAGATTATCATTTTGGGCGCTGGAATCGTCGGCAGTGCGGTGGCTGCGGATTTATGTCAGCGCTACCGGGTATCGGTCGTTGATTTCAATGAGGAGCGTTTGCGGAATCTGAAGCAGCGCTGCTCGGTCGATACCGTGCTGCGACACGTCCATGATCCGATGACCGTGCAGGATGTTGTGGCAGACTGCGATCTGGTGATCGGGGCCCTGCCGGGTTTTATGGGATTTCATACGCTCATGGCGGTGATCGATGCCGGTAAGGATATCGTGGATATCTCCTTTTTTAATGAGGATCCCTTGCAGCTGGATGAGTTTGCCAAAGAGAAGGGCGTTACGGCGGTGGTCGACTGTGGCGTTGCCCCGGGGATGCCCAATATCATTCTCGGTTACCATTCGCGGAAGATGGAGGTAGAGGAGTATGAGTGCTATGTGGGCGGTATGCCGTTCGAGCGCAAATGGCCGTTTCAGTATAAGGCCCCCTTTTCCCCCAGCGATGTCATCGAAGAGTATCCACGGCCCGCCCGCATGATGGAGAATGGCAAGGTCGTGGTGAAAACGGCCCTATCCGATCCGGAATACATCGATATTGATCCGATTGGAACCTTTGAGGCTTTCAATACCGATGGCCTGCGCACGCTGCTGAAGACGATTCCGGTGCGTACGATGAAAGAAAAGACCCTGCGCTTTCCGGGCCACCGCAGCCTGATGGCCATGCTGCGCGAAACCGGTTTCTTCGGTAAGGAGAAAGTGCAGATTGGTTCCCAGGAAATCGTACCGCTGGAGCTCACCGAGCACCTGCTCTTTCCCAAATGGCATCTCAAACATGATGAACCGGAATTTACCGTGATGCGATTGCGGATTGCCGGTACCGAGGATGAAAAACGTAAGGAATATATCTATAAACTTTTCGATCAATACGACCGGGAAACCCAGACTTCCTCGATGGCCAGGACCACCGGTTATACCGGGTCGGCGGTGGCGGAGCTCGTTTTGCAAGGCGCTTTCGATCGCAAGGGGGTCTGCCCACCCGAGTACCTGGGTTTTGAGGAACCTTTGTTCCGCAGGATCATGGATTACATGCAGCAGCGTAAGATACACTATCGTGTAGAGGAAAAAACGTACGATTCCGCAGCTGAGAATTCGAAATAGCAAACCGGGAAAACAGCTGATTTTGCCCATTTTCCGGGATTCCGGTACCCATAGAAAGGCCCGCCTTTTACCTTGTTTTTCTGTGAGTGTACAGGTAAATTCTGGGAGTTTCGCCGAGTCAAGGGCACGATTGTAATATGATGTTAATATTGAACTTGGAGTTGTTGGGATGACCAAAATATTGACTGTCGCGAATCAGAAAGGCGGAGTCGGAAAAACAACAACTTCTGTGAATATTGCCGCCGGTTTAGCCGTATCCGAAGTACAGACTTTACTGGTAGACATCGATCCGCAGGCGAATGCAACCATTGGCTGTGGCATCAACTATAAAGATATCAACAACAGTGTTTATGAAGTCCTGGTAGAAGATGTTGCGATCGATTCGGCGGTCGTGCCCACAGAAATTCCATTTCTCGATATTCTTCCGAGCACTACCCGGCTGGTAGGAGCGGAGATCGAAATGGTCAGTATGCTGGGGCGTGAAACCGTTTTACAGAAAGCCCTCGAAAGTCTCGAGAAGGAATATGATTATATCATCATCGATTGTCCACCCTCCCTGGGTCTGTTGACGCTGAACAGTCTGACGGCTTCGCATTCAATTATTATACCGATCCAGTGCGAATACTATGCGATGGAAGGGCTGGGACAATTGCTACATACGATTCGCCTGGTGCAGCGCAGTCTGAACCGTACCTTACAGATCGAGGGGGTTCTGATTACGATGTATGATTCCCGATTGCGGTTGTCAAATGAGGTCGCCGAACAGGTTCGCAGCCACTTCAAGGATAAAGTCTATCAGACAGTGATCCGCAGAAATGTGCGGTTGGGCGAGTCGCCGAGTTTTGGAAAGCCGATTATCCTGTACGATGCCGCCTCGGCAGGAGCGCAGGATTACATGAATCTTGTAGGAGAAATGCTGAAGAACGATGGTCAAACGCTTGGGTAGAGGTATCAGCGCTCTCATTCCGGAATTTCCGGAAGAGATGGACCTGGTTTATAAAGTAGCCGAAATCGAAGTGGCGCGCATCCGTGCCAATCCGCATCAGCCCCGCAAGGAGTTCCATTCGGAAGCGATGGAGGAACTCAAGCAGTCCATCCAGCAAAAAGGCATTATTCAGCCCATTACGGTGCGCCAGATCGATGATGGTTTTGAGCTGATTGCGGGTGAGCGCCGCCTGCGGGCCTGCGTGGAATTGGGCCTGGATACGATCCCGGCCTATGTCTTGCCGGTGACCAGCGATGTGGAAATGATGGAGCTCGCCCTGATCGAGAATGTGCAGCGCGAAAACCTCAATCCGGTTGAAGAAGCCGAGGCCTATGCCATCCTGGCCAATACTTTTAATCTGTCGCATGAAGAGATTGCCCGGAAGGTCAGCAAGGAACGCTCCACCGTGACCAATGCGATCCGGCTATTGAATCTGCCCGAAGCGGTCTTAAAGGATCTGCGCGATGGCAAATTAAGCGCCGGACATGCGCGTCCGATTCTGAGCCTCGGGGATGAAAGCCAACGGCTGCATCTCTGGCAACGCATCCGCCGGGACGGGATGAGTGTGCGGGCCGTCGAGGCTCTCGTCAAAAAAACGTCCCAGAAGAAGTCCGGACCACCAAAGGCAGCTCCTGCAGCGCGTTCGCCCTATATCCGTCAACTGGAAGAAAAACTGATGCATCTGATGGGCACCAAGGTCCGCATTCGCGGTAGTGAGCAAAAGGGCAGCCTGGAGATTGAGTATTACTCTATGGAAGATTTATCCCGGATTGTGGAGATACTGGAAGCCGGTGAGGAGTCCGCGACATGAAGAAGGGCTTCTATACCGTTCATATCCTATCGGACAAACGTGAAAAACCGATGGTTCTCTCGTTCAGTGCGGCAGCGTTGCGGGCGCTCCTGATTACAGCCGCCATCCTGTTGGTCATATTTCTAGGAGCGCTCTACTACTATCTTCCACGGGCGCTGAATTACAATGTGATGGTGGAGGAAAATCAGCAGCTCATCCAGGACCGTCTCAAAGTCACCCGCATTTTGAGTGATTACAACCAGATTCGCCAGATGGACCGCTATATCCGCTCGGTCCTGGGGCCGGATCTCAGTCTGCCGAATATCGATTCGCTGAGTTTCGATTCGCTATTCATTCCGCCGGGCAGCAATTGGCAAACCGGGGTCGAAGAGATTGAGATCAGCTATCTCGATAACATCCCCATTTATCCGCCGGTCGATGGGTACATCACGCAGGGATTTACCAACGACCGTATTTTTACAGATGAAAATCATTATGGCGTAGATGTGGCAGCGCCGGAGGGAGAACCGATTAAAGCCTCCGCTTCCGGGGTCGTCGTTTTCTCCAATTGGACCTATGATCTGGGCTATACGCTTATTCTATATCATTCGAACGGTTATTTTACCATTTACGGCCATAATCTGAGAAATATTGCCGAGGAGCACCAGTATGTAAATCGGGGAGAAGTGATCGGTTATGTGGGTAATACGGGCGTGAGCAACGGACCCCATCTGCATTTTGAAATCTGGCGGGAGGGAAGCCCGATTGACCCCCAAGCGATGATTTTTTCCTATCGAAGACTGGACGTTTCAGTCGATAATACAGGAGGGTAGACAGTGAGCACAGCAAAGCCAAAGAAGGATACTGCCATAAATACCATTATCGGTGAAGACACCGTGATTAACGGCAACGTGAAACTGGTTGGTAACATTGTAATCTATGGCAAGGTCATCGGCGATGTGGAAACCCAGGGCATGATCCGGATTGGTCCGGGCGCCGAGATCAAGGGCAAGCTGAATGGCAATGATCTGCATGTCGGTGGCTATGTACAGGGCAATATTATCTCCGACGGTAAACTGACCCTGGGCGATAAATCCGTTTTGCATGGCGATGTCAGAGTCACCCAGATCATTATCGAAGAGGGCGCTCATTTCGAGGGCAAATGCGAAATGCAGGGCCAATCTTCCGTGCGGTCCCAGCTGTCCGATAAAGAGCAGGATACAGAGAGCTGATCGCCGCTGGCGAGACGGTCAGAATTTTATCCCAACTCCGCGAATCGTAACGATCCCAGTCGATAACCCAGCGTTGAGAATTTGAAAATGGGCAGTAAAATTACGGGCTGCTAAAGAGAACGAGTTTATGAATCAGACACGAAATCAGATGGAGAGTGCGAGATATCCAAAGCCGTTTTGGGTTGCCCTGAGCGTATTGCTTCTGGGGTCGCTGGCCTGGGCCTCCGATGATCTGCAGATCGTGGATGGCATGACCCATCGCATGATGCAGCTGGCCCTGCAGCTGGGCGTGATTCTGTTTGCGGCCAAGCTCGGCAATCTGGTCCTGCGCCGCCTGAATCTGCCAGGGGTGGTGGGCGAGTTGATTGCCGGGGTAATCATCGGGCCCTATTTACTGGGCAGTATTCCGATTCCGGGATTTGCAGAGGGCCTCTTTCCAATATACTCCGTGGAATTTCCGATCTCCCCCGAGCTGTATGGCATCTGTACCCTGGCGTCTATCGTATTACTCTTTATCACCGGTCTGGAAACCGATGTCAAATTGTTTCAACGCTATTCGATTGCCGGCAGTCTGGTGGGTGTCGGAGGAGTCGTCGTATCGTTCGTTTTGGGTGATCTGGCGGTGGTCGTTTTTTCGGAAGCGCTGTTCGGTGTCAAGATGAATTTCTGGTCAGCGCCCAGTCTCTTTCTGGGAATAATTTCGACCGCGACCTCGGTCGGTATCTCAGCCCGCATCCTGTCCGAACACCGGCAGCTGGAATCGCCCGAAGGGGTAACGATTTTGGCCGGTGCCGTCATCGATGATGTTCTGGGGATCGTGCTGCTGGCCATCGGAATGGGAATCATCACGGCATCGCGGGAATCGGGGGTCGTCGATTGGGGACACATCGGTATCATTGCTCTGAAAGCGGTGGGGATCTGGCTGGCGGCCACCGTTATCGGTCTGATCGCTTCGCACAAGATCGGTACGCTGTTGAAATGGTTCAAGGACCGCTCGTCGATCACGGTGATGGCGTTTGGGTTGGCCCTGATCCTGGCGGGCCTCTTCGAAGAGGTTGGCCTAGCGATGATTATCGGCGCCTATGTTATGGGACTGGCTTTGTCAAAAACCGACATTAATCATGTCATCCGGGAGAAACTGAATCCGGTTTCGGCCCTGCTTGTACCGGTTTTTTTCGCGGTCATGGGGATGCTGGTAAATGTCCGGCTGCTACTGTCCAGAGAAGTTATCCTTTTTGGAATTTTCTTTACTGTTCTGGCCGATTTGGCCAAGATTGCCGGCTGCGGCGTACCGGCCCTCTTTTCGAATTTTAACCTGCTGGGGGCCCTGCGGGTCGGCTTTGGGATGTTGCCGCGCGGGGAGGTGACCCTGATTATTGCCGGTATCGGAATTTCGGCGGGAGTGCTGAATGCCGAGATCTTTGGCGTCGTGGTCCTCATGGTTCTGATCACCGCCCTGGTGGCGCCACCGGTTCTGGTGACCCTGATCCAGCGTCCCGGCCGGGGCATTCGCAAGCTGCGGGAAGCCTACCAGCCGACGCAGCTCTCCTTCCGTTTCCCGTCGGCGGAAACGGCGCAGCTGTTGCTGCGGAAATTACTCGATGAATTCGATTCGGAAGGTTTCTTTGTGCATTCGATCAGTCGCCGGGAGAGCCAGTACCAGCTCCGCAAAGAGGAGTCGATCATCGGGCTCCAGCAACGTCAGGAGGAGATTATCTTCGACTGCAGTGATGCGGAGATTCCGATTATTCATACTGCGATGTATGAAGTATTGGCGGAATTGGAATATATTATAAATGAGCTCAAAAAACCGGTGGATGGAATCGAGATCGCCAAGAAGATCCAGGAATATGTTCCCGGTTCGATCCCTGGAAACAAGCTGGCCAACTATCTCAGTGAAAAGGTTCTGGTGCCCGATCTCAAGGGCAATTCCAAGATTGAAATTATTGATGAACTGTTAGAAGTCTTGAATCGTGAGGAATTGGTAAAGGATCTCGCTGCAGCGCGGGACGCGGTGCTCAAACGGGAAGAGAGCCTGTCCACGGCCATGCAGTTCGGGATTGCCATACCGCATGGCCGGACCAATGCGGTGCGGCATCTGGTCAGCGCTATCGGACTCAAACCGGAGGGGCTTGATTTTCAGTCGATCGATGGCGAACCAACCCGCATCGTTGTCCTGACTCTTTCCCCCCGGGATGCATCTGCTCCGCATATGCAGTTTATGTCGATGGTCAGTCAAAAGTTGAATTCCGAGGGGCGCGAGGCGTTGCTGGCCTGCAAGACTGCCCGACAGATGTATCGCGTTCTGACCGATGGGCGGAGCGCGCGCAAAGGCGCCCTGCGCAGAACGAAATCAAAGAATCGCTAGTTGCAAAACAGAGGATAGAAAATGCTCAAAAGAACGGTCCATTGTGCCGAATTACGAATTGACCAAAAGGGTCAAAAAGTCATTTTGAATGGGTGGGTCAACCGCAGTCGCAATCTGGGTGGGTTGATTTTTCTGGATCTGCGCGATCGCTATGGATTGACCCAGATCGTTTTCGATCCCGAACAGAGCGCGGAGCTGGTTGAGCGTGCCAGGAAGCTCGGGCATGAAGATGTCATCGCGGTCGCGGGAGAGGTGCGCCCGCGTCCGGCCGAGGCCCGGAACACCGAAATGCCGACAGGTGAGATCGAAGTCCTGGTGCATGAACTGGAACTGCTCAATGAGTCACAGGTTCTGCCCTTCATGGTTACCGATCGTTCCACGGCGCTGGAGGATTTGCGCCTCAAATATCGCTACCTCGAATTGCGCACCCGCGAACTGCAGCATACCCTGAAAATCCGCCATCAGGCGGCCCAGATAGTACGAAAGTTTTATGCGAATAATGGATTCATGGAGATCGAAACGCCTTTTCTGATGAAGAGTACACCCGAGGGCGCCCGTGATTACCTGGTGCCTTCGCGCATCCATCGCGGCGCTTTTTACGCTCTGCCGCAGTCACCGCAGACCTACAAACAGCTCCTCATGATCGCCGGTTTCGACCGCTATTTTCAGATTGTCAAGTGCTTTCGCGATGAGGATTTGCGCGCCGACCGGCAGCCGGAATTTACGCAGATCGATGTCGAGATGTCCTTTGTGGATGAGGACGATGTGATGCAATCCACCGAAGCGCTGCTGCGAGTGGTTTTTAAGGAGGTTTGCAATGTCGATTTGGCCGAACCCTTTCCCCGCATGAGCTATCAGGAAGCCATACGGCGCTATGGATCGGACAAGCCCGATCTGCGCTTTGGCATGGAAGTTCGCGAGCTGAATAGAGTGGTGAAAGAATGTGAGTTTAAGGTGTTCCGTTCGGTGATTGCAGAGGCGGGTTATGTGGCCGGGATTTGTGTCCCCGGCGGAGCGCAAATCACCCGCAAGAAGATTGACAGCTACACCGAGAAAGTCCGCCAGTGGGGTGCCAAAGGACTGGCATTCTGCCGGATAACCGAAAACGGCCTCGAGGGCGGCATCGCCAAGTTTCTGACCAATGTCCAGGATGTACTGATCGAGGAATTTGCAGCCCAGGCCGGCGATTTGCTCTTTTTTGTGGCCGACCGCGAAAAGGTGACCTTTCCCGTTCTGGGGCATCTGCGGACGCTGCTGGCGAAAGAGCTGGAGCTGGTCGAGATGGGCAGCTACCAGCCACTCTGGGTAACCCGTTTCCCGCTATTGGAATGGGATGAAGAGGAGCAGCGCCGGGTGGCCATGCATCATCCGTTTACGGCGGCCCTGCCGGAGGAAAGAAATATGCTCAGCAGCGCTCCCGAGAAGGTGCATGCCCGGGCCTATGATGTGGTCATCAACGGCTATGAGCTGGGTGGTGGCAGCATCCGAAATCACACAGTGGAGATGCAGACCGAGATGTTTGATGCCCTGGGAATTTCACGGGAAGAGTCCCGGCATAAATTTGGATTTTTGCTGGATGCGCTGGGATTTGGTGCACCACCGCATGGCGGGATTGCACTGGGCTTCGATCGGCTGGTAATGCTGTTAGCGGGCGTGGATAATATCCGCGAGGTGATCGCGTTTCCCAAGACAACCAGTGCGTCTTCGCTGATGGACGGCTGTCCGACGCCTGTGGATCAGCGGCAGCTCGCGGAACTCGGGCTGCGGGTTGTCGAGGAAAAGTCCGACAAGAAATAAGCACACGGCTACATTGTTAATACGATAATTCCACCGACCGTCATCAGGGTACCGATGACGCTCTTAGGTGTAATCGGTTCGTTAGCCAGCCAGTATCCCATCATGGCACCAAAGAGTGGCGAGGTAAAGGCGAGCGGCATGACCTTGCTCAGCGGCGCGCCTTTGAGGGCGATATAGAAGCAGAGCATACCGCCGGCACC
>Ga0180432_10010451_pt1 | contig 11108 bp, 14 predicted proteins | sample SS_ome_10_FD_132414 | JGI IMG/M metagenome (GOLD analysis project Ga0180432, IMG submission 132414) | Hypersaline lake sediment archaeal communities from the Salton Sea, California, USA - SS_1_MS_2 metaG | ecosystem: Environmental > Aquatic > Non-marine Saline and Alkaline > Hypersaline >... | reverse complement strand
GAAATATCAAACACGTCACCATGGAAGAACCAGTATTTTTTGCCGTCGAGTTCCAGAATAAGCTTGTCCAGCTTATGCAGATTTAACATTTGGATCTCTTCAAAGTTTCGCATGAAGTCATCATGGTTGCCAGTAAGATAGTAGACCTTTACACCTTTTTTTACCAGTGTGAGCACATTTCTGACAAATTCCACATGCGAGGTCGGGAAATACTTTCTATTGAACACGTACCCATCAAAAATATCACCGTTGAGGATCAGGATCTCTGGCTTGACTGACTTGATGTACTCGTTGAGCTCTTCGGCATGGCAGCCGTAGCTTCCCAAGTGGACGTCAGAGATGACCACTACTTCAACCTTTCTCTTTTCCATTACTATTCATAATTTTATTGCATATCCTCAATGACTCTTCCTGGTAGTTGAGCTTTACTCGATAATCATTCGAAAAAAAGTCATTAAGGGATGAGACCTCAAGATCATTCAGGATCTTGACGCCGAACTTACTGAGAACTTTGGCATTATAGATCTGTTCGATCTGCCGCTTAATGGGAATGACCGCTAATTTTTTGCCCAGATAAAGGCTTTCGGCCGTGGTCTGAAAACCGCCGTGTGTGATCACCCCAGCACATCTCAACATCTCTTTGGCAAATATGCCCTTATCGATCGGATGGACCTGCAGGTTTTCGTATTCATAGGAAGCAGTACAGTCCTTCGAAAAGATATGGAACTTCTGGTGCGGAAAGAGCTCAAAAAACTTAATCAGATCATCGAGCGGATAGGTATTGAGATAGACCAGGTAATATTCGCCCTGTTCGGACCTAGACCGACGAAAGACGTCGCCTATGATAGGAAAAAAATCCCGGTCTCCCTCCTTTAGGTAGTCGAAAGAAATGTAGTCGTCAACCGGACAGACGATCTTTGTCACTGACCGGTTGAACAGTAGATTGGGAGAAAGACTCTTTAAGATCTTCCTGGACAAAAACTTGTACTGGTTGGAAATGCCGAGAGTGTGTCGCCGGCGAAGAAGGCTGGCCCAGCACGTTACCGGCTCAAAATCGGAGACTATGACCTCATACTGGTTCAGGTCAAGACTGAGAGCAGAACGAATGAACTCAATAGGCCTAAGGCTCTTCAGGGTCTCCCAGATCGAGATCTTGCCATCGATCATGGCCAGTTTAAGTCCTGGAAACCGATACACAACATTAAGATCACCGGTGTCTATCTGGGAAAGGTCTCCGGACAGACAGACATCGATCTGGGAGATTTGATTGCCATAGTATTTATGCAGCATATCAATGATCTCACGAGACCTGGTGATGTGGCCATTACCAGTACACTGAATGCCATAGAGTACCTTTTTTTGACTATGAGTCTGACTCTTCTTCATGTACTCTATCTATCAAGAAAGCTAGGCCATATTTAGGCCACTGCGAACTTGATGTTGTAGCGGTCCCACAGCATCTGGATGAAAGTGGCCTCGGTCTCGCCGGTCTGGGCATTCTTGATGCGTTTGTCGGCACTAGTGTCCACGAACATATAGATCACGAAGTCGTAGCCGGTGGAATAGATCATGCTCTGCCCGATGCCAGATCTCAGGTCACTGCCCTTGTCGCCTCGCTTGAACTCAATGGCAATGCGGATGCCGTCCGTCTCCAGCACCATATCCGGTCGGTTCTGGGTGCCCATGAACAACATGTGGTGCACGGTGGTATTGACGTTGCCCTCCCACTTCAGTCGCTTCTTGATCTCGGCCTTGGCCTTGTCCTTGCTCCAGTGCGGCTTTAGCCTCATTTCTCGTTCCATCAGCCTGTCCACCAGATGGGGATAGATGAACTGTTTGATCTCGTCTTCGCTCTTGTTGCGGTAGTTGATGGTGCCGAAGATGTCATCGTGGGTAATGGCCTCTGATACCAGGCCGATCAGCTCGGTGCGGCGTTTGCCCTTGGAGGCGGTCTTGATTGCTTTTAGTGTTTCCATGCGGGTTGTATGATCTGGATCAAATTAGTTTAGAGCAATGCCTCCAACATCTTCTCGCTGTATGTCACCTTCGTCTAGTTCTGTCCAGTAGATCTCATATACCACACACTTCTGACCGCTGCTGTTGACGAAGCGGTGGTACTCGCCCGGTGGCACCTTGGTCATCTGTCCGGCAGAGATAGTGGTGCGGTCGACCAGGTCGTAGCTGTTCTTCCACACCTCCACGTCTAGCTGGCCGGACTCCATCCAGAAGGCGTTCCACTTGTGTTCGTGCTTGTGCTTGCTGCAACGACCTCCGGGCTCGATCTCGATGCGATGGATGGAGACGCCGTTGTGGCCAAAGATGTGCTGGGTAAGTCCCCAGACCTTTCCTTGTGTGTTCATGAGGGTTATATGCAGGGGGTGTGAATGGGTTTAACGATTGGCCTTGGTATACACATCAAATTTGCTCAGATCCGGATAAGGAAGCTCCAAGTCTTCATTATGCTTTGGATTTCCTTGCATGTCATAAAACTGATTCATCAGCAAAAGTCCCCTGGCAGCAAGCTCGGGCATCATATAAAAATTCCAGCCTAACATGTCCAGATTGTCTTCATGGTAAGAACATTCTCGGCGACCAGAATATCTGGCCCGCTTGAACCAAAAGTATGCATCCCTATCATCAGTAAGAATTGCACCGCCCTTGGAAAGCTTAAAATGCTTATATGGACCTGTGAATGAAATGCACATGTGTGTATTGGGAATGTACATACCGGTAGTGAACCTGAGAGCCGAATCCCATACTCTGGTCGGCTTTAGCTGATATGCCCCTTTGATGGTATTGCCCTCAACCGGCTCAAAATTGACCTTACCGCCGGCATGGATGATCTCACATGGGACTGATGGATATGTTCTGGCAGGAATGGTAATCTCTTGACCCTTGATGTCTTCATACATCAGGGCAAGAAAAAGGGCATTGCTGGCATTGTCTATAGTGATCGCAAATCTGGCACCGGTGTAGCGGGCAAGTTCATCCTCGAATTGTTTTGTGACTTCGTATACTTTAGACATAGCTATTTTTTAGATAAATTTCCAATTCAGTTCCGTATAGATCTTTTTCAATGTGATCGATTATCGATTTAGTTAAATGATTTTTCCAACCATCATCATTAGTCTTAGTTCTAAAGACACTATATGCATTTGAATCTTCAGTAGTAGTAGATTGTTTAATAAAATTTGTGGTTTGTTGAGTTATTTTAATGTTATGTACATTAAATAAAGTTTCTACGGTTGAGTGTGTATTTTTTAAGAGATCTGCATAGTTTAGAAGCGTTACTCTATTTTCAAATTTATCTTTAAGTCTATGAAATAGAATTGAGGATTCTTTCCATTTATTATATCCAAAGTAATTTTCTATCCTATTATCATTTTTCTTTGGTGCATCTAGCCATTCTTCTTCTAATTTCCAATTTGGTTTAAATTCACTGGGTGCATTGTAAAAAGAAGAGATAACAGATAGTGGATTTCGTATTATCAAAATTAGATTAAGATTTGATTTGCTGAGTAATGTATTTAGTATGTTATGATACCTCACCTCTTTATATACTAAATGGGTTTTTTCTAATTCTTTTTTAAAATTAGGAATTTTACCACACTCTATTTCATTTTTTTGGTTTAAGTAGTCATCATCTGAATTAAGTATTAAATTGAAAAAATTTTCAATTTCTGTAGAAGATGAAAATTCATTCAAATAGTCTTTGAATTTATATGAAAACAGAGGCTGTTGCCTATAAGCAACATACTCATTGCTGTTGAATATATTTGCTAACCAGGTTGTGCCTGATCTAGGTACGCCATGAATTCCTATTCTATACATCCAATTCTTTCTTTATACTTTTAATTATTCTGATCATATCATTATGGTCATATCTATGATCAATGGGTATTGGGAGTAGTTTATCACCTATCATTTTATTTATAGGATGATGAGATTCGGGCCAAATAGTTGGTATAAATATACCTTGACTGTGAAATTTTGATTTATTCATCTTTTTGTTCAATAGAAGTGGATAAAAAATTGGTGGAGATTTATGACTAAATTTTAGCACATTATATTTTGACAAGTGTTGGTGTATGATCTGATAATTTGAAAATCTTTTCTTAGCAGATTCAATAAATGAAATATTACGGAGTAAAGCTCTGCTTATATTAGACATGCCTAAAATATCTGTTGTAATTTTTTTTTCTTCTTCTTTATATTTTAAATAGGCATCTCTTAAATTTCCATTAAATCTTAGTACGTTATGATCTAATGAAACATTTTTATTTCTACAAATAGCACTATCATTAAAAGAGGGGCCATATAAAAATGCACCATCTGGAATTCCAAAATGTTTACGGGCTGATGTTAAAAAGTAAGAATCATTATACCCACCTCTAAAATATGAATGTGTATTATCAACTAAAAGTCGATTCTGATACATCTTATTTGCCAATTCAATTTTATCTTCATGTAACCCAAAATAATTTATAACAATCAAAAGATCATTTTTATCTATTTTTGGAATTTGGAAGTCTAATTTTTCATCAACGTCATAAAATTTGATCGGTATTTTGGTTGATTTTATTGCAGATATAACAGAACTACACGTGTACGTTGGTAGATATACTTTATTCGGTGATTCTGTATTAAGTACATATTTTATACAAGATCTACCGTTTGATAATGCTAATGCATTTGGGTGATGTCTAAATCCTAAGTCTGGAAGATCTAATTCAAAGAAACCACCGATGACTTTACACGAGTTCATATTTATCTAAATGTAAAATTATCTGTTTCTTTTCATTTTGCATACATACATCAAGAATTGATTTGCTTGCCATCCCTTTAATAAATGATAATTTGATGCTATGATCTTTAAAGGTTTTTTTGCTATAAAGATCTATACCACCAATAGGATTGATATAATGTGATGCGTTTAACTGCTTACATAAGCCAATGAGGGTAGATTCCTTATCAGCGAGTTTTTTGTATTTCAATTCTGATGAAGTTATGAATTCTGTATCAATGTTTAAGTATTTTGAAAATTTTACAATTGATTCAGAACATAGATCAGATATTAATTTAGGTCTTTCATCAAAAATACTCTCTATTATTTGAAATACTATTTTGAAGTTTGGTGTCTTTGAATAGTTTTGTTTAATTCTTTTTTCAAGCTTGATAATTTCTCTTGATGACCAGTTAACCTCAATTTCGTTTATTTTCTTAAATGAGCTTGATTTAATAAGAGGTATCGTAAATAAGCCATCTTCTAAAAAATTTCTATTTATCCACCCTCCTTTGATATAGTTTACATCGTCATAGAAAACAAATCTGTCAACTGCATTTATCATTTGAAAATAACCTAAATAAGGTAAAAAATAGGGCTGCATTATACTTATTATCATGGTCAAATCATTTAATGGCTTCTAAATTGATGTCTACTTTATCACATCTAAATGCAAACTTGCCACCATATCTACGTTCAAGCTTCTGCAAGTGTATATCATCACTTTGATGTTTTTCAACAAACTTTATTTGTGTAAATCCAATAGTCAATAGTTTAGCTTTGAGATCTTCTTTATCATATAAAAATCGATGCCATTGGCCACCATTTTTTATTTGTTGAATATTCCAATCTTTGGTGAATATTTTTCCTGAATAACCTACAGCTTCACCATAAGTGACACTATTGATCCAATGGGTTTTATTTCTATACTTAGATTTAAGTTCATCACTAAGAAGTTCCCAGTTTTGATATGCATAGATGATTCCATCAATAGAAGGAACTACGATTCGCATAATACCGCCAGGCTTTAAAATTCTATAACATTCTTTTAGAAATTTAAACCCATCAACTTCATCAATATGTTCAAGCATGTGTTCATGAAATATTCTATCGACACTTGAATTTTGATATGCCAGTGGCTTTGTAACATCTACTTTTGGAAAATCTGTATTTTCCCAGCCATCCAGTATATTTAGTCCGGATCCAAATTGAACTTTTTTCATTTGATTAAGCAGTGATTTTGTATATTATTAGGACCAAACCAAGGCCTGGTAATTAGTCCAGCCCACGCATCTAAAGTTGCACCATAATCTATTGCAATTCTTCCTTGCTTTGACAAATAAGAACCAAAGTCTTTACCCTTTACTGCACATCCAAATAAAATTACATGTTCCTGTATTGTATCTAATTTTTTGAATATGTCAGATCTATCAAAGGCATTGATATTCATTGGTGTTTGAACATAATTGATTGACATTTTTAACCTATCTTCTATTTTATTGGCCTTAAGTTCTTTAACTCTAGGAGATATTATACAAATCTTAGTTTTACCAAAAATCTTACCTAATTTTTTTAGGTCTCCCAATATAGTTCCTCTTGTTGCCATGTGATCGGCAATTGGTGGTTTATCACTTCTTAGTGATTCTAAGTAGGACCATTTAATTGACCATTTTTGTTGATCATATTTGATTTTTTTTGCTATTTGATTATTTGGGTTCATAAATCCAAGTATGTCACTATTTGACAATGCAGTATTTATGATCTGTTGACAAACTTCAACAGTAGAGTTAAAATTTCCATGATTCCATTTTAGCATCCTGTCTTTAACTGCATTTGAAATAGTATTTTGTAAGATCATAATTTCACCATCTCCAAATCTAGTAAAACTCAATGATTCTCTATTCTTAACTTTAGTTAAAATAAGATCTGCCAACTGTTCATCTGACATATTTGGAATCACATAGCTCATTTTTTATAAGGACATGAATTATATAATGCATCAAGATCTATCTTAATCTCATGCTGTTTTACTACATCCTTGATGTCCTTTAAGCGAGTATGCGGATTGATCCTGATCGGCTGTCGATCTGGTCTCCCAACTGACATAAAATAGTCTTTAAACTTAAATCCGTTTCCTACTACTTTATCAGAAAATTCGACCCACGCTGAAGGAATTCCATAGGCATCGGCGGCAATGACACCATGTAAACTACTCGAGATGATCATATCACACGATAGTATTTCATCGACTACTGAATTGATATTGCCCAGTATATTGATCACCTTTACATTAGGCAGTTCAGATTTTTTTACAACCCATGGATTCTGTTGATCCACATAATGTGGAATGATACCTATTTCATACCTCTTTTCTATTTTAGGATTGTAAAATTTAGGATACAATAGGGCAGGATCTCCATAAATTTCAGGACATTCGATTCCATTGTTAATTAAGATCTTTCTAGTAAGCGGACCTCGTACAGCATGTACTTTTTTTGGCTTAATCTTTATTGTATCTATGTTTTGAATAATGCCTGAGCCCCATATTTCAGAGTTTGAAGAAGATGGAGGGATGATACTGCCAATAGAATAAAACCTAAATTTTGATGAGCTGTCTATAGGATTTACATGTTCAATTTGAGCTCCTCCAGAAATATACTTAGTCAAGACTGGAGAAAGTGCATCACCCCAATTTTTACCACCCATTCCGGTCCACCAAGCTAAATATATCTTTCTCATTTTAATTTGAATGGTATGTACGTCTTTTCTCCTCCGAATGCAGCTTTAGCATTCTCTTTAATCCTAGCATCTCCAATTCCTGGAAAATTATCAGATCTATCATCGAGTCCTATGTACTTGATAAATTTATCACTTTCTTCGACATCGATGTATCCCGGGCAAAATTTAGTCATTTTTACTATGCGCCCAGTATATTCTGTGTGTTCATGGCCATAGCGGTATGGCAAAATCTTAAAGTATCCAACAGCATCTACAATTTTTCTAGTGAGAGTAAAAAATGCTCCATTAACTTGCAGGGTTTTAACTGTTTTTATCCCATTTACCTCTTCTCTCTTAGTAACATGTTTATTCAATTCTGGAACTTTATAGCAAAAGTGGTGTATTCCTGATTTTTGGATTGAATTAGCATAGAAAGAATCAAACCCTTTCAAGAGGCGAATATCGTCATCCATAATGAACATTAGATTACAGCCAGCATCGTAGAGGTGTTTAATGCCAGCATTTTTAGCAGAAGAGATGCCTTTATTTGAAGGAAAATCAATAAAGTCAAAGCAGTCTCTAAATTCGTTTAGGACAGATAAATGTGCTGCATTAGTAGAACCGTCATTGACTACCACAACTTTAGTATCATTTGACATAGCCTCTTTAATAGAGGTCAGTGATTTTTTTATCACTTCAATTCTCTTCAGGCTAGTATTTGCTGATGAAAATGTACTTACTGCAATTCCTTTCATCTGATGTATTTGTATTTGTTATTGATGTTCTTCAATAGAGGCTTCCATTCCCCACTCACTATCTTCTTTTTCATTAGTGGATAACCTTCAGTGATCAATTCCTCCCAGAGATGTACATGTGTATTTATATTTATCTGCCTCCTGTATTTACCCGTCATAGTCTTAGCGGAATACAACGCAACAGGTCGTTCGCCATTCCGCATCATGTACTGAGTCAGTCCTACTTCACAATCATTGATGATAGACTGTCTAAGTTCAACTTGGTCCTTAATTGAAAAGAATCTATCAAATCTGATCTCACGGAAGAACTTTTTTAGTAGCCCGATAGCATTGCCTTTAAAAATAAGAAGATGGCTCTGTATATGATAAGACTTAGACCTTTCAATTCCAGGTGGTGCCTCGTACGAGTCTGTTATGCCATAAAAATTGCTGCCATTCGATCGGCCCCATTCAAAGAATCCAGATAGAGACCGGTCTTTTACAAGCACATTACTATTGTTGATGAATGCCAAGGTATTGTATCCAGAAAGATCCTTTTGTGATATTGCCCTGTATAGGAATCCAAAATCATATCCTAGATTTGGCATTACAAGCACTTCTGCTCCACGTACAGATGTTTTTTCATTGGTCACAATGACCAATTCATCAAATTGGCCGATCAAATCCTGAATCATGGGCATGTCTTGGCGATGTCCATCTTTAGTATAACTTATGAAAAAACAGATCGACTTCATATTTTTGCTATTAGTCCAGTATCTTCAGATGTCACCATCATCCCAAAAACTCTCTCAACTGCATGAGTAAATGAAGGCTCTCGAACATTGCCGATTTCTTTGTCCATTTCAGAAATGGCAATATTAAGTCTTTCATCCGTCCAGAATTTATTGAAATGATCAAAGTCACACCAGAACATAGTACCGCCAACAAAGCCAAATTGTTGCGGGAATCTTATTCCTAGTTTAGAACATACTTTACGTAAGTTTTGCTGATTTGAAGGACCCCCGTCACCACCGTACATTACTCCATGAGTTTTACCATATATTACCCACCTGGATGCAGATGCCATTTTTATATTTGCATTTGTTTCTAGCAGATGGAATCCACTGGTAAACATTTTGTCTGAGCAGAGCGTGCTGTATAATAGAGTTCTCCATGCATTACCGGTCTTTGTATTACCATGCTTTTTATCATGTAGGAATAAAAGATATTTGTACTTTAGGTCTGGATGGTTTTCGCGAAGCCATTTGATGGCTTTCATCTTAGGTCCAATATCCTTACCTGCATTTTTCATTGGAAGTATAATACATTCTGGAAATGCATCAATAAGCTGTTGTTGTATTTCTGGGGTATTACTAGATCCATCAGTCAATGTAAAGACAAATTTGCACTTGTATGGTATCTTTTTCAGATATGATATGGTTTCTGCTATGAGATCTTTAAAATAAAGGTGTGTAATGACAAGACACGGTGCATCAAATGAATCATACTTAGTAAAAAGTCTTTCTATATCTGATCTTGTTATATTTAGGTTGAGCTGTGGTAAGACTGGATTGTATCGGTAAGATCGATAATTTACTATTCTATTATTCACTGGCACTATATTCCGCTGATGTCTAGGAACATTCACCCTACTATTAGTGGTCACTACTTTTATGACTCGTTTCTTCATCTTCTGGTCATCTTACCGCCTCCCCAATGGTCGACGCTGTGTTGTTTTAAACGGAGGTGCAGCTTACCCTCATTTGAAAGCTTGACACCCCAGTCTCTGCATAACTGTAGAAATGGACAAAAATCTTCAGTACCCTTTCCATTTATATTTATCAGGCTCTCCGGAGTCCATAAAGAAAAGACAAATGGCACCGCATGCACCTTGGTCACCTCACCCCACTTGGCATGCTTCTTGTATACCGGATCGGTGTGCCAGTGCCTGTGCGTCGGGTAGCACCATCTGCCCTGCCACTTATACATCGGCGAGACTGAGGCCAGCTTGCCGCTTCCCCGCTCCTCCCGGTACACTTCCAACATGGCCTGCAGTGTGGTCCTGTCGGGCACTGCATCCGTCTCCCAGATCATCACCATTGTAGGATCGATCCGCTTCTGGCCCTCCCGCATGCCCAACTCAAAGTTGGCCTTCAGGTTCTTGGGCACCGGCTGATGCACGTAGCTCCACCGGCCGCCGGCCATGGCCCGTAACTCTGCTGCCTCCCGGGGACCTGAGCAGTTATCGATCAGCACTGCATGCCAGTCACCGACCAGGGAGTCTAGCTGGCTATCGGCGAATCTTTTTAACCTTCGCACCCCTTCCAGGTAGTTGTGAACGGGAATTAGTAGTAATGATCTTTCTGTTTGGCTTTGCATGTACTTTTGGAATATTAGAGTGATTGTGTGGCAGCGGACCTATTGGTGGGACTTCTTTCACTACAGCATCATAAAACGGCAGGTCGTCTCCAACCCATCGGCTGAACCAGGCCTTTTTGCCGGGCTTATATGATGTTCTACGGTGGTGGCCGCCTCCACCGGTCTTGCCGATGCCGTGCTTGATGCCGATGGCATACACTTGGTTAGATGGAAAATCGACCGTTACTACCTTGCCCTGCCGGTGAATGTGCATGTCCAGGAAGGGTTGAGTATCAGCAGGCCATGGGATCCTCCAAGGCAGCTTGGCCAAGGTGCAGAACATGCTGGTCCGGCCTGCATGCTTCATGTGGATGTGGCTCTCCAGGCCCAGGTGATAGTAGTAGGTCTCACCCACTCCGTAGAAGTTGGGCTTGCCCTTGGCCTTCCAGCCCTCCACTAACCACTTTAGATAGCCCGGATGGTACCAATCGTCGTCCTCCCAAAAGACGGCAAAT
>Ga0180432_10010450_pt1 | contig 11109 bp, 7 predicted proteins | sample SS_ome_10_FD_132414 | JGI IMG/M metagenome (GOLD analysis project Ga0180432, IMG submission 132414) | Hypersaline lake sediment archaeal communities from the Salton Sea, California, USA - SS_1_MS_2 metaG | ecosystem: Environmental > Aquatic > Non-marine Saline and Alkaline > Hypersaline >... | reverse complement strand
GGGTCTGTCAAGGGCGGGTAGTTCCACTGCCCCATTCCGCAGGCCGGGACGTCACAGGACGCAGAAGTTGGCGGCCCAGGCATAGGCTGGGCGCAAACATGCCCCATCTACATAGACGCTGCCGGCGGCACGTACATGCTGGGCAAGAGCCATGAGACTGGTGTCGTGGCAAGTCTCTCAGCCGGTGCGGCCATGTTGCAAACAGACAACTGGGCTCTCACGCCCACAGGTGATAGCACCACCTGGACCTCTCCGGCACCGCAGGGAGGAGTCCACTACGTCATTGATCCGCCCAATCAACGTGTTTGTACTGCCTGGCTGGAAGACCAGACCATCAAGGTCGCCTGGGCTCCGTTAGGCACGACGAGTGAAGGTCAGTGGCAGACCCACTCGGTTGCCCCCGCCGAGGGTGTGACTACCGCCAGGTTCCGCCTTACTTCCAACGGTCGCGGCGCCGTCGGCCTGATGTACTACTGGTATATCACGGGTGGCCAAAGAAGGGTGCACTTCCGCTGGGTCAACAGCACCGGCCTTGGTGAGGCAATCGAGCTGTCGCGTCTCCCCGGAGAAACGGAGGCAGCGGAGTTCACAGACGTCGGGTACGAAACCCTGGAGGCGTTCATTGACGCCGCAGGCACTGCTCATGCGGTGATGGTTGCCAAGAAGCCCGGCGAGCAGACAGGCAACGTTAGACGCATCTACTATGCCACCATAGCCGGCGGCCCCGCCGCCAGCGACACTGAGGTCGTGACCCAGCCCACCGAGACAGCGGCCAGACCCGATTTCTACCCACTCATCACCGACCCGCAGGCCGGGGAGCGCATTGCCATAGGGAAGACACTCCGCCCGCGCTTTGAGATACATAACATCGGCGCTCCATACTACGGTCGCACTGACGATGCCGATGCTGAAGACCTGCTCATTCGTGCCTTCACCAGCGGCGTAGTGGCTACTATCAAGCTGTATGACACCAGCGGCCATCAGAGACCGCTGTTCGCAACCGACCAACACCGCACTTACTACCTGCCACGCCTCGACTTGCTGCTCAATCCGGACCCCGACAATCCCTGGTACAACGGCCAACAGGTAATGCCCAATACTGAGTACGCCGAGTACCAGCCGCATGGCTCAGACTTTTCCGGGCCGGGCAATCAGAGGTTCGATGTCATCACCGGTCTCGGCAGGAAGACTATCCAGATCAGCATCCACACTGGAGGCATCTGTGATGACGCCAACACTGACAACAATGGCGCGAAGCTTCGCTTTGTGGTCGTTGACGGGCGTAGATCGGCAGACCGCTTGAGGATAGACGGCCAGTACTTTCGCGGCTTGAACGACGTATCGGTGATGGGCAAGCCTTTCCTCGAGCCCAACACCCCCGTATTGCGTCCCGGCTACGTGCAGCGCCCAACCACACTACAGGTACTGGTGGGCAACCCCCGTCTCGCAGGTGTTTTCACCCTTGTACCTGTACAGGTCACTCTTGATGACCAGGAGTTCGGTTTCCGTTGCGCGCCCTGGCTCACCCGCGATCCCAACATGTTCAGCGCAGATCTCCTCCACTTCGACGTCCCCGGCGACTCATCTACCAGAGCAGACGTGTCCGCGAAGATAGTCGAGTTCCCCATGGACTTCACCAACGTAGCCGCTGGGCAGCACGAACTGAAGATAGTTGTGGACCCCCAGGATACGCTGGGGGACTTGGTGCCCGCGAACAACCAGGCCACGCTCAATATCAACGTCCGCCCGCCCGGAGGCACGGTAAAGGTCAGAGTAGTGGATGAGACTGCACCGACATTAGGCGTGGCTGATGTCCCCGTCCATCTCAAGGACTGGTACTGGGCACGCACAGACGATCAGGGCTGGGTTGAGATCGCGGATGTCCCCGCAGCCAGCTACCAGAAGGAAGAAATCGGTACCGACAGGACCACCCGACGTGTCGGCGACGAGTATGTACACTACATCGGCCAACACCCGCCGACCGGCTTCACGGTCAGCGAAGGTCAGACGCAGGAACTCCTAATAAAGCTCCGGAAGCCGATCACTATTTCCGGTAACGTCTATAGGAGCACCCAGCATACCGACGCGAACCTGATAGCCCAAGATACTGTGCACGTGGGCGTCAAGGAACGCTGGTCCCAGAACGTGGGGACAAGTCCCGGCTTCAAACTGCTGGATGTGCTGCCCCAGCCCCAGACGCTGACAGCATGGGCCTATTCCTACTCCCCATTGGAGCAGGAATTCAACATGGGCGACCTCATCCCCAATGCAGATGGCACCTACGGCATTGACCTCACGCTTCAGTCGGGGCCCCGTGCCACGATAGTCGGGAGGATCACCAAGCTAGGCACCACTATGGGCCTCAATGGAGCGAAGGTCTGGCTTACTGGAGCGCCGCGCTCCGCCAAAACCAACTCAGACGGCTACTACACCATACAGAACGTTGCCGCTGATCGCGATTGTCAGTTGATGGTCATGAGAAGCGGCTACGCACTCGCGGCGCGGCGTATCAGTGGCCTGAATCATGGTGACACCCTCACGGTTAACGTCCCGCTTGCCCAGGTTAGCTCGCACACAAAGCAGCGCTACTTCGATGCCACCGCCCGCGTCCAGGTGGAAGTCGTACCCTCCATAGCCGCCGGACCATCCTATCAGGTCACTGTCCGCCATGGGATCTTCCGCGTCCACCTCGGCCTCCACTACCACACCGTTAACGGCCGGGACACTGTTGATGACATGGTCGTCGGCATCCAGCAAGGGCCGGCGTTCAACTCTGCGGCCAGCAGCTCCTGGAACCCCGGCAAGGTCATCGCTCAGGGCCTGTCCGAAGTCTATGGCAAGGTCGCAGGCGTCGGTTTCGAGATGGCTCTTGGTTCGCTCAATGCAGCCAACCCAATCGGCCGCGTCCGCGACTACATGCAGGGCACGATTGACCCTAACGAGCTCCACGATGGCGGTACCGTTGGCACCTATGTCAGTTGGTCGGGAACAGACTACAGCTCCGTCTACGCGGCCGGCCCGAGCCTCTTTGATCTCGCACAGGGCAACTTGCCGATCGTCGGCCAGTGGGCAGGAGGATGGACGCGTGTACGCATGGACAGGGTGGAGCTCAGCGATGGTACCAACGATGACAAGGTCGTCTGGCGGCAATGGTGGTCGCCGAAGGCCGGCATCTACCCGATCAATGCACCCTTCAATGTTGACGACCTTGTGGTGAAGATCTACGTCAAGGTGCACAATCAGGACCGGGTACCGATCTGGGGCTGCGCCAAGAACATCATCACCTGGAAGCCGCATACCGGCGAGCTCATGATGGTCTCAGACCCGGCCTATCCGGAGACCCCATACGGCAACTGAATACGAACTTCTCGCGACATAAGCTGCAACAGGAGGATGAAGCAATGACCGATAGCGCAGCGATAGTCCGCAGTGCGTTCCGCCAGGGACTTGTTGTCCCTGCCTTTAACATTCCGTATCTGCCGATGGTCGAACCCGTCATCAGAGCGGTGCGGGACGAGGATGCTTTCGCCTTCGTCGCGGTTGCCCGTATCGAGTGGATGAAGCTGGCTGCGGGCGGCCCTACGCCTGTAGCTGCGGAGTTCCGCAAGCACGATGATCCGCACCATGTCCGGCTGCACCTCGACCATGTCCCGGTAGTGGACGAAGATGACGCGCAGGTCGAGTGGCGGGCCATACTCCGTGAGGGCATCGCGGCAGGCTACCGCTCCTTGATGATAGACGCCTCGCGACTTGACCTCGAGGGCAACATCGCGGCCACCCGCGAAGCCGTGGCAATTGCGCATGAGGCCGGGATTCCCTGCGAGGCGGAATTGGGTGCGGTTCTCGGCCATGAAGACGGGCCATTGCCACCGTATGAAGAACTCTTCGAGTCGGGAATGGGATTCACCGATGTTGAGCAGGCACGCCGTTTTGTGGCAGAAACCGGCTGCGACTGGCTGTCAGTGGCAATCGGGAGTGTGCACGGCGCAATCTCCGGCGCAGCGAAGCATAAGGACAAGGTCGAGGCGCGTCTCGACCTGGGGCACCTCCAGCGCCTAACGGATGCCACCGACATTCCGCTGGTGCTACACGGAGGTTCCGGTGTGAAGCAGGAGGCCGTGCTGGCTGCGATCAGGCTGGGAATCGCCAAGGTCAATGTAGCGACTGAAATCCGCCGGCCCTACGAGGCCGCCATGCGTGCTGCCGGGGACATCGGCGCTGCACAAGATGCCGTCTATAAGCGCACGGTGTGGGTGCTGCGAGACTATTTCGGAGTTTCCGGCCAACGGAGTGCCTTGCTGCCTTAGCAACTGCCCAACTTTTGGACATGGTGCCGGCACCGCCGCTGCTAGTCAAGCGCGTCAAGCAGCGAGCATCGCCAGGTTTCTCCCCCAAGTACATCCAGGAGTGCGAGTGCCTCGCTATGGTGCAGCTTCCGCTGCTCGCCAACGATCCCCAGAGCGGCATTTCCCGAACTCCTGTCGCCCAATTCGGAATTACTTAACTGCGCGGACAGGGCTGCCTCGAGGATGTCGAAGTCATGGACGAGACCCAACGCTTCTTGCGCATCCGCCACGGGACGGTAAACCGTGTCCAGGCCAGGTAACAGTGCCCGGAATGGTTCGATCGAGTACTTCAGGCGCTTCACCGCGATACGCACGCGGTGCAGGACGGTTGGGTCACCCTCTCTCCCGACAAGCGCAAGGCGTTCACGCACGCGCTCCGCTGAGGCGGTGACGGCAACATAAGCGAAGGCGTCGAGTGGCAGGTCATTGAGCTTTCTGTGGCGCTTGGCGGCCACTGAAGCGATCTCGCGCAAGCGCCCCTCAAGTCGCTCAGTGCCAATCATACGGTGCTGGATCTCGATGAGGTTCTCAAGGGCCGTCTGACGCGCTTCCGCCCACAGTCCAATGGCCGCCTCCGTGGCCTTTCGGGCAGCGTTGTCTTGCTCGGCGACCCAGGCGGCATGTCCCATCATGACATCAGGATCGCGCACCCGCCCCAGTGCATCATTTAGCTCCTCGACCTCAAACAACGCACGGTTGCGTCGTTTCTTGGGGAAAACACGTCCGAACAAGCGGAGAATCTCGCGCAGACGCTTGACGCCCACGCGCATGTCGTGGATCCCTTCGATTTCACCGCCCATTGCCGGCCCCGCGTGAAGGTTGACTTCCGCTAGCTTCGCCTCCACCAATAGAGCAGCGGCTTTGCCGGTCCGCATCTGGGCCGACATCGTCTCGGGTATTATCGGCTTCGCCACGATGATGGCCTTCCTGCCCTTTGCTCTGCCTCGGCGTTCCGTCTCAACATGTCACATGCAGCAGGAGAGCTTTAGGGGCCCAAGCCTCGTTGTAAGCATCCACCGCTTGCGGGGTCGGCAGAATTTGCCAGTGCACGTTGGATGTCTGGAGATACTCACGAGCATCCTCAGTCAGGCGCAGCAGGCCATTGAAGCCGCTGCCGATGATGACATTGCGGGGCTGTCCCTTACACAGCTTCTCGATCTCCGTTCGGTCTACAACATGGGAAGTCCCGTATTGTCGGCGGGCGTGCTTTTTGCTCCGCTTCTTGACCTTACCGCCGGATCTGATATAGATGTCGTGGGGGAATTGCCGACCTTCGACAACGACACTACCGAAATCCACGCTATCAACATGGCTCGAAGAAGGTGTCTCATCTTCGGCAACCTGCGGAATGCCCTGTTCAGCAGGAAACTCAGTGAGACTGAGCCCGGCGGCCTCGGCCTGCACAAGCGCCACTGCTCCGAGAGCGACAGCGTCATCGCCCAACTCCGAAAGCACTACGCGCAATGCATTGCGGGAAGATTGCAGCTTGTCCTCACGAACTTCAGCCTCGATGAGCGGGAGCAGGAAGTGCCCACATGCTTCCATCAGTCCGCCCCCGAAAATGATGACATCAGGGTCCACGATGTGACGTATGGCCAGTGCTCCTTGAGCCAGGTAGTGGGCCTCCTGACGCATCATCTCGATCACAAGCCCGTCTTCGGCTTCCAATGCGGCCGCCAGAGCACCGCTGGTAATCCGGTCGCCCTCGACAAACTCCATTACGCATGACGTGCGGCCCTTCTGCAACTCCTGCTCCAGTTTCTGCACCAGAGCCGTCCTGCCGGCCAGCGCCTCAAAGCAACCCAGGTTTCCGCAGCCACACTCCGGGCCGTCCACCATCAGCGGCATGTGACCGACCTCACCGGCCATGTCTTCTGGTCCGGTGCGGAGTCTGCCATCCACGACGAGCCCGCCGCCGATCCCGGTCCCGACGAAGATACCCACTACGGTGTCTGCTGCCCGCCCCGCACCTAACCAACATTCGGCGAATGTTCCGAGATTCACATCATTGCCCAGCGCCGTAGGTACCCCATAGCGCTCGCTGAGCCGTTTAGCCAGCTCCTGATCATCAACTTCGAGGTTAGGAGCATGTATGATCAGGCCATTGCGGCTGTCCACCACTGCCGGCACACCCATGCCGATGCCGTCAATTACCCGCATGCTCGGCCCTGCCTCCGCCATAGCTGCCTCAATGGCGGAGCATATCTGATCCACAAGGGGCGTGCCATCCTTGCGCACCCGCTGCTTGAATCGCGAGAGTATCTCCCCCTCGCTTGTGACCACGAGCGCCAGAATCTTCGTCCCGCCGACGTCAACCCCGATATATCGTTTGTTCTCAGCGCTGAAATCCATCACCTGTGCGCCCAGGTCATCCATCCTCTCAACCACCCGTAGTGTTCGCCATTCTCAGTTTCGCCGCTTAGGAATCCCGGCCACAAATCCGAACCAGACTATCTGTCTTCGAGAAATGAGAAGAGCAGGTCGCGGAGTCGTTCCGCCATCGAGCCCACCTCCTGGTCTTCGAGGTCGGGGGCCGGCCCGATCTCGCCGACAAACTCCGTGAACTCATGCGTTCGTGGCGTCATCGCCTCCACCACCGTTTTCACCTCATGTTTCAGAGACCCGAATACTTCCGCGACGGAGTTACCCGCATCAATCCGCACAAACCCATACTCCTCGCTGAGGTGTTCAAACTCCTCGAGTAGTGCACTCTGATGCCTCACGAAGGCCTCGTACATGCTCTCTTCGCCAAGATGGTCCATGCCCGATTCCCAGTAGTCGAAACCTCCACTTGCCAACACGCGGGGCAGCAGTTTTTCAATTGATGTATTGAGGTAGAGGATCAAGTCCGGCCGCACAGCGAAGCCATAAAGCTTGCGCAGCCAGTCGCGGTCTAACCCACGCACCGCCGCACGGGCGATCAGTGAGTAGATGTAGCGGTCGGTCAGAACGATGTAGCCGGAGCGCAGCGCTGGGATGATCTCGTTTTGCAGTCGGTCCGCGAAGTCGGTCGCGTAGAACAGGCACTGCGTGTGCCGCCCCATCGTGTGACCTTCTTTGGCTTCCCGGATGTGGCGACCGGCAAGCGTGCCACGGCGCAGTCCGGTATCGTGAATGGGAAGCCCAGAGCTTTCCAGCCAGTTACGCATCATCCGTATCTGCGTGCTACGGCCAACCCCGTCAGTCCCCTCGAGTACAATGAGCTTCCCGGTCAGCGGCTCTTGAATATCAACTCCTGGCACCGGAACCCAGTAGTATGGATCTTGCATCTACACATCACCTACTTCCAATGGAGACATCCAGGCTCCCTCGGGCATACGCAGGAGGCCATCGAGGAAAGGCTCGATGATCTGTCGCACCGCACGCTGCTGCTCGATAATCGGCAGCGTGCCGTCAATGACAGTGAGACCGCACTCGTCCACCATGCTCTCATACTGGGCGACAATCCGCTCCTGGAAGAGCCTGAAGCTTTCGTAGGGATCGTCGGAAAGGTTCATATCCATCCCCGCCTCGTAGTACTTGAGTTCGGGCCGCCCCTCCAGAATCCGCTCCACGGCGATCTCCAGGGGCACACGAAAGTAGAAGCCGACAGTCGGCTTGACGGCGAATGAATATTCCGCCCGAATCCAGGCCGGGTCACAACCTCGAGCAGCGTCGCGCGCCAGTGCCGTATAGATGTACCGGTCCGCAAGCACTGCTGCACCGGCCTTCAGCGGCGGGATGATATTCCGCTCCGTGCGGTCGGCGAAATCGGTCGCGTGTATCAGGCTGAAGGTTAGAGGGGTGAGCAGGTGCTTGCGCTTGCCACGACGCGTCGTACGCTTCACCAGCGGTGAAGAATTCCACTCCGAGAAGAATGTGCTGTACCTCATTGACAGCAGCCACTTGTAGAGAAGCCGAATCTGCGTGCTCTTGCCGGAGCCGTCTATCCCTTCAACGACGAAGAGTCTACCCGGGTATTGTCCGCTGGCCTGTAGCATAAGCATCGTTCCCTGCGTGTTGCATTCGGCCCGTTGTCTTACGCGGGCCCCTGGATCACTTGAATTGAGCTTGAAAATTATTATAGCAGCCGCCCTACCGTCTGGCAAACAAAACTCACCGCGCAACAATTGCCCCCTTCCCACGAGATAGGCTCAAGTTCGTTCGCCGTTGCTTCCTATGTTCCTGCCTGAAGTTGCGCTGAATCAACAAAGGTTCATTGAGACAATTGACGAACCAATAGCTGGGTACGCGAGTAACCCCGATCTCCGCGAACGTACGTTGCTCCCGAGCCAAGGAGGAAGCCCATGGCACAAGCGACACTTGTCAAGCCAGGAACGAAGGTCAAGCTTAAAGACTATGATCCCAACTATTGTGCCGGATTACAGAAACACGATGAGGAGGTATCCGAGCGGATTGCGCAGGCGCGGCAGAAGATCTACAACTTCCAGGAATGGCTCTATGCCGAACAGCAGCGAGCGCTGCTCATCGTGCTGCAGGCCATGGACACGGGCGGCAAGGATGGCACGATCAAACATGTGATGAGGGGGCTCAACCCTCAGGGCGTGCGTGTTGCCAGCTTCAAGCAGCCAACACCGCAGGAGCTCGCCCACGACTTCCTCTGGCGCGTACACCGCCAGACCCCGGCCAGAGGCCAGATCGGCGTGTTCAACCGCTCGCACTATGAAGACGTGCTGGTGGTGCGAGTCCACGATCTCGTGCCCGAGAAAGTCTGGAAGCGGCGCTATGACCAGATTAATGAGTTCGAAGAGCTGCTGGTCGAAAGCGGTACGCGGATTCTGAAGCTATTTCTCTACATCTCCCCCGATGAGCAAAAAGAGCGCCTGCAGGCACGGCTCGATAACCCTAAGAAGCACTGGAAATTCGCTCTTGGCGACATTGAGGAACGCAAGCTCTGGGACGAGTACATCGAGGCCTATGAGGATGCACTGACCCGCTGTAGTACGGAGGCCGCCCCCTGGCACATAATCCCGGCCAATCGCAAGTGGTATCGCAATTTGGTGGTCGCAGAGCGCGTACGGGATGAACTGGCGGCAATGGACCCGAAATGCCCCGAACCTCGGGACGACCTGTCCCACATCGTCATTGAATAGTCGCTCACAGTTTTCATGTGCTGCAGGTGTCTGCTTTACACGAAAGGACAATTGCTGATGGCGGGTAACTGGGAGTTCTCGGAGCTTGACACGCAAATGGCGGCAGAGATGGACGCTTTCCTTCCCCGGCGTCTCTTTGATGCCCATTGTCACCTCTACCGGCTGGCTGACCTGGACATACCCGAGGGCAGCTTCATGGCGGAGGGTCTTGCTGAAGTCACACTTGACGAGTGGCGGCGGCGAATTGGAATGATGGTGGGGGAAGAGAGACTCAGCGGCGCGCTATTTATACCCGACCCCCGGCCCGCGCAGTCTATTGACATTATCAATGACTACGTGGTCCAACAGGTAGCCGCGATGCCGGAAAGTCGCGCAGCGATCATCGTTGCTCCTCAGTATGGCCGAGACAGCGCTATGGCATATCTGGACAATCCACAAGTAGTTGCCCTCAAGCCTTACCACACATTCTCTCCCGACAAACCGACCTTCCACTGCGACCTCGACAGTTTCCTACCTGAGTGGGCATGGCGCCTCGCCCATGAGCGAGGTCTGACCATCGTGCTGCACATGGTCAAAGAGCGGGCGCTGGCTGATCCTGATAACCAGCGCCAAATCCGCGCCATGTGCGAACAGTACCCAAATGCAAAGCTCAGCCTCGCCCATGCAGCCAGAGGCTTCCATAGTCCCAATACTGTAAGCAGCATTTCCTCCCTGCGTGGACTGGAGAATGTCTATTTCGACACTGCAGCAGTCTGCGAACCGGCCGCAATAACGGCAATCCTCCATGAGTTCGGCCCCCGTAAGCTGATGTGGGCAAGTGACTTCCCCATATCCGAGATGCGCGGCAAGTGCGTCACCATCGGCAGCGGCTTCGCATGGCTCGACGATTACTCCGTGGATTGGGACAATATATCGCCTGCCTGCGAGCGGATGCTGGTTGGCCTCGAGACACTGCGGGCCGTGCGCGAAACATGTGAGGCCTTCGGGTGCAATGAGCAAGACATCCAGGATATCTTCTGCGACAACGCTCAACGTCTCTTCGAGGTGCGTGAAGAGTCCTCCACCCTCACCGATGACCTCTACACATACGCAAAGGAGCAGCGAATTCCTGGTGGCACTCAGCTTCTCAGCAAGCGCCCAGAGATGTTCGCCCCCGACCAATGGCCCGCCTATTTTCGTGAGGCCCGAGGCTGTGAGCTCTGGGACCTCGATGGCCGACACTACTATGACTTCTCCATAAACGGTGTTTCAGCATGTCTGCTGGGTTATCGCGATCCTGATGTCACTAGCGCGGTGACCCGGCGCCTCAACCTCGGGAGCATGTGCACGCTCAATCCGCCCGAAGAGGTGGCCCTTGCAGACAAGCTCTGTGAGCTTCACCCATGGGCCGAACACGTGCGTTTCGCGCGCTCCGGCGGAGAGACCGCAGTCATCGCGGTGCGCATCGCCCGCGCCACCACCGACCGCTCTCTGGTAGCGATATGTGGATACCATGGCTGGCATGACTGGTACCTGGCGGCGAACCTGGGTGAGAGCGACGAACTGCGCGGGCATTTGCTTGAGGGCCTCGACCCCCTGGGAGTACCAACCGAGCTACGGGGCACCAGCTTCACCTTCACCCACGGTAATCTCGACGAGTTGAAGCGATTCTCCAAGACCACGGCGACCGG
>Ga0180432_10010449_pt1 | contig 11110 bp, 20 predicted proteins | sample SS_ome_10_FD_132414 | JGI IMG/M metagenome (GOLD analysis project Ga0180432, IMG submission 132414) | Hypersaline lake sediment archaeal communities from the Salton Sea, California, USA - SS_1_MS_2 metaG | ecosystem: Environmental > Aquatic > Non-marine Saline and Alkaline > Hypersaline >... | reverse complement strand
GCAAAAGACGGCCAGTTCCAAGCAAAGTAGCCGCGCGTACACCGGGGGCATTACGCCCTCTCGGCACGCCAACCACAAACGTTCCCCGTGTGAAAGCGCATCCCCCAGAGCCAGGTTGATAAGCGGCCACTGCCACTCAGTACGCACCGGATCTGCCTTGTGCAGCAATTGATAGAGTGTCTGCTCCTTTCTGCGTTTGGTACTCGGTCGTCCTCCCTTTCCGTGCGTCGGAACGTCCAACGTTTCCACGTCCGCGAGGGCGCTCCAGCAGTGCCTACGCATCCGCGCGACACTTTCAACCCGCGCGACGTCTCTGCATTCCGGCCAGCCACCCGGGAGAAAAAAGTGGTCTTCTAGCCATGCCTTTCTGCGTTCCTTCGGTACTGACGCGTAGCCCATGCTCCAGATGGAACCCCACTCATCCTTGGGCACACGCTTCTCAAATGATTCCATGTTCCCTCCTAAAAACAGATGGCCGGGAAAGCCAACCCCGCCGCGGTTTGCAGCGGAGCCCTGTGAGTGGTTTTCCCGGCCAAGACGTATCAGCTATCAGAGGGGCCGCTCCCGCGGCTGACGCCCCTTACCCTGCACTTCTCAGCACTTTCTTTTACCACAGAGGAACCTAAGCTTTACGCTTCCCTTAGCTTCCTCAGCAATATATACGACAGTGCGTGCGCACCTCAGCGCGCCGGTGTGTGGCAGGACATTTATCCTGCCAACCTCACTGCCTTTTACCAGAAAGGCTCCTGGTTTTTTTAGAGACGCTTCTCGGCGAGAACTTGAATCTCAACAAGAGCGCGCTGTGCACATACAGGCATCGGCACAATCTTGTTGCACTGAAGCTTCATACAAACTGCGGACACCAAGAGCGGTAGTCCGATCCTCCACAGATCCGACCAACGCCGCTCATGAAGCCCCGGAATGTCTAAAACCACGAGACGCTCCTTTGAAAGGAGACGCGCTCCCGGGCTCACCACAAACCCGGGAGCGCGCCCACATGGCCGACGCTTCTAAAGTACCGTAAACCCTGTCCCGGGACCAACCAAAAAGAGGCCGGCCCCGGGACTACAGTATCTTCCATCTCCTTATACCTAAAAAAAGGTGGGTGTTTGGAAAAACACCCACCAGTGCACGTGCCGCCCACAGCCACAGGAGAAGCCAAGAGGGACCGAACTCCCCAGAACGGTCAGGTCGGGATACCCGCGAACACGATTGCTTCCCGAACTGGTCTACTTGTCGAGAACCTTCCACACGCCAGGACGGTACGCGGCGTTGGGCAGCGCTTGTTGCATCCTCTGCGCTCCGGAAGGGTTGAAAGAGTGGATAACGATCTGCGGCGGTTGGTGGTCTGGATTCTGCGCCAGCCACTCAGCCACTTCATAACCGGTGCCGGGACCAGAGTTCTCGACGACACCACGAAGGTCATGGTCAAGAAACACTGCATCCCATTGTCTGCGCTTCAACGCTGCGATGGCCTCGGACGCGGTCGTGACGATGGTCACGTTGTGGTTCAGAAGTCCGCGCACAAACGCACGATGTCTGTAGGCCTCATCGTCAAGAACGAGAACGTCCATCAATCACACCCACACTTGGTCAGGCTCGGAACGAAGTACTGCTCGCACACACCACATCGTTGGAGATCGAAGTTATCTTCGACTGCATTCATGGCCGACTCGTGGGCCTGGTCCACATCGGACCAATCCACGGAACCCCCGTTCTCCTCGCCCACAGCGTACGCGTTGATCAGCTGCACACAAGGGAGAAGGAGTCCTTGTGTTAGCTCTCGCAAACGGCCATTCTCTTCATCACCTGGGGACATCCGCTCTCCCTCCTACTCAGTTACACGTAGGCGCTCGTCCCAGCAGGAGTCGCAAACCCACTCTTTCCGGTGCCGATGTGCATCTGTTTTTGGTACCAGGTTTTTGCAGAGTTTGCAACGAATACGTCGTTTGTCCTCTTGCGCGCGTTTCCGCGCAGCCTTCCTGGTGTGCTCCCCGCACGTGGGTAGCCCATAACGCTCCATCTGCGACTTGGTAGCCCAACGCGGGTCGAACAAGACACTCAAATCTATCCCAGGGGAGACAGGGTCCAGCACGCTGTAGATTGTTTTGGTGATCGGGTTCTCCCAATCGTGTTGTTCATCCCAGATGCGCCCGCGTCGTTTCCACTCGCGCATCGACATGCCCTCAGGCTCGTCAGTGTTGTTCCAGTACCGGAAGTCTTCGACGCCGGGGATCTCGTAGAGGGGTTTGAAATCCCAGTTGTCCGGAGTGCCGATTGGATACATGTAATAGTGCTGCTTCCAGTCCCACACGCAGAAGTCGCAGGTGAAGTCACCACGCGGTGCTCGGTACGGGGAGATGCGCGAAAACTGTGTGAGTTGTGCGCATACCTTCATGATCTGTTGCACCTCCCACACACCGTCGGCCCCCGGAGCCGCCTCTTTGCCTGCCTCTTTCAAAAACTCCTGAGCCTTCTCGTACATCTGTTTCTTCATGATGGTTTCGATCTTGGCTAGGATGGTGCTCATCCCCAAAGACTTCTTCCACCTCCAAGCTTCGTAAATTTTCGTGCTCATTTAGGTTTCCTTCTTGGAAAGGTCTTCTTGCGTTTTCTCCACGGGTCTATTTGAGGCGTGTTCTTCGCGCGCTCGCGTTGGTGTTCTCGCGCTTGGCAGCCACCGCACTGCATGTTCCTGTAAAACGAAGCGCGCGCCTCGCGTCGCTCATCCCCAAAGCGCTCACAGTCACGCATTTTTTGTTCCAGCATGCGGGCAACTGTGCGCTTCACGTAGGGACAGTTCACCGGTACACGCCACTCTATCTTTTTCCACTGCGTCCAGCGGTAGTGCGGGTGCCCAAACGTGACAAACATGCCCCGGCACAAACTACACCTACGCGCTGTCTTTCCTTCGTCGGCGTACGAAAAACAAATAGCAGACAGCGAGCAACGAGAGCGCGGCCACTTCTTGGCCGCGCGCTCGCGCTCACGCCTCTTGTTCTCCCGTGATACCCGGCTCATTGGTCAACAGTCTATTCGCCCCCGGCCTGCTTGCGCTTGTGCGCCTTCTTCTCGCGCGTGCGCTGCGTCTTTCCCGGGCTCATCACACCACAGCCGGGACCCGGCTCATACCGAACACTCCGTTCACGTCGCCACGCCTCCCGCTCCTCACGGCATGCCTGCTCCGCCGCCTGGGCATCCGGTATGGTTTGTTGCAAGATCTCGACGATGCGTTTCGCCTCCTCTGCGGTGAAAGACAGTTTGCTCTGTCCGCGGCACACGACCACGTCCACCTGGAGAGGGCCCTTCTCGTCGCGCCCTTTGCGGCCCTCGAAGATGGGACGGTTCTTTTCGACGACAACGCCGATGGAACGGGAAAGCCTCCCGTACTCCTCAACCTTCCTTACCACCGTCTGCACTGTCTCCCGTCCCTTGAATTTCTTGCGCTGTGGCATTTGTCAGTCTCCGTTCCGTGTGTCTAGGTCGTCTCGGTCGTCAAGCGTTCCAACCTCGTCTGCGTTCCCAGGCTCGTGAGACATTCCCTGGGAACCAAGAAATTTGAAAAAGCGGCGCAGCAGTTCGGCACCCGCTTCGTCGTCCGTTGCTTCAAACTGCGCCTGCACGTTCAAAACTTTTGGGGCCACTTCGCGCACGCGCAAACCTTGCAACACTATTTGGTGGTTCTCTTCCTCTACAGGCCCTGTGAGTTTGATCCCCGTAGGTGTGAACTCGAGATCGAAGTTCATCATGGCATTCCTCCCGACATTTACGTGGTAAAAAGGAGAGTCGGGGCTGGCTGACTCTCCTGGTCCATCTCCTTTTACCAGGTTTTCAATCTAACTTCAGGAAAGGTTTATAGTTGGTGGTTGGGTTTGTCGCGGTGTTCCACTCTGCATTGCAGTAGTTCGTATAAAGGGGGACGCATGCCAAACAGCGCTCGATCTCGCTCGCAGCTTCAACACCCTTCCATTCCCCGCAAGGAGGCGCTGGGACGGCCGTCAATCTGGTCAGATCGACCATCCTACTACCGTTTTTCCGCTTCTCACCCACACAAGCGTCACTGGTATCCCAAGCACGCCCGCACTTCTTGCACCGCGTGAGCTTGAGCCCGGAGTAGTGTACGAACGTCCACCTATCGGGGTAGGTCAAACATGTTGCACTGAACCTGCAGTCTTTGCATTTAGCGTCCATTTCGCACCCGCAGTCTCATCCCCTTACGTAGCGGACTCCGTGGATCCCCGTCCGGGAGCTCCTTCCACACTTCATAAACGACCTCACCAGCGTAGGAGCGATTCTCCGGAGGAACGCAACCTGGGCAGCGGTCCATGTGCCAGCCGCTTCTCGCGTGCACACGCACTAAGACGTCGCACGGCTCCCACGGCTGCGCTTCCAACGTCCCGCGCACACCATCGTGGTTCTTGACGGTCCACCAAGCACCGCACTGATCACAGTGAAAGACATCCTTCAGGGCTTGTCTTGGGACTTCGACGAAACAGACCGCGCTGATTGGGCACGTCGCGCACGCGCGCGTCTTTCGTTTTCCCGTTTTCTCTCGCATGCTGGCCTCGTGCAGTACTGCCTGGAGCTGCCAACGCCTTGTGCGTCACGGGGCGTGAATTTTTCGCCACAAGCCGGGCAGATTTTCTCTTCCACCTTACTCCGCCGCTTGGACACTAGCTCCTGGTATTTCATTTCCGGATGATCTCACCTTTCTTGGTCGTTCCTGGAATCATAGTTCCAAAACGCCTCGCGATGTCGTATGCCTCGTCCCGTGTGTCGCACAGCTTGGTCTCCGCAATGAGCTTTCCGCCTTGCTCAATTTTTACCACGGTTTTTCCGTGGACATCCAAGAACTCACCAGTCATTGAATTCGGCAGCTTGAAGACATCTGCCGTTGGTGTGCTGGGTGCCGACTTTGGTTTTTCCGGTTCTGGAGGCGTCGGCGTAGGAGCCTGCGGTTGTGGCACCGTCGCCTGTTGTTGCACAGGCGCCGGCTGCATCGCGCCTTTGACGATCTGCAGCTGCGCGTAGGCTTGAAAGGTCTGCGCCAACATCATCGCCGTTTGCACGTCCATCGGGATCTCCACCACGTGATTGCCAAGCTGGATGCGCATGCAATCCCTCTGAGGAAGCATCGGTGTTTGTTGTGGCGCCTGCGGTTGGGGCGCGGGTTCAGGTTTCGGCTCCGGTTGCGGAACTGTCGCTTGCTCCACCTTCCCCGCGTCGTCCTCCCACGCCTCAAAGGTTTTCGCGCAATAGGAGCGCAACTCCTCACTGCCTTCGAACAGATCGGGGTGCGCGATAAAAGCACTGCGTACGTCGTAGAGCGCGAGGTCCTTTGACCACATGAAGGTCCCGTCATCCTCCTGCTCACACAGGCCCAACTCTGTCGCTATAGCAGCCAGGTCGCTACTATCGACGTCTACATCGGACCCTTCCAGACTCGCGTACGCGTCCCAAAACTCCTTGGGGCAGATTGCTACGTGGTCTTCCCCCTCCACCTGAAAGAAGGCGTAGAGATACTTCGACATTATTCCCTCCTGGTTAGAACAAAAAAAAAAACCGACCCAGGAGGATTCCCAAGTCGGTTCGTTTTCAATGGCCGTCCTCAGGCCACCACTCGCAATGTGTGTCGCATGCGCTCCTCTTCGAGCGCCTCCCAGAAGGCGTCGTAGACCTCTGGCGCGACGTCCACGGCTTCCTGCATGTAACGCACGAAAGAGCGGTATGCGCCGCGTACGTTGCCTTTCTCCATGCAGCAGAAAACCCTGTTCAACTGCTCGCACAGCTCCTCGTTTTCCAGTATCGCCGCGGTTTCCGTTTCGATGCGCACGCCGTGCGCCCTGATAGCAGCCTCGAGTGTCTTTCTGACACCCGCCACGCGAAGCAGGCGCGCGTAGGCCTTGATATTCCGGGGTTCGTTCGCCAAGAACATGGTCCACATTTTGAGCCACAATTTCAACATGACAACCTCCCTCACAGGTAGAAGGCCAGCCACCGTTGGGTCAGGACAACAGTGACTGTGTTTGTACAGAACCTGACCATACTCTTCTACCCGAAAAGGGCCCGGTTTTATGAAACGGTAATCGATGTGTGAAACGGCACGTCGTGCGTGAAAGTTTGCCGGTACGTCCAGTCAACTGTCCAATTGTGCTTGTCGAAGCCTGGTTGTGGGGCGTCTGGGATCTTGAACTCCTTGTACTCGAACGCCTTCATGAATTCCTGCAAGGCATCTACACATCTGCAAGGTGTCGGATCCTGCCAGTTCGAGACAAGCACGTTTTCTATGAGCAGTTGGCTAGCAAACGTCGGACGCCCTACAGGAAGACACGCGGCCGAAAACCTGCACCTCGCGCAGAGCTTCGGATCAACCTTCAATTCCCCTGGTGGTGTTGGCAGTACGGTTGTCTTCATGGGCGTTTCCGGCATAACGCACACTCCTCACCACATTCTACCGCTAAAAACAACTCGGAGCAAAAAAGCTCGGGCGAGAGGTAAACCCCACGCCCGAGCGGATCTTTCTTCCAGAAGAGGCGGCTGCAGTTACTGCACGCCCACAGCTTCTCCGCCAGGTTCTGCAGGCCCAGGGGCTGGCACAGCCTCCTGATTGGGCACGTCGTCTTGCACTTCGGGCTCGTCTCCACCGCGGATCTCTTGTCGCTCCTTGACGATGGCCTGGAGCTTCTCGTTGAAGTCCTTGTGGATCTCCGCGTCGCCGTCCGCGATGCGCTTCTCCACATCCCGATTCAGATTGTCGATCTCTTCTTCGATGGTTGCAAGTGCTTCCCGCTTGACCGCACGTGCCTCACCCTCGGCTTCCGCGAAAGCCTTGTTCGCCGCGCGGATCGCCCGGTCTCTGGTTTTCTCCGCTTCTTTGCGCGCCTTCTTGTAAGCTTGCTCGACGGGCAACACCTTGTCGGTGACGTCACGCATCTGCCCACGTTTGTGCTCCTGCGCTCGCGCGCGCACGCCCTCGCGCGAGATTTCCGCATTGGCCTCCAAGGTGCGCTGGAGACGGTCGAGTTCCTTCAGGCGGCGCTCCTGCGTCTTGTTCAGCTTCTTGGACTTCTTGCTCATTTCTTCCCCTTCTTCTCCTTGAGGGTGGTCAGGCCGTCGATGAACTCGAACCGCGGGTTCTCCATCGTCAACACCGCTTTGACGACGTTTTTCTTGGCATCGACGTGAATGTCTAACTTGTCGACGCTCCCGATTTCTCGCCCCCGGGAGTCGTAGACGCGGGTGCTGTCGACCGTTCCGTTGCTCTTGATGGTAACTGGCATTGCTTTCTCCTGTTCCATTCCGCCCTCCAACATTGGAGGCAGAGTTCGTGTTTCCGATCAATGCGCCACCGCCCACGAAAGTGAAACAGCGGGCGACGTTTCTTACAGACCGGGCACAGTTTGCGTTTTCTTCGCTTGCGGCGCCTTCTTCGCCTCTTCACAACAGGCGAATCCTGGCCCTCTGCTTGAGCTCTGGTACCAAGTTCCACCACTCCTTATCCTCGTGTTTGTAGTCTGGTCCGCGCTTCAAGATGATTTCGTCTACCATGTGGTGCAGTTCATGGAATAGCGCAGAATCGCAAACCGATCCCTGCCAATGCACCATGACGCCTTTTCCCTGCTGCAGGCCTGCCTTATCGCGTACGCTCCAAAACCTCCCGATCAGTGTGATGGGTTTGCTGGTCCACTCAACGCGAGCACCGCGCAGCATTCCCTTCAGCGCCGCGGGCGTAACTTCCGCGTAACGCTCAGCCATGTCACGGTCCTTCAGTATCAAGGGGAGCGTTTGAACGTAGTAGTTGACAACCGCGGCCATCGTGCTGACCGTGGGCTTGACCTCGCTACACCAAACAGCGAGACCAGGATCGACCCAAAAATCTGGGCGTGAGCGCCACCAACGCGAGAACACCATGACCGCAACGAACACGAAAGCCGCCGTTGTCACTCCAGCAGCGATGTATCCTGGGGTCTCGGTTCCCACGATGAGAATAACCACCATACTACCCATTGCCAAGAGCGCCAGCCCTCCATACAGAAGGAAATCAATCCAGGGGATGCTCTTTCTCATTGCTGCCATTTCAAGCCTCGCTTTGCGGCTTCACGTTCCAAATTACGAACCTGGTCTCGTCTATCTTTCGGTAAAAACTGCCTCCAGCTGCAAGACTCCATGTGATCCAACTCAGCGTCAAACGCCATGCACGCTGCGTCTCCTCTTGGTCCCGGGCCCTCTAGCATCTGTAGCGAACGGTGTGTGCGGATGGCCTCACAACGGCGCCGCAAAAAGCGCAGTATGTTTACCAAGTGGCCGTCATCAATGTCGCGTATGCGCAACCGTTTCTTTTCTTTCGTAACCCAGAACTCGTTCCCTTTGACTAACATCAGTTTTTTCTCGTATAGAACCCCTTACTGGAGAGTTGGTCGCTCTTGTTTTGCACCTGGCTTGTCAGCGACTTGATGCCAGGTGCGGTCATCGATACGGTGGCATGCACACTCGGTGTGCTACCGAAAAACTTGACCACGAACTTCCCCGTGACCTGCTGGAATTCGGCTTCCACACGCCGTGTGCCTTTGAAGCGGAGCTTGAAGCTCTCGGGCATGTTCGATGCGATAACGTTCCACTCCTTGGCCTGCGACGCTTGCCGGTACAGGCGTTGGACTTCCTCCAGTGTCGCTCCCACGTCAGACCTCCTCCAAGACGATCTCCACGGCATCCGCGATGCCGTAGCGTCCCAATTCGTTTTGTAATGCTGCAACAGCGTCCAACCCGCTGTCGTTCCCTAATCGACAAACCGAGGCTTCCAACGCATCGAACAGCGTTGATGCCATTGGGCTCTCCCCTCCGCGTACCGTCACCTCCGGGCGCAAAAGCTGCGTCACGAAAGTACGTCGGCCGAGGGGCAAGCACCGCGCCGCAAAGCGGCAAGTCGCACACGACGCTTCCATCGTCTCACCTTACGCCGTAAAAGCCGGACCCTGGTCGCGTGGTGGTGGAGGTTTTTCTTGGCGTTGGACAGGTTGTGTCCACCACACACGCACCATTTCCGGCTTCGGTTCTCAGGGTCACGCGCACGATTCGATGTCATTCTTCAGCTCACCACCTTGTGCGGTCACAGTCGCAGTCATGGTCGGCGACCAACCGTCGTTGGCAAAGTTCTCTGCTGCCTCGGGACTGTACCCCTTCAGGATGAGCCACGCAATCAGCTCCTTCTTGTTGGGGAACACCGGGGACTGCGGGCTCCCTTCGGAAACCGTTTCCCAGACCTGGTAGCCGTCGCCCTTCGGGGGATGCTCCCTCTCCCAAGTGGCGTACTTCTCTTTCATCTCCGGAGGCTCAAACACGTTGCCTTCCCCTTCGCAGTTGGGGCAGTAGGCCTCTTTGATGTCTTTCTTGATGTAGCCAAGCTTCTTGGCACGCGCCTCCAGGCAGATGTGCATGCCGATGCTGTCGTGCAGCCCCAGGAAAAGAGCCACGGGTTGGTGGGCCAGCTCGTTCACCAACTTCACCAGCTCTGGTGTTGCGATCTTGTAGGTCTCAGGGTCCTTGCCGATCTGTTTGATTACCTGCTTATCGACGCGCTTGTTGTCAAGCAGCGCCTGGACCTCTTCGATCTCCAACTTTTCCTGCCACCGGTTTTCGGGGCGGTCGAAGCCGTACCAGTCGTCCGCCAGCTCACGCACGTCCTTGGTGTAGGATTTGCCCTTGCACTCGGGGCACTTCTTTGCGTACTGCCAGTATGGATTCTGGTACCCCTTCCAAATCCTATCCAAGGGCCAATCGAAGTCCAGCGGCACTCTCTTCAGTTCTCGTCCCATTGTGTCCTCATGGTAGTGGGTTTTTGCATGGGTGTCCAGATAGTTCTACTCGGTCCCGTGACCGTTCTCATCGGTGCAGAGCATGGTATCCCGCTTCAGGACGAGACCGATGATCCGTGTCAGCTCCGAAGCGTCCACCGCGCTGCCTTTGCCGTGGCAGAGCTTCTCCAGGACGTAGCTGTACGCCAGGTAGCCCTCCTCCTGGAAAACGTACGACCGGCACGATTCTCCGGGCAGAAGCCACGTCACCAGGTAGGCTTTGTTGGTCATGTCGAACCCCGCCGCCTTCACCATGTGAGGCTCCAGCGGCACGAATCCGATGCGATAGTGTGTCCCATTGCCCGGAACCCAGCTGATGATGAAGTTGCCGTGGGCCGCTTCCACCTCCGCAATGCCTTTGGTGGTTCCTGGTACATCCAGTGGTACGCTCACAGCTCCTCTCCTTTCTCGTTGACTTCGACCTCCGGCCTCCCGCGCGCGCGGAGGGGCATCTCTACGATACCTGCCAGGCGCGCAGCGCAAGAATCCAGAAAGTCTTCTTCGCGTTCAAAAACAGGCTCACCGTAGTTGGAGACGAACTCGTCCCCCTCCGCGTCAGCCCACCGACGTGCCGCTTTCTCCGTCGGCGCTTTCACCACCACGTGGATCAGCGCCGGAGCTGTCAGCGTCACTTTGAATTTCGGCATTTTCTTTCTCCTTGAGTTGGGCTACGGCCCGCCTGAGGCCCTTCAGTTGGAGTTCGACCCCGGCATCAAGACGCTTGCCCGGAGAACCCACGAACTCGTACCAGTCGTCGCCAAACACTTCATAGGCGTTGTCGTGGCACCACATGTCCCACTCGAACTTGCTAGACATGCTGTCCCAACCGAAGCGCTCCTCGAATTTCTCTTCGATGTCCTCGCTGAACCCGAGGTTTTCAAACTCCTCCTCGTCCGCGAAGAGCTTCCGGAGTTCCTCCCTGGCGGTTTGTGCGTCCCAGGTGTACGGTTCCCTGCCATGCGCGCTCGCTTGGCACTTACCGAGGATGTAACCGTCATCACAGCCGGCTACCCACGCCAGGTTGAACTCTGGCTCCCAGTTCCATTGGAAAATTGCATCGCCGCAATCCCCGAAGATCATGACCGTCGAGTACTGGCGAACAAACCAGATCCCGTACATGCTGGACCCGGGCTTCTTCCACTGAAGCGTTTCCAGATTGTCGTTGACCTTCTCGTATGTCGCTACATGGTCCTTGAAGACGTCACGTTCCATTCGACACCTCGTACTCCCCAACGTCTTCCCAGCCGCCGTTGGGGCAT
>Ga0180432_10010448_pt1 | contig 11110 bp, 6 predicted proteins | sample SS_ome_10_FD_132414 | JGI IMG/M metagenome (GOLD analysis project Ga0180432, IMG submission 132414) | Hypersaline lake sediment archaeal communities from the Salton Sea, California, USA - SS_1_MS_2 metaG | ecosystem: Environmental > Aquatic > Non-marine Saline and Alkaline > Hypersaline >... | reverse complement strand
GTGGGTTTGATTTCTGCTTTTCTTTGAGATTTCGCCCCGCGACTAATCGCACGCCCCTATTCAGCGAGGCAGCGTTCTTAGAAGACAAGTCGACCTCTATCGCAGCGCTGGAACCGTTGTGATCTATCGGTCTACTGCTATCTTCATCCGTCCTTTTTGCCGAGGCCGGTTTCCCTAAGAGGCAGAGATGAGGCACAAGTGCGCTTATTCACCACTTTCAAGTCTTTGCGGAGGGAGTAATGATGATGCATCCACGAAACGTTTTCTCGGTTGCGATGGCCATTGGGTTGGCCGTCGCTCTAGCAGGTTCGGCACTGGCGGTGCCAATTGTGTACGAATCATTCGATTATCCTGTCGGCGAGAGCATTGACGGCAGGACTGCAACGGGTGGGACGTGGACCGGTGACCCGGTCAGGGACATCATGGTCGCCCCTGGCAAGGAGTATTACGCGGAATTCGACGACCAGAATCTGGTGACCGCCGGCAACTACATGGAGTGGAACGGCAATCCTCAGTTGGCAATCGACATGTCGCTCTGGCCCGAGACCCACAAGATCGACGATGGACTCGGCAACCCAAACAGCGTCCAGTTGGGTGGTCCCGGAGCCGAGATCTGGATGAGCTACATCCGTAATGCCAGCGACATCCCGCCCAATGCGACCGGCGGATACTGGTACGAAGATATCGCTATCGGAAGCGGCGTACTCCTGGGTAGGTATTACTGGAACCAAACTCTCAGCGTGGCTGGATGGGGCGGTGCTAACCTGACCACTTGGCCGGCCAACCAAGAGGCCTTCGTCCTGGTTCGCCATAAAACCAATTTGGCCGGGGATCAAACGACGATCGACATGTGGGTAAACCCGCCGCTGGATGACGAGGCCGCTTTGGAAACTACTTTTCCCGGCACGTTGCGCAGCACAGGCGTCGGCGGCGCACACATATTCGATGCCTTGAATTTCCGTGACGGCGGTGGGGACCAGTACCTCTTTGACGTTGACGAAATCCGAATGGGCACATCCTACGCGGACGTCACTCCCAGCAGCGCGAACCCCGTCCGAATCTGGGAGGGTGGCACCGATACGTGGAACGTCAGTAACTGGAACGACGGCACAACCGGCGGCCTGGCGCCCCTTGACGGTGCGACCTATACCATCGACCACGCCAACGCCGACAGCGTCGTGACCTTGGACTACGACTACACTTCCGGCGGCAGCGGCACCGCCGGCTCGCTTTCCATCGGTGAGAACAACGCTTCTGAACTCATCGTTTCTGGCACGGGCGCGCTGGAAGTGACGCGCGACGTCACCGTCGGCGCCTCCGGCACCCTGCAGGTCGCCGGAACGCTTGATGCTCGGGGCCTAAGCGCCGCCTCCGGTTCTAACTTGTCGGTCGACGGAACAGTTACGCTCACTAAAGATGCCTCCAACCAGGGAGGCAACGTCGAAATCGCCGCCAGCTCGACCGTTTCCGTCGGTGCGACCGGAACCATCGGCGCCAATATAATCAATGTGGGCCAAACTCCCACCCTGACCGCGGGCGCGACGCTCAACGCCACCAGCGAACTGAACCTTAACGCGAGCATGGACGCCAGCGGAGCGAATCTCGGTCTGTCGACTGCCACGGTCAACGTCAACACCGGTACTTTGACCTTGGATAGCGCGCTTGCGACTGACATCATCAATGTCGCCGAAGGTGCCGGCGTAAGCAGCAGCGCCGACGTGTCCGCCGCGACCAGCGTATCCCTGAAGGGCGGAAACGTGACACTGTCCGGCGGCGCGCAACTAGTGGTCGGAACGGCGCCTGCCAGCGGTACCGCCGCTTGGGAGGTAACCACCGACGGAACGCTGAGAGTGCAGAATCCCACCACCGTCCCCAGTCTGGTCCAGTTGTCCGGCGGAGCCTTTTCCGTCAAGGGCAACGCCGGAGCCACGGTCACCTGGCAGGAAGGATTTGAAACCGACGGTGAAGGCACTCGCTACACTAGCAATACCTTCAACGTCTTCGAGGAAGATACCTATCGGTATTGGGAGCGGAGACAGGACGCCGACGAACTTGAAGCGCCGCCGGAAGGCAACTGGTTCTGGGGCGGCCAGATGATCCGCGTCGAGCCGACCGTGGGAATGGGAACCTTGACCATCGGCAACGGCACCGACGGACCGATCGCCGTGACTCCCGGTCAGGCCCTGATCCTCGAATTCGCCGCCGGGGCTTTGGGAAATCTGGAAAACAACGACTACGTCAATGTTTTCGCGTTGGATGCCGACAATCCCGGGGCCGATCCGATCCAACTGGAAAACTTCCAGGGCAACGTCAACCAGGAGATGCGCAGTCAGATGTACGACGTAGCCGTTGAAGACAGAGTCTTCACGGAGTTCGCGTACGATCTGCCCGACGGCATCAGCAATCTCCAGCTCTACATTGAGTCTTGGAATAGCTATTACAACGAGAACCTCGCGATCGACAACCTGCGCATCGGCTCGTACGACGCGCCGGCGGTCAGCGCCACCAGTCTGCTGGTTACCGATGCTTCCGAGTTGATCGCCCAAGGCGCCGTCGAGGTGGCCTTCCAGGACGTGACGATCGAGACTGGAGCGAGCCTGGAAATCACGGGCTCGGCGCCCGCGGCCTCCTTCGACAACATGATTTTCGGAGTGCAGGGCAGCGCTGGAAGCTGCGGTTTCGCTGAAACGGACATGTTGCTGAATCAAGCCGACGCCGATGCCTTTAGCGTCAACTGGGACGAGGGCGGCGACGCTTCCTCGATGTTCGGCGGAACCTACACGCTCATGGAGTATACGGGCACCGCCATGGACTTCGGCCCGGGAGCCAAGACCAGCAACCCGGCCGGAAACATCGGCGCCGCGTACATCAGCAGCATGGACTACGGCGAGGATGTCAACCAGGATGGCTCGTTGTTCGCGATGAAAGTCACGCTCTTCGAGCAGAAGGTCGGCGACGTGGACCTTGATGGCGACGTCGAGTTCTCCGATCTGTCGAACCTTCTCGACAATTGGGGCATCGGCACCACTTGGGGTGAAGGTGACACGGACTTCAGCGGAGACGTCGTCTTCGCCGACCTGTCGAACCTGCTGGACAACTGGGGCACCCCGCTGGAACTCCCCGCCGCAAGCACCGGAATCGGCGTCGTTCCCGAACCGGGCACCCTGATGATGCTCATCGCCGGCATGGCCGGACTGTTGATCTACCGCAAGCGTCGGTAGTTGTTTAAATCTTACGCGTCCGCCCTTCGCGCCCAACGGCGCGAAGGGGGACGCGATTGATCTTACCGGCTAGTCCGGATTGAAGACTTTATCGGACGCGATCTCGGGGTTGTTGCACAGAGCCCTGAGGTCAGGCATCGTCGCGTGGAGGCTTTGCCTACAAGTCGAAGCGAGACAATGGAATCGGTGCCGTCCGAGAGGTGTGATGCGACTTAGCTTCACAAGTTGGTTGCCTTTCGGTCTCCTGTTTTCCCGTGGGACCGAGGGGCACCTTCATTTCTTGACATGGTTCGCGCTAGCGCGATTCACGGATGCGTGCGTATGCCAGGGTTTTCAGTCGTTACGGGCAAACCGGGTTTGCCAAATTGAAGCTGACTTCTTCAGCGCGCCAATGAACAGCGGGGCACCCGCTTGTGCTCACCGGAGAAACGTCTCGCTCAGTTCAAACTAAACGTCGGCGGATAGACGTTGCCGGGCGTCGCCTGGTGGCGGGCGTTGGCGGCGGTGAGATGCTCGATCAGAAGTTCGGCGCGGCGGTGGATGTCGGGCTCGGCCAGAAGGGCTTCTTTCTGGGAAATCTCGATGTCGAGCATATATCCGATCAGGTCGGTCAGCATGCCCAAGGGGATATCGCCGCCGAGAAGTTGCTCAAGATGATCGTGAGCGTCGGGCATCGAAGGTACCAGGCGCATAAATGCCCGGCGGAGTTCGTCGTGAAGATCGGCGCCGGCCGCCTGCCCGATGGGGCAGTTGTCCTCGTAGAGTTCGGCGATGGCCGTTCTGAATCGGTCGTTCGACTTCAACTCGCCCAGCAACCGGACTCTTTGCAGCCCCATCATCAGGACGTTGTAAGTGCCGTCGGCCAGTTGGTGGCAGGAGGCGATTCTGCCGAGACAGGCGACGGAATAGATCGAAGGCCGCCCCTCGTAGTTGCCTTCCCAGCCCGGCTTCAGAACCGCCATGGCAATCAGATGGTCGTCATCCATGGCATCTTCCAGCATGTCGCGATAGCGGGGCTCGAAAACGTGCAGCGGCTGCATCACATGGGGAAAGAGCACCAAGTTCGGCAGCGGGAACAGGCGTACCGTGCCGGGAAAATCGTCTAGACGGAAAGGTGTTTCTTCAAATGTGGACATACAGAGGGTTCCGAAGCTGGTGCGACCGGGGAGGGGCTCGTGGCGCGAGTTGGTTTGCCGCTACAACCCATTATAGGCAGACATCGGCCCGGAGGCCAATGATTTTGAGGAGATAGGGGGGGCGGGGCGAGGGGACGGGGAAGCGATTGTGAGCCCCAAATACGTGGCAAGCCTATCTCACGGAATGAAGAAGAGGACAGGCAACACAACCAACGGCATGTTTGACTGACCTAGAGCACAAGATGTTGTGGAGTTAGTCCCCTTTTTCATCATTCCACCCCTCTCGCCTCACAACCCGCATACTTGACACATTCGCTCTCCCCCCCGAGAATTGGGGACTGTCGAAGGACAAACCGCCCAGGGACAAACCGCCCAGGGACAAACCGTTTGCCGCGAGGACCGATCCGTTGCCCGCTACTGCTGAACAGAAGAGGTTTGCCGCCAAGGTGTTGCGGCGACTGGCGAAAGCTTATCCGGAAGCCAAATGCTCGCTCGACTTTGAATCTCCCTTGGAACTGCTCGTGGCGACGATTCTTTCGGCACAATGTACCGACCAGCGAGTGAATCTGGTTACGAAGGACCTGTTCGCCAAGTACAAAGAGGCTGCCGATTATGCCAGGACGGAACTAAGCGAAATCGAGGAGGACATTCGTTCGACGGGCTTTTTCCGGAACAAGGCCAAAAACATTCAACAGTGTTGTCGCCGATTGCTCGATGAATATGACGGCCAGGTGCCCCAAGATATCGACCATTTGGTCACGTTGCCCGGTATCGGTAGAAAAACGGCCAACGTAGTGCTTGGCACGGGCTTCGGCGTCGCCAGCGGCGTCGTGGTGGACACTCACGTGGGAAGAATCAGCCGCCGGCTGGGTCTTACCGAACAGAAGAATGCCGAGAAGGCCGAAGAAGACCTGATGGCCGCGTTTCCCCGCAAGGAGTGGATCAGCCTGAGCCATCGAATGATCCATCATGGCCGAGCGATTTGCATGGCGAGAAAGCCCAAGTGCGAGGAATGTTCCTTAAGCGACATTTGCCCACGCGTGGGCGTTGATGATTAGAATAGGTGTTGATTCTCTCTCAATGCGTTCGGCACGATCGATAAAGACAACAGTTACCAATAACCAAACCGGCAGCCACTCATGATACTTTCCGGCAAGGAAATCGCCCAACGACTCGGCGGAGACATACGAATCGATCCCTTCGATGAGTCAAACCTTAACCCCAACAGCTACAACTTGTCGTTGCATGATGAGTTGATGGTCTACGAAGAAGTCGTTTTGGACATGCGCCGGGCAAATCGGGTGCGCCGCATTTCCATCCCGCCGGAAGGAATCGTGCTGGGACCGGGACAGTTGTACCTGGGCAGAACGGCCGAGCACACGGAAACCCATAATCTGGTGCCCATGATCGAGGGACGCTCGTCGGTCGGGCGACTGGGACTGTTCGTCCACGTCACGGCCGGTTTCGGCGACGTGGGTTTCTGCGGATACTGGACACTTGAGATGTTCGCCGTTCAGCCGGTCAAAGTATACCCGGGCGTGGAAATCTGCCAAATTTTCTACCACGACATTCGCGGCTCGCACGACGAATACAACAGCGACAAGTACCAGCACAACAACGACATCCAACCCAGCCTGATGTTCAAGGAGTTGGACCCCACGGTAAACAAGGACCCACAGATGGAACTTCCCTTCGGCATGGAACGCCCCAAGGGTTAGCCCGGCTGGGCCCCTTTTTCATCCCGTGATACAAACGGTCATTTTCTTTGTGCGGCGCGAAGACTTTCGCGAGACCAGCCCCAAAGGGGCGATGCTATGACAGCCCAGGGTGCAACCCTGGGGAACGTGTCGCAATGAACCAGCAAGCACCAAGGGGGCGGCCCTAATCGAACCGTTGCACCTTCTTAGGGCCGCCCCTTTGGGGCTTTTCACTCTCGGCCAAACCCACACCCAGGGCTGTCTTGCCGCCGCCCCGTTGGGGCTTTTTTGCTTCGCCAGAACCTTATCCGTGGTCATCCGTGCCGATCCGTGGCTCGTCCCTCCTTGGGTTGCGGGCAGAGTCCGCGCTGGGGCTCATGCTAACCCGACTGGGCCTCTTGTGGCGTCGCCGTGGCGATCGATATTGTATCCGTATCGCATTGCAACTGCTGGGTATCCTCCGACGGGAGAATGCGTGCGGCCGGCGTGGATGACTTCTTAGGTTCGGCACCGAAGATCAAACGCTTCACGAACGAGGCAATGTCGTCCATGACCGTGTACACCACCGGAATGACGATAAGCGTAAGCACGGTCGAGACGGCCATGCCGCCGACGATGCAGGTTCCCATCGGGGCTCGGGTTTCCGCACCCGATCCCAAGCCGATGGCCACCGGTAGCATGCCGGCCATTGTCGACATGGCGGTCATCAGGATCGGCCGCAAGCGGACGGGGCCCGCCTTGAGTATCGCGTCGTTTCGCTTCATGCCGCCGCTTCTGAGGAAGTTTGTGTAGTCGACCAACAGAATGGCATTCTTCGTGACCAAGCCCATCAACATGATCATGCCGATCATGGAGAAAATGTTCAGCGTGCGGCCGGTTATCGCCAGAGCACCCAACGCGCCGACCACCGAAAGCGGCAGAGAGAGCATGACGGTAAATGGATGAACGAGGCTCTCGAACTGCGCGGCCAGAACCATATATATCAGCACCACGGCCAGCATCAAACTGAAGCCGATGTTGGCGAACGATTCCTCCATCATCTCGGCCTCGCCGGTGAACTTCGTGGAAACACCAGCCGGCAAGGCGGACGCCTTCTCGATGGCGGTGATTTCCTCGACCGCCTTGGCCAGCGGCAGCGAATCCTTCAATCCGGCCATGATGGTTACCTGGCGAGAACGATCCTCGCGGTCGATCTGCACCGGGCCGGTCTGCTGCTGGACCTTGACTAGGCTTCGCAGTTCGACAAGTTGTCCGCTCTTTGTCCGCACGGGCACGTCCAACAGCGATTCCGGTCGGTTGCGGTCGGGTTGAGCCAAGCGGACGCGGACATCGTAATTCTCACCTTCTTCCTCGAAGGTGCCAACCTTTCGGCCGCCGATCAACGTTTGAACGGCATTGCCGAGCGTCTGAACCGAGATACCAAGGTCGGAGGCCTTCTGGCGGTCGATGATCACGTTGGCTTCCGGTTTGCCGCTGTCATAGGTGGAGTTGATGTCGACGATGCCGTCGACCTCTTTCATCCGGCCGATGATTTCCTCCGACCGTTCGACCAGTTGATCGAGCTTCGGCCCTCGCAGATTGTATTGCACCGGCGCGACGCGAAATCCGCCGCCTGAAACGCGGGGAATCACCTCGACGCTCGTCTTAAGCCGCGTAAGGTCGGCCAATTTCCGCCGCGCAAGCTCCATCAGTTCCACCTGGGACTGATCGCGCTGGGACTTTGGAACCAACTTGACCAGTACGGTGGCTAGGTTCACGCGTTCCTCGACGCCGGAGCCGATGGTCGTAAAAACGTCGGTCACGCCGGGAAGTTCGTTCACGCGACGTTCGACTTCCTGCAAAGCCGCGTCGGTCGCCGCCAGCGAGGTGCCGATGGGCGCTTCGATCTGGATGTTGAACTGGCTTTCGTCGGCCACGGGCATGAATTCCTTGCCCAAGAACGGCGTTATCAGAAGCGTGGAAGCGAACACCAGTATCGCCCCGCCAATGACGACAAAGCGGTACCTAAGCGCGGCGCCTAGCATTACGGAGTATATCGATTCGACCCGCTCGAACCCTCGTTCCATGGCGTTGAACAAGCGGCCGTGCTGCGTGGTCAGTTTCAAGACTCGCGAGCAAAGCATGGGCGAGAGCGTAACGGCGATGAACGTTGAAACGGCTACGGCGAAAGCCACGGTCAGGCCGAACTCGAAGAAGAACTGTCCCACGAGCCCTTCCATGAATGCCACCGGCAGGAACACGGCCCCGATGGCCAGCGAGGTCGCGATCACGGCGAAACCGATTTCGGCGATACCGGCCAGCGCCGCCTTCATTCGCGACTTGCCCTCTTCCATGTGGCGGTAGGAATTTTCCAGCACTACGATCGAGTCGTCGATGATCATGCCCACCGATATGGTCAGCGCCAGCATGGTCATCATGTTGACCGTGAAGCCCATGGCCAGCATGAATGTGTATGTCGAGATGATCGTGGTCGGGATGGTAATGGCCGCCACGAACGATCCCCGCAGGCTGCGGAGGAAGAACAGAATAACCAACACGGCCAACACGCCGCCGCGAAGCAACTCGCCGTTGGCTTCAGAGATACTCTCGTTGACGAAGATGGACAGGTCCTGGGCCAAAACGAGGCTGTAATCTTTGGGCAGTTCTCCTTCGAGCTTGGCGAGTTGTTTCTTCACACCGTCGGCCACTTCCAGCATGTTCGTACCGGACTGGCGCCGCACCAGCAGCGAAACGGCCCTTTCGCCGTTAAGCCGAGCCAGACTGCGGAAGTCTTCCATGCCGTCTTCGACCCAGGCCACTTCGCCGAGGCGAATAGGCGTGCCGTCGCGATTGGCGACGATAAGGTCGGAGAACTCCTCGACCGTCTCGAGTTTTCCCTTGGTCTTGACGATAATTTCGCGCTCGGCCGTTTCCACGCGACCGCCGGGAGGTTCCAGGTTCTCCTCGCGCAACTTGTCGAGCACGTCGCGGGCGGAAAGCTCGCGTGCTTGAAGCTGATCAACGCGGAGCCAAATGCGGATCTCTCGTTCGCGGTCGCCCACCAGACGCACGCTGCCCACGCCCGGCGAACCCTCGATGCGTGCCTTCACCACGTTGTCGGCATACTCGGTCAGATCGCGAATGGAGGCGGGGCCGGAAAGCACGATAGCCATGATCGGCGCCGAGTCGAGATCCAATTTCTGGATCAACGGCGGCTCGATTTCGCGCGGCAAGTCGCCGCGAATGGCGCCTACCTTGTCGCGAACCTCCTGGCTGACGACGTCGATGTCCTCTTCCAGTTCAAAGGTGACGAACACCTGACAGAGCCCTTCGATACTCTCGCTGCGCAGCGACTTGATGCCGCTGATCGTATTGACCGCCTCTTCAACCAGATCGGTGACTTCGGTTTCGACCGTTTCGGGATCGGCGCCTTCGTATACAACGCTGACCGTGACCACCGGCATGTCGACGTCGGGAAACAGATCCACGCCGATCGATCGATAGGCCGTCAGGCCGAAGACGACCAGCGACAGCATAACCATTGAGGCGAAGACTGGTTTGTTGATGGAGACTTCGGAAATCTTCATCGCTTGGCCTCCTCGGCGGTGATGCCGGCCAGTTCACTTGGCGCCGCGGTCGTGCCGGCGGGGCGGACTCGCATGCCGTCGGCCAGAAGCAAGGTATCGCCGGCGACGATTCGTTGGCCGTCGGACAGCCCCTGGCGGACTTCGTACAGGTCTTGGCTCGAAATGCCCAATTTCACCGGTGTTTCGCGCACCTGGCCGTTGTCGAAAACGAACACGGCCGGATTGCCGCCGGAGAAAGAGACGGCCGAGTGGGGTATTGTAACCACATCGGACATGGAAGTGATCGGCAGCGATACGCTTACGAACCCACCGGCCTTGAACAACTCATTGCGGTTGTCGATCACCAGCCTTACTCGAAACGTGCGCGTTTCCGGGTCGACCTTCGAGTTAATAAGTTCAACTCTCGCAGGGGTTGAACGATTAGTGCTCTCGGCCGTGACGGTGGCAATGTCGTCAAGCTGGATCTTTCCTTGATACCGTTGCGGTACGCAAACTTGAGCAAACAGCGCTTGTGTATCGATTATCTGCATGATTTCGACCCGGGGCATGGCGGTCACCCGATCGCCGACGCCAACGTATCGGTCGGATACCACGGCGTCGTATGGCGCGTGGATGGTCGTCTTGTCAAGCTTCTCCTGGCGCATGGCGACCTCGGCCTGGGCGGCCTTGTAGCTTGCCTCGGCCACCGCGATTTGCTGCGGCGTGGGGCCCGCCTTGGCCAGTTTCAGGGCGGCCTTGGTCCTTTTCAACGCGGCGGACGAGGTGCGCTCGGTCATTACGGCAATGTCGTACTGGCTCTGGGAAACGGTTCGCTCGACCAGCAGTTTCTTGCAACGGTCCAGGTCGCTCTTAGCCAGTACGTGCGATGCCTGGGCTTCTTCGTAAGCGGCTTCGAGTTGTTCCACTTCTTCGATTCGCTTCCAGGAGTACAACTCCTCGAGCCGTCGTTTGGCCACTTCAAGGTTCGCCTCTGAAAGGTCCAGGGCCAACTGGAAATCGACCGGATCGATCTGCACGAGAACGTCGCCGGCGGAGACCTTGTGGCCGATATCCAAAGTCAAGGGCACCGACGCCATGCGGCCCCCTTCCTCGTATTGCAGGTGCCGCTGGGAATCTGGAAACGACTTGATGATGCCGTCCACGTCGGAGACTATCGTGGCGGCGCGCACCGGCAGGAGCGTGCCCACCAGATCGAGATTGGCTTCGATCCTAGTGCGGGAGACCGGAACCACGTTGACCTCGGTAACGCGAGTCTCCCGGCCCTGTTCAACCGGCGTGGCCTCGCTGTTGGAGCAACCGGTCGACAACAGGCAACACGGAAGCGCTGTCGAGCATAGAAGTAGTAGCGGAGCCCAGCGTGTCGCCGAGAGCATGCGTGTATTATCGTTCATTGCGAAGTTTCCCCGTTCTTGTGTTCCGACTCGCCGCCGGTATCAACGGCGCTAATGCCTTCGAGAAAAGTGTCCACGGCGTATTCGGCCATCTCGACG
>Ga0180432_10010446_pt1 | contig 11112 bp, 8 predicted proteins | sample SS_ome_10_FD_132414 | JGI IMG/M metagenome (GOLD analysis project Ga0180432, IMG submission 132414) | Hypersaline lake sediment archaeal communities from the Salton Sea, California, USA - SS_1_MS_2 metaG | ecosystem: Environmental > Aquatic > Non-marine Saline and Alkaline > Hypersaline >... | reverse complement strand
TTTTTGAAAAATTCAAGGCATTGACATATCGAAAGATCCTATTTAATTTCAGAAACTTATCTTGAGACGATTTTATGTTAAACGGCTGAGCTTAATCGGAACAAATTTATGACAAACGCTATAGCAAGATCTTTGATCCCTTTTTTACCAAACGCGATGTTGGTAAAGGCTCGGGTTTAGGCCTTTCCATATCTCATAGTATTATTGAACAGCACGGGGGGAGCATAGAGGTTGAGAGTGTTCCGGAGAAAGGATCCAAATTTACAGTTATTTTGCCTTCGAATGATAATGATAAAAATTAACTTTTTAGTAACCTTCAAAAGGTATAGCAAGCTTTAACCATACCATTTATTAAAAAAGCAACAGTTGTGTGATCTGCAATGCATGGCAATACGCCTAATTGTTGGGATATTATTTGGTCCTCTCAATAGGTTTTCATATAAAAGCTCTAAAATTTATTTACGGCTTCAATATATAGTATTGGCTCATTTCCATGATTTTTTATGGATGGACACTAGGTAGATTAATGGTTACTTAAGCATAGTGGCGCAATGTGCCGCACCGACAAGGCCTGCTTTATCGTTTAGAATGACGTTAACGGGTATATTCTCGAGCAATTCCTTAAATCTTCCTTTATTTGTGAATGCTTCCATAAAAATATCTTCTTTTAATTTGGATAAAATTTTCGGCGAAATTCCGCCTCCCAGATAAACCCCGCCCGTGGCCATACCGGTTAAGGCTAAATTGCCTGCAACGGCGCCGAAGATGGAGACAAACATATTCAGTGCTTTTACACATCCCCCATCTTTATTTGCCAAAGCCGCTTCAGTGATAATCTTGGCCGGGCCCATTTTTTTTAGCTTTTGCCGTAACCCATCCGGTTCGTTTAAATGATCTGAGTCTTTCAACCACCTATAAATGTTCACCAATCCAGGTCCGGAAACCACTCTTTCAATACTCACATGGCCATAACGCCTATGCAGATACCGCCACAGCTCATCCTCTGTTTCGTCGTTGGGAGCAAAATCAGCATGACCACCCTCTGAAGGTATCGGCACGTATTGATCGTTCTGATAAATCAGCATGGCTATCCCAAGACCCGTTCCGGGAGCAATCAGGGCAAGATTCCGGCCTTTTATGGGCTCTGCCTGATTTAAAGGAAAGAATTCATCGCTGTTCAATAGCGGGACGGCCATTGCGGTGGCGGTTAAATCGTTGAGAAGCATGACATGATTAAAGTTAAACTGCTCCTTGATCCGAGCTTCAGACACATTCCAGGGGAGGTTGGTGGTTTTGGACATGCCGTTTATCACAGGGCCTGCAATTCCAAAGCATGCATGGGTAACAGATGCCGGATGGATTTCAAGAAATTGCCGGATAATGGTTTCCAGATCAGGGGCATTTTTGCTTGAAAAGGTCTTAATCACTTTTGGCAGAGGACCCTTTTTCCCTTGGGCAAAAAGGCCCAGGTTGGTTTTGGTCCCGCCGATGTCACCTGCCAAAATCATTGTCTTCTCTTTAAAGTGAGTCATAAATTTCCGCCTTGGCTTTTATTTCTCGCCCTTGATCTTTTTTATGATTTTGGGAATGAAAAACGAGAAGATAAAGAGACCTATGGAGAAGAAAACTTTAAAGGATATCAGCTCTCCCCAATTTCCGGAGGCCCACACATCTTTCAACGTCCCGATAAAAAAGGTGAAGATAAACGTACCCACGATAATGCCCAGGCCGGTTCCCGCGACATAGTCCCAAAATCGGACTTTGGTCAGCCCCATGCCAAAATTCATGGGCGTAAACGGAAAATAAACTAACCGAAGGTACAGGACGGTGGCAAAGCCGTTTCGTTCGATGGCATCGTCATATTTTTTCAGTTTGTCACCGATTAGCGAAGCGGCGAATTCCCTTCCCAGAGTTCGTCCAATAAAGAAGGCAGCACTGGCACCGAACATGGCGCCAATCCATACATATAAGAATCCCCAGTAGGCCCCGAATATGGCGGCCCCCAAGCCTGTCAACAAAGTGCCGGGCAAAAACAAACATACACCCGCCACATAAATTACGATATAGACCAGCGGCGCCCAGAGTCCGGCAGATTCAAGGAAACGGCTCAGCTCTTCTGCGGTGAGATAATTTTTGATGGAAGTATATCGGATTAAGAAAATAGCCACAATAATAAAGGCTACCAAGATAATAGCCTTTATTATCGCCTTGGGATTTTTTTTAGGTTTTTGAAGGCGTCCTTCCACTTCTCTAATCCTTGCCTTCATTTTCGCACCTCCCTTAACCTAAATCCCGCATTCATTTTTTTCGAAATTCGAGGTTTTGCCATTTTTTAATATGCTTAGAGCAGTTTGTTATTCAGAAATGAGCAATTTTTTTGATGAGCAAACCCGCGGAGAACGCCGCTCATCGAAAAAAGCGCCATTTCTGAATAGGAAACTATTTTCCGTTTAAAGACCAGTCGTAGTCCAGGTATTTCATCTTGATTTTTGATTTTTTTGCTTCCAACTCCTTTTTAAGAACTTCTTTGGCATATTTCATAATAAACCCGATAACATCGTTGTCAAAATCTTCCGAGAACCATTTGAATATTTTACTGATAAAAAGCGTGTTGTCCTCAAGATAATTTCGCTGCGGATGATTAATAAATGCTGTGGTCGCATGGTTGAGCTGTTGGTCTAATGTGCTTCCAAGATAGGGCTCGGATCTCAGCGGTGGGCAACTCAACGCCGCGCAATTAATGGCAAAATGAACCCGTGGATCTTTGAACCGGGGCCGAAGTATATTGTGTTCGATGTCATCCAACGTGAAAACATCGCCGTCAATGCGACACATTCTTTTTTTCCATGGACTCTTGAATATACTTCCAAGATCCTTTATGGATTTAACCCCGGGATATCCGCTTAGAATCAACTTTATGGTCCATGCGTTATATGCATTGATATAAAAAGCGAACTGTTCATTGGGGGACCGATTGTCAGAATCGGTTTTCTCAAGTACTTTAAGATACTGGTCCAGTATTTCTTCTTCGGCTTTAAAACCCCGGTAGTCGACATGGCCGTGTTTGACATATTTTTCCAGTAAAACGGCATAGATGCTATGATCCACCGGAGCTGAGGCCCAGCTTGGCTTCACCCGGTTTAACGGAGCCAAAAATAGGAGAATTAATATAACGATATATATACAGGTTTTCATGTTACAGAACCTCTTCTAAAATCCAAACCTGAACTCAGGTATCAATAGACCCGCCTCAAGTAAATCCCGCACCGGCAGTGCAGGTATAACAGTGATCCGCGGTAGCGATGTGACTATCCGGCTCCGGAGGCCCCGGCATTTCAGAAACATAAATTTTACGTCCTCCCATGAAAAGGCCTCTGGCAAGATTAAAATCACAATCGTAAAGAAATCCGTCCCATGAGACAGAGACCATGGTGCGGCACATCACGCCTTGAACAGAGCAGGGGTTGAAGCCGGAAGAAAGCTTGGCCATATATTTTTCCAAGTTGCCCGATTTTATGAGCCACCGGCGATATCTTCCCAGGGGCACATTGGCAAAATTAAAGAGATGGTTGAAAACAATTCCCCATTTGTCTTTGAGGACCTGACGAAACCTCTTTTCCGCCTCAACCTGGGCAGGCGGAAGAAATGCCCCGGTGGGATTGGACACCAGATTGAGTATTAGGCCGGATCCTTTGTGTCCATACCCGATGGCATTCAGCTTTTTAAGCGCATGAATGCTGATTTTAAAGATACCGTCACCCCGCTGTGAATCTGTCTGGAACTCGTTTAAAGAAGGAAAAGAGGCGACAATGATTACGCGATAAGATTTCAACAGTTCAAACAAATGGTCTCTGTTACCGTCGTTCAAGGCCGACAGGTTCGAGCGCAGCATAAGCCGTGATGCCAAAGGAGACATTTCTTGTATCAGCCTGCTGATATTGGGATTCAATTCAGGCGCGCCACCGGTGATATCTATGGTTTCAAATCGGCTTCGCCGGGCATAGGAAACAACGTCGTCTAGCACTCCTGACGCCATATTTTCTTTACGGGCCGGGCCGGCGTTCAGATGACAGTGGCGGCATGTCTGGTTGCAAAGAAAACCCACATTAACCTGTAAGGTATGGGTTTTCGCCCGGTTTAATTTAAGGCCGTGACCGGAAAGAGTCAGGTTGAACGGGGGAACATGAACCGTATCTTCCGATGAGTCCGTAACCTTTTTATGTAATGTTTGTTCGGTAAGCATTATTTTTCATGTATGCTCTATATGTTACATGGATAACTTTTCAGTCATGTTGCGCATCTGAATGCCATGAACCAGCGAAGCACCGCCACGAATGGCCGTTACCACATGGATCGCTTCTGTCATTTCCGCGAGATTGGATCCTTTTTCGAGACAGGCCTGTGTATAGGCATCAATGCAGTAGGGACATTGGACCGCATGGGCAACCGCCAGGGCAATGAGGGCCTTTTCTCTTTCCGTCAGTTCGCCTTGGGCGAACACGGCGCCATAATATTCAAAAAACTTTTGCGCGAGTTCGGGTACTTCTTTACCGATCTCTTCAAATTTCGGTAGATCTTCGGGATTGTAATAGGTTTCCATTTTTTCCCCTTTCCAACACTTTTTTTCTCGCCACAAAGGCACCAAGACACCAAGAAAGAATAACAAAATAAAATCCTTCGTGTCTTTGTGACTTGGTGGCATATTTTTTATGCAACTATAGGATTTATTCTTCACAGGCTTCAGGAGTACATGCCCTTCCTTTAAGATGGAAAAAGAACTTGAGACTTTTTTTAATCGTATCGGAAAATATCTTGGGAGAGAAATAGGTCCCGGCAACCTTTTTATTGATTTCACCGATGGTGGGATAGGGATGCACGGCAGAAGCCAGAGTGGAAAGTTTGACCTTCCCGTTTAACGTTGCCACCCATTCACTGATCAGGTCTCCTGCCCGGAGACCTAAAATCTGAACACCCACCGGCTTTTCTTTCTCATTCAGGATCATTTTAATCTTGCCGACTTTTTCCCCCTCTGCCAGGCTTCGGTCGTTGTCTCGGAATTCCTCTGTCCAAACCGCATAATCGATTCCGGCCGCCTGTGCAGTCTTTTCATTCATTCCGATGCTTGCCAGCTCGGGATCTGAGTAGGTACACCATGGCAGAAACGTATAATCGGTTTTCCGGGGAAGATGAAAAATTGCATTGCTGATGACAATGCCCCCTTCGTAGCCGGCGGCATGGGTAAACTGGAAACCTCCGTTGACATCACCGGCGGCATAAATGTGTTTGTGATTTGTCCTCAGCCGTTTATCCACCTTGATGCCTCGTTTATCAAATGTAACCCCAATATCTTCGAGCCCCAGTTCTTGAATGTTGGCGGATCTACCCATGGAGACAAGGATGGTTTCCGCTTTCAGATGGATGGTTTTGCCCTCGGCATTTTTAATGACCACTTCTTTGTGACGGCCCAGATCTTTTGTCGATTCAATGGAAGAATTTAAGTGGAAGACCACACCTTCGGAGCGCATGACGTTCATTACTCCGTCGGCCATATCTTTGTCCTCTTTTCCCAGAATCTGTTCCCCGCGATCCACAATATAAACCTTTGTTCCCAGACGGTTAAAGGCTTGTCCCATTTCTGTTCCTATGGGACCGCCGCCTAAAATGATCATGGACTCAGGCAGATGATCCAAATAAAAAATTTCTTTGTTGGTGATATGAGGGGTGTTCCCCAGACCTTGAATGGGAGGAATCACCGGAGACGAACCTGTTGCAATCACCCACTTTTTTGCAGAAAAGGTTTTTCCGTTCAACCGAATGGCATGTTCATCGATAAATTTTGGGTCTCCAAATTCTACTTTGGCGCCAAGATTGCAGAATCTTTCTTCGGAATCATGCTTTTGAATGATGCTGATCACCGATTTAATTCTTTTGGACACCTGGTCAAAATCTACCGGTGGCACGTCAACTTGGGGTAGACCAAAGGCGCTGGCATTTTTCATCTGGTGATAAACATGAGCCGTTTTGATCAACGTTTTGCTGGGCACGCATCCAAAATGCAGACAGTCACCGCCAAGCTCCTTTTCCTTTTCAACCAGGAGTGTTTTCGCTCCCAGTTGGGCGGCTCCGGATGTCACTGTCAGTCCGGCGGCACCGCCGCCGATCACTCCGATATCATAATCATAGTTGGTCATAACATTCTCCTTGTTTCATAAACCGTCGGGGCGATCACTTCACACAATTGGGGTAAAATCTGGGGTGGTAAAAATCGCCGTGTATACAGATTGAATCTTAATCCGCAACCGAACTTTGGCGGATTAATCCCATTTTTGTTCCATATCTTAAGGTTTCAGGTGTCAGGTTTCAGGAATGATGGACAGAGGCGCTGGAACCTGAAATCTGACACCTGAAACCAGGCATACGGGAAGGAATAAATATGGGATATTTTTTAAAGCTATATTATGGGCAATTTTAATCACCCCAGGTAAAATCTTTTTGAAATATCTGTCGTCGTATATTGCAAATCCTTACACGCCGGGATTTCAAGACGCATAAATGGAGCACTTGCGTACCGCCATGGCCGCTTCCTGCAACGCTTCGGCAAAGGTGGGATGGCCGTGGACGGTCCGGGCGATGTCTTCGGAACTTGCACCGAATTCAACAGCCAAAACACATTCAGCGATCATGTCCGCAGCGCGGGGTCCGATGATATGTACGCCTAAGATTCGGTCGGTTTTAGAATGAGCGATGAGCTTGACAAAACCATCCTTTTCTCCCATGCACCGGGCCCGCCCGGCCCCTGAAAAGGGATAGGTGCCGATGCAATAAGGGATATTGCGTTCTTTGACCTGTTCCTCGGTGAGACCGACATTGGCAACCTCGGGCCAGGTATAGACCACCGCGGGAATGGCATCATAGTTTACCTCACCGGGTAGGCCGGCGATACACTCGGCGGCGGCGATTCCTTCAGCCGAGGCTTTATGGGCCAGCATAGGTCCCGGAATGAGATCACCGATCGCATAAATGGAGGGAATGTTGGTTCGATATGCTTCATCCACCAACACATGGCCGGTTCGAGAATCGGTTTCCACGCCGATCTCTTCCAACCCCAAATTTTGTGTCAAAGGCCGTCTGCCAACGGACACCAGGAGACGATCACATGTGATCGTCTCTTCTTTTCCGTTAGATTCCAATGTCATTCGTACTTTGTTTCTTGAGATTTTGGCGCCGGTAACCCTTGTGTTCAGGTAAATTTCCAGCCCCTGCTCTTTGAGAATCCGACCCAGGGTTCGGGCCACCTGACCATCCAGGGTGGCGGCAATTTGAGGCAGCATTTCAACAACGGTTACTTTGGCACCCAGGCGAAGCCAGACCGATCCCAATTCCAAACCGATATATCCTCCTCCCACAATACCCAAGTGCTTGGGAACCGTTTTAAATGAAAGGGCTTCCGTAGACGTGACGATATATTTGCCGTCAAATTCCAGACCGGGCACTTGAACCGGCGTACTGCCGGTGGCAAGAATGATCGATTGGGTTTCAAGGGTCTGCGGTTTCCCTTTGCCCGAAGATCCGGAAGATTTCGATATTTCAATGCGATCAACTCCGGCAAGACGGGCCGTTCCATGGTAAGTTCGGATGCTGTTTCCTTCAAGAAGTTTGCGAACATTATCCGTGAGCTCTTTAACCACCTGTTCTTTGCGTGCCATCATTGCCGGCAGATCCAGACTTAATTTACCTGTTTTGATCCCATGGGAAGCAAAGTGATCTTTAGCCAGGTGAAAATATTCACTGGAGTCCAGAAGCGCTTTACTCGGAATGCATCCCACATTCAGACATACTCCGCCCAGACGGGCCTCCTTTTCAACACATGCCACCTTTAATCCCAGTTGGGCCGCGCGTACCGCCGCCACGTATCCTCCAGGGCCCGTACCGATAACCGTTAGGTCGAAACTTTCTTTTTGTGTCATAATTAAATCTCCATCATAATCCGTTCCGGATTCTCTATGATTTCCTTAATCCGTACCAAAAAGGTGACTGCTTCTCTTCCGTCTACAATCCGGTGATCATAGCTGAGGGCCACGTACATCATGGGCCGTATTTTTATCTCATTATCGATAACCACCGGACGTTTTTCAATTTTATGCATTCCTAATATGCCGCTTTGGGGCATATTTAAAATCGGAGTGCTGAGCAGAGATCCAAACACTCCGCCGTTGCTGATCGTAAATGTGCCTCCTTCCAGATCGGCCAGTTCAAGGCGATTGTTTTTAATTTTATTCACGTAGTCCACAATGGCCTGTTCGAGTTGGGCAAAGCTTAAATTTTCAGCATTGCGAATGACCGGGACCACCAGACCGCGGGCGGTGCCGATGGCAACGCCGATATGGTGATAGTGGTGATAGACAATCTCTTTCCCGTCAATAAATGCATTAATTTCAGGGAATTCTTTGAGAGCCTCCACGCATGCTTTGATAAAAAAAGACATAAATCCCAGAGACACCCCATACTTTTCAAGAAAGGTTTCCTTGAACTGGGCCCGGATATCCATGGTACGGGCCATGTCAATTTCGTTAAACGTAGTAAGCATGGCGGTATTCTGTTTGGCTTCCACAAGGCGTGATGCAATGCGCTGCCGAATCGGACTCATGGGTTTTCGGCTGATGTCCTGCCCCTCGGGAGATAAGGGCTCCGAGGGTATTTCAGGCGTTGATACCCGAGTTTCCGGGGTTTCCGGTGGCGCCGGCTCACGGTCCTGAATCCCTGCTTGGGCCTGTTCCATGTGTAGAAGTACATCGCCTTTGGTGATTCTGTTGCCCGGCCCGGTGCCGGTGACGGCGGTGATATCAAGTTTTTTTTCGGCAACCAACCGCCGGACCGACGGCGGAATGATTGGCCGTATTTCGGGCAAAGGCGGTTCCATGGGTACTTTTTCGGGCGAAACCACAGTCGGCGCCTCGGTCTCTACCGGCGCCGCCGAAGGCATAGGCGCTTCTTTTTCAGGCGGTACCGGTTCGGGTGGAACAGCCGGTGCTGCTCGGGTATCGATAATCCCCACCACCGTGCCGATGGCAACGGTTTCTCCTTGGGATATCCGTATCTTTAAAACTCCTGACGCTTCGGCCACGATTTCCAGGGTGACTTTGTCAGTTTCTACAACAAAGATCGGGTCGTCTTTTTGAACCGTATCTCCGTCATTTTTATACCACTCCACAAGGACCGCTTCCTGCACGGATTCTCCAACATTCGGAATTTTGATTTCTATCTCCATGGTTGCTCCTTTGCGGTTATTCCAAAGGCGAAAACTTTAGGGTTTTTACTTTTCAACTATACCCAAAGCATCTTGGATGACGGCGTTCTGTTCCTTTCGATAGACATTGGGGAAACCGGTTGCCGGGCTGGCCGAGGCGTTTCGACCCACGTATCCAACCGGTTTTCCGGTTAATTTTTCGAGGCGACGGTCCATAAAAAACCACGCCCCCATGTTCTCCGGCTCTTCCTGAACCCATAAGTATTTCTTGGCTTTTGGGTATTTCTTGATCACATCTTTCAGCTGTTTTTCAGGAAAGGGATGGAGCTGTTCCAAACGTACGATGGCCGTGTCGCGTTTTTTCAGTTCTCGGCGCTTTTGAAGGAGTTCATAAAATATCTTGCCGCTGCAAAAAAGGATTCGGTTGCCGTTTTTTAAATTATCCGGGTCGTCAAGCACTTGCTGAAATGATCCGGAGGCCATATCCTTAAGTCCGGAAACCGCCAGGGGATGGCGTAACAGACTTTTTGGTGCCATAACCACAAGGGGCTTGCGAAAATCGCTGATGACCTGGCGCCGGATCAGGTGAAAATACTGGGCCGGTGTGGTGAGATTGCACACCTGGATATTATCGTCTGCACACAACTGTAAGAAACGCTCCAGACGGGCGCTGGAATGTTCCGGGCCCAACCCCTCCCATCCGTGAGGAAGCAGTAAAACCAGGCCGCTTAAACGCTGCCATTTTGTTTCTCCGCTGGCGATGTAAAGATCGATGACCGATTGCGCGTTGTTGGCAAAGTCGCCGAACTGGGCCTCCCAGATGACAAGACCTTGAGGCTGTGCCAGAGAGTAACCGTATTCGAAGCCAAGAATGCCCGCTTCGGAAAGCATGCTGTCGTAAACCGAGAAGTAGACTTGGTTTTTGGCCAGGCTATTCAGCGGCATATATTCTTTTCCGCTTTGTGTATCCATCAAAACACTGTGTCGCTGGCTGAAAGTGCCGCGGCCACTGTCCTGGCCGCTTAAGCGGATGGGAATACCTTCCGCCAACAAGGAGGCAAAGCCAAGGGCCTCTGCATTGGACCAATCGATATTTTCTCCATTTTCAACGCAATCGAGCCGTTTTTTTAACATTCGTTTGAGTTTGGGATTCAGGGGAAAATCATCCGGAACCGTATTCAGTTTGCGGGCAAAAGAAACGAGGTTTTTCTCTGAAATCCCGGTTCTCAAAGCATCATGAGAATAACGTCCGTGGAATTTATCCCAGTTTTCATAAAATCGGTATTCGGGAAAGACACAAACGCTTTCTTTAACCGCCTGGAAGGATTTTTGTAGTTGGGTGTTTATTTTTTCCTGAATAGCATCCAGGTCCTGTTCTTTGACATGGCCGTTTTCAATTAATTTTTGGGAATATACGTTGTGAATGGACGGTCGTCCCCGGATGCGTTCATACATCAAAGGCTGGGTGAAATAGGGCTCGTCGCCTTCATTATGACCGTAACGACGGTAACAGATCACATCGATGACCACATCTTTGTTATAGGCCTCACGGTATTCGGCGGCAAGCCGCACAACATGAACAGCGGCTTCGGGATCTTCACCATGCACATGAAAAATAGGGACCATAAGCATTTTTGCCACATCTGTGGCGTATCGGGTGGAACGGGCGTTTTCCGGAAGCGTTGTATACCCGATCTGGTTGTTGATGATCAAATGAATGGTGCCGCCGGTTTTATAACCGGCTATCTGAGACATATTAAGGGTTTCAGTCACAACACCCTGGCCGGCAAAGGCGGCATCACCATGGATTAACAGCGGCAGGACAACGCCCTTTTTGTCGCCTCCGATGATGTCCTGGCGGGCCC
>Ga0180432_10010445_pt1 | contig 11114 bp, 12 predicted proteins | sample SS_ome_10_FD_132414 | JGI IMG/M metagenome (GOLD analysis project Ga0180432, IMG submission 132414) | Hypersaline lake sediment archaeal communities from the Salton Sea, California, USA - SS_1_MS_2 metaG | ecosystem: Environmental > Aquatic > Non-marine Saline and Alkaline > Hypersaline >... | reverse complement strand
TTTGGACGAGGTCCCGAACAGCTCTTGGTTCACCAATCGGATCGGCCTTTACCCGCTCACTCCCGAAGAGGCCGCTCGTGGCCCTTGCCGGACCGGCGGACCCTCGATGGAGGCGCCGTGGACCGTGGTGCGCGCCAAGACCGAAGGGGTCACGCCGGGCTTCAACATTCGGGACGCGCGGGGCGACGTCTATGTTGTCAAGTTCGATCCGCCCGGTTTTCTCGGGATGACCACCGCCGCCGGCGTCATCTCGAACCGGATTCTCCACGCCGCCGGGTACTTCGTACCCGAGGACGGGACCGTCGTCTTTCGCCGGTCCGATCTGGCGGTCGGGGAGAACGTGATGATCACACTCCCCGACGGAACCCGGCGCGCGATGACCGAAGGAGACATCGACGGAATCTTGTCGCGCGTGACGCCGCTCTCCGCGGGGGTCTATCTGGCGGCGTGCAGCCGTTTCTTGGAAGGCAAGCCCGCGGGGCCTTTCGACTACGACGGGCGCCGTAAGGACGACGAAAACGACCGCATCCGCCATCAAGACCGGCGAGAGCTCCGGGGGCTTCGCGTCTTCGCCGCGTGGCTCAACCACTTCGATACCAAGCAGCACAACACTCTGGACATGTACGTCGAGGAAGAGGGACGCACATTCCTCCGGCACTATCTGATCGACTTCGCGAGCACCGTGGGCGCCGGAGCGCGCGGCCCCGATCCTTTCCACGGCTACGAGTTCGGACTCGATTTCGCCGCTTGTGGAACCCGGCTTCTCACGCTCGGGATGCACGAGGACGAGTGGCGCATGCTGGAGAGGCCCTTCGGCCTCGAGGAGATCGGCTACTTCGACGGTTATCGTTTCGCCCCGGAGCGGTTCAAGCCGCTTACGCCGAACACTTCCTTTGCACGCATGACCGACCGGGACGGATACTGGGCGGCGAAGATCATCTCCGCGTTCAGCGACGCCCATCTGGAGGCGATCGTCGAGACGGCGCACTACCGCGACCCGGAGGCGGCGAAGTACATGGCCCGCGTCCTCGGTGAGCGGAGAGATCGAATCGCCCGCACCTTCTTCGACCGCGTACCCCCCCTCGATTTTTTCCGGCTCGAGGGAGAGACGCTCCGTTTTCGCGATCTCGGCGTGGAGCGGGGGATATACGAAGAAGAAGGTGCGCGTTACCGCTACCGCGTCTCCGCCGTCGACGAGAACCGGAGAAGGGGAGGCCGCACGAGGTGGGCCGCCGCCGGCGGCAAGGGCGCCGACCTCTCCGCCTCCGCCTTGGCGGCGCTGGCCGAGGCGGCGCCCGACCGGTATCCCTTCCTCGCCGTCGAGCTCCAGGTCGATCGGCGGAACGGTTGGAGCGATTCGGTAACGGCCTTTCTCTCGCGGCGGAGCGGCCGCGTCATCGCCGTGAGAAGATAACCGGACGACCGGAGAGGCCTGATGACGGCACCGTGGAAAGCCTTCATGAATGTGCGGAGGAACGAGCTCCCTCTGGCGCTCCTCATGTTCGCCTACTTCTTCCTCGTGATCTCCAGCTTCTGGATTCTGAAGCCGATCAAGAAGACGCTCTTCATCCGGCACTACGATCAGACCGGAGTGGACATCTTCTCGCGGCACTTGCTCGGTTCCCAAGCGGAGCTGATCGCCAAAGTCCTCAATATGTTCGTCGCGTTCCTCGCGGTCGCCGTCTTTACGTGGCTCGCGCGGCGGTTCCGCAGGCAGCAGCTCACGCTGATCTTCTCCCTCTTCTTCATGGTCTGCTACGCCGCGTACAGCCGGTTGATCGGCGCCCCCGGTGACGCCACCGTCTGGTCCTTCTATCTCTTCGGCGACCTCTTCAGCACGCTCATGGTCGCCACCTTCTTCGCCTTTCTGAACGACAGCGTCACGCCCGACTCCGCCCGGCGAATATACGGTCTTATCGGGCTGGGCGGCGTCGCCGGCGGCGTTTTCGGCAGCACGTTCGTCCGGGTTTGGATCGGACGAATCGACACGTCCACCTGGCTTTGGATCTGCTTCGGGATCGCCCTTTTAATCATCGCCGTCGCGCAGTGGGCCGGCCGCCTTGCCGAGCCCGGCATTCCCGCCGCCGCGGAGGCGCCCCCGGAGCACCCGCCCAAACGAGGCAATGTCGCCTTCGAAGGGGCGCGGCTCGTCTTTCGCTCCCGCTACCTGCTTTCCATCGTGGGGATCGTCGGCCTGTACGAAATCGTTTCGACGGTCATGGATTTCCAGTTCACGGCGACGATCGAGCACTACCTGGATGGTGAGGCGATCGGGCGCCAGTTCTCCACGGTCTTCACCATCACGAACATGGTCTCCATGCTCGTGCAGTTTTTTCTGACCGGCTTCATCATGACTCGTTTCGGGCTGACCACGGCGCTCCTCGTTCTCCCCGCCGCCGTGATCGTGGGTTCCTTCGGCTTTCTCTCCTTCCCGATTCTTTGGGTGGGGAGCTTCCTGAACACGGCGGACAACGGCTTCAGCTACTCCATCAACCAATCGGCGAAAGAAGCGCTCTACGTTCCGACGAGCCGGGACGAGAAGTACAAAGCGAAGGCCTTCATCGACATGTTCGTTCAGCGTTTCGCGAAGGCGATCGCTGTCGGAACCAGCCTGCTCATCACCATGCTCTTTCGGGATTTCGGGACGATCCGCTACCTGTCGTTCTTCACCGTGGTAATCGCCGTGATCTGGGTGTTCGCCGCCCGGTACGCCGGTCGAACGTTCGAGGAACGATCCAAGTAAGCAGGCCCTCGGCGACTCCGGGTCAGCCGCCCTCGATTCGCCTCGCCGCTTCCTCGAAGACGCCGCGAAGCATCTCTCTCGTCAACCTGCCGGTGAACGTGTTCTGTTGGCTCGGGTGGTAGGAGGCGATCAGAAAGGGAGCGCCGGGCGGTGCAAACAGCGCGCCATGGCCGAAGGAGGGCGCTTTTCCGGAAAGCCATCCCTTCTTCCGGTAGAGGCGCACGCATGCCTGAAACGCGATTCCGCCGAGGGCGACCAACCCGGCGAGCCCGGGCATGGCGCCTACCGTTCTTTCGAAGAAACCGGAGCAGTTCCCGATTTCGTCGGCGGTGGGCCGGTTTTTGGGTGGCGCGCACCGTACCGCGGCGGTGACGGCGCAATCAGAGAGATGGAGTCCGTCGCCGCGCTCGATCGACTCCGCTTGGTTCGCGAAGCCGGTCTCGTAGAGGGCGCGATAGAGGAAGTCTCCCGACCGGTCCCCGGTGAACATGCGGCCGGTCCGGTTCGCGCCGTGGGCGCCGGGCGCCAGGCCGACGATCAAGAGGCGCCCTTCGGAGGAACCGAAGTCGGGAACCGGCTTTCCCCAGTACTCCTCGTCCCTGTAGGCGGCCCTCTTCTCCCGGGAGACTTCTTCGCAGTGTTCGCGCAACCGGGGGCAGCGCCGGCATCGGACGATCTCTTCTTGGAGCGAATTCCAAGTTTGATTCGGTTTCATGCGGTAACATTACCGGGATCGAACCCGGTTTCCTAGGAGTTCCGTGCACGATGCGCCTGCCGGCCGCCGATAAAGAGAGCCGTCCCGAGAGTGCGGCGGACTGCTCGCCGCTTCGATCCATCTATTCCGCATGGTGGCCTCTCGCCGCGAGCTGGCTCATGATGGGGCTCGAGCTGCCCGCGGTCGGTGCGGTCATGGCCCGCCTCCCCGACCCGAGCATCCATCTGGCCGCGTACGGCGGGGTCGTCTTCCCGCTCTCCCTCGTGATCGAGGCGCCGATCATCATGCTCCTCGCCGCATCGACGGCGCTTTCAAAAGACCTCGAATCGTATGTGCGGCTTCGAAGGTTCATGGTTCAATCGGCACTGGCTCTCGGCCTTCTGCACGCGCTCGTCGCGTTGACGCCTCTCTATGAAATCGTGGTGGATGCGGTGCTCGGCATTCCCGTCGAGATCCAGGGCCCGGCGCGAACCGGCATGATCTTGATGATCCCGTGGACGCCGATGATCGCCTACCGGCGTTTCCAGCAGGGGATCCTGATCCGGTTCGGTCGCTCGCGGGCCGTCGGGATCGGGACTGCGCTGCGTCTTGGAACCAACGCTCTCGTCTTGGCCACCGGCTATCACGTGGGCGGCATATCGGGAATCGCGGTGGGAACGGCGGCGGTTTCCGCGGGGGTGATCGCCGAAGCGATCTATGCGGGGATCGCGGTTCGACCGATTCTCCGCGGGCCTTTGCGTGATGCTCCGCCGGTAGCCGTTCCTCTCACCACGGGAAGGCTCCTCCGCTTCTACGTTCCCCTGGCGATCACGCCTCTCTTCGTCATGCTCGGTCATCCGATCGTGAGCGCAGCCGTCAGCCGGATGCCGCGGGCGATCGACTCTCTCGCCGTCTGGCCCGTGCTGAACGGTCTCGTCTTCACGCTCCGCTCCCTCGGCTTCGCGTTCAACGAGGTGGTGGTGGTCAAGCTGGATGATCCGGAATGCCGGAGTTCCCTACGCCGTTTCGCCCTTCTTCTCGGGGGCGCAGTCACCTTCGGCTTGCTTCTGGTAACGGTCACCCCTCTCAGCGGCGTGTGGTTCGCCCGTGTCTCCGCTCTGGCGCCCGAGCTCTCCCGCCTGGCGGGCCGGGGCCTTTGGATCGCTCTTCTCATGCCCGCATTCAGCGTGGTCCAGAGCTACTTTCAAGGGCACCTGGTTCATGTGCACCGGACCCGGGAGGTTACGGAAGCGGTGGTCCTCTACCTCGGCCTGACCGCGCTCATCCTCGCGGTGGGTGTGGGTTACGGGAAGGCGACCGGCCTCTTCTTCGGCCTTGCCGCCATCCTGGCTGGGAACGGAGCGCAGGCGGCGTGGCTTTGGTATCGCAGCCGGTCGGTGCGCGAATCTTAACTGGTCGGGCGCCGCCGTTTCTGGTTTCATGAACGTGAAACAGCACCGGTGTCTCGGAGTCGTCCCGTCGATTCATGGAGGAGGAGATGAAAGACATCCCGGCTTCGCGCCGCGCCCCCGCCCTCTTCTTGCTCGCTCTTCTGGCCGCTGTCGCCTTCGGTCCGCCGCCCGCCGCGGCGGCCGGCAAGGTAACGATCTACGGAATTCGGATGGAGCCATACGGCGATGACGCCGAAGACTACAGCCGGCCCGGCTGGGGAGGCGGTGCGAGGCTCGTGGCGCCCGTCCCCTCCACGGGGGGCTTGTTCGCCGGCGCTTTCGGCGCGGAGCTCGTCAACTTGCTCGTGGAAACGGTCCGGTTCCAAGATCCGATCACCATGCTGCGCGTCGAGCAGCAGACCAACCAGAACTACGGCAGGGTCTACTTAGGCGGGGAGCTCGGCCCCCACGGCAGAGGTTTCCTGCGACCCTACGTGGCCGCGCACGTGGCGTGGGTCTTCTATTGGATCGAGACGGATGTGGTCATCCCCGACGACAGCTCCCGGGAGAACGAGATCCGTCAAGATCTCGACTCAGAGTGGGACGATGTTTTCGGCTACGACCTCACCGTCGGCATGGACTGGAATTTCCACCGGATGTGGTCGATCGACACGGGCGTCCGGTTCGTCAAGAGCTTCGGCGTTCCCCAGCAACTCGGTGACCAGTCGCTGGAGATTCACCCGCAGTACTTCGAGGTTTTCCTCGGTGTGGGCATCGCGATTCCGCAGCTGGGCGGCTAGCCGAAGTAGTCGGGCGCGCCTCCCTCTTTCCACTTGATGTTGCATCCCATGCTCGGGATCTGCTGCGCCGGTACGTCGCGGCCCTCGAGGACGGCATCCAGGGCCGCGCGTAGGTCCTTTCCGGTGATCGGAGTGTCGTTCCCGGGGCGCGCGCCGTCCATCTGTCCCCGGTAGGCGAGCTTTCGCGCGCCGTCGAAGAGGAAGAAATCCGGGGTGCAAGCGGCGCGATATGCCTTAGCCGTCTCCTGTGTCTCGTCGTAGAGATAGGGAAAGGTGTAGCCGACCCGTTTCGCTTCTTCCTTCATCTTCTCCGGGCTGTCGTCGGGATAGTTCTCTACGTCGTTCGAGTTGATCCCCACCACGGCCACGCCCTTCCTCTGATACTCGGAGCAGAGGCCGGCGAGCTTTTCCTGTACGTGGATCACGAAGGGGCAGTGATTGCACATGAAGATGACGAGAAGCGCCTTCGCTTCCTTGAAATCGTCCAGGCCGACCCTGTCTCCCTCCGTGTCCGGGAGGAGGAAGGGGGGCGCTTGGGTGCCGAGGGGGAGCATCGTCGAGGGTGTCATGACCATATCGGAAATTACCTCCTGTTGGCGGACCGGTTCGCGCGGGGGCGATCTTCCCCGCCGCGGCCTATTCATAGTACAGTTAGAAAAACCGTCCCTGTCAAGGAGGCGCAGATGACGCGATCCGATGCGATGTCCCTCGTGGAGGAGTTCACGAAGAACCGGAACCTAATCAAGCATATGCTCGCCGTGGAGGCGGGGATGAGGGCGTACGCGCGGCGGTACGGCGAGGACGAGGAGGTTTGGGGAGCCCTCGGCCTCATCCACGACTTCGACTATGAACGCTTTCCCAACCCGGACCGGCTTCCCGACCGGGAACACCCCGCCGAGGGCGCCCGGGTTTTGCGTGAACGGGGCTGGCCCGAGGATGTGGTGGAGGCGGTCCTGGCCCATGCCGACCACACCGGAGTGCCGCGGAAGACGCGGATGGCGAAAGCCCTCTACGCGGTGGACGAGCTGACCGGGTTGATCGTGGCGGTCGCCCTCGTCCGTCCGAGCAAGAAGCTGGCCGACGTGGATCTGAAGGCGGTGAAGAAGAAGTGGAAGGAGAAGGCTTTCGCCGCAGGCGTGGAGAGGGAGGCGATCGTTCAGGGCGCCGAGGAGCTCGGCGTGCCGCTGGACGAACATATCGAAACGGTTATCGAGGCGATGCAGGGCATCTCCGACGAGCTGGGTCTCTAGCGCTACTTCAGCCGCCGGTGGCTTCCGTCACAATGGGGCGCGTTCTCCGTCCGCTTGCACTGACAGAGGACCATTCTCTGCGGCTCGGTGACCTCGATCTTCATCGGCGTAAACTCGGTGCCTTTGTGTGATCCGTCGCACCAAGGCTGGCCTTTCGACCGGCCGCATGCGCACCACCAGTACGTACCGGGCTCGAGATCCACGAGGGCCGGCTTCGTGTCGGCGATCTTCGGTTCGGCCATTTCGTTTCCTCCTCTCCACGCCCCACTCTACCAGATCCGAAGGCCGCGCGGCACTGCGACTTCGAAAAAGGATCCGAGCCTCCCGGGATTCGTGCTACGTTGGTGATGGGGTGTTCCGCCGGTCTTTTCTGGATGGTCCGGAACCGGCAAAAGAGTCGTTTTGCGGAGCTTGCCTAAGGAGGTGAACGGATGAAGAGGTCGTTTTCCTGGAGTCTGTCGGCTGTTCTGCTGGTCGGCCTGCTCGCGCTCGCGTGCGGTGGTGGTGAGAAGGCTCCCGGGGAGAAGGGCGCCCAGGCGATCGAAATCCGGAGTACCGCCTTCCCACAGGGAGGAGCGATTCCCGTCAAGCACACGTGTGACGGTGAGGACCTCTCTCCCGCTCTCGCCTGGACGGGAGCTCCTACGGGAACGAAGAGCTACGCTCTGGTTTGCGGCGATCCCGACGCGCCGGGGGGGACGTGGGTTCATTGGTTCCTGTTCAACATCCCGGGCAACGCGAAAGGTCTGGCCGAGGGGGTTCCGGAAGGGGCGACGATGGTGAACGGCGCCCGCCACGGCGCCAACAGCTGGGGAAACATGGCTTACGGAGGACCGTGCCCGCCGCCCGGACCCGCCCATCACTACCATTTCAAGCTCTACGCCCTCGACGACGTGCTCGTCCTCGAGCCGGGCGCGGAGAAAGAGGCGCTTCTCGCCATGATGGAGGGGCATGTTCTGGCGACCGGTGAGGTCGTCGGGACGTACGCCCGCGCGGCGGGGGCGGTGGAGGAGATGGAAGAAGAGGCCGAGGCCGAATAGCCGGCGGAACAGCGGAGTGGACGGTGATCCCGGGAACGAGGAATCGCCGCGGCGCACGTGCCGCGGCGATTTTTCGTGCACCCGGGCATCGCCCGCCTTGCCCCGGGCGGTTTATTTGCCCCCCGAGGAAATTACCGCCGGCATGATGCAGGTGATCATGACCGCCGCCGCCATCGCCTCTCTCACCTCCGTGGCCGCCCGGCCGACCATCTCGCCCGCGATGATCTGCTTGATCCTCTCTTTTCGTTCCTTCAGCTCCTTCTTGTCGAAGATCTTCTCCAACAGTCGGGTGTGGTGGGCGAGGGAGAGGAGGACGGTGGTGCGCGGGTCGACTTCCCGGTCCTTCGAGAAGATCGCCGCCCGCAAGCGCTCGATGATCTCCTGCTCCGGCTTCGGGTCGATCTCGGGGTAGATCTTGCGCGTGAAAATACGGAGGATCTTCTCCTCGTCCGCCCGGAGGATCCTGCGCCGGCACAACTGCTCGGCGACCCGGTGGTTCAGCCTCTTCACCTGCGCGAAGCGGCGCACCCAGTTCTTGATCGAAGCGCGCCGCTTCGCCTCGCGCATCTTCTTCAGACACTCGTCGATCACCGGGTCGCCCACCGGCCGGATATCGGTCATGTGGAGCAACTTCTTCTTCGGGTCCGCGACCTTGACGCGCCTCAGCAGCAGGAGCTCGGCGAGGATCGCCCCGCCGGCGGCGAGGGGGTAGCGCTCGCTACTCAGAAGCGTGCCTTTGTCGTCGCGGAGCGCGAGAAGGGTGAGCTCCTCGTGCAGGAAGAGACCCTCTTTCTTGATCATGATCGTTCTCCTTTGTCCTCTTCCCTCTGCCTTCGCAGCCGCTCGTTGACCGCCTTCTGCAAGAGGAACTCGATCTGGCCGTTCACGCTTCGGAACTCCCGGGAAGCCCACCGGTTCAGCTCTTCCCAAAGCTCGGGGCTCATTCGGAACAGGAATTTCTTGCGTTCGGCCATTGCGTTCCTACTGGTACAAAGTACCGGTGTTCACCACGGGCGAAGCGGAGGATTCGCTGCAAAGAACGACGAGCAGGTTGCTTACCATAGTCGCCTTCTTGTCCTCGTCCAGCTGAATCACGTTCTTCTCGCTCAGCTTGTCCAGGGCCATCTCGACCATGCTCACCGCGCCGTTCACGATCTGCGTGCGGGCCGCGACGACGGCGGACGCCTGCTGGCGGCGGAGCATCGCCTCGGCGATCTCCGGGGCGTAAGCGAGGTGGCTGAGGCGCGCCTCGATCACGTGGATGCCCGCTCGGTCGAGCCTTTCGGTCAGCTCCCTCTCTAAGACTTCGTTTACCTTCTCCGTGCCGCCGCGAAGGGTGAGCGTGTCGTCCTCGTCGTCTTCGAACGTGTCGTACGGATGGGCGCCGGCCATGTGCCGCACCGCCGCCTCGCTCTGGACGATGACGTACTCCTCGTAGTCATCCACGTCGAACGAAGCCTTAAAGGTGTTCTCCACCTGCCAAACCACTACCGCGGCGATCTCGATCGGATTCCCGGCCTTGTCGTTCACCTTCAGCTTGTCGCCGTTCAGGTTCCTCGCCCGGAGGGTGATCTTCTTCTTGCTGTAGAAAGGATTGGCCCAGAAGAAGCCGTTCTTCTTGACCGTCCCTTTGTACGTACCGAAGAGGACCAGCACACGAGAATCGTTCGGGTTCACCACGAAGAACCCGACGCTGAGGAGGATGGCGAGCACAAGCAGGACCGATCCCAGAACGATCAGCCCCGCATCGGCGCGAATGCCTCCGGTGATGATGAGCCAGGGGCTCAGCAAGTAAAGCAGGAGATCCACCACCAGCATCAGATAGCCCGATCGGGCCACTCGAACCTTCTCGCCTGTCATTGTCATTCTCCTTTTTTCAGCCTGGATCAGGCTCGGTTGCCGGGTTTCCGTTCCCGGTGTCATCAATATGATATCACATTAATATGCCTCTGTCCAGGGGGGTGGGTGCGATTCTGCGGGCCGGTGGGGCAAGCCCCAAGCGGAAGCTCAGAGCGAACTTGTTATTTTGTAATCAGTACGGCCCGGACGGGGCTGGCGTCTCCCCCGACGATCGGCAAAGGGAGCGCGATCAGATCGTAAACCCCCGGCTCCACGCCGTTGAGGTCGAGGTTCTCGATCCAGTAGAGGCCCCCGTCGGCGAGCCGCCTGTGGGTGGGGAGGTCCTCCGAATCGCTCACATCCACGCCGGGCGTGTCGAGACCGACCAGGAGCGTACCCGCCCGCACCATGAGGTCGGCGGTCTCCGGCGCGAGGGCCGCGAAGTGCGGGTCCCACCGGGCGGAATCGGAATGCGTGCCGGTCTGAAACAAGATCCGCGGCGGGTCGGCCGGATCGATTCCGCGGAGCGCCTCCGGGCCGATGAGATGGTCCCGTCCCACCGCCACCGGCACGACGCGCGCGGGGCCGATGAAGGGATCCAGCGGAACCGCGTCGATGGGGGCGGCGCCTTCCCGCACGTGGAGGGGGGCGTCCACATGGGTGCCCACATGAGGGCTCGAGGAGATGCTGCTCAAGTTGACCGGCTTGCCGCCGGAGAGCGACCAACGCCAGGAAAGGGAGAAGGGGATGTCCCCCGGCCAAGGGGCTGTTCCGGGGCCGAGGGGGCGTGTGATATCGATGATTCTCATTGGCCGCCCGACACGCTGAGGAGGGCTTGGTAGATGTCGTACATGGCCAGGGAGTCTTGTTTGCAGTACTCGAGGAGGTTTGTCGCTACCTGCTCTCTCTCCATTTCCGACAGGTCGTCATAGATCAGCCGGTAGTACGCCAGCACCGCCTCCATCCCGTCCGATACGGGCATACCATGGTACCCCTGCCCCGGCACCAGAACGGGAAGGACCGACTTGATCGAAAAAGAACCGTGAAAGCCGGGGTGGTAGTAGTGGCGCCGGAGGACCTTGAGAAGATCGAAGAGGCGGACGGAGAGCCTCTGCAGATCCGGCGCGAGATCCGGGAAGATCTCCGCCATCGTCCGGATCACCTCGTGCTCGAAGTCGGAGTAGACCATGATGGTTCCCTTGCCCTTCAAGCATTCCAGAAGCGCTTCGGTCATTTCCCTCCGCGGGTCTCCCGAGTGCGCCTTCAGATAGGAGTGGTGTTCCAGCGGGCTTTCCGGATCGGGCTGGATGTGGCAGGACCATTGGAAGGGAATCAGATCGTATGGGTGCTGCCCGGG
>Ga0180432_10010444_pt1 | contig 11114 bp, 9 predicted proteins | sample SS_ome_10_FD_132414 | JGI IMG/M metagenome (GOLD analysis project Ga0180432, IMG submission 132414) | Hypersaline lake sediment archaeal communities from the Salton Sea, California, USA - SS_1_MS_2 metaG | ecosystem: Environmental > Aquatic > Non-marine Saline and Alkaline > Hypersaline >... | reverse complement strand
TCGGCCCGCAGTGGCCGGTGAGCAGCGCTTCAACGCTCTCGGCGGCGACCTGCTGCGCGGCCTGGATTCCCGCGCCTTGCACCGCGTTGAGGTTCTGTTCGTTGTCCACCGCGTGGAACTCGCCGGTCTCGGTGTCCACGACGATGAAGTACCGTGCCCGGCCGAAGCGCAGGTCCACCTCGCTCTCAAGTTCCGGCCCGCGCGACGTGACTGCAATCTTCATGTCGGTCTCCTTCCTGTTACCATCGTCCATGTCCGCGACCCCAACCGAAGCCTGCCCGCCGGCGATGCCTCCGCCCGCAGCATCCCGGCATCAGGAACTGGGGGCTCGGGAATCCGCCCTTGAGGTACGCGGCCAGCACCTCCTCGCACTCGCCGCTGACGAACGGCACCAACGTGATGCCCGATGCCGCGATCATCCCCGCGAGCGGACGCGAGATCGCCCCGCACACAAGGACGTCTACGCCGAGATCGTTCAATCGCGCCACCCGCTGGGGAGGAAGCTGCTGCGGAAGCGGCTCCTCAGAGCGATTCAGCTCCGTCCCACCCGCAACGTCCACGATCAGCAGACGCTGGGCGGCATCGAACACCGGCGAAACACGCCCGTCCCATGTTGGTATCGCTACTTTCATCTCAAAACTCCGGCCATCCAAATCGCACAACCCGTGCCGGCTAACGATGAACTGCGGCGCTTAAGGTCGTATCCTGCTGTACAAGAAGAGCATAAAAACAGAGATAATGTGGAAGAGAACCGCTTTGCGTTGTTGTAGAGTCGCAGAAACGCACTTCCGCCAGCGTCAGAACAGTCGCTCTATTGCGACCCTACTGCGTGCGGGAGCGACCATCCTGGTCGGGCAAGACAATGCCAAGCGACTTGATCTTGCGGAAAAGCGTGCTCTTGTGAATGCCCAATTCTCTGGCTGTGGCGAGCCGGTTCCAGTTGTTCCGCGCCAGCGCGTGCTTGATGAACCGGGCCTGGATCTCGTCGAGTGTCCCGGCTTCGGCGGCCTTCGTCCCGGTGGGGCCCGGCGGCCTCAGGTGCTCGGGCAGGTGGCGCGGCTCGATCATCCCGCCCGGGCAGAGGACGAAGGCGTGCTCGAGGATGTTCTCGAGCTCGCGCACGTTGCCCGCGTAGTCGTGCTCCATGAGGATTGCCAGGACTTCGGGCGCGACACCCGAGACGTCCTTTTGCCGAAGCCGGTTGAAGCGCGCGATGAAGTGGTCGACGAGCAGCGGGATGTCCTCCTTGCGCTCTCTGAGCGCCGGCACCTCGAGCCGCACCACGTTAATCCGGTAGTACAAGTCCGGCCGGAACGTCCCCTGCTTCACGAGCTCGTCCAGGTTCCGGTTCGTCGCGCTGATCACGCGCACGTCCGCCGTGAGCGATTCGACGCCGCCGAGCGGCTCGTACGTGCGCTCCTGCAGCACGCGCAGGAGTCTCACCTGCAGCGCCGGTGAGACGTCGCCGATCTCGTCGAGGAAGATCGTCCCGCCCTCGGCGAGCGCGAACCGGCCCTTCCGGTCTCGCTTCGCGTCGGTGAATGCGCCCGCCTTGTGGCCGAAGAGCTCGGATTCGAGCAACGTGTCCGGCAGAGCGCCGCAGTTGACGGTCACCAGCTTGCGGCGCCGCCGCGGGCTGAGGCTGTGGATGGCGCGTGCAACGAGCTCCTTGCCCGTGCCGCTCTCGCCCTCGATCAGCACCGTGCTGTCGCTGCGGGCCACCTCCGGCAGGATGTCGAAGAGCTGCTGCATCCGGTGGTTCTTGCTGACGATGTCGGCGAACGCGTGCCGCCCCTCGAGCTCCTTCCGAAGCTCCTCGACGAGGCTCAGGTCCCGGAACGTTTCCGCGCCGCCGATCACGCGGCCTGCATCGTCCTTGAGCAGCGCGGTCGAGATGCTGATCGGCACCCGGTTGCCGTCGGCGTCCACGATATAGATCGCCTTGTTCACCACCGGCTTGCCGGTCTCCATCGTGCGCCTGAGCGCGCAGTCGGTCTCGCAGATGCTCGCGCGAAACACGTCGCAGCAACGCCTGCCGATCGCCTCGGCGCGCGGCACGCCCGTGATCTCCTCCGCGGCCCGGTTGAACGACGTGATCCGCCACTGCTCGTCCACCGTGAACACCCCGTCGGCGATCGAGTCAAGAATGATGTCGCGTTGCCTGTCGTGCGGCCTTTCGGGCACTGGCTTGTTCTCTTGCGGTTTCGGGCAATGCCCCATGTTACCATAATGATTCGGTCGCCGTCCGCCGGACATGGTGCGTTCATTGAACCACGCACAGGTCCCACTCGGCACGACTCGGCCAACAGGCGCTCACACGATATCGAGGCGCGCTCCCACGCCTACTGCCAGGTACCCGTCCGAGAACGCCTGCTGCATCAACCGTCGCGTGTCCTCGCCGGAGCAGTGACATGGCCCGGCCCGGCGAACGCCCAGCTCTCTCAGACGTGCGATCGTCGCTTCGATGTCGTGCCGTGATGCGTTCCCCATATGGAAACCGCCGAGGACGGCATCCAAGGGAGCGCCGGCGTGCTCCTTCGCCGCTTGGGCTATCTGCACGATGCCCGGGTGCGCACAACCGGTAATCACGATCAGCCCTTGCGGACCCTCCAAATAGAGGCCTTGTTCCTTGATCCCGCGACCTAAGACGCCCGTCGTCCAAGCCCCGTCGCAGATTTTGTGCGCCCCGTCTGTCTCGACGACTACGGCGCCCGAGTCCCGAGCCTGTTGCCTGAACGCCGGCGGGAAGGCCTTCGGCATATACACCTCGACTCCGCCGCGTGCCCGGAGGAAGGCGAGCAGGCCGCCTGTGTGGTCCCAGTCAATGTGCGAAAGAACGACCGCGCCGATCTGCTGGGGTTGGATGCCACACTCAGCCATGTTCGACAACAGCACGTCCCCGTCCCCGCCCGTGTCGAAAAGGATCGTCGTGTCGAGGCCCTCTATCACGCAGGCAAATCCCCACGCCGTCTCGAGCCGATTGTCGAGTGGGTAGTTGTCATAGACGACAGTAATCACGATGACCCTCCCTCCTGTAAGCGTCTTGGCTCTTTCATGCACACGCTTGGCCTTCTTCCGGCCTGGTCGTCCTGCACCGGCACCAGAACGGGCCGCTCGGCGAAGGCCCCCGCGCCCAGAATCATTCTGCATATGCGCCGCTACAGGCCAAGCTCATCGTGGATCTCGCCCATCGCATCAAGGGCGATCTGGATGAACTCGTCGAGTGTGATCCCGATCTTCTCCACGTCGTAAATCGGCTCGCGGCGCACCGCACGCGCGAAAGCCGGGCTCTTGAGCTTCTTCTTGACCGACTTGACCTTGACGCTGGCGAGCTTCTTGTCCGGTTGCACGAGCGCCGTCGCCACCAGTATTCCCGTGAGCGATTCGGCCGCCGCAAGGGCGTAGTCGAGCTCGCTCTGGCGCTCGATCCCGAGGTTGTCCCAGTTGTGCGCCTTGATCGCCTGGAGCGCCTCAGGCGGAAAGCCCCGGTCAGCGAGGATTTCCACGGTCTTCAGGGTGTGCGCAGTCGGATCGTCCTTCGTCGTCTCGAAATCGAGGTCGTGCAACAGGCCGGTCACGCCCCATAACTCCTCGTCCTTGCCGAGACGCGCGGCCAGGGCCCGCATGATCACTTCGGTTTCCCGCGAGTGCTTCAGAAGCACCTCGTCCTGTACGTGCTCGTTGAGCAGTTGCCAAGCTTGGTCCCGAGAAATCATCTATGAGACCTCCCCGCAAAACGGTGTCCGAATTCCTGCGGGCCGGGCAGATTCACCGACCCCTTCACATCTGCATGATACAGCAAGACGCGCAGATGACGAGTTCAAAACAACTCAACATGTGGCCACGTGTTGCTTCGGGCCATGGGCCGTGAGAAACATGGGCTGGGCGGGCGGCGATCACGCGCCTGGGCTGGAGGCGCTGCAAAATCGGGGTGAGTGGATTCGAACCACCGGCCCCCTGCTCCCAAAGCAGGTGCGCTAGCCGCTGCGCCACACCCCGACAACACAATTTTACGCGGACCAGGTGGCGCCGGCAATTCTTTTCTCGCGCCGCGCGGATCGTTGACGCTGCTTGCCTCTCTCTGGTAGTGTTCCACCTCAGGTAGGAGGAGGAACAGCGCGGCATGCCGCATCGGATAGAGGTCGCCCTGAAGCCCGACGTGCGCGACGCACCGGGTGAGAGCATCCGCCACAAGGTCGCCGAGCACCTCGGCGTCCAACTCGACAGCGTCCGGATCGTCGAGGTGTACACCATCGTCGGTGAGCTCTCAGCCGCGGAGCTTGAGCGCCTGCAGCGCGAACTCTTGACCGACCCCGTCATCCAGGTTTCCTCGCTCAACGGCCCGCTGCCAAAGGAGTGCGACTTCCTCGTCGAGGTCGGCTTCCGGCCCGGCGTCACCGACAACGTCGGCCACACCACCGTGGCCGGCATCCGCGACCTGATTCCCGCGGCGGCCCGGCGTTCCGTGGAGGTGTATACCTCGAGGCAATACCTTCTGCGTGGGTGCCCCGGCCGCGCTGAAGCCGAGCAGATCGCCTCGGGCCTGCTCGCCAACGACCTCATCCAGCGCTGGCGCGTGCTGACCGCGGCCGAGTACACGCGCCTGGCAGGACCGCCGCTCGAGGTGCCCAAGGTCGAGCTCGCCCACGACCCGCAGGTCCGCACCATCGATCTCGAGGTCTCCGACGAGGCACTCATGCGCATCAGCGACGAGGGCATCCTCGCGCTCACCCTCGACGAGATGAAAGCGATTCAGGCCTACTACCGCCGCCCGGACGTCGTCGAGAAGCGCAAGGCCCTTGGGCTCGAGGCAAAGCCCACCGACGTCGAGCTCGAGTGCCTCGCCCAGACGTGGTCCGAGCACTGCAAGCACAAGATATTCAACGCCGCCATCGAGTATGCCGAGGGCGGCCGCGTCGAGACCATCAACAGCCTTTTCACGACCTACGTTCGCGGCGCGACCGAGGAGATCGCCAAACGCGTCGACTGGCTCGTCAGCGTCTTCCACGACAACGCCGGCATCATCAAGTTCACCGACGAGTGGAACCTCGTCATGAAAGTCGAGACCCACAACTCGCCGTCCGCCCTCGACCCCTACGGCGGCGCCCTCACCGGCATCGTCGGCGTCAACCGCGACTCCGCCGGCACGGGCCTCGGCTCGCGCCTGATCTTCAATACCGACGTGTTTTGCTTCGGCCCGCCTGACTACCCCAAAGAAATCCCGCCGCGCTTGCTGCATCCGAAGCGCATCTTCGATGGCGTCCGCATGGGCGTCGAACACGGCGGCAACAAAAGCGGCATCCCGACGGTGAACGGCGCCATTCTGTTCGACGAGCGCTACATCGGCAAGCCCCTCGTCTTTTGCGGCACCGGCGGCCTGATCCCGTCGAGGGTGGGGGAGGCGGATTCCGCCGTGAAGGTGGCCAAGCCCGGCTACCACGTCGTGATGGTCGGCGGCCGGATCGGCAAGGACGGCATCCATGGCGCGACATTCTCCTCGGCCGAGATCGACGAGAAATCGCCGACCAGCGCCGTCCAGATCGGCGACCCGATCACGCAAAAGGTTATGCTCGACTTCCTGCTCGAGGCGCGCGATGCAGGCCTCTATACCCTGATCTGGGACAATGGCGCCGGTGGCTTGTCCTCCAGCGTCGGCGAAACCGCACGGTTCAGCGGCGGCGCCGAGCTCGAGCTCGCTGGCGCACCCCTCAAATACGCGGGTCTCGATCCGTGGGAGATTTTCGTCAGCGAGGCGCAGGAGCGAATGACAATCGGCGTGCCGCCCGAACACCTCGACGAGCTCCTTGCGCTTGCCAAGCGGCGCGGCGTCGAGGTGACCGCGCTCGGCACCTACACCGACTCCGGCCAATTCCACATTAGGTATAATGGTGAATCGGTCGGCTGCCTCGACATGGACTTCCTCCATGACGGCTGCCCGACCCTGCACCTCAAGGCCGCGTGGTCGCCGCCGCAGCACGACGAGCCAGAGATCCCGGAGAACAAGGACTACACGGACGACCTTGTCGCCATGCTCGGCCGGCTCAACGTCTGCAGCAAGGAGCCTGTCATCCGCCAGTACGACCACGAAGTGCAGTCGATGAGCGTGGTGAAGCCGCTCTGCGGCGTCGCCAATGACGGCCCCGCCGACGCCGCCGTGCTGCGGCCGCTGTACGACTCGGATCGCGGCGTCGCGGTGTCGTGCGGCATCAACCCGAGCTACGGCGATATCGACACGTATCACATGGTCGCCTGCGTCGTTGACGAGGCCGTGCGCAACATCGTCGCCGTGGGCGGCAAGCTCGGCACGATCGCCGGGCTCGACAACTTCTGCTGGCCCGATCCGATCCAGTCCGAAAAGACGCCCGATGGCGAGTACAAGCTCGCCCAGCTCGTTCGCGCGTGCCGCGCCCTCTACGACTACACCGTCGCCTACGGCGTGCCGTGCATTTCCGGCAAGGACAGCATGAAAAACGACTACAAGCTCGGCGAATGGTCCATCTCCATCCCGCCGACCGTGCTGTTCTCCGCGATCGGCCGCATTGAGAACGTCCGCTGCGCCGTCACGAGCGACGCGAAGGCCGACGGCGACCTCGTCTATGTCCTCGGCGTCACGCGCAACGAGCTCGGCGGCTCGCAGTACTACGCGCACCACGGCGCCGTCGGCTGCACGGTGCCTCGCGTCGAAGCGCTCCGGGCCGCGCGCCTCTACAACGCCCTTTCGCACGCCGTCGAGCGCGGCCTCGTGCGCTCGTGTCACGATTGCTCCGATGGTGGCCTCGGCGTTGCGCTTGCCGAGACGGCGTTCGCCGGCGGGTTGGGGATGACGCTCGAGCTCGACCGGGTCCCCAACGACGGGGTGCTCCGCGAAGACTTCCTGCTCTTCAGCGAGAGCCAGAGCCGCTTCGTCGTCACCGTCGAGCCGCGGCACCGGCGCAGCTTCGAGCAAACGATGGGCAACCTGCCGTTCGCCCGCGTCGGGACGGTGACCGCCGCGCCCCGCCTCGTTATCCAGGGCTTCGGCGTCCGGCCGGCCGTTGATGCCGCCGTCGAGGACCTCAAGGAAGCGTGGCAGGCGCCGCTCCGGGGGGTGGTCTGATGACGGTCCGCGCCTGCATCCTGACCGGCTTCGGCATCAACTGCGATTACGAAACCGCCCACGCCTTCCGCATGGCCGGCGCCGAGGCGGTCCGCGTCCACGTCAACGACCTCATTCACGGCCTCGACTCACTCGCCGGCTACCACATCCTGGCGTTCCCCGGCGGTTTCTCCTTCGGCGATGACATCGCATCCGGCAAGGTTCTTGCCACCAAGTGTGCCCACGCCTTGCGCGACCAGCTCACGGAGTTCGTCGCGGCGGGCAAGCTCATTATCGGAATCTGCAACGGCTTCCAGGTGCTCGTGAAAATGCGCGTCCTTCCGGGGATTTCCACCGACGGCGACCAGGACGCTACACTTACCTTTAACGATTCCGGGCGCTTCGAAGACCGCTGGGTCAATTTACACATAAATCCAGCTTCACCATGTGTCTGGACCCGAGGCATTGAACGCTTGTATCTTCCCGTGCGGCACGGTGAGGGCAAGTTCCTCCCGGCGACTGATTCCGTCCGCCGCGCACTTATCACTAAAAAGCAGAACGTCGTGCAGTACGCGACCCCCGCCGGCCGGCCGACGATGGAGTACCCTCTCAATCCCAACGGATCGGTGGACGCCGTCGCCGGGGTGTGCGACCCCACCGGGCGCATTTTCGGCCTCATGCCGCACCCGGAAGGCTACATGTTTCCCACCCAACACCCACGCTGGACTCGCGGGCCTCTCCCCGACGAGGCACCGGGCCTCGCCGTGTTCCGAAACGGCGTCGAATTCGCCAAAAAACACCCCTGATTGGCCTCCGGAATCGCCTAGAATGTAGATGAGTTCAGCCTCGATAGCAGCCGTAAAGCCAGGATGTTAGCGACATCATACACTTTGTGAGGGCCTGGGCTGCGGCCTCAGCCTCCTTCCGAGCGTGCCGCAGCGGTACAAACAGCTAAGCCCCTGCCCCGCCCGCCCCGATAAAAAAGACAGACGAAGCATCAGGAGAACTGTGCTGTGGAGTCCCGCATGCCCATGAGGCAAGGCGCTCGGAGCGCCACGGCCCCGGGCGGCCAAGAGAGCAACGGACGCTCCATCCTCCTCGTCGAGGACAACGAGGATGTGGCTCAGTTCTATGGGCGCGAATTCGAGCGCAAAGGGTGCCGCATCCGCGTCGCCGTGAACGGTCGCGAGGCGCTCGAATACCTGAAGGAAGCTCAACCCGACGCCGTGCTCCTTGACCTCTGGATGCCCGAACTGGACGGCTTTGGGGTGCTCGCCGCGATGCGGAGCACGCCGAAGCTCAACGGGATTCCCGTGATGGTGCTGTCAGCCCGCGGCGATCCGGACGAGATTGAGCGCGCCCTTGCGCTCGGCGCACGCGACTACCTCGTCAAGGCCGCGATCACGCCCGACAAAGTCGTCGAAAAAGTTGAAGCACTCATTCGCGAACCCGGCCGGCCGATGACGCTGATCCGCTACCGGCTGAACGTGCACCACGACTGCGGCGACGCCATTCGGCTCGGCGCCACCTTCTTTGGCGCGACCGGCTTGAGCTGCCCCGACTGCGGCGCGCTCTACCAGCTCGAGCTCACGCCCGATTTCTCCCACAATTCTCCGACGTTCACGGCGCGGTTTCTCTGCCCGGACTGCCCGACACCGAAGGCCACTGCCGAAAGGAAGCAAGATGGCGCGCATCGTGGTCATTGATGACGACGCGGACCTCCGACGCTACGTCCAGTTTCACCTCGAGAAGGCCGAGCACGACGTGTTCTGCGCCCGCGACGGGTTCGAGGGGATCGAGCTCGTCGAAGAGCTCCGCCCCGACCTGATTATTCTCGACGTGATGATGCCCGGTCTCGATGGCGTCGAGATCTGCAAGCGGCTCAAGTACCATGATGAAATCACCCGCATCCCCGTCATCTTCCTCACGGCGAAAGCCGACCCGGGCGGCCGGCTCCGCGGCCTCGAGTCCGGCGGCGACAAATACATCACCAAGCCCTTCAAGATGGCGGAGCTCAGTGCGCAGATCGACGCCCTCCTCGCCCGCACCCCGCCTGCCCATACCTCCTCCGTCGAGCCCCCGGTGGCGACTTGACGCCGTCTCCTCAATCCAAAGGCGCACACCTGTCCTGAGACCGCCGACAGTCCGTCCGGCCTCCCCAGGAAACCCTTGAACCGGCACCCCCGCCGTCTTAGAAATAGAGCCTGCGCGCCCGTAGCTCAGCTGGATAGAGCACGGGATTTCTAATCCTGTGGTCGCAGGTTCGAGTCCTGCCGGGCGCGCCTGTCGATTACCCGAGGGGGGCTCCGGTTTCTGTGTACGCCTGTTCCGCCGCCGGTTACGCTATTGTCCGTCTGTACTCAAAAAAAACGGAACGCGTGGCCGCCGCGCGTGTCCAAAAACCGAACACCGTGGCGCTTCGCCAAGGGCACGTCTTGATGAGCGCCGTGAGAGGAGCCAAACCCATGACCGAAACGATCTCGAATGACGCCGCGAGCTTTCGTCGCCGCCCGCTGCACGTGCCGCACGCGATGTGCGAGGCCTACGACTACGCCAAACCCTCGGCCTTCAGCCGCGGCTTGGAGATCGAGCTGGCCGGCGCGCACCTCGTCTTCGTTTCGGGCACCGCGAGTGTGGGCCCGGGCGGCGAGACCCTCCACGTGGGCGATTTCCGTGCCCAGGCCCGCCGCGCCTTCGACAACGCCCGGGCCGTGCTCCGCAGCGCCGGCGCCGATTGGCGCGACGTGGCCAAGGCAACCGTTTTCCTCAAGGACATCGCCGCCCATTATGCCGCGTTCAACGAGGCGCGGTGCGCCTACTTCGAGGAGCTCGGCCTCGACGTGTACCCCGCCTCGACCTGCGTTGAAGGAAAGCTGTGCCGCGACGACCTCCTCATCGAGATAGATCTGATTGCCGTCGTCAAGAACGGCGTTGACCCGGCAAGAGGAACGTAAACCCCGGCTTGAAAAGGAGAGTGCCATGCGTGGGTTGTACGTAATAACCGCCGCAATTGCCGTCGGCGTGATGCTGTGTGGGGCGCACGCCGCGCTTGCGAGCGAAGAGAACACAGCGGAAACGGATATGGAGGTAAAGGCGACCGCGAAGTGGGCGCCGGCCGTCGAGCCGAAGCCGCTGAGTGATAACGCCAAGGTGGGGTTGATGTGGCTCGTCGAACACCAGCACCAGGACGGGGGGTGGAGCCAGGGCGAGGAGTCCGCCGCCATGGGCCACGGCATGGACAAGCTCAAGGACATACCCAACGTCGGCGATACCTGCATGGCCGCCCTCGCCTTGATTCGCTCGGGCAGCACGCCGAGCGACGGCGACTACGCCTCGAACGTCCTGGCCGCCGTTGAGTACGTCTGCCGCGAGGTCAAGGAATCCGAGGACGGCACGCTCTACGTCACCAAGACGCGCGGCACCCGCCTGCAGATGAAGCTCGGCACCTATATTGACACCTTCCTCGCCTCGATGTTGCTCGCCGAGGTCAGGGGCAAGATGCCCGACGAGGACGGCGAAGCCATGGTGCTGGCCGCGCTCGACAAGGTCATGGACAAAATCGAGAAGAACCAGCGCGACGACGGCACCTTCGGCGGCCAGGGCTGGGCCAACTCCCTGTCGCTCGCCATGGCCAGCAAGGGCATGAACCGGGCCGTCCAAAGCGGTGCCAAGCTCGATGAGAAGGTTCGGGGAAGGATCGAGACGTACTCCCGGGTGCAGTTCGATGCGGTGTCCGGCGATTTCAGCAAGGCGCGTTCGGCGGGCGTGGATCTGTATGCCGGCGCCTCCAGCCTCGGCGGCATGCAGGATTCCGCCAACACAAACGCAGAGCTGGAACCTACGCTCGTGGACAAGATCGCGAACGGCGCGACGAAAGAGGAACGCGAAGAAGCGCAAGTGGCCTTGAAGCGCTTCAAGGAGAACGAGAAAGACCTCGACGCGGCGCGGGACGCGATCGTCAAGAAACTCGACGACAAGCGCTTCATCGCGGGCTTCGGTTCCAATGGCGGCGAGGAGTTCCTCAGCTACATGAACATCG
>Ga0180432_10010443_pt1 | contig 11115 bp, 9 predicted proteins | sample SS_ome_10_FD_132414 | JGI IMG/M metagenome (GOLD analysis project Ga0180432, IMG submission 132414) | Hypersaline lake sediment archaeal communities from the Salton Sea, California, USA - SS_1_MS_2 metaG | ecosystem: Environmental > Aquatic > Non-marine Saline and Alkaline > Hypersaline >... | reverse complement strand
GACGACGAGTTCCACCGGGTGCTGCTGGAGGCGAACACCAGACTGATCCGAAGATACTTCGAGATACATTGCGAGTCCGTGCTGGCGCAGGCCCGACGGCTGTATCTCGAGGGAGACGCGACGTTTCGAGGCTTCAGACAGACGTGAGGGAGTCCGGGCGCGCCGGCCAGCGGGGCCGGCGGCGACAAGGACGGACGACCGGCGTCAGAGAAACCCAGACGATGGGTCCGACATCCTGCGTGGGAATCATCCCGGCCCGGGGCGGCTCCAAGAGCCTGCCCGGGAAGAACCTCGCGCCGCTGGCCGGCAGGCCCCTGATCGCCCACACGATCGGCGCGGCCCTGGAGGCCGCGTCGGTCGAGCGCGTGGTCGTAACCACGGACGACCCGGAGATCGCCGAGGTCGCCCGCCGCGAGGGCGCCGAGGCTCCCTTCCTCCGCCCGAAGGAGCTGGCCGCCGACGAGACGACGGCGGAGGAGACGCTGCTGCACGCGATCGGCTGGCTGGCCGACGAGCAGGGCTACCGCCCGGAGTACGTCGTGCTCCTGCAGCCCACATCGCCCCTGCGGACGGCGGGGGACATCGACGCGGCCATGCACCTGGCCCGGCAGCGCGACGCCGACGCCGTCGTCAGCGTCACCCCCAGCCAGCATCACCCCTCGTGGATGCGGGGGATCGACGCCGACGGGCGCCTGGTCGACCTGCCGGAGATCACACGCCACTGCCCCCGCCGGCAGGACCTCCCGGACGTCTACGCCCTCAACGGCAGCATCTATCTGGCGCGGCGGGCGGTTCTTCTGAACCGGCGAAGCTGGTACACCGATAAGACGTATGCGTACGTCATGCCGCCCCAGCGGTCTCTCGACATCGACACCGCATGGGACCTGCATCTTGCGGAACTGGTTCTGAAGGACAGAAGCCGCCACTCATGATCACGCTGTTCGGTCGCGAGGTCGGCCCCGGCCGGCGGTGCCTGATTGTCGCCGAGGCCGGCGTGAACCATAACGGCGACGTGGGGCTGGCCCTGCGGCTGATCGCCGCGGCGGCCGACGCCGGCGCCGACGTGGTGAAGTTCCAGACCTTCCGTGCGGACCGCCTGGTCACCGCCGACGCCCCCAAGGCAGACTATCAGCTCGAGACGACGGACGCCGGCGAGTCGCAGCTCGGCATGCTCCGTCGCCTGGAGCTGTCGGCCGACGATCACCGGCGGCTCATGGACGGCTGCCGACGGCACGGGGTCGGGTTCCTCTCCACGCCCTTCGACGCCGAGAGTGCCAACCTGCTGGAGGCGCTGGGTGTGGAGGCCTACAAGATCGGCTCGGGCGACCTGACGAACCTGCCGCTGCTGCGTCACGTGGCGTCCAAGGGCCGACCGGTGATCCTCTCCACGGGCATGGCCGGGCTGGAGGAGGTCGAGGCGGCGGTGGCCGCCGTGGGCGAGGTCGGCAACCGCCGGCTGGCGCTGCTGCACTGCGTGAGCAACTACCCCGCGGCGGCGGCCGACGCCAACCTGCGGGCGATGGGGGCGATGGCCTCGGCCTTCGACGTGCCGGTGGGCTATTCCGACCACACCCCGGGCGTCGACGTCGCCTTGGCCGCCGTGGCCCTCGGCGCCTGCATCGTCGAGAAGCACTTCACCCTGGACCGTTCGCTGCCCGGGCCGGACCATCGGGCGAGCATCGAGCCGGACGAGTTTGCCCGGCTGGTGACGGGCATCCGCACTGTGGAATCCGCCCTCGGGGACGGGGTCAAGCGTCCGGCGGCCCGCGAGGCGGCGACCGCGGCCGCCGCGCGCCGCAGCCTGACGGCCGCGCGCGACATCCCCGCCGGCAGCGTCCTGACCGAGGAGATGATCGCGATCAGGCGGCCCGGCACGGGCCTGCCGCCGAGCCGGCTGGGCGACGTCGTCGGCCGGACCGCCGCGGAAGACATCCCCGCCGGGACGCTCCTCCGGCGCGAGATGCTCACCTAGGGGAGCGCCGAGCCTATGAGCGCACGCAAGCCGACCGTTTGCCTGATCAGCGGGTCGGACAGCGACCTGGGCGGGATGGTCCCCGTGGGGCGGGCGCTGCGGGAGGAAGGGGCGCGCACCTGGTGGATCGGCGCCGGACCGGCCGACCGCACGCCGCCCCCTTCGCCGCGCGTCATGCTGCCGGCGACGTGCCCGCCGCGCGGAGACGTGGAGGCCACGGCGGTTTTCATCGCCGAGGTGCAGCGGCAGGCGATCGAGGCGCTGATCGACCGCGGCTGCGACTTCGTGGTGCTGTTGGGCGACCGCAACGAGATCCTGGCGGCGGCCGCAGCGGCATGCCTGCTTCGGATCCCGCTGGGGCAGGTTCACGCCGGCGAGTTGGCCCTCGGGCAGACCGACAATCGGGTGCGCCATGCGGTGTCCCGGCTGTCGGACCTGATGTTCGCGCCGGACGCGCTCTCCTGCCGCCGGCTGCGGGCATGGGGCGAGCAGGCCGGGCGGGTCTTCCACGTCGGCTCGCCCTTCGTCGACAGTCTGTGCCCGATCAAGCCGCTGAAGGGCCATCGGGGGCTGCGGCCGCTGGAATACGTCATGTGCATCTACCACCCGGTCCGGGCGGACGACGGGTCCGAATACGGCCAGGCCGGTCGCGTGCTCGCCAGGGCCGAGGCGGCGCGTCGGCGGCTGTCCGGGCGGATCGGGCGCGAGGCGAAGCTGCTCCTCATCGAGCCCAGCCCCGACCCCGGCCGTTGGGGGATCATCCGCCGGTGGCGGGAAGCGGAGCGCGAGCGACCGGAGATCGTGATATATCAGGAGCGCCTCCCTCGGAGCCGGTACCTTCAACTGCTGACGCACTGCGCGGAGTTGATCGCCAATTCGTCCGGCCTGTTCACCGAAGCGGCGCCGCTGGGCGTGCCGATGACGCTGGTGGGTAGGCGGCAGAAGGGCCGGAGGCTGACGCGCCCGCGTGCGGCGCGCCGCCCGGTCCTGACACGCCCGCTGAGCGGGGGGCCGTACGGCGGCCCTGGCGCCAGTCGGCGGATCGCCAGGATCGTCATGTCACGGCTTCGCAAGGGCGGTTGGAAGCCCAAGGAGTTCCGCGACATCATCTGAGGCCACGCGCGGCACATCGGGAAATCCATGGCGACTTTCGCCCACGGCATCATGTTTCACCATTTCCACGGTCCGGGGCACCGGTCCAGCCAGGGGTCCATCTCCGGCGCTCAACTGGCAGACCTGATCGAGTTCGTCGGACACGCCAGGATCCTGCAGGCGAGGGAATGGCTCGCCCGAGCCCAAGCCGGGAAGCTCGGCCGGAACGACATCTGCCTGACGTTCGACGACAGCCTTCGGTGCCAGTACGACATAGCCCTTGATGTGCTGAGGGAGTACGACCTGACGGCTTTCTGGTTCGTCTATACGTCTGTCCTGCAGGGCTGTCTGGAACGTCTGGAGGTCTACCGGAAGTTCCGGCACGACGCCTTTGAGACGATGGAGATGTTCTACGACGCCTTCTTCGAGACCGTGCTCAAGGGAGAGGGCGCCGCGCAGGTGCGCGAGGCGCTGAAGCGCACCGAGGCGACGAGCTACTTGTCGGAATTCTCCTTCTATACGGCCGAAGACCGGCGATTCCGCTACATGCGCGATGAGGTCCTCGGCCCGCAACGCTACAACGCCGTCATGGATCGGATGATGGCTGAGGCGGGCGTCGACCCGATGGCCGTCGCGCGAGGCCTGTGGATGGACGCCGATTCACTGCTGGACCTGCACCGGAGCGGACATGTGGTCGGCCTGCATTCCCATACGCATCCCACCCGCCTGGAGCATCTCGAGCCCGCCGAGCAGGGCCGCGAATACCGCAAGAACTTCGAGTGCCTCAGCGGCCTCCTGGGCGAGGCGCCGGTGGCCATGTCGCACCCGTCGAACTCCTACACGCAAGAGACGCTCGCGATTCTCCGAGCCCTGGGCATCCGTGTAGGCTTCCGTGCCAACATGGCCATGGGCTTGCGCTCTGTTCTGGAGTTGCCTCGAGAGGATCACGTCAATGTCCTGAAGGAGATGATGCGGTGAAGGTCACCGTGTTCACCAGCAACCAGCCTCGTCACATCGGCCTGCTGGAGGCATTGGCCGAGGTCGCGGAGACTGTCGTGGCCGTCCAGGAGTGCACGACCGTGTTCCCCGGCCAAGTGGAGGACTTCTACAGCCGATCCGACACCATGCGCGCGTATTTCGAGAGGATGATCGCTGCCGAGGAACACGTCTTCGGACGTCCGAGGTCGGCCCCTGTGAACGTGCGGACCCTGGCGCTCAAAATGGGGGACCTGAACCGCTTCGCCATGGCTGACCTCCATCCGCTCCTGGACGCCGACGCCTTCGTCGTGTTCGGGGCCAGCTACATCCGGGGCCCGCTGGCCACCTTCCTTGTTCGGCACCGAGCCTGCAATATTCACATGGGGACGTCCCCGTATTACCGCGGCAGCGGCACAAACTTCTGGGCCCTCTACGACGGGCGGCCGGAGTACGTCGGGGCAACCATTCACCTCCTGAGCCGGGGTCTCGACTCGGGGCCAATGCTCTTCCACGCGCTGCCGGCCGCGCAAGCGGTCGGCCCTTTCGTCCTGGGCATGCGGGCCGTCCGCAGCGCCCACCAGGGGCTGATCAAGCACCTGCGGACGGGGGAGCTGACGAAGCTGGCCCCGGTCGAACAGGACAAGGCCCTGGAGATGAGGTATTCTCGGTACGAAGACTTCACGGACCAGGCAGTGGCCGAATACCTTGCACGCGTGCCGACCCCGGACTCGGTCCGCGAAGCACTGCAGCGCCGTGACCTGCGTCGTTTCGTCCGGCCGTACGTTGGCGCCTGACCTTCGGCCACTGTCCGAATGGGCTGCGAAAGCATGGACATCTACATCATCGGCGCCGGCGGACACGGGGAGGTCGTGCTGGACGCGGTGCGAGCCGCGGGCCGGCACGGGGTGGTGGGCTTCCTGGACTCCGACCCGAGCAAGCACGGGACGGAGGTGGACGGCGTGCGGGTGCTGGGCGCGCCGGAGGAGGCCGCCGGCCCGTTCGTGGTCGGCATCGGCGACAACGCCGCGCGCGAGGAGCTGAGCCGACGTCTGGGCGAGCGCGGGCTGAAGGAGGTGACGGTCGTCCACCCGACGGCGAACGTCGCGTCGAACGCCGCGCTGGAGGCGGGCTGCGTCATCTGCGCAGGGGCGATCATCTGCGCGCACGCCCGTCTCGGACGCGCGGTGATCGTCAACACGGGCGCGGTGGTCGAGCACCACAACCGCATCGACGACTACGCGCACATCGCGCCCGGGGCGGTGCTGGCCGGGCGGGCCGCCGTCCGGACCGGCGCCCTCGTGGGCGCGGCGGCGACGGTGCTGCCTCACGTCACCGTCGGGACGCGCGCCACCGTGGGCGCCGGATCCGTGGTGCTCCGCGACGTACCCGACGGCGCGACGGTCGCGGGCGTCCCGGCGCGCCGGCTCGACCGGCCGCCCTCACGAGGGGGCGGGCAACGCCGCTAGGCAGCCCCGTCGCGGCGGGCCGTCGCGCCCCTCCGGAAGCGGACTCATGGACCTGGCCAGGAACATCGTGCGTATCGGCAAGCACGGCAGCACCTACGCGGTCGGGAGCATGACGATCCAGGTGCTGGGCCTGCTGCTGGTGCCGGTGTTCACCCACTACCTCAAGCCGGCCCAGATGGGCATCGTCAGCCTGTCCACCCAACTCCTGGCGGTGATCATCGTCTTCGTGGAGCTGGGGCTGCTGGCCGGGCTGACCAGCCACTACTTCCGCGTGGAGGCGGAGCGGCGCCCGCGGCTGGTGCGTACGGTGACGCTGGGACTTCTAACCCAGGGCGCGGCGGCGTGCGTGGTCCTCTCGGCCGCGGGGATCGTCCTGGCCCCGCTGATCCTGGGGAAGCTGCCGCTGACGACGGCGGGCACCTACGGGCTGTGGCTGCTGATCGTCTGGGGTGGCCTGGTCATGGCCCTCACGCAGCTCGGGATTCGCGTGGCGCGTCTGCAGGAGCGCTCGCTGGTCTCGGTGTCCATCGAGCTGACCGGGTTCGGGGTGCAGACGGCGGCGGGCCTGACGGCGGTGATCGCGCTGGGCTGGCAGGGCTTCGGCCGCCAGGCGACTCTCGTCACGGGCCTGGCCGCGGCCGCGGCGGTATCCCTGACGTTCGCCTGGCGCAAGGGCCGCGGGGGGCTCCTCCGGGCCCTCTACACCCGGGCCCTCCGCACCGGGGCGACCTTCATCCCCCACGGCCTGGCGGGGCTGCTGGCGATCACCATCAACGCCTGGCTCGTGAACCAACTGGTCGACGCCACCGCCCTGGGCATCTACGGGGTGGCGATCCTCTTCGCCCAGGCCCTCCAGGTCACCAGCCAGGCGGTCATCACCGCCAGCTATCCGCCCATGGCCGGCCTCATGGCCGCCGGCGACGAGCCGGCGCGCCGCCAGCAGGCCCGCCTGTACGCCCTGGTCTTTGCCGGCATAGCCCTGATCGCCCTGGGCATCGCCGTGGCCGCCCCCTTCCTGGTGCGGTGGGTCATCGCGCCGGAATACCGCCCGGCGGGGCGGCTGGTGCCCCTGCTGGTGCTGGCCTGGATCTTCCAGTGCCTGTACATGATCAGCACGTTGCCGCTGGTATATCAGGGCAAGGGCTTCCGCCTCGCCGCCGCCACGATCTCGTCGGCCCTGGCCGGCATCCCGCTGAGCCTGGCGCTCATTCCCTGGCTGGGGACGTACGGGGCGGCCCTGTCCATGCTGGGGTGCTTTCTGGTCCGCTTCCTCGTCGTGCTGGTCCAGAGCCAGCGGGCGTACCCCATTCCGTGGCCCGTGACGAGCCTGTTGCGCACGTTCTGCGTCGTCGCGGCCCTGGCGGCCGCGGACGTGTGGGTCTCGCCCCGCCTCCCGCTGGCCGCCGCGGCGGCGGTCAAAGCGGGATTGTGGCTGTCGGCCTTTCCCCTGCTGGTCGCGGTCCGGGTGGTCACGCCCGGTGAAGTCGCGGCGGGCTGGAGGCTGTGCGCGGAGAAGGTGCGCTCCTGGCGAGGAGGACGGCGATGACGCCCGGTCCGCCGGACTCCCAGCGCGCGTGCCCCCCGCCGACGCTCCTGGTGACGACCGCCGAGCCGTCCGAAACGGTCATCGCCTGGGCGCGTCGTCTGGCCGGCGACGGGCCCGTCGTCCTGCTGGACCTGGTCGGGGCCGGCTCCCCGCGCCCGCTCCCGGACGGCTGGTCGCGTCCGCGTCCGGCGCGGCTGCTGGACAAGGAGGCGCTGCGTGCGGCGTTCCTGGCCTTCATGGACGCCTGGCCGCGCCGGGACCTCGGCGGCGGCAAGGGCTTCGACGACCTCTTCCGCCAGGTGGGCGGCTACTCCGTCTGGTGGACGCGGTACTGCGGCAGCCTTCACTGGCACTGGGGGCTCTTCCCGAAGCTTCGCGCCGTCTGGCTGGCGCGCGCGGGCCTGGACCGCTTCGCTCCCCGGCGGGTGCTCGTCGACACCGACCAGCCGGACATGGCCGGCGCCCTGGCGTCCCTGTGCGAGCGTCGGGGCGTCGAACTGCAGTTCGCCGAGGGATCGGCCCGACCGGCAAACCCCTTCGCCGGACGCATCCGCTGGCTGATCCGGACGCTGCTGGTCGTCCTGGCGACGCCGGCGGGGACGGCGCTACGTGCGGCCTGCGCCCGCATCCTGGCGGGCCGGCCGGGGGTACTCGCCGACAACCGCCGCCGGCCCGCCGTCGTGATGAACGGCAATTTCCCCCTGCACGTCACCGGCGGGCCGGATGGACCGACCGTGTGGTTCTGGAAGGACTTCGCCGGCCAACTGGCCCGCCGGCGGCCAGACCTACGCCGGCGGTACCTGCTGCACACCGCCCCGGCCGGGGGGGGCCTGCCGGCGCCGGGACGGTTCTGCTACCGGCTGTGGCGGATGCTCCGCCGGATACCCGACGCGCTGGGCATCGAGGAGCGGCATCCGGCCTGGGGGGCGTTCTTCCGCTCCCTGCCGGCGCAGCTCCGCGCCCTGGGCCGCTACGCCCGCGTGGAGCGTCGGGAGGCCTTCCGGCGGTCGCTGGAGTTCGGCGGCGCGGACGTCTGCGGCGTGTTCGTTCCGCACCTGCGGGCGGCGGTGGGCACGATGGCGTACTGGTCGTACCTGGTGGGGCGCCTGGCCGCGTCGCTGCGGGAGGCGGGCAACGTCGCCGCCCTGCTGGTCAGCCAGGAGTTCTACCCCGAGCCGGGCATGACCGCCATCGCCGCCGCGCGCCGGCTCGGCATCCCCGCCGTGGGCATCCAGCACGGCGTCGCCTGGCCGGCGCACACGACGTACACGCCGACGGCGGGGGCCGTCGCCGACGCGCCGATGCCGGACTACTTCGCGGCCTACGGCGAGTACGCCAGGGAGGTCGTCAGCGGGTCGGGGGCCTACCCGGCCGAGCGGGTCTGGGTGACCGGGCCGCCTCGCTTCGACTCACTCGTCAACGCGCCGCCCGGCCGTGCCGCCGCGCGGGACCGACTCCGCCTGCCGGCCGGCGCCCGCATCGTCCTGGTGGCCACGCAGCTCTATCCGTGGTGGATGGAGGTCACCGAGGCGCTGTACGCGGCGGTGAAGGACCGCCCGAACGTGCTGGTCTGCATCAAGGCGCACGCCCTGGACCGGGACCTCGCGGCCTATCGGGGGCTGGCCGAGCGGATGGGCGCGGGCAACGTCCGGTTCTACGAGGGCGACTTCTACGAGCTGCTGGCGGCCTGCGACGTTCTGATCAGCGCCACGTCGACGTCGCTGCTGGAGGGGGCTCTGCTGGGGCGTGCGACCATCTCGGCGAACTTCTCGGAGGCCCCGGACCTGTACCCCTACGCCGAAGAGGGCGGGTCGCTGGGCGCGCGGACGCCGGAGGAGCTGCGGGCCGCGCTCGCCGAGGCGCTGAAGGCCGAGCCGTCGCCCGAATGGCGCCAGCGCCGGCGGGCGTTTCTCCGTCGGCACGTGGGCCCCGCGGCCGACGGGGCCGCCTCGGCCGCCCTGGCCGAGAGGGTCATCCGCCTGGTCGAGTCGTCCGAATCAGCCCCGCGGGCGCCGCGCTGACCGCCCCCGCGCCCGCCAGGGCGCAGATCGCCAGCGCCGCCACTGCCCAGGCCGTAGCGTGCCTCTTCCCGCCGCGGCTATCCCGATCGCTCCCGCTCATGGTCCCGCTCCTTTCGGCTCTCGCCCGGGCGCCGGCCGGCCGTGGACCGGCCCGGCCGGACGCCGTCGGGGTACGGAGGCGGGCGCCGGTCAGCAGAGGGACCCCCGGCGTTTGAGCGGAGCCGAAACCAACCCCGTTCAAGCCCGAGCGCAACGTCGAGCCGCTTCCACTGAGCCGTCACCCGCAAGCACCCCTTGTGCCTGCCGTGTTCCCGGCCGCCGAAAGGCCCCGGCGGCCGACCGGCGCGGACCATCCGCGCCAAGCCAGATACCGGGCTGATGGAACAGGCCCGCCCGCCGTAGCCCCGGCGTGCGCGCCGCAGGCACGGCGAAGGCGGGTGAGCGGCCCGCTCATCAGCACTCACAACAACCCGTCACAACGTGAGCGCCTGAGCCTGTGCTGCAGAGCCTCCCCTCCGGGAGCGAACCTCCAATGACCCCTATTCTATCTAAGCACGCCGTTCTGTCAAGGCCGAATGAGAAAAAGAGCGACCGTTACGTATCTGCATTGTCCCGGGCCGCTTGCGGCCGGCCGGAGGCGGATTGAAAGCCGCCCGGCGGCTGCGTACAATCGCCGGGCCCGGCGAGGCCGGGGCGTGTACGACCACGCCGCCGGACAGGATTGACCCGATGCGGAGAATGCTCGTCATCTCCAACCTCGACGTCTGGATGCTGATGCCCGGCATCACGACGCCCGGCATCGGCAACCAGTCCCTGTACAACACCCTCCTCGGCTACGCCGAGGCCGGTTGGGAGGTGCATTTCCTCACCACGAGCACCGCCCTGGAGGAGATGCCGCCCATCCACGAGAGGGTTCTCGTTCACCGGCATCGCATGGGACTTTTCGACGCCTACCTTGCCCTGAAGCGCCGCCTGGTCGGCACGCTCAGGCCCAGGCCGGCAGGGGCCGGGTCGGGCGAGACGTGGGAGAACCTGTCGACCCCGAGTCTCATGCACTACGCCCGGCTGTTCCGCTTGGTGATGGGGAGGCGGGCGGCGCGGCTGGCCCGCCAGTTGGGCGGTGTGCAGTTCATCTACGGCCACGAGGTATTCGGCGCCTTTGCCGGCGAGGCCTCCGCCGGCAGGCTCGGCGTGCCCCTGGTCACCCGCTTCCAGGGCACGGTGCTCGGCTATTTCGCCGACGCTCCTCAACGCCTGCGCGCCTGCCGCGCCCATGTGGCGGGGCTGACCGCCGACGCCGACCTCGTCATCATGGCCAACGACGGCGCCCGCGGGGACGTCGTCCTGGACCGGCTCGGCGTGCCGAGTGAGAAGGTCCGCTTCTGGATGAACGGGGTGGTCAAGGAGGACGTGCTTCGCAGCGACCTGGATCCCGCTAGCCTGCGTCGGCGACTGGGGATTGGCGCCGATGAGCCGATCTGCCTCCATGCGGGGGGCTTCTTCTTCTGCAAGCGAATCGACCGCATCATCGAGGTCGCCGCCCGCGTCCGCCGTCAGTTCCAGAGGTTCAAGGTCCTCCTCATCGGCACCGGCGGCGAACTGGAGACGTGCCGCCGACTGGCGGACGATCTGGGCCTCGGCGATACCGTGATGTTCCTCGGCGCCATGCCGCACGATCGGGTCATGGAGCACCTGCACGCCTGCGACGTGGTCGTCTCCTTCTACGACTGGTCGAACCTCTCGAATTCGCTGCTGGAGGCCTGCGTGCTGGGCAAGTGCATCGTAACGACGGCGGCCGGGGCGACGACCGACCTGGTGACCGACGGGATCAACGCGGTGGTGGTGCCGGATCACGACAACGTGGAGGCCATCGCCGCGGGGCTGCTGCGGGTGCTGACCGACCCGGCCGAGCGCGCCCGCCTGGCCGACGGCGCCCGCCGGCGCGGCCGGGAACTGAAGACCTGGGCCGAGCGAATGGACATGGAGGTCCGCGAGGTCGAGAAGATGCTGGAGGCCCGCCGGTGAAGATCGCCGCCGTCG
>Ga0180432_10010441_pt1 | contig 11116 bp, 9 predicted proteins | sample SS_ome_10_FD_132414 | JGI IMG/M metagenome (GOLD analysis project Ga0180432, IMG submission 132414) | Hypersaline lake sediment archaeal communities from the Salton Sea, California, USA - SS_1_MS_2 metaG | ecosystem: Environmental > Aquatic > Non-marine Saline and Alkaline > Hypersaline >... | reverse complement strand
TGCGGGATGGCCGCGGGGGTCGGTCTCGGGGAGAACACCGCCGCGGCCATCATCACCCGCGGGCTGGCCGAGATCATGCGGCTGGGCACAGCCGTTGGCGCCACGCCCGCGACGCTTGCCGGACTGGCCGGGGTGGGTGACCTGGTGGCCACTTGCACATCATCGCACTCGCGCAATCGCAGCTTCGGGGTGCGCCTGGGCCGCGGCGACACTCTCGAAGCGGCTCAGCGGGCCACCGACGGCCATGTTGCCGAAGGGGTCAGCTCCTGCTCGTCGATCCTGGCATTGGCAGCGCGACACGGTGTCGAGATGCCGCTCACCGAAGCCGTCTACCGGGTGTGCCACAAAGGTCTGTCCATCGGTGAGGCCGTCGCCCTGCTGCTGGGCCGCAGCACCAAACCGGAATGAACGCGCGCTACGGGAACTCCACCCGGGCAGTCAAAGCGGTCGATTCCGAACCGATCCCGGGCCGGCCGGTGGCGGATATCCCGGTCCCGGCCGCTGCCTTCCACCTGTCGGCTGACGAGGGCACCGAGGAGCATGTCTACGGCCGGTACTCCAATCCGGTGTGGGTTCGGCTGGAGGCCGCGTTGGCCCGTCTGGAAGAGGCCACCACCGCGCTGTCGTTCGGCTCCGGTATGGCCGCGGTCACCGCCGCGCTGCGGGTGCTGTGCCGGCCCGGCGCGGTTCTGATGGTCCCGGCTGACGGTTACTACCAGGCGCGCCGCTACGCGACGGAAAGCCTTGCCCCGCTGGGTGTGACGGTGCGCGAGGTGGCGACCGATCAACTGTGCGATGCCGCGGAGCAGGCCGACGTGGTGCTGGCCGAGACACCCGCCAACCCGGGACTGGACGTCGTCGACCTGCACCGGCTTGCCGGTATCTGCCACCGCCGCGGCGCCCGGCTGGTCGTCGACAACACCACCGCGACTCCGCTCGGCCAGCAACCGTTGTCCCTGGGCGCGGACCTGGTGGTCGCCAGCGCTACCAAAGCGCTTGCCGGGCACAGCGATCTGATCGCCGGCTATGTCGCCGGCAGCCAGCCGGAACTGATGGCGGCGCTGGAGCGGGAACGGCTGCTGGCCGGACCGATTCTGGGTGCGTTCGAGGCGTGGCTGCTGCTGCGCAGCATCGGCAGCTTCGGGCTGCGGTTCGACCGGCAGTGCCAGAACGCTCTGGCACTGGCCACTGCCCTGCGAGGCCATCCCGGGGTGCGGTCGGTGCGGTATCCCGGTCTGCCGGGCGATCCCGCCCACGACATCGCGGTCACCCAGATGCGCAGGTTCGGCGGCCTGCTCTCGATCGAACTCGGCACCGCCGACGAGGTCCACGCCCTGGTGTGGGACAGCGAGCTGTTGGTGGCCGCCACCAGTTTCGGGGGCCTGCACACTTCGGTGGACCGTAGGGCGCGTTGGGGCGACGCCGTGCCCGACGGGTTCGCGCGGATCTCGGCGGGTATCGAGGACACCGACGATCTGGTTGCCGATGTGCTCGCCGCGCTCGACCGCGTCGGTCGCCGCGGGCTGTAGCGTGTTGAGCTTGTGACTCCCCGCCCCGGTTCCCGGATCCGCGTTGCCGTCGTCTACGGCGGTTTGAGCTCGGAACACGCGATCTCGTGCGTGTCGGCCGGCAGCATCCTGCGCCACCTGGATCCGGACCGTTTTGAGGTGGTGCCGGTCGGTATCGCGCGGGACGGGTCCTGGTCGCGGGCCGAGGGGGACCCCGGGCAGCTGAGCATCACCGACGGGCGACTGCCCGAGGTCGCCGGGGATTCGGGAAACCCGCTGGCCCGGGCCGGGGAGATCCTGGACATGGTTGACGTGGTGTTCCCGGTCCTGCACGGCCCCTACGGCGAGGACGGGACCATTCAGGGCCTCCTGGAACTCGCCGGTGTGCCCTATGTCGGCGCCGGCGTCTTCGCCAGCGCCGCCGGAATGGACAAGGAGTTCGCCAAGAAGATCATGGCCGCCGATGGCCTGCCGATCGGCGACTATGTGGTCCTGCGCCCCCTGCAGGCCGGCCCGGACACGGCGGATGTCGATCGCCTGGGCTGGCCGGTGTTCGTCAAACCCGCGCGCGGCGGATCGTCGATCGGGGTCAGCCGGGTCACCTGTTCCGGGGAGCTGACCGGCGCGATCGCCGCGGCCCGCCGGCATGACCCGAAGGTCGTCATCGAGGCCGCGATCGCGGGCCGGGAATTGGAATGCGGTGTGCTGGAGTTCCCGGACGGCTCGGTCCGGGCCAGCACGATCGGCGAGATCCGGGTCGCCGGAATGAGCGGGCCCCAGGACGGCTTCTACGACTTCGAGACCAAGTATCTCGGTGACGCCGCGGAACTCGACGTGCCCGCCAAGATCGACGACGACACCGTAGAGATGTTGCAGCAGTTGGCTATCCGCACCTTCAACGCCCTGGACTGCCAGGGGCTGGCCCGGGTGGACTTCTTCCTCGGCAAGGATGGGCCGGTGGTCAACGAGATCAACACGATGCCCGGCTTCACCACCATTTCGATGTACCCTCGCATGTGGGGGGCCAGCGGTGTGGACTATCCGACGCTGCTGGGCACCATGGTGGAGACCGCCCTGGCCCGCGGCACCGGTCTGCGCTGAGGTCTCAGGGCCCGGCGGGCCGGATCGGCGTGGTCGCCATGGTGCGCTCGATTACCGCTGACAGCGCCTGGATCGGAGTCGGCCCGGAGCCGTCGGGCAGCGTCAGTGCCACATATGTCGGCCGGTCCACACAGACCCAGGTGGTGCGCACGGAGCCGGGGTCCTTGAGCCGGAACCACTGCACCTGATCCACCATCTGGATCGGTGCGCCGACGACGAACTCCGCCGGGCGGCCCAGTCCGCAGCGCAGGATGACCGGATCACCGTCGGCCCGCCAGGCCGCGGTACCTGCCGGGGTGGGCTCGACGGTGGCCGCGCGGTGAAAGTCGCCGAGGTTCTCGGGCAGGGCGGCCAGCAGCGCCTGGCAGTCCGGTGACTGGGCCTGGGCGGCCGGCACGGTCGCGATCGCCACCGGCTGGGGCGGGGTGCGCTGGGCCGCCGCCATCGCCAAGACCACACCGATGGCCGCAACCGTGAGTAGAACGGCGACGATCAGCGGCGCCCGGGGGGGACCATCGGTGACCGCAGCGTCGACCGGATCGCCCTGCACCTGGTCTCCTCTGCTGCCCGGTCCTAAACTGCGGGGACAACGTACCTCAGGACCGGGTGAGGGGAGTGGGCTGTGGCGGACTACGCCGACCGCACCCTGCGCGAGGTCGGGGAGTTCTCGGTGATCGACAGGCTGACCGGCGGACGGACCCTGCCCGCCGGTGTCACTGTCGGTCCCGGTGATGATGCCGCCGTGCTGCGGGCTCCGGACGGCCGGGTGGTGGTCAGCACCGACATGCTCGTCGAGGGCCGGCATTTCCGGTTGGACTGGTCCAGCCCGCACGATGTCGGCCGCAAGGCGATAGCCCAGAACGCAGCCGATATCGAGTCGATGGGGGCGGTAGTCACCGGTTTCGTGGTCGGCTTCGGCGCCCCGCCGGACACGCCTGCGGAGCGTGCGGTGGAACTCTCTGACGGTATGTGGGCGGAGGCGGAGACGGTAGGTGCGGGCATCGTCGGGGGCGATCTGGTCGCCAGTCCGCACTGGGTGGTGTCGGTCACAGCGCTGGGTGATCTGGGCGGTCGTGACCCGGTGCTGCGCAGCGGTGCCCGGGCCGGGGCGCTGATCGCCGTCGCCGGCGAACTCGGCCGCGCGGAGGCGGGATTCGCGCTGTGGCGCAACGGGGTAGCCGAATACGATGATCTACGCCGCCGCCATCAGGTTCCGCGGCCGCCATACGGGCAGGGCCGTACCGCCGCCGAAGCCGGGGCGCAGGCCATGACTGACATCTCCGACGGACTGCTCGCCGACCTCGGACATGTCGCGGTTGCCTCCGGGGTGATCATGGATCTGCGCCGGACGGCACTGCTGGAGGACGTCGAGGCGATAACCCCGGCTGCCCGGGCCGCCGGGGTGGACCCGTGGCTGCTGGTTCTCGGCGGGGGCGACGAGCACGCCCTGGTGGCCTGCTTCCCGGACTATCCGCCGCACGGCTGGCGGGTGATCGGGGCGGTGCGCACCGGTGCGCCAGAGGTTCTGCTCGACGGGGACCCGTGGGCAGGCCCGGCGGGCTGGCAATCCTTCGACGATTGAGCCGCCGGCGGGTCTCATCGAGGTTGTCCGATAGGTTGGCCTCCCGTGACACCGCAGCCGCTGCCGGAACTGATCGAAGCCGGCTGGGCGCGGGCCCTGACACCGGTATCGGATCAGATCACCGGAATGGGTGAGTTCCTGCGCACCGAAGTCGCTGCCGGACAGCGTTACCTTCCGGCCGGCCCCGACATCCTGCGTGCTTTCACGTTTCCCTTCGACGGGGTGCGGGTTCTGATCGTCGGGCAGGACCCCTACCCGACGCCCGGGCACGCGGTGGGGCTCAGTTTCTCGGTGGCCCCTCAGGTGCGGCCGGTGCCGCGCAGTCTGGCCAATATCTTCACCGAGTACAGCGCGGACCTGGGCTATCCGAAACCCGCCAGCGGTGATCTGACGGCGTGGGCCGAGCGCGGGGTGATGCTGCTCAATCGGGTGCTCACGGTGCGCGCGGGCAGCCCGGCCTCGCACCGGGGCAAGGGTTGGGAGCAGGTCACCGAATGCGCCATCCGGGCGCTGGCCGCGCGGAGCGAGCCGATGGTGGCCATTCTGTGGGGACGCGACGCCGGAACACTCGCACCGATGCTCACCGGAAGCGGATGCGTGGCGATCAAGTCGCCACACCCCTCGCCGCTATCGGCGAGCCGGGGATTCTTCGGTTCCCGGCCGTTCAGCCGCGCCAACGAACTGCTGGCCGGGATGGGAGCCGAGCCGGTTGACTGGCGGTTGTCCTGAGCGCAGCAGATGGGCGGAATCAGCCGCGCGTAACCTTGCCGGCCTTCAGGCAGGAAGTGCAGACCTTCACCTTCTGCTTGTTTCCACCCGGGCGGGTCACGGCACGGACGATCTGGATGTTCGGGTTCCACCGCCGGTTGGTCCGGCGGTGCGAATGCGACACCGACTTGCCGAATCCGGGGCCCTTCGCGCAGATATCGCACACGGCAGCCATGTCTTGAACTCCTCAGATCTGATCGATGGGGTCAACAACCAAGCCAGGGTGACCCGACAACTCCGTAAGGATACCGGCGCGGCGAACCGAACACCAAAAACAGGTCCAGACGATGCTGAATTCGGCTGTCGCCCGGTCTGGATAAGCTCTGGATAGGTTTGGCTGGACGACGGATCGGAGGTGCGGATGGCCGAGCGGCGGCTGGACGCCACGGCGTTGCGGGACTGGGCCCACGCCGCCGTCGGTGACCTGCTCGCCCATGCCGACGAGATCAACCTGCTGAACGTCTTCCCCGTGGCCGACTGCGATACCGGGACGAACATGCTTTTCACCATGCGTGCGGCCCTGGCTGCGGCCGAACCGGCGGTCGCTTCCGGTGATGTCGCCGAGTTGGCCGCAGCCTTGGCGCGGGGAGCGCTGGACGGCGCCCGGGGTAACTCCGGGGTGGTCCTGTCGCAAATCCTGCAGGCCCTGGCTGACGCGACGGCCGAGGCTGCCGCCGATGTGGACCTCGCCGACGTGAACGCCGCCCTGTTGGGAGCGGCCCTGCGGCATGCGGTCGCGCTGGTGGTCGCGGCGATGGGCGGGGAACTGGTGGCCGGGACGGTGGTTTCGGTTTTGCAGGCCGCCGCCGCGACGGTCGAAGGCCGGGCCGGGGAGCAGGCCGGTTTGGCTCAGGCGATCGCCGCGGCCGGGGAGGCCGCCGCGGTGGCGCTGGAGCGGACTCCCGACCAGCTTGCGGTGCTCGCCGAGGCCGGGGTGGTGGACGCGGGCGGTCGCGGCCTGCTGGTCCTGCTCGATGCCCTGACCGGGACGATCGCCGGGCATACCCCGCAGCGGCGCGGTTATCGGCCCGCCGTGTCCACTGCAGCTGACGCACCCGGCCGGGACCACACCGGCCGGGACCACACCGGCCGGGACCACACCGGCCGGGATCAAGCCGAAACGCCGTCCCCGCAGTTCGAGGTGATGTACCTCGTCGCCGGCCTCGACGTGGCGGAGACCGACCGGCTGCGCCAACGGCTGGAGGGCTTGGGTGATTCGGTGGCGCTGGCGGCTGCGGGCGCCGACGCGCATTCCGTGCACGTGCACACCGACGATGCCGGTGCGGCCGTGGAAGCCGGCCTGGCCAGCGGCACCGTGAGCCGGATCCGGATCTCGGCGCTGAGTTCCGGCCGGGTCGCCCCGGGCGGCTGGAGCCGGCTCCGGGCGGTGCTGGCCGTTGTCGACGGCGACGATGCCGCACGGCTGTTCGAGGCCGAGGGGGCTTGTGTGCTGCGCCCCGACGCCGAGGCGGGAAGCCCGGCCGACGGGATCGGCGCCGGCCGGCTGTTACGCGCGTTGGTCGACGTCGGTGCCGCCCAGGTGATGGTGCTCCCCAACGGCTATATCTCGGCCGAGGATCTGGTGGCCGGCTGTACCACCGCGATCGGCTGGGGTATCGACGTCGTGCCGCTGCCGGCGGCGTCGATGGTGCAGGGCCTGGCCGCCCTAGCGGTCCACGACCCGTCCCGCCAAGCCGTCGACGACGGGTACACCATGGCCCGGGCGGCGGCCGGATCCCGATACGGTTCGGTGCGGATCGCCACCGAGGCGGCACTGACCTGGGCGGGCGCCTGCTCACCCGGGGACGGCCTCGGCATCTCCGGTGACGAGGTGGTGGTGGTGGCCCATGACACCGAAACCGCCGCCACCCGGCTCATCGACCTGCTGCTGAGTTCCGGCGGCGAACTTGTCACGGTGCTCCTCGGCGCGGCTATGGGCGGAGCCGTCGGCGAAGCGCTGGCCGGTGGGCTCGCCGACCATGTTCGCCGACATCACCCTGGCACCGAGTTCAGCAGTTACCGCACCGGCCACCGCGGCGACGTCCTGTTCATCGGGGTCGAATAGTCGTGGTGTCCCTGACCGACCGCCTCGACACCATCGTCGGCGGCAAGGCGGCGAAAACGCTGGACGATGAGTTCGGCATCCGCACCGTCGGGGATCTGCTGCACCACTATCCGCGCAAGTACAGCCAAGGCAGCAAGGTCCTGGGGGAGGGGCGGGGACACGGCCTGGGAGACGGCGAAGACCGTCCCGAACCCGGCGAGCACGTCACCTTCGTCGGTGAGGTGGAAAGCGCCGACGTCCGGTGGACGAATCGCAATCCTCGCCGGGAATACCTCGTCATCACCTTGAGCAAACGCCCAAAGGTCACCGCGACGTTCTTCAACGCCAAGTACCTCAAGAAGCAGTTGGTGAAGGGAACCCAGCTGATGCTCTCCGGGGAGGTGGGCTATTTCAAGGGCGCCATGCAACTCACCCACCCCGGATATCTGATCCTGAACTCGAAGTCGGGCCGTCTCGGCGGCACCAAGTCGCTGAAGGCCATCGCTGACACCGCCAAGGGGCCGGCCGGGCAACTCGACCTGTCCGCGTTCGAACGGGACTTCTTCCCGATCTATCCGGCCAGTGCCAAACTACAGAGCTGGGACATCTACGCCTGCGTCCGTCAGGTGCTTGCCGTGCTGGATCCGCTCCCGGAGCCGTTGCCGGAAATCGCTGTTCGCCGGCGGCAGCTGCTCAGCGAAGACGCCGCCCTGCGCGCCATCCACCTCGCCGAGAAAGAGTTTGAACGGGACCGGGCGCGGCAGCGGCTGACCTTTGACGAGGCCGTCGGACTGCAGTGGGCGCTGGCGCAACGCCGCCACGGCGAACTCGCACAATCGGGACCGATCGCGGTGGAGCGCGCCGACGGCTTGCTCGCCGCGATGCGGACCCAGTTGCCGTTCGAACTCACCGCCGAACAGAATCGGGTGCTCGGGGTGATCTCGGAGGAACTTGCGGCCAGTAAACCAATGCACCGACTGCTGCAGGGGGAGGTGGGCTCCGGCAAGACCATCGTCGCCGTGCTGGCGATGCTGCAGATGGTCGACGCGGGCTACCAGTGCGCGCTGTTGGTGCCAACCGAAGTCCTTGCGGCCCAGCATGACCGGTCGATCCGCGATGTGCTGGGCGAGCTGGCGATGGCAGGTCAGCTCGGCGGTGCCGAGAGCGCGACCAGGGTGGCGCTGCTGACCGGGTCGATGTCGGCGGCCCAGAAACGTGCGGCCCGCGAGGAGGTCGCCAGCGGTGCGGCCGGCATCGTGATCGGTACCCACGCGCTGCTGCAGGACGCCGTCGAGTTCGCCAAGCTGGGGATGGTGGTGATCGACGAGCAACACCGATTCGGTGTGGAACAGCGAGACCGGCTGCGCGCCAAGGCCCCCGAGGGCCTGACCCCGCACCTGCTGGTGATGACCGCCACCCCCATCCCGCGGACTGTCGCGCTCACCGTCTACGGCGATCTGGAAATCTGCACGCTGCGCGAACTGCCTCGCGGCCGACAGCCCATCACCACCAAAACCATCTTCATCGACGAGAAGCCGCAGTGGCTGCAGCGGGCCTGGCAACGCGTTGCCGAGGAGGTGGCCGAGGGCCGGCAGGCGTATGTGGTGGCCTCCCGGATCGACGAGAGTGACGCGGCAGGCGGCGAGCAGCGCGGTCCGGCACCCGTCACGGTGATCAGCCTCTTCGACCACCTCCGCCACGGGCCATTGGCCGGTTTGCGGCTGGGGCTCATGCACGGCCGGCTGCCGGCGGAGGAGAAGGATGCCGTGATGGCGGCTTTCCGTGCCGGTGAGATCGACGTGCTGGTCTGCACCACCGTCGTGGAGGTCGGGGTCGACGTCCCGAACGCCGCGATGATGGTGGTGATGGATGCTGACCGGTTCGGGGTGAGCCAATTGCATCAGCTGCGCGGGCGGATCGGCCGGGGAGAGCATCCGAGCCTCTGCCTGCTGGCCACCCGACTGCCCGCGCATTCCAGGGCCGGTGAGCGGATTGAAGCGGTGGCCGCCAGCCAGGACGGTTTCGCGCTAGCCGATCTGGATCTGCGGGAGCGGAAGGAGGGAGATGTGTTGGGCGAGAGTCAGTCCGGACAGACCACCAAGCTGCATTTTCTGTCGCTGGCCGACCATTTGGAGGTCATTCTCGATGCTCGGGAGCTGTGCGAGGCGAGCTATATCAGCCAGCCGGACCACCCGGGGCTGGCGGTGTTGGCCGAGCCGTTCACCGACACCGACCGTATCGAGTATCTGGACAAGGCATGAAACGGGGGACGCTGCTGTGGCTGGCCGCAGTCGCCGCGATTTCGGTGCTGGTCTCCGTCCAGGTGCTCTCCGATGCCCGAACCGATCCGTTGGCGGGTTCCGGGGCGCCCACGGTGGGCGCGGGTATTGACGTGCTCGCCGGGGTGCGGGAGGTGCCCCGGCGGGTCCGGGCGCACGACTACCGGCGTGCGGCGTTCGGGCGGGCCTGGGACGACGACACCGGCGCCCCCGGTGGCCGCAACGGCTGCGACACCAGAAACGACATCCTCAACCGGGATCTGCTCGATAAGACCAGCGTGGCCATCACGCGGTGTCCGCAGGCCGTCGCGACCGGAACCCTGCGCGACCCCTACACCAATGCCACCATCGCGTTCTCCCGCGGCCACAAGGTCGGGGCGTCGGTGCAGATCGACCATATCGTCCCCCTGGCCTATGCCTGGGACATGGGCGCGCGGGACTGGCCCGAAGAGATGCGCAAACGGTTCGCCAACGATCCCGCCAACCTCATCGCCGTTGCGGGACAAGCCAATCAAGACAAAGGCGATCAACCGCCGGGAGCCTGGATGCCGCCCAACAGGGCTTTTCGGTGCCAGTACGCCGTGCAGTTCATCGAGGTGCTGCGCGGCTACCGGCTACCGGTCGACCAGGATTCGGCGCAGGAGTTACGGGAGGCGACACAAACCTGCCCCGTCGGGTGATCCCGGCGGGGCAGGTTTGCGGTCGCCCGGCTCATCCCCGGGATGCGGCACCCCGTGTCGAGCGTTTGGGGGTGGACCCACTCGATGCGGCATCGCCGCCGCGGCTCGCCCGCACCTTCCGCGGTGCGGCCGCCGGGGTGCTGTCCGGTTCGACGGCCTCCGGTGTCGCGATACTCGCGGCTGTCTCGACTTGCAGCGGGCTCGCCTCCTGCACGGAAGCGGGGGCTGCGTCCCCGGGTGCGGGAGCTGAGACCGCCACCGCCGCATCCACGGTGACTGGTGCGGGCGCCTCGGCTGCGGCGATCCGCGCCGATGCCGCGGCGGGCGGGGTGACGACCTGCGCCTCCGCGGGTGGGGTCACCACGATCGACTTCGCGACGTAATTGGACAGGCCCAGGAGCGCACCGATGGGGCCGACCGGCAGGCCCGGAACGACGATGTCGGCGAGATCCGGGATGACAGCTTCTGCGGCCAGTGCGTCGACCGCCACCCCACCCGGGCTGAGCAAGCCGCCCATTTTCAGCCCAAGGCTTGTAATCGTGTCCGGGAGTGTGACGCCCAGCAGGCCGAGCACCGGGGTCAGATCCAGGGTCTGTCCGCCGTTGAGGACGGCGTTGACCAGGTTTACCGGGATATTGACCAACTCGGTAAGCGCGCCGCCGAAGTCGGACTCCTGGAGCAGGGCGAAAGTGTTGGAAATGCTGTTCACCAGCGCCAGCACCGGGGCGACGAACGGTCCGATGGCTCCGACGAGGACACCGCTGATCGGGGTGGAGGCGATGTCGAGGATCGGCTTGAGAGCGGCAAAAGTCTCCTCTCCTGCCAGGGTGGGCAGCAGGGCCCCGACATCACGCTGGGATAGCGTTCCGAGTATCGGCACGTCGACATAGGGAATCGCGTTGATGTTCTGGTTGTAGTAAGTCGATTGCAACAAGTTCGCCACCCGGCCCGACTCCGCCACGCCGGCCTCGAACGGGGCGTTGAGGGCGTTGCCGATATTGCCGACTACCTGTCCCAAGATGCCGCCGATATCGGGCAGTTCGTCAATGTAGATCAGCAGGTTGCTGGTCATCTGTTGGATGATCGGCAGTGGCACACCGGTGGCGTACCCGCCGGTACGCCAACCGAGGTTCCCGTTCAGGAATGTGTTGGAC
>Ga0180432_10010440_pt1 | contig 11116 bp, 9 predicted proteins | sample SS_ome_10_FD_132414 | JGI IMG/M metagenome (GOLD analysis project Ga0180432, IMG submission 132414) | Hypersaline lake sediment archaeal communities from the Salton Sea, California, USA - SS_1_MS_2 metaG | ecosystem: Environmental > Aquatic > Non-marine Saline and Alkaline > Hypersaline >... | reverse complement strand
TTGGGAGGTAGTTACATCACCCTTAGTAAAAAAGTTACCTTCCTTATCAATACGCCAATTTAGGGCACTAGCATCATATCCCCCACTAAAATTTGCCAACTCAATCATCGATGAAGTTGAATCAGTTTTATCCTGTAAAATCTGAAGAGATTGACCGTACCCATGATTTATTAGGTATAAGGCCTGACCTACATCATTTGTACTATCATAATTATCTTTGGTAACTTTTACGGCGGGGCCCGTCTCATTCCCCGCGACAAAAACATTTAAGGCCGGATTAGTAGAATCACCTACATGAGATACATGAAGACCTATGCCTTCACCTTCATTATTAATCTGTACCGCTGGATCAACTCCAAAATGATAAATATCCAAGACCCGTCCCGAACCTGTACTATCCTTATTTAGGATAAAGAGGCTATCGTCCGCATCTTGATTAAGAACTCCAAGAGTTCCCTTTGTATTTCTGAATTCTAATAGACCTGTTCCAGCACTTGTTACATCAAAGACAAGACCCGAAGATCCACTATGATTAATTCTTAAATCAGTGCCTATACTTTCTGAATTAATAACTATTGCTGAACCATCAGTCATTGTATTAATCTTAATAGCAGAACCACTAGATTGATCAATCTTAATTGAGGCGGAATCACACAAGGCACTATTATGTATACTTAAAACCGGTCCGAGAGCATTAGTATAAAGATCCATAATCGGGGCATAAGTATTCGTACTATCCTTGGTAATGGAGTAGCTGGCCTCGGTGGAATCATCATATGATTTTAAAATACCGCCAGATAAGGCTGAGTGTGTTAGGGAAAGGTCATAACCAGTACCCGCAGATGTTACGTCCATAATAGAGTAAGTAGAATCGGTAGTTTTATTAATTTGAAAGATAGTACCCGAACCATCCTGCTGTATATTGAATATGGAGCTATTCTCTGTGGATCCTAAGGCATTTATGGAAAAAGAGGGTAAAGAACTTGAATCACTATTTTGAGTAATTGACCCATTAATTACTAATGTATCTTCATAAGAACTTGTAGTATCTCCAAGAATAGTAGAACCTATGACACTTAAATCTTCCGATAATGTAAGGGAATCTGCGCCCATAGAACCTGTAAAGGACGTGTTCCCAGCAACAGTAATATCCCCGAGAAGATTTAGAGACCCCATGGTATAATCAGCACTAGTAATAAGTTTGTCGGGACTTACGGAACCCATGGCTAAGGCTGATGAATCAATACCTCCATTATTTAATAGAGTATTTATTTCTGATAAAGTTGGAACGACCGTTCTAAGATCTGTTATATTTGCTTCTACAATAGTTTCTTGGCCAAAAGTCTTATATATTTTTGCCAGAGGAAATGTATAATGTTGTACGGTACCGCTTGAATCCGAGTAAGTATAGTCAGAGGGCGTAGGCCAACCCTCTGATACCTTCACATCCTGAATAACACGCAGTCTATTCGCCCCATTACCAACAACAGCATCCGTAAGATCAGCGTCGTAATATTCACTCGAAGTATCACCCGAGACCTCTGCTAAGTAAGAGTCAATGTAAACATAGTCTGTTCGATATGGATCCCAATTAATACCGTTAAGGGTTCTGTAGATAACTTGAGTGGTGTCCGTGTGGGGCTCTACACCATCCCAAGATGTCCCATCCCATGTAGTTCCTGCAATGTATCCAGTAGAATCCGAGACAAAAACGGACTTAAAGAAGCAGGATGAATTGACAACAGTCGTGTCCCAGGTTTCACCGCCATCAACAGTGTGGGTTAGCACCCCGTTATCACCAACGGCCCAACCCTGACTGCCATCAAAATGTATCGCGCGTAAATTTTCACCGGTGTCCGAGGTCTTAGCTTCCCAAGAAAGTAGATCACTTGATTTTAGGATTGTTCCGGAGGAACCGCAAGCGTACCGGGTGGTATCTACCAGGTCTATCCCATAAAGATTCTCAGTAACTGTACTTGTCTGAGCTACAAAATGTGTTCCATCAACGTCATTTGAATAAAGGATAGTACCAGAATCACCAACTACGGTAATCTGGCTCGAATCACTTGTGGCCCCTTTAATACCTCTAAGAGCATTTGATGTTAAACCGGTCCCTACCTGAGCCCAAGTAACCAAGGATATAGCACTTGAACCATTAGCCGTGCGTAAAATTACCCCACTATCTCCAACGGTATAGCCCCTGTTTGTATCAATAAAATTTACGTCATTAAGAACTAAGCCGGCAAGACCGGCAATGGGGGTAGATTCCGCCCATGAGGCTCCATTATCCTCAGTTCTAAAAATTACAGGATAGGCGTCAGTAAAAGAATACCCCACGGCATAAGCCGTACTGGTGTCGTTAAAATTTATACCATGAAACTCATATGTAGCAGTATTTGACTCAGGAATAAGCGCATTAGTGTATTCAATACCATTATTATAGGAATAAATAACGTCGGATCCGGCAATGAAAGGATTGCCACCATCAACATCTATCGCGTTTAAAAATTTTCCTCTCCCATCACCTCCGGCAACACCCCCACCATTAGGATATGTAAGATTCGGTAAGATAGTTTTGGTATAAGCATCATCTGTTAGGGTACCTGTATCGGTTTGATCCTTATAATTAATATTAGACCGGAGTGCTAATCTATAACCCTCTAAATAAAGCGCGGCAGAATTTGTACCATCACCACCAGTTATTGTAAAATTTTCTATATTATCTAAAGAATTTTCAATGATTTTAAATCCGGCACTAATGGCAGAATCACCAATTTGATCCTGAATTATTCTCCGAGCACCAGTATTAGAGATTTGGTGCATATCTCTCAGTTCAGCGTCGGTCAGAGGCTTATATTCTTGGGCCTGAAATAGATAATAGCGCTTGTCTTCATTGTATATATCTGGAGCGTACTGACCTTTATATCCTTCCGACATTTAAAACCTCCCACGGCCTAAGGGCCCTCTACCGGCAGAACGAGCCATATCGACCTGCATCGCTGTAGATGGGCGTTTAGTATGCTGAACATTTAATTTTGCTTTTCTATAATACTGTTTATAAGAGCCCTTTGAGCTGCCAGCAGAATCTGTTACATTCTGTTTTACCACACCACCACCCTTAGACATATATTCGGTAGCTAAAAAAACAGCTCTACTGTATGCATCGGACATATCATCGTGCATACCGGCTACCTTAGGCGCTTCAACTGAAATCATATATTTAGAATGCTGGGTAGCTTGAAGAACTAGGAGTTCAGCAATTAAGGGGTGGTCTTTTTTTGTACCTTTTTCACTTTTATCACACCCCTCACCAGGAATCCTTAGTGTACCGTCTAACATTTTTGACATTAAGTTTTGGTAAATTCTTGAATTATATTCTCTACTAGTATGAGTCATACCTATCTGTTTAAAGCCCTTTTTATGTAATTGGGGCATAATAGATAAACCGTAGTGTTGGTCCATACTACCTTTTACAATGAAAAATTTTTCAGCAAAAGTAGCTATCCAATCACCCATCTCCTCTGGAGTAAAGTAATCCTTACCCTCATCTTTGGCATACCGTACCTCGACACAATCCAACTCAATAAAATCTCTCAAACCTTCCGGAGTTTGTTTCTTATCTATATGACAAATAGCTATAGCCGTTCCGTCATTCTGAAGACCCACGTCAATACCCATAAAATGGGGGATTCTTTCATAACTGTGGGTCTTATATTTTAATCCTGGAATAATATTTAAACGAAGAACTTGTTCATTTTCAATCCATGCAAAAATTCTATCGCTAAACTGAGCCCCGAATTCATTATTAAATGATAAGGGGTTTTCAGAAAACTTAGAACGGAGATACTTAGACGAGAGTGTGTAGTCAACTTCCCAGGTCGGAGCCTGTATCATTAATAGATCGTTACAATCTTTTTCAAAGGATCTTTGATAAAGGTCATAGAACTTACCCTTACGAGTATTTGGAGAAGAGATACAGAGGACTTTTCCATGAGGTTCACCCGTAGGCGAGTTAAACTTAGCTACGGACGGGGTAACGGCATCATAGACTATTTTATCCGATTTATCTGCTGAACTTTCAGATTCAAAAAAGTAACCCATTTCATCCATAACGGCACAAATATTATTATGCCCACGAAGACCTCGACCACTACATGGGGCCGCAACTACTCTTATAGAGGGCCTGTTACCTCCAAATTGTTCTATATCCCTCTCAGTGTTTAATTGCATGTAATTTAGAGTCGGTTTACTACGATATCTTTTAAAACATTCCGCTTGTTCTATATGACCTGTAATTCTTCTAAAGAGTTCGGAGGCCTGCTCTTGTTGTGTTGCAATACATGAAAGCCAAATTTCATCATTAGGCATAATATTGTAATAAGAGTGCGGAGAAAATTTTCGAATTAATTTATAGGTTTCAAAAGCAATAAGGATACTTATTGTAGACGTCTTTAAACCTCTACGACCTATAACAAGGAGAATATTGGGGCGAGTATCATCAGGATTACCCGTTACTTCTTTTATATTAATTCTATTCTCATCAATAAGAAACTCAAGATATTCCATCTCATTAAATCTGAAACGCTCTTTCTCATTAAATTTATCTTTAATTATTATTTTTCGGTCAACACTACGAGATAGTGGAATATTGTAAGCGCATTTTAGAATGAATTTTTGAACTGGGAAAAGGGGTGGCTGACCCGGTAGTGATCCCAAACCAAGACCCCACGGGGCCTCAGCAAACTCAATTATATTTCGCTCAGTATCATCTTTGAGCTTTTTTGCATTTATAAAATCTGAACATAAGTCAGATATAGAGGTAGACATTTAGATCCTTTAATGGACTGTTTTAATTATCTTCTCGGCTTTAGTTTCCCAGCCATCCAAATTATGGGCCAATGAATGAAAAAACATATCTTTAAATTCAGTCGGAATTTTTACCTCATCAAAAGTATCCGCAATAATACCCAAAAACATCTTTATAATTTCTCTGAATTTGGGCCCCCTAAGATCAAGATCACTTGAACCCCCAACTAAGGCCTGACGCTGAATAAGCGTTTCAGACATGTACTTTAAAAGAGTTCCGCGTTTAATCGATATCGAAGAGGTGTCTTTATTCTCCTTCTGTTTCTTCTGACGTATATCTTTTAAAGATTGTTGCTCTTCGGCTAGACCCAATAAAACAGCTTTAAGAACCGCGTCCGGAAGTTCGTCATCCTTGATGGTTAAGGTAATGATATCGTCATTTAATTCCTGCGGGGGAAGAACAACGGTATCATTAATATCAATATTTTCAAGTTGACTATCTTCATCCGGTCTCGGCTGTTCCACAATACTGCTTGTATCTATATCAGAGACAGTCAGATCAGACGACATTTTTACTCCTATGTTATATTATTTTATTTAGTAATTATTTTAGACCCATATCAGCATCTTGATTATAAAGACCCTCAACAGATACTGGTGCACATTCCACCGAAGGGTTGATATCAATATCCGTATTCAAATTCTCAAATGTACTGAGAACTTCCTTAATTTGATCAGGAATAGTTGAAGGATCCGGCAGAGTTACTTTTTCAGTAGGACTCTCAACGACAGCTTTTTTAGGCTTAACAACCTTATTTGCCTGAGCCGTAGAAGAATTAACAACGATTAGGGCCTCGGTTAGAATTTGGTCTGTATCTTCCGTAGAAAATTTCTGGAGGAGTTTTCCCTTTACCCGCTCTAAATCAATACCCTTCTGAATGGCTTCAACAGCAGCATTTCGGTATGTCTCATTTTTAGAGGATTTTTTACCACTTAAGCTATATTCATAACCTTGAACTCCCACACTCTTTTCAGTAACGTTACCGCCATCAAAAGTTTGTACTTCCTTAGCAACATACTTTTGTCCTATTTCTTTTAACTTCTCACCAAGGGTTAGGGTTATCTCCCCGGCCTTAATAAGCTTGGAGATATTTTCTTCTGACAAACCGGCCTTTGATAAAACAACTCCGAGAGCCTCAGAGGCAACCTGTATATCTGCCATAGCAAACTTTGCTTTTACTAACTCTTTAACAGCACTGGCCTTTTTACCCTTAGAAAGACTTTCCTGAACAAAAGCAGCAATAGGATAAATCTTAGGTAATAAAAGCATATCCTTTTCCTCTGCAGCTTTAAGAGCCTTCTCTTCGGATAATTTACTCATTATCTCTTGTTTTTGTTCTTCAGCCATTTTCTTCTCAGATTTTGGCTCCGCTACTACTGGAGCGGCTTTTTTAGCAACATAAAGAAAGGCATCACGAAGATCCTCTTTAGAAGCAATAATAGTATCAGCAGGTATTCTTTTTGCCTGAACTAAATGATTCCGGTATTTTTCAAGAAGGGTCTCATCATAATTAATACTTGAGACAAAATTCTTATGGAAGGTAGAGGCAAGTAATGAGATGGTATTAATATGGATTCCATCCGTTTCCATAAGAATATCTCTGGCAAGGCGATTTCGGTGTTGATTCAAAAACTGCTCGGCTTCTTGGTAAGAATCAAATGCTGATGCATCAATGTAAACATTTCCAAGGAGACCAACTTCTTCAGCAATTTTTTTAAGTTCGTCCTGAGCCATCTTAATATGCTTAGAAGCAAATCTAGCACGGAGATGCTGAGATAGGGCCTTACCCTTTAGACCGGACATAATGGCTTTCTTGGCCTCTTTAACGACCTGATGAGCCTCTTTTGTCCCATTAGATGAACGTACACCCAGAGGTTGTACCTGACAGTTCGGTACAAGATTAGCACCTGTCTGAGCTCCGTTATTTTCCCACAGATCATTTAGTTTTGGAATAACACGAACCGGGTTATTATCAGAGGGATAGTTATCATATTTAGCCAGATCAACATCTAACCAGCTATGATCGATAATAGGGGGTTGGACCGGATTAGTTCCAACGATGTCTGAGCAAAGATCTCCGTTTAACATAATTTATCTCCTTAAAAGTTAGATTTCTTTTTGTTTATTTTTTTGAGAGTGATCGAATTAAAGCCGCTTTTATAGCACTGGGGAGCACATTCCGAACGATTTGTTCTGAAGCAGTTTTCCCGGAACTCTTAATCAAACCTTCTGTACTATTTTTTACCTCATCGGGTTTAATTTCGTCATCCTCAACACTTTCATCGTCGTCCTCGGCATCCTCCGATTTAGACTCTTCTGTTTCTTCGGAGACTTCTACTTCTTCTTTCTCTTCCGGATCAAAGCCACCATCTTCAATAGCGTCCTCAACATTCTCAGGCTCGTCTAATACTTCTTGAGTTTTTTCTTCAACTTCTTTCTTCTCTTTTATAATTTCTTTAGTCTTTTTATCGTTTGCATGCCAATGAGGGTTAGTTAATTCATCGGCTAAACTATCCGCTACATCACTCAAATTATGTACGGATGAATTTAAGATCTCCTTAATATTCTTTACGGACATTATATAACCAAGGCCACCAAGAAGGCCGTCAGGGCTAATAGCAGGTCCTTTTACTCTTGAGAACTCATTTAGAGCAGATACAAGCGTACCAACCGAAATGTTTACATTATGGAGAATGCGTTGTAAATGCTTCAATTTTTTCTTATCGTATTTAAAATCCTCAGAAATTTCACGACGAAGACTTGGAGACGCCTGCCTGTTAGTTAAACGATTACGCATATTTGACCTCGTGTTTAATTGATTAATTATCAAATTCTTAAAGGTTTATTATTATCCGGATCAAAGAGTCTTAAGATAACCACTTCGCCATTATTATCCTCTGAAACCTTCCATAGATCCTGTGTAGATTTATGAATAAGAGTCTCATTTCCTATCCGAACAAAATTAAAAAAATCATCAATAGATGCTACTTTGATTTTATTTTGACCGGTTAAAAAATCATCCATTCCGTTATATTCTTCAGCAGAATTATCCAGGCTTCCAGCATTCTTAATCAAATCATTATAAATATCCATAATTTGGCCTTTTTAGAGGTTAAATTATATACCACCCATGTCACCACCGGTAGGTGGATCGGGATACTCTAATCCATCCGGGTCAGGTCCATCACCCCGGGGTTTTACAAGAACCTCACCAAAAGGACTTTCAGATGGTGAAAGAAAATCACCCTCTGTATAGGGGGCTTCTTTACGAGGTCTTATACCTTGACGCGCATAATCTTCCTTACGAGCATCATCATTATCATAAAGACCTCTAAGACTATCTATAATCTCATCCTGTCCTTGAGGTACCTCAGAATCCTGATAATAAGGGATATTAATGGCCGGATTACCTATCTCAGCCATTTTTAGAGCTAAGTTTCTGAGCGATGTAGCTAAGAGCACTCCTCTACCCGGATAATTAAGCTGTTTTAATGCACTCCGCATCTTTTCCTTCTCCTCTGGGTCTGTTTCCTTAATAAAAAGAGCTCCAAGATCTCGAGGATTCCAATTTATATATTTATTGGCAATAGTCTTTCCTGGGGTTTCACTACCACCCAAGGAAGGAGCAAGAATAAAATTCGATTTTAAATCCTTTGCCATAAATACCCCAAAATAGAATAAAAAGCCGGAAAAATAAGGCTAACGTATTTAATACGAAGTATATGTATTATAAGATTATTAAAATGGAGAAACTAATAAGGTAGCAGAATTAATACTCGCAATTTGTATACACAAAAATTGTAGTGGGTTTTGTCTGGCGCAGAAAGGTAGAACCCGCACTATAACATTCCGAATGTTATAGTGCGAAAATAATGTTATTATAAAGCGTTTATCAACCATAGTGAGGAAATGATAGGATTATTTAATTAATTTTTTAAAGAAAATACTGCGTACTTGCCCCGATCAAAATGAGGTAATTTTACTTCATGCAGTTTATATAAATTCTTTTTAATGAAGGCTAATAATGTATAGAAACGTAAATATTTAGAGTCTTCCTCCTTGAGTGCCTTCAATACTATGAGACATTTTTCAAAACGATGGCGGACTTTAACTTGTGTCATACGGCTCTTATTATCAACTAATTTATATCTTTCATTAATAATCTCGGCCGTTCTACTCTGACAGGTTGTTTCCTTCATTAGCTTAATTATAGCTAATTCAATTTCATCCTTAAAAACATTCGAGAGGCATTCATCAATTTCATGATCACTAATATTAGGTAAATCTCTCAAAAACTGTAATCGATCAGCAACCCTCCGTAATCTACTGGAGATTGCCCCTTGAGTAACAGAAAACATCTTAGCTATATCTTTTTGATTCTTTCCATACTTTCGATATAAAGTTACAAGATCAATTTCTCTTGCGGGTAATTTATGTAAAAAGGGTTCTATATCCTCAAATGAGACATTCCCTATTCTAAAATCACCATACTGGATTGCATCATCATCAGAATAGATACTTTCAAATTTTACATTATCTATACGGCGTAAACGATTAGATAAAACCATGTTTTTTACTCCTAGAATAGAGAAACGGACTTTAAACTGGGACTATTACGGTGCAAAAAAACCGTATCTGAATCAAATAAATCCACATAGGATTCCGAAGATATGGCCTTGATTTCATACTTATCTAAAATATATTGAAAGATTTCAGAATTGGATTTCCCAAAACTAAAAGAACAATTTAAATCAGGTTTTAATAAAACTAATGTATAATTTAAGAGTACCTGGTCCCGAGCTGCAGCTAATTTTGTTCTCTGAAAATCAGTCAACTTTTCGTTAGCTAAGCCCGAATAAATCCCCTCAGGCGTCTTATACTTATTAATTAAAGAAGCTATGACCTTTGAGGGCAATCTTTCCACTCCGGGCACATTATCTGAAACATCTCCCCTGAGGGCTAAATAACAGGAAAGGTCCGAAGGAGAAACGCCCCATTTGGCCTTTACAGCTTCTTCATCATAAAATTTTTCAGGGGTATTTCCTACTTTCGGGGACATAACTATAACTCTGCCATCCTGAACAAGTTGTAGCATATCCTTATCCGATGTATAAATATAGTCTTTTCCGCTGTCATTGGGCTGATTAATTAAGGTTGATATAACATCATCAGCTTCTTCCTCGGGACACTCAACCTGAGTAACATTCAAACAGGATAGGGCCTTTTTTAAATCTTCTAAAGGGAATATATTCCTCTGAGATATCCTATTGGCCTTATACTCCGGAAAAATATTTGTTTTCTTAGTGGGTATATTATCCCAAGCAATAAAAAAATTAAAATCTGTAAATCTTTTTCTTAAAGTTCTCATTGTAGTTAAAAACCCATATATACTGCCAGAACTTAAATCTGTTGAAGTAGATAATCTTTGAAAGGCATGGTGGGATCTATACATTAAATTAAAGCCATCAATAATAAATCTGTTCATGACAACCCTTCTAAACATGTTGTGGGGATTGGGGCTATTATCTCTCGAGAAAGACATAAAATTCTTACGTTAGCTATTTTACCGCCTTCCTCCATAGAAATTATATCTCCATCTAAATTTTGAAACATGCCGTCGTGTATTTTTACTTTTAAACCGGGCTTAAACTTCTTATTTACTGAATTACGTAATTTTCTCCGAAGAGCGTTTAATTCCTTAAATGTGAGGGTCCTAATTTTACCACAAATTTTTAAAGGACCTGAAAACATTCTACTTTCTTTTATATTCAGGAGCTTGTTTCTATTTAATTCCGAATCCTTTAAAAAGACATAACCATCAAATAATACATTTATACTAGTATATGAACCCATCTTTTCATGGTGTATTGGAATAAAATAATCTATCGAATCCCCAAAAACTGTTTTTAAAGCTGCTTCAAGCTCAGGATAGGACACAGTCTCCCCATAATCACTTAAAGCTATAATTAACCAATCTGAATGATCAACCACCGCCGCGACCCCCTATCAAAAGCCGAGAAAACTCTAAAGGTGAAAGCTCATTTTCAAGGTCTGAGCTATCCGAGCCCTGTCTCTCTTCTTTTGGTAGAGACCATTGATGTGGGATTTTTGGTTCATCCGTTTCCTCTAAATTTTTTTGACCCATCCTTGTCTCACTCAGTATTTTAGCTCGATCATGACCTGGCATACTCATTAATTTTGAGTGAGAGATGGAGTTAGAGGCAGAATCTATATTTTGTTTTGGTATTT